>SXGU01434941.1_pt1 | contig 34829 bp, 32 predicted proteins | sample 3174531 | NCBI WGS metagenome assembly SXGU01 (sample SAMN11356863, study PRJNA531348) | freshwater metagenome | isolation source: freshwater sample F1-140 | place: China: Fuxian Lake, Yuxi | collected 2017-12-25 | reverse complement strand
GGAGATAGTTTTTGGGGGGATGGGTATTTCGTTGAATCAGTCGGAACTGTAAATTTTGAAACAATTCGTGAATATGTGAAGAATCAGTAAATTTTCGTAGAGGCGAAAGCCACGGCTTTTAAGCCGTCGGGGCTTTTACTATGTAAATCTAGAGAGATGTAAAATAATAATGATACGCTGCAAGTGGTAGTTAGGAAAAAGGAGAAATTGATGGAAACAAAAATACAAAGCAAGGGTAAGGTGGCAAAGGAATTAGGTCGCGCATACGTCCTTGATACGAATGTGTTGTTACATGATCCACGTGCAATGTTTACTTTTTCTGGAGCAGAAGTTGTCATTCCTTTAACAGTTGTTGAGGAGATGGAAAAATTTAAACGAGAAACATCCGATCGAGGAAAAAATTCTCGAGAATGTATCCGTGAACTTGATAAATTGCGAGAGAATGGGTCTTTGAGTGATGGTATTTTAGTTGAAGGTGGAGGAAGTGTGCGTATAGCTTTGGCATCTCCTCAGGTTACTGTTCCTCCATCATTTCGATTAGATATTGCGGATGATCAAATCATATTAATAGCCTATGCGATAAAACAACAGGGAAAACCTGTTCGTTTTATATCAAAAGATTTAGCGGCACGTATTAAAGCAGATGTTTTAGGAATTGAAACAGCAGATTATCTTAAGGGATATATTCCGCGCGATGAATTTTATAAAGGATGGTACAGTATGCAAGTTCCATCTGTTCAACTTAAGCGTGATATTCCAAATGATTTGCTTGAATATGCAAAAGAGTATCAATTTTTGCCCAATGAATATGTATTAGTTGAAGCTCAGCATGCTGATTATAATAATAAACTTTTTTGTTATGATGGTGTGCAAAAAAGTTTTAGAACCGTTGAACATCCTGCAATTCCTTGGAATTTAAAAGCGCGTAATCCGCAACAATTGATGGCACTTGATGCCTTATGTAATCCTGCGGTTGAATTTGTAACATTGCTTGGGCCTGCTGGGACAGGTAAAACATTTTTAGCATTGCTTGCAGGTCTTGCGCAGGTGTTAGTTCAGCATCGATACAAAAAAATGCTTGTCTCTCGTCCAGTGGTACCATTGGGTCCGGATATTGGATATTTACCGGGAGATATAAAAGAAAAACTTCATTCATGGATGCAGCCTGTGTACGATAATGTTGAAGTTATTTTGTATGCTGCGGCAGCTCAGGAACATTTAGAAAGAGTGAAAAATGAAGGGATTGATCAGGATCAACAGCATGCTCATAAACCAAATAAAGATAGAGAGTTTTTTGATAAAAAGAAACGTAAAAATCATGAGCATGATGGAAGACCTCATTCGCACAGATCATTTAATTCGGTTGATGATTTAATTCGTATGGGAAGATTAAGTTTGGAAGCAATTACGTATATGCGTGGTCGTTCTATTCCTTATCAATTTATTCTTATTGATGAAGTTCAAAATTTAAGTCCTCATGAAGTAAAAACAATTGTGAGCCGCGTTGGCCAAGGAAGTAAAATTATTTTGTGTGGTGATCCTTACCAAATTGATTCACCGTATCTTGATTTCAGCAGCAACGGTTTAGTCGTTGCAACTGACAAATTTAAAGGTCAAGATCTTTTTTCAACAGTGTTCTTGGAAAGCAGTGAGCGCGGTCGTTTGAGTGAGCTTGCAGGCAAATTGTTGTAAGATCTGGGGAAATGGAAGTTGTGTATTATACATAATGTGTTTGATAACAAAATTATACATGACACACGCACTGCATTCAAACAACGCATTTATTTATTTTACTATTTTCTTAATCTTCAACAATTGCACTGATTGCAAGAAGATACGTACGATTTTCCTTGCTGAGTTTTTCTTGGTTCGCTTGCGAGCTTTTGTTAGGTTTAAAATGTAGGTTAATCAAAATTTTTTAGAGTTTTACCGTTGCTTTAGGGGATGTTTCAAAATAAGGAGTTGTTGATTTTTTTCCTGCGGCAAGTTTTTTTGAAACTTTAGGTTTTTGATATTGGCTGATTGTTTTTACGCTTTCGGGATAGTTGCCCCACGATTTTTTATGCTCATCTTCATCTTTTTTCATAGTACATACGCATTTGTTTAATAAATCATTTTTTGTGTCAATCATTTTTAAAGCCTCTTTGATTGCTGCTTCGTCAGTTGTATCAATCGGAAGAGCGAGCAATTTCATGTGCGTATTTTCTCGCATAGTACTTAAGTGAAAGCGGTGGTGAAATACAATTCCTTTTTTATTCATTTCAGTGATCATAAAAAATGAGCATCCCTTTGATAACTCTTGGCACATTGTAAAAAGATGTTTTGCAACAAAGGGTGATAGCATAGCATCTTCTTCTGGATGTTTATTATTGATAAGAAGTAATACATTCATAATTAACGGAAAATGTTTTTGAGGATAAAATTTTTCATATTTTTCATCAGAGCGAAGTGGTGTTTCTTTTTTTGAATAAAAGGTAATGGTTGTTTTTATGTTATCAGTATTGGGTACATTGCCCGGTAGTATGTGTGGAGCAAGTTGAATGAGAAGTGAAATGGGTTTTTTATTAGTTTTCTTTGAACAAGAGAGTTGTTGTGTTGCTTGATTGATAATGGTATTTGCTTGACCATAGCCAATAATGATACATGTTGTGTCAGGATATTGATTTATAAAAGCTTTGATTCCAGATGCAAGTTCTGTGGCATAAGTTTTTTGTTTTTTTAGATTATCTTTATCGTCCCAATTAAAAAAAATAAAAGAAGGGGGAATGTTTGAAGGAATTATTTCATAGTTTGAAGGGATGATAAGTTTGTTTGAAAAGGTATATAAAAGCGAAATAAGTTCTTTATTTTCTTTGATAGATTCATTTTTTAAAGGTTCACCAATGATGATGCACAATAAGGGGGTTGTATTATCAATAAGGACATTGTTTTTTAAAGAATAATCTGCTTGAATCGAAAAAAATGCTGGTGAAAAAAAGTTTAAATCAGTTGTTAGTGGTTGACCTACAGTAAATGATGTGTACATACAAATGTAAATAATGCCACGTAGCTTTTTCATACATTTTCTCCCCTACAAGACCCCACATTTGTTTTCAGTCTTGATCAGTGTGACACAAACCGAAAAACCTTGTAAAGGGGTTGCAAGAAAGAACACGGCAGGTGATGGTCCATAGCACGCGGTATAAAGGTTTATTTTTGTTTTTTAGTTGCATTAGGGCAAACTGAGTGCAACCAATGGGATAATAACAAAGAGCTGGCCCAAGCAAAGGACGGATAGAAATAATAAGATAACTGATAAAAAGACGAATACTTTTTAAAATCATGATGCAAAAAACTTTTGAGCTTTAAGCATAAGAGCTTTTAAGTGCGTAAAAGGAAGAGCGATTACTCGATTGTCAACAATAATGGTAAGATTATACATACCTAAAAAAAGACGTTCTTCCTTAAAAATTGCACGTAAACGACGTTTAATAAGATTACGTTGTGGAGCATTGCCCACCCGTCGTGAAACAACCATTAATAATTTTGCGTATAACTGACCTGGAAAAAGAGGACCAGCCAAAATTCGAACACCTGGATAACGCACCTTAACGGTGGCTTCTTTAAAAAGCCTCGCAATTTCAATCTTTGAAAAAGAAGAAATTTTTTTAGGTGCTTGGCTTACCATAGGGTGCTCACGATTTTTAAGCACGAACTGCGAGACGTTTTCTACCTTTTGCACGACGACGGCTTAGGATTTTACGGCCCCAACGAGTACCCATACGTTTAAGAAAACCATGTTTTCTATTTCTTTTTACACGACTTTTTTTGAAAAAAGTAACTGACATGCCTAACCCTCTTGATTGTAATTTCTAGTATTTTTGTATATATGTTATAAGAGTATAGTGATATTTCAATTTTTTTCAACTCAGAAAAAGTCGTTCAGCTGCTTATTTTTCAAGATATCTTTGAACGTCCATGGCAGCCTTGCATCCCTGGCCAGCAGATACGATCGCTTGTTTGTACCGGAAGTCTACAACGTCTCCTGCCGCAAAGACGCCCTCACATGATGTTTCAGTCGTTTCGCCTTTGGTGATAATATAGCCAAATCGATCAAGTTCGACAAAGGGCTTAAATAAGACTGTTTTAGGTTTTTGTCCAATTGCTAAAAAAACAACATCAGTCGAATAATTTTCGCTTATCCCTGTTCTTTGGTTGGTAACGGTAATTTCAGTGACATGAGAGCCGTTGCCTCTAATGGCTGATACGGTACTTTCATAAATAATTTTTATTGATGGGTTATTAAGTACCCGTTGTTGCATAATGGGTGAAGCAGTTAGATGATTTAAAATGTGAACAATGGTAATGTCTTGCGTAAACTTTGTCATGAATGATGCATCCTCCATAGCTGTATCGCCACCCCCGACGATAACAACTTTTTTGTTAGGATAGAATGCTCCGTCGCATACTGCGCAGGTGGTAACTCCCTTGCCCCAATAGTCTGTTTCTCCTGGGCAATCAAGACAGTTGGGTTCTGCTCCCGTAGCAATAATAACTGCTCGCGCAAATAAAGTACCGTTACGTCGTGTGGTAACGCTGAATGGTTTTTTTGAAAAATCAACTGATTCAACGGTGTCACTTATAATACGAGCTCCAAAATGTTTTGCATGATCTCTCATGGATTGCATAAGCGAGGGTCCTTGAATAGAAAGTGTACCTGGCCAATTTTCAACACTGGTTGTTCCCATTAATTGCCCACCTGGTTGTTTTCCGTCGATAACAAGGGGATTTAAAAAAGCACGTCCGTTGTAAAGCGCTGCTGTCAAGCCTGCGGGGCCAGATCCAATAATAATGACATTTTCAATAACAGTACTCATGCTGATTCATTCTTCTGTTTTGTAAGATAATAAATAATGTGATTTAATGTTTTTTCTTTTAAACATGTATGTGAAAGATATGGTTCATTGATGGGCATTTCTCTTCCAAAATGTTTTGTAACAGGTGGAGTGAAATAAATGAATTCTCGAGTGCGAGGTCTTTTGGTGAGATTTAAATATTCTTTTATATTTTCATGCGTTACAACAATATTTTCATAGATTGCCATTTGCAAAATAAGAATTGATTCTCGCACTTGTTTGATTGCAAGAGCTTTTATTTTATCGTTAAAATCATTTTGTAGTTTATACACTTGATAATCATGACTACTTTTAACTGCTTCTAAAATATCTTTTTGTTGTCTTAAAATGAGATGATTTGGTATTTCAAAAAAATGTTTTGAAAGAAGTAATTTGAGTGTGTCTTCAACAGTTGCCCGTCGTTGTGAAAGATCGTGACGATATGAAAAAACTTCAATGAGCTTAGTGTGTTCTTTGTTGTTACGTAAATGAAATTGTTTTTTGAAAAGATCGATTGAGAAATAAATATGAGGAACAATGTCATGAATAGTGACTAAAAAAGTATAAAAGGTTTCTATCTGTTCACTAAAACATTCTTGTAAAATCTGGTCGGAGCATGTAAAAGAATCGTTAACTTTTTTTCCTTTAAATACATTGTAAAAAGGTAAATCAATTTCTTCATTTCCCATTTTGAGCCAAAAATTTTCTGCTTTTTCTTCAAAAAGAGGTTTATTATTATCATCAAGAAGAGTAAGTGAAAAGCAGATCCAATCATTGATTGAAACGGTATTGACAACTAATACTTTTTTTTGAGCTTCTTCTTCTAGAAATTGTTTTACTTGACGATCTAAATCTTTATAATTTTTACGTTTTGGTGCTTTAAATGGAATACGTTTCCACCCTTGAAGCAAGATTGGCTGGGCAGTTGTGATTGAAAAATGATAATTTATTGCAGACGATGGAGTTGTAACAATTTCAGTTAACCGTGGTTCTCCCGCAAGGAATATTTTTTTTTCAGTGATCTCGCGATACAAATGATTGAGTACATAGTATTTAAAAAAAAATTCTTTCACATGCTCAATGATATGAGGTTGGAAATTTTTAGTAATATATGAAAGTGGTGTATTACCTTTGACAAAGCCTTGCGTAGCTAAAGCTTTTTGTTGTTCTTTCGATGCTTGTAAATAAAGAAGCTCAACATATGATTGAGGAACAGTGATTACGGCATGGTAAAAATGAGGACTTATTTGCGTAAATGAAGATTCAACCGCAACACAATGCCTTTGTTCTATCATCACTTCTCCTTCTTTTTGGTGCGAGAGGAGGGACTTGAACCCCCACTCCGGTTAGGGAACTGGATCCTAAGTCCAGCGCGTCTGCCAATTTCGCCACTCTCGCACTTTTTGGTGGGCCGTATTGGAATCGAACCAATAACCTGCAGATTAAGAGTCTGTCGCTCTACCAATTGAGCTAACGGCCCTGTTTCTGCTTCTCCAAAGATGGCATTTTTATTGTACCAAATGAAAAATAAAAAGAAAGCATAACATGTAAAACGTTAGCCTTTTAGTTCAGCTTCTTTTTTGCTTGATAATTCTTCAACCTTTTTTATCTGAAGAGCTGTTTCTTTGTCAAGTAAATCGCTTAAACGTTTGGCAAAGTCTTCTGATATTGTTTTTTCTTTTGTTTGCTGATCACGAATAAAGTTATGAGCATGTTTACGAACAGCTCTGATAGCAACACGTGCAGCTTCTAGCTTTTGACTTAAGATTTTTATAAGTTCTTCGCGACGAGCATGACTCATTTCTTGCAATTGAATGCGAACAACATTTCCATCATCAAGAGGAATAAGTCCAGTATCAGATTCTTTTATAGCGCGTATAATATCAGGAAGTGTTCCTTGGTCCCATGGTTGAATAATAATAGAGCGAGCTTCAGGAACAGTAATGGAGGCTAAATTTTTTAAAGGTAATTCGCTTTCTCCGCCGTAGCACCCAACTTTAATTCCTTCTACCATTGAAGGATGTGCACGTCCTGTGCGAATACCGATTAATTCATTTTCAAAATGTTTGATACATTTTGTCATTTCAACAGTAAGTGCATCCTGAAATGATTTTGGAGCACCTTCTGTAAGTGTTAAACCTGTCATGAGTAGACCCTTTTTTATGCACCAATATGGAAGCGAGCAAAGCGGCGGATTTTGATGTTTTCTCCAACTTTTCCGATTAATTCTTTTAACGCTTCATCAACAGTGATTTTGTCATTTTTGACAAATTTTTGTTGAAGCAAGCAAACATCGGTGTACAATTTTTTAACTTTTCCTTCAAGAATTTTTTCAATGAAATCGCCTTTTTTTCCTTCAGCTTCAAGTTGTTCACGCATGATTCGTTTTTCATTGTCTACATAGGACGTATCAAGTTGTTCAGGAGTTACGCATAAAGGAGACAATGCTGCAATATGCATACCAAGATCTTGTGCAAAAGATTTGAAAGCATCGCTGCTTGCAACAAAATCGGTTTCGCAATTAAGTTCTACTAAAACTCCTACGAGTCCTCCTGGGTGAATGTATGCATGGACTAATCCTTGTGCTGTTGCGTTGTCACCACGTTTTGCAGCAACTGAAGCACCTTTTTTACGTAAAATTTCAACAGCTTTTTCCATATCGCCAGCACTTTCTTCAAGCGCTTTTTTGCAGTCCATCATACCCATGCTGGTACGGTCACGTAATTGTTGAATAAGATCTAAGCTAACCTTTGCCATAAATACTCCTTATGCATTTTTTGGTATTCATTTTGTTATAGTGTGCCAAAATACGTAAATTTCGCAATATGCGTATTACATGCTTTCAGGGCAAGAGAGTCCCATAAGCTTAAAACAACGCTCAAACATCTCGTGTACAAGCAGCGTTGTAAAGAGTCTGCCACGACTTTGTTCAATGGATGTTGGCTCAATAACGCGATGGTGATGATAATAATTATGAAACAGTTCCGCAAGTTCAAGAAGATAATAACAAACCAAATGAACTTGATAGCTTGTTTTTATGCTGTGTAGCAGTTCTTTTAATTGAACTAATTTTTTAATAAGTAAAAATTCTTCGGCTGTTATGTGGTGTGCATCAGCAGCAGTAATGTGTGTAAGTTTTGGGTTTAAAGCAGCTTTTTCAAGAATGCTTTTTGTTCGAACGTATCCATAATGAAGATAGTGAACTGGATTTTCGTTTGTTTCTGATAATGCAAGATCAACATTGAAATCAAGGTGTGCATCAGCTTTTCGATTGAGATAAAAAAAACGTGCGATATCAGGTCCGACTGTGTTAATAATATCGGCAAGTTCAACAATACGACCAGCTCGTTTTGAAAGTTTTAACTGTTGACCACCTTCTTTGATTGACACAAGTTGATAAATGATACAATCAAGTTTTACATCAGTAAATCCAAGTGCTTGTCGTAATCCGTCAAGTCGTCTTGGATAGCTATCATGATCTTGTCCTAAAACAAAAATAAGATGATTAAATCCACGTTTTACTTTATCCATCATGTATGCTGCGTCGGCAGCAGCATAGGTGTATGAGCCGTCAGATTTTTTAAGAACTCGATCTTTATCATCGCCGAATAGCGTTGATTTGAACCAAAGAGCTTCATCTTTTTCATAAAGCATGCCAGCGTCTTGTAAACGTTTGATGGCAAGTTCTACTTTTTCAGGATAAAGCGTACGTTCTGAAAACCAAACATCAAACGCGATGCGATATGATTGTAACGTTGCTTGTTGGTGTGCGAGTAAATGTTGATATGCATAGTTGATAAAAAATGTATCAGGCTGAGCAATAATTGTTGCGCTATGTTCTGCTATCGCTTGCGCTGCCAAGTCTTTCATGTAGGAACCTTGATACCCATCTTCTGGAAGTTCAACTGCTTGCCCGAGAGCTTGCTGGCACCGAATTTTGAGTGAATTTCCTAATTTTTGCATTTGTACGCCTGCATCATTGATATAATGCTCTTTGGTAACGGAATATCCTAAAAAAGTTACTATGGTTCCCAGAACATCACCAATTATACCGCCGCGACCGTGGCCAAAATGAAGTGGGCCAGTAGGATTTGCACTAATAAATTCTAGATTATAGTTTTCTGAATGATTGTTTGATTTGAAGAAAGTATCTTTTTGAGTAAAAAGATCACTTGCAAGAGTGTGTAGTGCTGTAGGTTTTAAAAAAATGTTAATAAAGCCAGGACCTGCGATTTCAATTTTTTCAACAAAATCATGTTTAAAAGTGTCAACTATTTTTTGCGCAATAAGACGGGGATTTGATGCAAGTGGTTTTGCCAAAATAAGCGCTGCGTTAGTGCTAAGATCTCCAAATTCTTGTTTGGCTACATCAACTTGAAGCGTGCATTCAAAAGAATGAATGTAAGGAGCTGCTTCTGTAAAAAGTGTTTGAATATGCTTTTTTAAATGTGAAATAAGTGTTTCGATACTGTTCACAGGAATCCTTATTGTGTTTTTTTGAGTTCTTCAATGTCTTGAATTGTTAGTCCTGTTATGTCAGCAATAGTATGCGCGTCATGAAGCTTAAGAAGTTTGTTTGCCACTGCAATTTTTGCTTTTTTTTCGCCTTTTTCAATACCCTTTTCAATACCCTTTTCAATACCTTGCTCAATACCTTGCTCAATACCCTTTTTAATACCTTTTTCGATACCTTTTTCAATTCCTCTGTTCATGCCTTTTTCTTCTGCTGCGCGCATTTGTCCGTCAAACGAACGAATATCATCTAAGTAAATATTGTAAAGAGCCAAATCTCTTTCAGACCATTTGCCTTGTTCAAGAATTTCAAAAGCTTCTTCAAGAATAGGATTTTGTAAAGGTTCGGGAACATTTTTTAATGTTTTTGCGTGTTTAAAAAAGTAGAGCCATTGATCAGTCTCTGTTGTAAGTTCGTCTACATCCTTATGAAATTTTGTAAGTTCAATAAAATGAAATTCTAAATGCTTCAGAGCGCGTTCGCCTGTTTTACTATTTAAAATAAAATGATGACTGATATAATCATTGCTCTTAAATAAATTGAAATTAAGAAGACCAACAAAAATAACTGGTACAATTTTATCGTACCGTTCTCCGTGTTTAAGTTGTTCGCTCAAAGCCAAAGCGCTATAATATTGAGCGCGAGCTTCAAAATCTTTTTGATCAACAACTTGCATTTCAACGATATAATGATTTTTTGATTGATCAGTACATTTAACATCGACAATGCTAGATTTTAATCTTAGAGGAAGTTTAGGTAGATTGTGTGGATCATTGATAGTTACATCAATGATTTTATCATCTTCAGTACGCTCAAGTATGTTATTTAAAAAATTAATTAAAAGATTTTTATGCTTAATGTCAGCAAAGAGTTTTTTAAATGCAATATCACTTTGAGGATCTAAAAATATCATAGGAGCCTTTCATTAATGAACAAGACTTATAGGGTATAGTGTAATTTTTTTATGAAAATTTCTCAATAGCAAGGTGATCTGTTCAAAAAACAAGAGAATTTTTAAATTCTAGTACCTTATTTTTTTATAAGTAAGGCCTCGTAGTTTTTTGAAAGTTTATATTTGCGTCCTTTTCTAGAAAAATCAATAATTTCTAAAAAACCATTATTGACCCAGTCACTGCATATTTTGGTACAGGTGCTTGGTTGAAATCCGAAAAGTGTACCGAGCTGGCTACTGGTAATGGTTTCAAATTCTTCAAATAATGAGAGTACTTTGCGTTGACGTGGGTCAAGTTTTCGAATCAGTGAACTTTGATCAAGTGATCGATTGAGTTCGGCAGTGTTCATACGTTTGAGTATATTTTCACATGCCACTGCCATGCCTTTTATAAAATAATCTATCCATGAAGTGATGTCTGCATCGGAACGTCCCATATAATAATTGTGAGATGGGCCGATGTTAATTGCCTCATAATATGCATTGAGATTGCGTGCATAATATTCTTCAAGCGAGTAGAGGCCCTTTATATCGTAACCTCCTGCGTGCAAAATAAATGTTGTTAAAAGTCGAGCAGTTCGTCCATTACCGTCAAAATAAGGGTGGATGGTTGCATATTGGTAATGTGCAATTCCTGCACCTATTGGGCACGGGACATCGGTATTTTTAAGCCACTGAACCAATGCGTGCATGAGTTTTTGAACATCACATGCTTCAGGTGGTAAATAGACAATTTCTTTTGTTGCGCTGTCGCAAATAACATTTTGACCATCGCGATAGGGTGTTGGTGTAACATTTTTTTTACCTCCACCTATGACGAGTGCATGAATTGTTTGAATCATTTTTTCGCTTAAAGGTGTACTTGCAGCGGCCCATTGTTCGATTTGAGCAAGAGCTTTGTAGTATCCTTTGATTTCATGTTCGTCACGTTTGCGACCTGGAAAGTGGCCGTCATGTTTCAATACCTTTTTAACTTGATCAGCAGTTAAAATGTTTCCTTCAATTGCGGTGGAATAATGAGTTGAATTAAGTCGTGCACTTTCGCGTAGTGAAGTAAGAACCGTTGGTGTTAACGGTAAGTGAGCAATTTTTTCTTTTGCAGCTTCGATACGAAGAAGATTTTTAACGATCTCAGGCGTAATAGTATAGTGCGGTTTAAATTTTATCGCCATTTTATCAACTCCTTATCGCTTTTATATTTTATATACTTACGTAAAAATGCAAAATTACACTTTTTATTATAGCGATAACATAGCGATAATGTAATGATAATTTTTAAATAGGCTTAATTTTTAATCGTGTAGGCCGCAAGACAATGGCCTTTATCTTCGCTATACTGAAAGCAGGTTGTATTTTAAACAGGAATAAGTTGTGAAAATAGCTGTATTAGTGTCAGGTGGTGTAGATAGTTCGGTTGCGCTTCGGTTACTGCAACAAAATACCGATTATCAGATTACTGCATTTTACCTTAAAATTTGGCTTGAGGACGAGCTTGCGTACTTGGGTGATTGTCCTTGGGAGCAAGATCTTGCCTATGTTCGTGCGGTGTGTGAACAAGCACAGGTGCCATTGCAGGTTATATCTTTGCAAAAGGAATATCACGATCGTGTTGTTTCCTATGCACTTGAAACAATTAAAGCTGGCGGAACTCCTAACCCAGATATTTTGTGTAATACCTATGTGAAATTTGGTGCTTTTTACGATGTAGTTGGAAAAAAATTTGATAAGATTGCAACAGGACATTATGCACAGGTTTTGTGTGAAAATGGTGTGTGGTATCTTGAAAGAACGCCGGACGATATTAAAGATCAAACTTATTTTTTAGCGCATTTATCACAAGGACAATTATCGCGTGCACTGTTTCCTTTGGGGAAGTATACAAAATCAGAAATTCGTGCATTGGCGCGACAATTTGATTTACCCAATAAAGATCGCAAAGATAGCCAAGGGTTATGTTTTTTAGGAAAAATAAAATTTCATGATTTTATTAAGCATCATGTTGGAGAGCGGCAAGGTAATTTAGTTGAATATGAAACAGGGGTCGTGAAGGGGAAACATAGTGGTTTTTGGTTTTATACCATTGGCCAGCGGCAGGGTATTGGGTTATCTCATGGGCCTTGGTATGTGGTTGCAAAAGAAGTAAAAACAAACATTGTGTTTATTTCTCGTCACTATTATTCAGAAGATAAAAAAAGAAATAATTTTTTCATTGATCAAGAAAATTGGTTTTCAGGGATACCGGTTTTGGATAGGGCACTTTCTCTAAAACTTCGTCATGGTGCGTCACTTGTGTCAGGTGTTATTCATGAACGAGATGGTAAGCGATGGGTCCAACTTTCGTGTGATGATCAAGGAATAGCACAAGGGCAGTATGTGGTAATGTATGATGGAATCCGTTGTTTGGGATCAGCGCGTATAACGGGAGATAAGTAATGCAGTATGAAAAATATGGTGTGATAATTGGATGTTTTGTAACAGTCGGATTATATGCGGGTTCTGTGACAAAGCCTCGAGTGTCAAATGTTAAAGAATCGGCTGGTCAAGTTCGTTGTAAAATTTTACAAGAATCTGAAAATATTTTAAAAAATGTTTCTTCTTTAATAAAAGAAGAGGCTTCTTGTATTGATGATGTTGTTGAGGCTATTAAGAGTATTGCAAGTGATGAAGGTGAATTTATGACATTGACTCTGGCTGAAAAAAAAGTATATTTACAAAAACTTGAAACAATTTCATCGATGCTTGAACAACGTATTGATGAACTTCACACTATTCGTAGAAACATAACTCTTTTTAAAAAATGAAGTGAAAGGTATCGTGCATGGCGGGATATAATAGAATTATCATTGTAGGAAATTTAACGCGTGATCCTGAGTTGCGTCAGTTACCTTCAGGACAATCAGTGTGTCGTTTAAATATTGCAACAAATCGTCAATTTAAAAGCCGTCAATCTGGTGAAATGGTTCAAGAAGTTTGTTTTATTGATGTTGATGTGTGGGGACCACAAGCAGAAAGCAGTAGTAAATTTTTGCAAAAGGGACGTTCAGTTCTTGTGGAAGGTCGCTTAAAACTTGATTCATGGCAAGATCAAGAAGGTAAAGCACGCAGCAAACATTCTATAGTTGCAGATCGTGTTGTCTTTTTGAGTGCAGGTGGTGCCGCAGCAGAACAATCAGATGATGTTGAAGCTGAGCAAGCACTTGAGCCTCGCAATGAAGTTGAACGTGAATTAATGAGTCAATTGGATGCTATCAAAAATAAACAAAAAGGCGCTGCTCAAACTGCTCCAAAGCCATCAAGGTCACAAGCTTCAAAGTCAAATCAAGATCTTGGAGGGGCGTCGTTTCAGGATACTCCACCATTTGAAAGCGATTTGCCTTTTTAATACTTTTTTATTTAAAATAAGCCAAAAAAATCCTTTTGTTTGACTTCTTTTTCAAGAAGATGCGATTCTGTAGATAGAATGGCAGGTTATTAAAGAGGAGTCATCATGAGGTGGCGTGGATGGATGGTTGCAATTTTTATAGTGGTAATTCAAAGTAAGCATATGAATGCTCAATGGAAAAAATCGTATGGGCAATCATTAGAATTTTCATTTCCAGTTACAGAACAAAAAAAATTTCATGGCGCGCTTATGCGTGTTTGGTCGAATCTTTATTGGGCGACCGTGAATCCACAACATAAGGTTCTGTTTCTACAATCAGTTGATGACTTTGTACAGCAAGTCTTATATTTGAATACATCGTTAGATTTTTTTTTGATGTCTTACAAAAAGAAAGCATTAGAATGCGAAGAGTGTGTAGTGCAGATGCGAGAAGATATGGAACATTTTAGTACCATTGTACAACAGTCTCACGCATGCTGTGTTATGTTGCAAAAAAATGAAAATCAAGTTGTGTTGCAGCATGCATCGTATGTCTTGCATTTTATCAAAGAAAAAATGGAAAATTGTATCGATGGTGATTCATGTGCTGAATTTTTATTCTAGCGCAATGACACCTCTGTTGGTTCCTGCCATGATTACGCCTGAATCTCCTACCATTGAAATCCAATAAAACGTTAATGTATTTTGCAGGTAACTTTGCAGTGGACGTAACTCACAAACAGCGTACCAATCGGTAGGATAGGTTACAGCTTCTGTCCCGACATTAAAGGGTAAAGAATATAAAGCGTTAATTGTTCCGTCTGATACTGGAGGTTGTGCAATGTACAGGCGACGTCCACCGTCTGACCAATACTTTTGGATAGGAGACAGTTCAGGAAAAAATGTTGTGTCAGAGCTGGTATAATCAGTTGCTGGAATACATGCAGATGTCGTCGTATTAGTCGAGAAACAAAATTGTTGCAACGTACTGTGTTCAAGTGTTGTTCCAGGGCTGTCGGTTATGATGCCCGTTGTAGCATTCACAAGAAAGCCATCACGATTATATGCAACGATTGGTGATTGTGGGTTACGCGTTCTGTTTGGTGAAAAGATCATATTATAAATATATAACAATGATGGTTCAGAAGTGGGTGAAATGTTTTGTGGAACTGCTGTCCAAACTGCATCAGCTTGACTCACTGCTGCCTGAACACCGTTGACTTTTTGTGAGATAAAAAGGCCGTGGTCAGTTGCAAGAAGTATTTGTTCTTGTGTTGTTATTGCTATAAGATTAGGACCTGCGCCGGTTACTGTATTTATTGATACAATACAAAAATCTAAAAATTGCGTTGCTGCAGAAAGTGATCCGGTTGATGATGTTGCAATAATAACTGCGTTAGCCCCAAGATCTGCGACTGTGGTCAGAAGTGCTGGAATTCGGTAGAGGGTATCAATCATAACACCGAGCGGTCCTGTTGCTCGTGTCAATATGTAAGTACTGTTTCCTTTTGATTCAATTTTCATAGGGACGCCAGAAATGCCAGGCACTTGTTGCCAGCTAAAGGTCGTTGGGTCAAGCGGGCCAAAATTGGTAAAATAAAAACCAGTCGATCCACATGGCTTTGGGCCTGCTCCGGTTGTTGTGTTTGCCCATGCATACAAATTTCCTTTGACCGTCCCGGCAAGAAAAAAGCCATCAGCAGTATCTTGTGGTTGGTTTGTATTATCACTGGTAAATCCTAAAGCTGTCACCATTGAAGTATCGCTGGGCAATGTTGTTACCATGTAGTTGATTAAAATTCCACCGAAAAGAGTAGTAAAGTCTTTTGTTGGTTGTTGTGGTTGTACATAGGTTGGAGCTGGAACCGTGGCAACGCCGGAGTCGATATATTGATAATTTGGTGGCAATCCTGCTGTTGTGCTTTTGACATATGCAGGCCGTGTAAATATTACTTTTCCTTTTCCTCCGAAAAGTCCAAGGCGCGCAGGGGGAAGATCAATCCTTGGTAATACATTTGGGTAGGTTGTATGTTTTCCATAAATTGTGCTTGATTGGTTGAAATCAAAAAAAGAAAAGCATCCATCAGTCAAATCATTGCTTAATTGAGTAAATAATGAAAATGATTGTTGTGCTCCAGCGCCTTTGTTTTTATTGTTTGACCAAGCAGTAGAACTTGCAACTGTTTGTGTTGATGAGTTAATCCCCATAATGTTTCCTGTAAGGGCATTGACTGCCATAAACGATGTTGATCCATCAACATCGTTATTTCCTATAGCAAGAGGTGCTGCGATTGTCCAATCAGTCCAACGTGTAATTTTTCCATGTTCATTAAAAATTGCTTGTGAATAATAGATGGCAGGTGTCTCAATTTCAACGGCATTTGATACAGTTTGTGTTCCGACAAAAACTGTATCATTGACAATTTGCATAGAACTGACAATGGATGTTGAAGCTATGGGTAAAAGTCCAGCTCCGACTTTTGCCTCCAGAGAAAATATAGTTGCAAGATCGGCCGGGACAGATGCTTGTACTGAAAAATCAGGAGTTGTTAAATCATTTTTAGCCAATGTTCCAACGATGGTATTGTCGGGTAAAGCAGAGGGCTGTACAAGTGGAATTGCAAAAACTTGACGAAGTTGTGCTGGTTGATCTGTTCCTGTATTGTTGTTTCCGCCATAGATAATGAGATATGCAAATCCTGTTGACGTGTGCATGACGTTGAGATTCATAATGCCAATATTTTGAGCGGCGCCTACAGTTCCGACAATTTGAGTGTTTGAATTGAATGCAGTATACAATTCAACTGGTTTTAAAAAAAAGAGCGTATTATTTGTGGTTAGTCGTGCAATTAGCAAGGCACATGCCTTATCTCCTGCGTTACCTCCTGTGGTAAGACTTGGGATTCCGATATAGAGTCGAGCAAGTTGTGAGTCCCAATAACAACAAGCATTAGGAAAGGGAGCAACGGGAGTTGATGGTGCTGGGGCAGTTGTTTTATCAACAATGAGGGGATAACTTGTTCCGCCCAATTGTACATAATCTTTATTAATGAGTTGTGCATTGAATGTTGTAGTGCTTGCGTTTTGAGCATTCAAAATATTCATTTGTCCGCTTGATTCATCAAGCAATGCAAATGAAACACCATCGCCTGCAGTATCAGCTTCCACGCCCCATTGATTAAGATTTGTTGACCCATTTTTTTTCACCAATGAAAAAATAAAACATCGTTGTGTTGTGCTAGATGTTACGCCTTGTGTTGTTGTGTACGATCCAAATCCAGCGGTGACGGAATTAATTTTTGCAGTTGTTGCGTTAGCAGCATCAACGAGGTCAGCTGCTTGTCCATTAGTCTTTGATTGATTTGCAATGAGATTATCAATGGAAACATCATATAAATGTTTTGGATTGACTGAATCATCGGTAGTTGCGGTGTAGACAATCCATGGTCGTGTTGGATTGGTATAAGGAGTTGCAAAGCAAATATTTTGAACATACGGATTAGGGATGGTTGCATTTTTTAATGCTTTTGCAGATGTTGTCAGTCCTGAAAAATTGAAGGGAGCCGATGTAGAATTGAGTACTGCTTTCATCACAGGGCATTGTGTTTTTGAATTTCCGGTTGTTCCTTGATCGGACGGTGCACCATTGCTGCCAACAACCCATGTTGCTGATGGTGGATGAAATGCAGCACTTGAAATGGGATAAGAAAATGACACGTTGGGATCATTTTCAGATCCAGGAGCGATGATGACAGCTTTCAGTTGTGCGGCTGCAAAAAAAAGAAGGGTTGTGATGAGAGGTCGAGCAAGAGAAAAGTGGAGCTTCATTGTGGGATCTCCTTAAAAATCAAGTGTTAAAGCAACGCCAAGATTGCCACCAACAGTATTAGTTAAGAATGTTTGGTCGCCTTTGATGATGTAATTGTAAAAAATACTTCCGCGGGGAAATGTAATTTTGTTTGGATTATCAGCTGCCCAGTCAGCTGTGAGTGCAAATCCAAGAACTTGTTGGCTCCATGAAGCAAACATGCTATCAGTATTGATAACATCGGGAGGAAAGAGTGCGGGTGTTGGTGTTGAAAATGTAGATTGTGGTGTTTGTCGTACATAGCTGTAGGCAACGGTGATTCCCAAAATATGATAGTCGTACGTTAAGTAACCACCGATACGATACACAGAACCAGGTTCGCAGGTTGCATCAGTCTTGCTTAATTTTACAAAACCATTTTGTCCTGGTGCTGATTGCAGTCGTGTTGATTGTGTGCGTTTGAATAAATAGACATTCGAAAGTCCAGCACCAAATGTTAAATTTTCAATGGGTGAAAATGCAAGATCAAATGCCGTGACAAATCCTTTGTGTCGATTGTAGCCTCGTGCGATTGAAAATAATTGATCTTCATTGCGTGCAGGAGCTGTGCCAAGCGACGCACCGATTGAAATGGTAAAATCAAGAAAATATAAACTTTGAAAGTCATCTAAGTTTTTTGTCCAACCTGTGTACAAAACAATATCGTCAATTCCACCATTGCTTGATTCACCAAAAGTAAGCCCCGTTTGAGTTAAGATACTATTAAAATTTGCCAAAAAATTTGTCCATGCTGCATCTGACACATCAGAAGGAGTTGTATCAACATACGTAGTATTGGTGATTGCAATATGTGAAAAAGGTACAATGCATGCAATAAAAATGTTATCAGTGATATTAAAGCCAGCACGAATTTCTCCTTCTTTGTACGCTACTCGACCGTTAAATTCCAAGGTTGCATAAAGAGGGTTTGATTGTGCAACATGCCAAAGGTTGGTTAATATGGCGGCATTGGCGGGTGAAAAGGGAGCAAGGTCAACATTCTTTCCAACCATGCGCATTTTTTGTAACCCATACATTTGTAAAATGTTAGTTTTAACATTGTTAGCATTTCGACCAGTACTTGTTACACCGTACACGCCGTACAGATCAATGGTGAAAAGACCTTTGCGTTCAGTGCGCGATTTTAATGTGTAATAGGGAGTTGCAACAAAGTAGTGTGGCAATACCGGGTCTGTGTGTGTTGTGTTGAGCCAAAAGATGCTGCTGATAAGCAAAAGCGTGCTTTTTCTGTGCATAGTCATACTCGATCCTTTTTCTGTACGTGATATGTTATTTGCTAGAATAGGCAGAAAAAAGTGAATCAGGCAAGAAATTACTGTTCACGCACTGCGAGTGGCTCAAAGGAGTAACATGTTCGTTGATGCTTTGCATGAGTGAATGTGAACAACAAAAAAAGGAGCGACCGAAGCCGCCCCTTTTTGTTTATGTACAAGTTAAAGAAACTTAGACATATTGAGATATTATTGAAGTGCCAATACGCCTATATCGGTACCCATCATAATATATCCTGCACCCATATTACTAATCCAATAGATGTATTTCACATTGTTTAATGCAGCATCAGGTACTACCGTTGGAGATTGAGATGTTAAGTTCCAATTATAAATACCAACTTGACAAGGATAGACAGTCAATACTTGTTGTAATTGTGTGCCTGTGTCAGGTGTTGCAGCAAAGAAGCGACGTCCGCCATCAGAATAGAAGTTAAGTGCAAGCCCACCTAAAGATTCAGCGCCAGTATCATCGTTATTGTAGTAGTAGTAGAGATTTCTTGTTGCAGATGATGATGACAATACTAATTGGCGCATTGATGTTTCAAGGTAAGTTTCAAGATTGTCACTTCCATCTTGCCATGAAAGACCATTTGCAGATTGGCTAGGGTTAAATCCTGTATTGGCACCTGTTGAAACGCGAGAAAAAAGAGGGGCTGTTAATCTTGGAAACCCGATACCGTCAGTATCGCCTATCTGAGTCCATAGAGCAGTTGCTTGCGTCAAACCTGCTTGGTCTGTGCCATTTGCCACAGTAGTAATCCAGACACCATCATTGGTTGCGATAGCAACTTGATCATTAGATCCTGTTGCCGTTCCACCAACAATGTCCATATCATAGAATTGTGAAGGAAGTCCACCAGTACCTGATGTTGCAATGAGAGTAAATGCTGTTGCAAATGCTCCTGCTGTAATTGCAGTATTTATGTTGGAATATACATTGTCGGCAATTGTTCCATCAGTTCCTGTATCACGTGTTAATACATACACATAATTGCCGATTGTTTTGATTGCTCTCACTTCTCCAGATACGTTTGTGCTTGGAATTTGGTACCATGAAAATGTAGTTGACAAAAGAGCGTTGTTGGTAGCTGTTCCACTCATTTGTGCAGCAGTAAGACCAGCACCAGTGCTTAAACCACCGGTACAGAAAACGAATAATCCTTGATTAGAGCCTGCCATGATGTAGTTTGAAGCATTTCCAGGACCTGCGTTATTTGCAGTGTAACCGAGACAGGTAATTGCTCCAGCTCCTGAAAGGCCTGTGCTGTTTAACGTTGCAACTTGTGTAGCGTCCCATGTTGCAGAAGTAACGTTAGGAACGTTAATAAATGTTGCAGTTACTGCAGTACTCATGATAGCCATAACTACTTTATTAGTTCCACCAAAGAGTGCAAGTCGATTAACGCCAACGTTTCCAATATTATTAATTGATTGATCAAGAGTTAATGATGAATAACACGCACCACCGAGGTTTGAGTTAATGATAGAAAGAGGGTTAACGCCAGCATTTGTAGAGTCAGTTAATGTCCATGTAGCTACTTGTACTGCTAATTGTGTAGCATTTGGAATAGTCCACACATTTCCGCGAGCACCATCAACTGCAAAATTGAAGCATCTTCCGTCGATGAAGCTTACACCAGCAACCGTATTAGGAGTTGCTTTTGCCCAATCAGTCCATTTTTTGATTGCGCCAGTGTTAGTAAAGATTGCTTGTGAATAATAAATACCAGGTTGGTCATTTGCGCCAGCTGCTTGTGCAGTCGATGCAAATACAGTATCTCCAACAACTTGAAGATTGGTTATGCTGTTAGCAGCTGCTATTGGGAATGGGAATGGAGTTGTTGTTGTTGCTTGACCTCCAACCATTGCTGGAGCACAAGTTTCATTCATAAGGTCAACTATACCAGTGGCTCTTGTTGAGAAATCAATAAGAGGATCAACATTGAGACCCAAATTCATTTCTGCAACGTTGAGTACACGTGCCAATGAGCCTTCTGTCCCTGCAGTAGCAACGCTTGCACCGCCAACGAGAGGTAATGCAAATACTTTATTTCCAACAGCTGCAGTGAGTCCAAGTCCTCCATTGACAATAATATAATATTTGCCAGTACTTGTTTTCATAACTGCCAGTTTTAATATGGTTACACTAAGGGCGTTAGCGCCTGTTAACCCAACAATATTACTTGTGGCTGCACTTGCACCATTATTAAATCCGTTAAGAGTTTCTGTTAATTGAACATTTGTTAATGTAATATTTGGTGCAGCTGTAACAAGTCTGAATGTAGATAATGCTGCCCCTGCACCAGTAACGGCCCCTTCAGTTGTGATACCAATTCCTACAAATAATCTTTGTAGATCTTGACTCCAGGCCATTGCTGGAGCAGTGTTAATAAATTGAACATCATGAGTTGGGTTAATGTTAATCCAGGGAGAGTTATCAGTTACATCAAAGAATTGTGCTGCTCCGCCTGTTAGTGCTGCACCTGTTCGTGCATTGAAGGGTGTTAAAGCAAGTGTTGAATCGTTAATGCTCATTACTGCAATACCAGAATTTGCAACACCCCATGCATTTACACCATTTGGTTTAACGGCTGCAAAGATATAGGAAGGACTTGCTGCTAATCCAGTAATACCTCTTGATGCGGCTCCTGCTGCGTCATTAAGGGCAACGGATTGAGCAACGGTAGTTCCATCATTAGAAGATATGAGGACTTGTGTTGCTCCGAGAGCATTTGATATTGGTATTATACTAGTTACAAATACTGGACGTTGAGTTGTGGTACCAGTTTGCTGAGAAAGAGATAGGGCTGGAATAGCCAAACCTGAGATTAAAACATTAGATCCGATTGAGGTCACCGTTGGTGCGCTTGATCCATTAAAAGGCCCTACTTTTGCAAGGGCACCATTTTCTGCACCAGCTGCTTGACCTAAATACCAAACACCATTAGCAGTATCAAATGCTGCACATTGGTTAGCTGCACCTAATGCAGGTGTTGCTGTTGTGTAAGCGTGGAGTTGATTTGCACTGGACAATAGCAGTGCTATCGCCAAGGCACCACGCTTGAAATGTATTATTCTTTTCATAGAATAGATTCCTTTATTATGTTAATGATTAAAAGTTCCAGGTCATGTTAGCACCAAAAACACCACCAAACATTTGGGTGTTGAAGATGCGTTTACCAGCGACCGGCACACTGTAGAAGAATGCCAAGTGTGGATTAAACCAGCGGCCTTCTTTTGCAAAATCATAATCAGCGTTGATTTGAATTTGGTGCATATTCCATTTTTGTAATGCTTCATCGCTGTTGACTACAGTAGAGCTTAATGTTGGATAGTTAGCATCGTCAGGAGTTAAGGTTGTTGCTTCTTGTTGTTGGAATGTGTAACCAACTAAGAATGAAAATCCTTTTGCAAAGTGATCAGCTTTCAAGAATACGCCAATGTCCCAGATGCTTCCTAATTTACGATCAACAAGAGCTTCTTGAAGTTTAATGAAACCACTTTGATTAATATTAGTTTTTACACGTAATGAACGTTCAATGGTGTCAAAAACTTTTCCACCTGCATGAAAACCGGCAGTAAACCATTCCCAAGCTCCAAATGCCATATCAAAGGTACCGATGAATCCACTGTGCCCGTCATAGCCTTGTGCTAATGAATAGACATAATCAATATCGGCATATTGAGAAGTGAAGAAGCTTCCACCAAGTCTGATTGTGGTATCAAAGAAGTCGATGTGTTTGCATGAGTCACAATTGTATGCCCAACCAATATATGATTCGATATCACCTGTACTCCATTGTGAATAATCACCTTTTGAAAGATCAAAATTTTCGAGAATAGCATCAAAGTTTGTTAAAAATTGTTTCCATTCTGCTGTTCCTGAGTTTGGAAATCCTGTTGAAGGTGAAAGGTCTGTGTAAGAAATGTTATAAATTTTTCGTTGACCCCATGGCAATACAGATTGTGTGAAAAAGCCATGCCAAAGATTTTGTGTCCACGTTACTTCACCACCGATGTAACGAAATTTACCAGCAAATGAAAGTTGGCCGAATGTTCCATTCCCAGGAAGATCAGCAAATAATGCAATTAAATTTGCATCGTATATATTTGCTGGGTTAAGACCTGAAACACCCTTGCCTAACAATTGCATATTGTAGTTACCGTAGATATTAAGTGCATTAACTTTATCATGACTTGCATTGCGACCATGATGAGTTGAACCACCTTGCACCATAAAATCAAGCCCGGTCATTTTTTCCAGGTTGAAGCGAGGTTCGCTGTAGTAGGGTCCAGACCGATAAAAGTGTTGATCCGCGCGCGCTATAAGCGGCACAAGAAGAAGTGCGAGTGCGAAAAACACTCTTGAAGCACGTGTGTGTTTCATAAACTATCCTTTTTTTGTAAGGTTAAACAACTTACTTCATACAACCTTTGTGAGTTCAAAGATTCTTTATAAGGCTTAAATCAGTGAGCTTAAAATGTAAAGTGTTTTTTATTGATTGTTTTAAAAATGCGATTATTGCGGTGTTTTGACTCTTTGCTATACTAGATAAAAATAAAAATCGAATTTACATTTTGAAGCGCAAGGGAAATGATCTATGTTTGGACCTTTTAAGAAGAATAATGAAGAGCATATTGAGCGCAATGGTGATGACAACGTGCAAGAGGCGTGTCGAAAATGTTCAAATGGTGACAGTGACGTAACATCGGGTGTTGATGTTGCAAATCTTGAAAAAAAAATAGATGCGTGTGAGCTTGAGCTTTCGCAAACGAAAGATCAATTTGTTCGCCTTGGGGCAGATTTTCATAATTACAAAAAACGCGTGGAAAAAGATCGTCTTGCCTGGATGCAGTCTATGCAAGCTTCTTTTTTTGGACAATTGCTCTCTATCGTTAATGATTTTGATCGTGCGCTTGAATTGGAAGTTGCCAAGGTTCCTTCAGATGCATCTTTAGTTGATCAACGGTTGTCGCAAACACTTGCAGGTTTTGTCATGATCAGAAAATCATTGGGCGATTTTTTGAAACGCAACAATGTTGAACCAATTGTCCAAATTGTGACTTTTGATCCTGAGCTGCATGAGGCGTTAATGCATGTAGATGCTACAGGTTTTGAAAGTGGTGCTATCGTTACTGTGCTTGAACCTGGTTATACGCTCAATGGTACGGTTATCAAGCCTGCAAAGGTCAGTGTGGCAAAATAAAACTACACAATCATGTTAAAGAAATTGAAAAAATCAGGAACTTGCATTTCAGCAAGTAAGATTGCGGTGCAAAATATTTCAAGTCATGGCTTGTGGGTATTGGTTGATGATAAGGAATATTTTTTGTCTTTTAGCCGATATCCTTGGTTTTTGACTGCAACTATTGAGCAAATTTTGAATGTACAATTTTTTCATGGTCATCATATGCATTGGCCATTGCTTGATATTGATCTTGACATTGACGCTCTTGAGCATCCTGAATCATATCCATTAACGTATGTGAAATGAAATGGAATCAAGTTTTACGTGATTATACCCTTTTGATTGAAATGATAATTTTAAGCTCTATTATATGAATACTTATTTTTCTTTTGCTTTTGTATAACATATATGTTATATTTTAAGGGTGGTTAAGTTTTTTCGGGAGCTGTATGAATTGGAAAGTAGAATTTTATGATGCAAAAGTTTTTGATGGTATTAGTGACTGGCCTGTACATTTAAGATCAAAATTTGCTGGTATTGTTGCGCTTATTAAGGAAATTGGTCCTGTTGAGGTAGGTATGCCTCATATAAAGCCTTTGGGTGGAGGACTTTTTGAAATTAGAGTTAAGGGACTTGAGGGAATTGCGCGAGCTCTTTTTTGCACAAAAAAAGGGAAAATTGTTTTTATAATAAGTGAGTTTATAAAAAAGACACAAAAAACTCCAAAAGCTGAAATGGAAGTAGCAAGGCGACGTATGAAAGAGGTAAAAAAAGATGAGTAAAAATAAAAGACCAACATTTGAAGAATTCATGGAAATACAAATGCAAGATCCTGAATTTAAAATAAGTTATGAAGCACTAAAGCCTGAATTTGATTTGATGAGAGATTTTATTCTTGCTAGAAAAAAGGCGCGTTGTTCACAATTGGAACTTGCAGAGCGACTTGATTTACAGCAACCAGCTATCGCTCGATTAGAAGGTGGTGGTTACGTTAATACATCAGTAAAAAAACTTGTACAAGTTGCAGATGCATTGGGGTATTCAATGAAAATTTCTTTGTCTCCAAAAAAATTAGACGTACATAAATCAAAGGCATCAAAACTTAAACCTAAAAAAATTAAAGTGTAATTGTTTTGTGTTTTCATTTCCTATGACATGATGAATGTCATTAGTTTCAATGCGGTAAAAATAAAAGACCAGCTCTGAAGACTTTTTGAGGTTAATACATTTTTGTATTAAGTATGTATCAAAAAATAATAAGATGTTACTATAAAAAACTATTGTTATTCCAGCAATAGGAAAGGTGACTGGTATGATTAAAGTTATGGATGTGGTTCTTTGTGTTGGTCTTTATTTTTCAATTCAATTTTCTGAATGTTCTTTTTATGACAAGTTTAAAGTTAATAAGCACGTTTGGTATGGTGCTGAAACATTAGATTTTAAGGACATTTCCTTTTTGCTTTTATGCCAAAAATGTGAATTGTCGAGTTTTAAAAATCATAAGACTCGCTATGAAGAGATGCTTGAAGATTCAACTTTGTCAGATGATTGTCGGCAAAAAATACAGAAAAAAATGGGTGAATGCGCGTCCTTTATAAAAAAGAGTGAAGCATTGATGTCCTCTGTACCCTTGAATCCTGCGATGACAGATGAAGAAATTGGGGCGCTGTTGCCTACGATTAATCAGTTGGTACATGTTGGGCTATGTTACAGATGTTCTTATTTTAAGCAAAAAATTTGAAAATATACAGTATGTTTTTATGGACTTTTGCAAACACATGCAATTGTTTTTTCGAAGGATTTTATGAGTAAACATGTACTTTTGTTAGGTTCAACATCACAGTCTCGGCAAATGCTGTTGAAAGAGGCGTTGATACCATTTGAAGTTGTAGGACATGGAGCTGATGAGGATACTGTTGATCGTTCTTTGCCCTTTGATCAGCTACTTCAGGAAATTGCACGATTAAAAATGGATCACGTTGTATTACCGGGGGCTGGGTTGGAAGGAGAATTTATTTTTATTTTAACTGCTGATTCAATGGGGAAAGATGCCAATGGTAATGTGCATGGAAAACCAAAAAATGAAGAAGCTGCTCGTGAAAAGATTCGCGCATTGGCTAAAAAGTCAACAACAGGTACTGCGTTTTGTATAGATAAACGTGTTTTTAAAAATGGACAATGGGTACTTGAAAAACGAATTGAAAAATGTGTTCTGTCTCAATATGAGTTTGTTGTGCCTGAAAATTGGATTGATCGATATTTGAGACATTCATGGGCGATGATTGCATCTGGAGCAATTGCTATAGAATTGTATGGAAATCAATTTTTAAAATCAGTAGATGGGTCGTACAGTGCTATTGTAGGGTTGCCTATGGCTGAAGTGCGCGAGGCCCTGGAAGAACTTTGTTTTTTTGATGTTTAATGATAGTTAAAAATTTCATTGCTGAATAATAATTTTATCATTTGAGCTTATTTAAAAATAAAATATTGCTTGTTTGAGCTTGACTGATAGAAAACTATTTTGTAATATATTTTATATTGTAGTTATTTTTATCAAATAAGTAAGTGGTGGTTATTATAATGTATATATATTTATTAATGATATTTTCAGTAAGTTTTTCTCTTTACCCATGTGAATTTCAGTTATGTGGAATAAGTAATTTTTCAGACAGTACTCATGAAGATGTTTCAGTGTATGAAGCAGCTAAAAAATTTGAAGAATGGAAAGTATTTAAACGTAAAAAATCTAAAGAAAAAAAGAAAAAAAAAGAAGCATCAGATGAATTAGTAAGTGGATTGTTAGAAAAAACTGGATTGGTTGAAAAATTTTCTTCTGGTTGGACAGGAATCGATCGTTATGGTTTTGTTTCCATGCTCATTGGGTCAGCATTTTTAAAATCTAAAAATGCTGAAAATATTATTGAAGGATTTCGGTTGAATTTTTGTGATGTACAAAAAAAACGGGAATTAATTGAATCAAGTCTTTCTTTTTGGGGGAATGAGCTTGGTCGATTTGAAAAAGATTTGGATTGGATTGATATCTGTAAAGTATGGAATCTTTTTGGACCGAAAGTAAAGCAATGGAAGGGGGATACTTTTTCCCTGAGACTTGTAGGACTTGCTTTTTTGACAAATCGAGGAACTGCAATATCAAAATCATCGATTCGTTTTCCTGACACTATTTCTGTTGGCCCTACGGCTCAATTTAGGTTTGAATATAAAGAGAAACCTTTAGAATCTGAGATCGAAATATTTTTTGAGCAGCATGATTGTGAAAAATTATTTATTATTACAAGGGGTGGAACTTGTTTTCCATTAGTTGTTACTCAAAAAGGAGGAAAGCGTGAATATTGTTACTCTAATATTCTTGATAACAGTATTTTACATGCCAGTGAGAGGCCACTCAACCCTATTGATCCTCAATCGTTAAGTTTAATGGGAACAATACATTGCATCGAGTCCATCATTGTAAGCAATAAGAAAACTAAATAATTACACTCTTTTTTTGTACAATACAATACAATACTATTAATCAGTGCCTTGTGGCGTCAATGTGCAATTGATTTTTTTGAAGGATTCCAACTTTTTAAAAGTGTTTGAAGTAATAATTCTTGTGGATTTTGTTCTGGATTGTTTTCAAATGCGAGAGAAGCTTGCTCGACACTCGATTGAACCATATCGAAATCTAAAACTTTTGCATCAATATGATCAATAGCTGGCATTAATTTCTTACGAAGAATCGTTTTCATTCGTTGTTCATTTTTGATTTCATTGAGTAATTCTTCCATTAACCCAAGAAAGTCTATGACATTATAGTGCATATCTTCGGCTGAAATGAAATCAGGAGCTGTATTGTTAACATCTTTGAGCACATTTTTAAGACCTTTATTAAACGCGCGAGCTATAAGATTTTTTAGCGCTTCAGATTCATGTTCAACAAGCCATTGTAAAAGACAAAGCAATTCATATGATAATGTCAGTTGATTTGTAGTTTGACTCATGAGATGCCTCCTTTTAGTAAATACAAATTATAATACTCTTGTATTTTCTTAATATTTGCAAAAATAATCTAGCATTTTGTAAAAAAATGCTGAAAAAGTTGAATGTTTCTTATTCCGTGTAATCTATTTTCCATAAACTTTCATTGGTAGCTTCTTTGTCGCTATTTATTGTTTCAGTGTTTTGTTTTTTTGTTCGTTTTAATGGATTTTCAATTTGTTGTTGTTTAAGGATTGAAAGCTGTTTAACTGTTTCTTTTGCTTGTTCTTCATAAATAGCATGTTCTTTTTTTAGGTCGCTATTGGTTTCTTCGAACATGGTATTCATATTTTTTTGCATTTTTTTAATTTGATTTTGAAGTTTTAAAATCATTTGAACGCCGGCTAAATTAATACCTAATTTATGTGTAAGATAAATTACTTCTTCCAATTTATTGACATCGTCTTCTGAAAAAAGGCGCGTGTTTCCTTCAGAACGTTTTGGATTGATAAGTCCTTCACGTTCATATAACCGTATCGTTTGCTGATGTATCGAAAATATATCTGCAACACTAGAGATTGAAAAAAAACCTTTTTTACGTCGTACAGATTTTTCTGCAGGAGGGGTTGTCCGTTCCTTTTTTTTCATGATATCATCCTCAAAGTAAGCATGTTACAGTCTAGTCAAGCGGATAATTTTGTCAAAGGTACATGTTTGTTTAAGCTTAGAAAATGTGTTTGTTAAGGCTTCAAGAGGGGCTGTTGAGCTTTCGAGCTGGATGGTTTATAATTAGCATCTATATGGATGTTATTCTAAATAATAAATGAGGATTATCGTGAAAAAAATATTGTTTTTAGTTATAAGTGTTATTTTTTTTGATTCTTTTGGTTTTCAAAGTTCAAAAGAGCAGGAAAAAAAAGCGTTTGAAAAAGTTTTACAACTATCGCTTGAAACAAAAATGCAAGATGATTTAGCAAGAACTTTGAAGGCATCTAGCAGTGAAAAAGATCTTGAGCGAGTATTGGAGCTTTCTCGTTTTGAGCAAAAATTGCAGATTTTTCTTCAAGAAGAAGATAAAAAATTTTGTGATATTCATCATCATCAGTATTCTTTGTCAGATAGTGATACTTTTTGTTTGGCACAATGTGCATTTTATATGTATGCTATTGCGCAGCTAGGTAGTCCTTCTGCCAGCGGATTAATTGCTCCTCCGACTCTAATGCTGCAACCTTTGGTTGTTGGAAATCGAGTAACGGTTGATCTTGGAGATGGTCGTAATGTTGCATTGTGTAATGTTCCAACAGCGCGACAAACTGGTTTAACGTGTGGGCCTTGTGCTATTACTACGGCTGGTTCTATTATAGCGTCAAAGTTTTCACATTTGATTGTCGCAAATCCTTGTCAGTTGAGATCGTCAGGTCTTTCTGATGTACATTACTTCGAAGAGCAGATTGCAAATATGAGGGATGCTGGTATTGAAGTTCAAAATAGTGATATTGGGGATCTTCTACAGTGGTGGCAGCAGTCAAGGCTTATTTTACGAGCTAATGGCACTCAAGAAGTGGCAGCAGATGAGTCTCTTGAACTTGCATTACATATGCCGCTGACTGGTGGAAATTCTGTAGAATTATGGGCTCCTCGCATGACTGTGATTGACAGTACTGGCTCAATGCAGTTGGTTGGTTCTTCATTGTCTGAAACTGTCTGTCAAATGTGGGGTCAGCAGCACGTTGAAGGCGGATCATATGCGTTTGTGGTATTAATTAATACTGGTCAACAAGGTGTCGTAGATAGAGCGTGTAATCATTGGTTTCCTCTTACTGTTATTCAATATTCTAATGGAGAACGTGAATATTTTGTTTCAGATTCTCTTGGTATTGATCGCTCATCAGATAGATCAATTGCTGGTTCTGGATCTATCAATGTGCATACTATAGTGCGAGAAATAGAATTGGGTATCATGTTAAAATATTCCAATTGATTATAAGCACGTTATAGAATCTACAATGGAGCAATCGCATTTTAAACTTGGCTTTTTATGTTTCGATAATATTTACAACAATGGGTCGTACAATACGTTATACGTTGAATTTGATATTAACAATATCACCGTCTTGAACAGTATAATTTTGCCCTTCAACGCGTAATTTTCCAGCTTTTTTAACTTCTGCTTCACTTGCTAATGCAATAATATCTTTGTAGTTAAAAATATCGGCGCAAATAAATCCACGCTCAAGATCTGAATGAATTTCTCCGGCAGCTGTTCGAATTGATATACCTTTATGTATTGGCCATGCATGAGCTTCTTTGGGACCAACCGTAAAAAAAGTAATCATGTTGAGTTCGTCATATGCTTTTTTTATGATATAAGGTAAGCTGCGTGTTTTCATTCCAAGGAGTTCGATCATCTCTGCTGCTTGTTCTTCATCAAGCTGTGTGAGTTCGTATTCTGTGCGTGCACATGTTGGAATAACTTTATCTATACCAAAATGAGCAACAAGTTTTTTGTATGCTTCATTATTTTTGTATGCGTCGTCGGCAAAATCATTTTCCGCTAAATTAGCAATAACGAGAAATTTTTTTGTAGTAATAAGAGGAACGGTTTCACATTTTGTAGCAAGCAGTAACTCGCGAGCTTTAACAACATCTTGTTTATCAAGTACATTTTTGAGTGCAGTAATTAAAAGTTGTTCATCTTCAATTGCTCGTTTTTCGGCAGGTTTGCTTTGTGCGGCTTTCAGCATGCCAATAAGTTTTACTTCTCGTTTTTCAAGTGACTCAAGATCTTTTAAAATAAGTTCTGAGACAATAATTTCAAAATCATCAAGTGGTGTTACGTTATTTCCAAAGCATCGTATGACATGAAGAATAAGATCTACTTCACGAATGTGACTTAAAAATTGATTTCCAAGACCTTCCCCCTTAGAAGCCCCCTTGACAAGCCCTGCAATATCAACAAACGACATTGTTGCATTGATTAATTTTTGTGAGCCATATATTTTTGCAAGTTCAGCAAGACGTGTATCTGGCACTGGTGTGATTGCGAGGTGAGGATCTATGGTACAAAAAGGATAATTTTCAGCAGGAACTTGGGAGTTGGTTAACGCATTAAATAGGGTTGATTTTCCAATATTGGGAAGGCCAACTAATCCTGCTTTTATACTCATAAAAATCTTTCTTTGCGGTGATTGTGCATAAATTCTGTTAACGAACCTTCGTTTAAGCTCATGTCTTTGGGGGAGCTTTGTAACTTATAGTGTATTAGAGTAGCAAAAGTGCTTATTGGTGCAACTAATTTTATTCATTCTGCCGTTGTATTGTTACTTTTTTTTGCAAAAGCTTTCTTTTAAAAAATGGCAGGGTTAAGGTACTGAAAGAATAGTTTTTGTTCATCTTTTTAAGGAGAGAACGTATGTGTAAAATGTTAGGCTCTGTTGTATGGGTTTTGTCAGCAGTTGTTTGTATGGGCGTAGGGCTGAGTGCTTTAGGCTTTAACTTACTTGGTATGATGCATATGGAGCATTTACAATTGTACTCTCGTTACGCTGCAGGACTTGTTGGACTTGTAAGTTTGGCAATGTTTGTTATGGTACGTTTGGATAAATGTTCAGAATGTGGTTGTGCAGGAGATAAGTGCAAATAATTATTGCACTTATAGACTAAAAAAGAGGGCTTTTTTATGGCCCTCTTTTTACTTATTGTGCAGTTATTTATTCTGTTATTTCAGCATCGATAACATCTTTGTCGTTTTCTTTTGACGACGAAGCTGTATTTGGTTGTTCTGTTGTTTGTCCTTCTGGTTGTTGTTTGTAAAGAAGCTCAGCAACTTTTTGCGAAGATTTAAGAAGATTTTCTGTTTCTTGTTCAAGTTTCTGTTCATCTTGTGCGTGATCTTTTAATGTTGTTTTTGCTTGTTCAAGAGCTGTATTTACTTTTTCAATTTCAGCAGCGTCAAGTTTATCTTTATTTTCTGAAATTGTTCTTTCAATATCATTCACAAGACCGTCTAACTTATTTCTTTTTTCAATAAGTTCTCGAGTTTTTTTATCTTCAGCTTCATGAAGTTGAGCGTCTTTAACCATTTCTTCAATTTCTTTTTCAGTCAATCCACTGCTGCTGGTAATGGTTATTTTTTGTTCTTTACCAGTACCTTTATCTTTTGCAGTTACACTTACAATTCCGTTTGCATCAATATCAAAAGAAACTTCAATCTGTGGCATGCCGCGAGGAGCTGATGGAATCCCGTCAAGTCTAAATTGACCAAGTGCTTTGTTATCTTTAGCCATTTGACGTTCACCTTGGAATACCATGATGTCGACAGATGTTTGATTGTTTTCAGCAGTTGAAAAAACTTGCGATTTTTTAGTTGGAATTGTTGTGTTGCGTTCAATTAATTTTGTAAATACACCGCCCATTGTTTCGATTCCGAGCGAAAGGGGAGTAACGTCAAGGAGTAACACATCGGTAACTTCACCTGCCAATACACCACCTTGAATTGCTGCACCGATGGAAACAACTTCATCTGGATTAACTGATCTGTTTGGTTCTTTTCCAAAAAAATCTTTTACAAGTGTTTGTACTTTTGGAATTCGAGTTGATCCACCAACGAGAATAACTTCATCAATTGCAGACGTTGCAATACCTGAGTCAGTCATTGCTTTTTTGCAAGGCTCAAGAAGTCGTGTAAATAAATCTGCGCAAAGAGACTCAAGTTTTGCTCTTGAAAGTTTTACGCTTAGATGTTTTGGGCCGGATGAATCAGCAGTAACGTAAGGAAGATTTATTTCGGTTTCGTGCAATGTTGAAAGTTCACATTTTGCTTTTTCAGCAGCTTCTTTTAAACGTTGCATTGCCATTTTATCTGATTTTAAATCAACACTATTGTCTCGTTTGAATTCAGCAATGAGGTAGTCAACAATGCGTTGATCAACGTCATCACCACCAAGATGGGTATCACCATTTGTTGCTTTTACTTCAATAACACCTTCATTGATTTCTAGAATTGATACATCGAATGTACCGCCACCGAAGTCAAATACAACGATTGTTCCTGATTTCTTTTTGTCCTGTCCATAAGCAAGTGCAGCTGCTGTTGGCTCATTTATGATTCGCTTTACATCAAGTCCAGCGATTTTTCCAGCATCTTTTGTAGCCTGTCTTTGCATGTCATTGAAATATGCAGGAACAGTGATTACTGCTTCTGTGACCGTTTCACCAAGATAATCTTCCGCAGTTTGTTTGAGGTAGGTGAGGATAGCTGCTGAAATTTCTTGTGGTGAATATGTTTGTCCTTGAATTTCAAATCCAGCATCGCCATTTTTTAATTTAACGATTTTATACGGAAAGTTAGATACATCTTTTGCTACTTCTTCAAAACGATGTCCTATGAACCTTTTTGCTGAATAGATTGTATTTTCTGGATTTGTTACTGCTTGTCTTTTTGCAAGTACACCAACAAGTCTTTTTCCATCTTTTGCAAATGCAACAATAGATGGCGTTGTGTTTGCACCTTCTTTATTTGGTATAACCTTTGCGACTCCACCTTCCATAAATGAAACAACAGAATTAGTTGTTCCAAGGTCGATGCCGATTATTTTTTTTGCCATTGTTTCTCCTTGGCTCTGTTTTTAATCTTATACTCTAGTAGAGTATGGTAATAAACTAAAATATTTTGTCAACAATAAACTAAAAAAATCTTAGTGTTATTAACTCATATTTTCTTATTTTTACCATAGAACTATGCGAGCCTATTTTTATTTTTATAGGCTTATGCTCAATAATTTTATTAGCCAACTAATGTCGTATAATACTTGGTTATGTAATTAATGCATGTATCGTTTATAGAACCATTGTAAGTTTTTGAATTATACCCTTTTTGTATGGGGCTTGTTTAAAACCTCCTTTATCCACTTTGCAGATTCTACGGCCCGCCGCCCCATGACTCCACCTTCTGCCGACGGGCTGAGTAAGCCTATCGAAGCAAAACGTTGAGCCCATCGGCTTCGGTTCCGTCTTATTTTATTAAAAAAAAGTAAAAAAACATAATAATATTAAGAATATAAAAAAGTAAATAAGAATATAAGAAAGTAAGAAGGAATAAAAGGAATAAGGAAAAAAAGGAAAAGGAGGTAAGGAAAAGAAAGAGGTAAAGAATAAAGTAAATAAAGTAAGTAGATAAATGAATTGATGGTAGGAAGATAAGTTAAGAAGATAAAGTGATGCGCATACGTGAGCACAAGGATCCTGAGTGAATAACTAACCAATTGACGTCACGCGAACCACACGACTACCCGTATGAAACAACGCCCCTTATTTTTGCAGTGACAAAATTATTTGTATTTTTGCTGTTTTATGTGACATGTAGAAAATCATAAAAAGAACAAATGGGGAGGCCTGGCTTTTTGCGCATATTTTTGGGATGTCAAAAGTAATTTTTTAAGCCTGTACTAAGCTTTCACCTGTTAATGTTCATTAGAAGTGTCACAATTTCTGTTCAATAGAAATGTCCATTAAATTTTTTTCTTAAGTACTTTCATCTGCAAAACGAATGAATATTTCTCTTGTTGCATCATCAATAAATGCAATCAATGTATAATAACGATCATCACCTTCAAACCATTGGTGATACGAGCCATCAAGTTGTACCAATTCCCCTTTATGTTCTTTGGGCTCTCGCCATTGACGTTGTATGGATTTTTTCTTGCGAGGGACGTGAATACCCTCTGCTATTGCAATTCTGCGTAACGTTGAAACGCTCATTTCAAGATTGTGATATTTTTTTAACATCTCCGTCGCTAAAACTATCGAGTAATTCAAGTAT
>SXGU01192584.1_pt1 | contig 34846 bp, 29 predicted proteins | sample 3174531 | NCBI WGS metagenome assembly SXGU01 (sample SAMN11356863, study PRJNA531348) | freshwater metagenome | isolation source: freshwater sample F1-140 | place: China: Fuxian Lake, Yuxi | collected 2017-12-25 | reverse complement strand
GATGCTGTCGATGACGCCGATGATGTCGGTGATTTTCTTGGAGCTGCCGGTGATCGATTCCATCGTGCCGACTACCTGATCCATCGCCGCGCCGCCCTGCACCGCGATGGCGCGCGCATCCTGGGCAAGCTGCTGCGCGTGATGCGAACTCTCGGCGTTCTGCTTGACGGTGGAAGTCAGCTCTTCCATGCTGGATGCGGTTTCTTCCAGGGACGAAGCCTGGACTTCGGTGCGCTGCGACAAGTCGGCATTGCCGAGTGCGATTTCGCGCGCAGCGGTGCCGATCTCTTCGGCGTTGGAGCGCACGCCGGCGATGATGTTGACCAGGCTTTTCTTCATCACATCCAGCGCATGCAGCAACTGGCCGGTTTCGTCATTCGCGCCATGCCGCAGCTCGGCGGTCAGATTGCCGGCGGCGATCTGCTTGGTCACGTCCACCGCGTGCTCCAGCGGGCGCACGATCGCGCGTGTCAGCAGCCAGCCAGTCGCCGCAGCAAACGTCAGGCCGGCCGCGATCAGCGCCAGGACCAGCGTGTGCATGAGTGCCAGGTCGGCCTGCAGTTCTTCCGAAACTTTTTTGGCCTTGTCCAGATCGGTCTGCACCATCGGCACGGTGTGGCGTTGATAAGAAGACTCCCGCAAATGGTCTTTGGCGGCGCCGATGCCGTAGGCGCCGAGCGCGCCGACGCTGGCCAGCAGCACGCACAGCACGCCGATGGCGGTCTGCAGGCGGCGCTTGATGCTGAGCCGTTTCAACGCATCCAGCTTCCCCAGCAGTCCGGTGCGCACCGCATTGCCTTGCCGGATTTTCCAGCCGCGCGCGGTGCCCTGCTTGATGCGCGCATAGATGGCGTCGGCCGCCGCGACTTGTTCGCGGCTGGGCTTGGTGCGTACCGACGAGTAGCCGATCACCTGGCCGTTTTCCCAGATCGGCGAAGGCTTCGGCCGGCATGTCCGGATGACGCACGATGTTATGCGGCTTGCCCAGAAGCTCTTGTTCGGTAAAGCCGCTGGCATCGATGAAATCCTGGTTGACGTAAGTGATCTTGCCCTTGGCATCGGTGCGGGAAATGATCGACAAGTCATCCCGCAGCGGGTGTTCGATACCGGAAACCGGTTGGTTATTACGCATGGGGAAACGCTCCCTTTTTTGTTTACTTTAATGGATGAAGCGACGAGCCTTGTCCGGGCTTAGTGTGCCAATGGCGGCGGTATTTAGATCGGTTCAACGCATGTGACAGAAAATCTCGGCGCAGCGGGGCCGAATGACTTGCTTCGGTGCCGCGGGATTGGGGCGGCGGGACAACATATTGGTATAAAGCGGCGATCGACGGCGGTTTTGGGAACGGAATAGGGTTTCGGCTTGCGAGGCAAACTTAAAACCATCCGTGTGATCGCACGGTAAAACGTAAAAGTAACAGTACTGCTACCTGTCTATCAAGTATTTCGATAAGCGTAATGTCATTTACTGCGTGCCTTGATCATCAGCGGCTTGAACGCATTCAAGGTTTCTTCGGCCGCCAGCAATTCCTGCGCGACTTCATTGATCTTGCGGCGGTTCGAGCGCGCGTAATCGCGCAGCACTTCAAATGCGGTATTGCGGTCGGTCTGGAACTTCGCCATCAGCAGGCCGACTGCCATGCTGGCTTCGCGTCCGGCCGCCAGTGCGGCGGTCAGGTTGATTTCGGTGCGCCGCAACTGCCGAATTTCCCCGGCGCTGGCCAGTGCCGCTTCGACGGCCGGAATCACCTGCTCGCGATTGAAGGGCTTGACCAGATAGCCGAGCCCGCCGTATTCGGTTGCCTGCCGCACCAATGCGAGATCGTTATGGCTGGACATGAACATGAACGGCACGGCGCTCTCGTCCTGCAGGCGCTTGGCCAGTTCAAGACCGCTCATGCCGGGCATGACGACATCGAGCAAAGCCAGGTCAGGTTCCTGACTGCGCACCTTTTCCAGGGCTTCCTCGCCGGAAGTGGCGCGCTCGGTAGCAAAACCTTCGTGATGGAATACATGGTTGAGCAAATCGAGGGTGATGACATCGTCATCCACCAAAAGAATACGGCGCCGGGGGGCTTTTGCGAAAGTTGTCGACTTGTCCACGGAAGGATTCCTGCTGTGAAGATCTGGCCGATCAATCTTGAAACAGATTGGGACAACGCATCGTCACGTACTTAAGCGCCAAAAGCCTTGATTTGAATCAAATTCTTAAAAGCAAGTTATATGCCGACACGGTTGCGCCCGTCTCCTTTGGCCCGGTAAAGCGCCGCGTCAGCGGCGCGCAGCAAGGCTTCGGCATCGCTGCCGACAGTCAGTTCAGCCACGCCCACCGAGAACGTCGCGGTGAAGTCTTCCAGCTCGGAATGGTGCCGGATGTGCGAGAACGAGTCGCGGATTTGATTCAGTACGGCCGTCGCCGCCGCCGCGCCCGTGGCGGGCATGATGACCGCGAACTCCTCGCCGCCGTAGCGGCCGACGATATCGCCGCGGCGCAGCCGTTGCAGCAACAGGCGCGACGCCGCGCGGATTACCTGGTCGCCCACCGGGTGGCCGTAGGTGTCATTGATGCGCTTGAAGTGATCCAGGTCGATCATTGCCAATGTCAGCGCGGTTGCACCGCGCCGCGCGCGTGCGACCTCGCGCATCAGATGCTCCTTGATCGCGGAGTGGTTGAGCAGCCCGGTCAGGCTGTCACGCATGATGAGGCCGCGCAGTTCTCGATAGCGCTGCGCGCGGCTCGATAGCGCGGAAACCAGATGGGCCGGTTTGATCGGCTTGGTCAGGAAGTCGTCGGCGCCGGATTCGATCGCGTTGAGCTGGGTGCCGAAATCCGCTTCGCTCGACAAGAACACGATCGGCACATCGAGATACATGTTGTCTTGCCGGATCAGCTTTGCCAGCTCGGCGCCGCCGCAGCCGGGCATGTACAGGTCGGTCAGGATCAACTCCGGGCGGTATTCGCCGAGCGCATGCAGCGTATCGGCGACCGTGGTCAGCACCCGCACATCCATGCCGACTCCGCGCAGCACGGTGGCGTGATAGTCGGCGGTTTCCACGTCATCGTCGATGATCAGGATGCGGTAAGGAATCACTTCGTCGCGCGCCATGAGCGCATCGAGGCGATCGACCAGAGCCACCATATCGAGCGGCTTGGAAAAATAGCCATCGGCGCCGGCGCGCACGGTGGCCAGTCGCGCCTCGAAGTTGCTGCGGGTCGAAATGAAAATGACCGCAAAATGCTGACCGATCAACTGGCGAATGCGCGCGACTTCGGCGGCGCCGGCCAATATCCCGGACGGAAAACCGAGATCCATCACCACCGCCGCCGGCGGATGTTCGATGATTGCTGCTTCCAGGCGCGCCAGTTCGCTCACGATGGTCACCGGGTAACCGAAATACTGCAGTTGCACGGCGATGTCCTGTGCCATCAATGCGTTATCGTGCACCAGATAGATGTGCCGTTGCCCCGCCTCGGGGCTGCGCAAGGCGACCGGCATTGGCGCGACTTCCTGGACTCGGCTGCTGCCTTTCGGATTGGCGGCAGCCCAGCGCACCAGTTCCTTGACGCGCACCGCGACCGGCACGAAATCCTTGCCGCTGGCGGCGGTGCCGGCGATAAATCCGTTCAGCAGCATTTCCAGTTCAGTCGCGCGCATGCTCAGTTCGGGGAAGCCGAACGTCCCGGCCGACCCGGCCAGGCTGTGCAACTTGAACAGCAGTTGCTGGTGGCAAGTCTCGTCGCCGGGCTCATCGAGGCAGCGCCGCAGGCAGAGATCAATCTCGTGCAGACGCTCCGGCAACTTGGCGCTGTACGCGCTTTCGATCGCGCGCAGCGCTTCGTTTAAATCCTGTTCGCCTTTCCTAAGCATCGTCTTGCTCCCACAGACGCCGGATTTGCTGCGACAACTGCATCGGATCGAAGGGCTTGGCGACCACGCCCAGCGCGCCCAGCGACTTGTAATAAGCGAGTTCGCTGGCTTGCACCTTGGCGGTCATGAAAATGGCCGGGGTGCGGGCCGTCGCCGGCAAGTCGCGCAGCTTGGCCAGTACGGTGGGACCGTCCATGCAGGGCAGCATGACGTCCAGCAGCATCAGGTCCGGCACGAAGCCGGAGGTAACCGCAGCCATCGCTTCGTGGCCGGAGTCGCAAGTCTTCAGCGTAAAGCCGCCGACGGCTTCGAGTGCAATCTGCGCCACCGCCCGGATGTCCGGATCGTCTTCAACATACAAAATGTGCTTGAGCGGTACACGGCTCATGGTTCATCCTTTATTCCGCACGCGACTGACGGATCAGCTCGTGCAGGATTGCAAGTAAGTCTTCATTGGAGGTGCGCGACTTCACGAGTGCGGCGCGCACGCTATCGATGGTTGGCTGATTTGGTTCTTCTGCTGAAAATACCACCACCGGCGTCGCCGCATTGAGCGCAGGCAGGTTGCCGAGCAGTTCGGAACCGTGCCCGTCGGGCAGTTGCAGGTCGAGCAGGATCAGCTTGAAGCTTTCAGTGGCGAGCATGCCGCGCGCCTCACCCAGGGTTGCAGCATGCCGCACCGCGAACGACGGCGCCAGCAGCGCCGACACCACGCTGACCAGATCGCGGTCGTCTTCCACATGCAGTACCAGCGGGATGTCGTCGGTGCAATCGCGCACCACGCTTTGCAATGCGGACACCAGGCGTGCTTCATCGATCGGTTTGGGTATCCAGTCGACAATGCCGATCGCGCCGCCGGTAATCCTGCGCAGTCCTTCCTCGGCGTGCGCCGATACCACCACCACCGGCAGGCCGCGCGTGCTTTCCTGCTTGCGCATCCAGTTCAGAAGCGTTATGCCATCTTCGCGCGGCAACGCCAGATCCAGGGTCATGGCCTCGTAATTGCCTTCGCTTAACAGCTTGCGCGCCTGCTCTGCATCGTACGCGATGTCGCTGCCGAGACCGGCTTGCGCAAGCATCAGGCTGAGAAGTCTGGCCACATCCGGATTATCTTCGCAAATCAATACCCGTCCGTGGCCGGTCGGAGTGGCGAGGTCGTTGGCCAGAGGCAGCTCGAAATAGAATTCGGCGCCCGCGCCTGGCGTGCTATTGAAATCGATGCGCCCGTTATGCCGTTCGACGATGGCGCGCGAAATGCTCAGGCCCAGTCCGGTGCCGCCCTTTTGCCGCGTGTCGGAAGAATCGGCCTGCGCAAACTTCTGAAAGATGCGTTCGCGGAATTCCCGCGCGATGCCCGGTCCATGGTCGACCACCGACAGGCGAACGCAGCCCGGCAGCCGTGCCAGGCGTATCTGTACGCGCCCGCCGGCCGGCGAAAACTTCGACGCATTGGACAGCAGATTGATCATTACCTGCACGATGCGGTCGGCGTCGACCGCCACTTGCACATCTTCCGCATCCGGCTGCAGTTCGAATGTGACGTGGTATTGCGCCGCATAGTCCTGCATTGCGTCGAGCGCTTGCCCGATTAACGGCAGAAGGGGTTGCCTGATGATGTCGAAGCGCATGTTGCCCGACTTGATTTTTTCCACATCGAGGATGTCGTTGATCAGGCGCACCAAGCGCTCGCAATTGTTGTTTGCGATCTCCAGCAGACTCCTCGCGCGTTCCGAAATATCGCCGGCCACACCACCGCTCAACAGGCCGAGCGAGCCGCGAATCGATGTCAGCGGCGTCCGCAGCTCATGCGAGACGGTCGAGATGAATTCATTCTTGATGTGCTCGGCTTTCTTGCGTTCGGATGCATCGTACGCAACGCCGAGAAAGCCGGTGATCTGCTGCTGCTCGCCGCGCACCGCGGTGATCGACAGCATGACCGGCAGGCGGCTGCCATCCTTGCGCACGTAGGTCCATTCCTGCTCGTCGGCGACGCCGCGGCGCGCGCGCGCCGCCAGCGCTTGAAAGCCGGGCTCGATGACACAACCCAGCTCGATTCCCAGCAGATCCGCGCGCGCGATGATCTCGCTGGCGTCGTGCAGGGTCGTGGAAATGTCCTTGCCGATCAGTTCTTCCGGCGCATAGCCCAGCATGCGCTGTGTCCCGACATTGGACAGCCGGATTGCGCCGTTGATATCGGTGGCGATGATGGAAAAGTTCGCGCTGTCGAGAATCGCGTGCTGCAGTCCGGTGGTTTCGGCCAGCTCCCGGTTCAGCGCGTGCATTGCTTCTTCGGCCAGCTTGCGTTGCGTGATATTGGTGCCGACACCGCAGGCACCATAGACCTCGCCCTGCTCATTGAGCAGCGGCGAGCGCACTACCAGGAAAGTTTGGCGGCCGTGATCCAGCCGCAATTCGTCTTCCAGGCGCAAGCCGGCCTCGCCTGCCAGCACCGCTTTGTCCATGTCGCGGTTGTGGCGCGCCAGCTTGGGCGGGAAGACCTCTTCGACAGTCTTGCCAAGCAACTGCCCCGGCGCGAAGCCGAACACGGTTTCGTATTCCTTGTTGACGTACAGGAAGCGGCCTTGCAGATCGCGCACATACATGAAGGAAGAGGTGCTGCTCATCATTGCCTGCAGCAAGGCGTTGCTCTCGCGCAGTTTTTTTTCGTTTTCGCGGCGTTCGGTGATGTCGCGGATAATGCCGGCAAATCCGCGCTGGCCGTGCAGCCACATTTCGTTGACCGTCAGTTCCATCGCAAACAGCGAACCGTCCTTGCGGCGGCCGGTTACCGAGCGGTCCTGGCCAATAATGCGGGTACTGCCGGTATCGCGGAAATTCTTCAGGTGGCCGTCGTGTGCGTGGTGGTAGGTGGCCGGCATCAACATCTTGATATTCTGCCCGATCACTTCTTCCGGCTGGTAGCCGAAAATGCGCACGGCGGCGGGATTGATCGCCGCGATCAGGCCGAACTGGTCGAGTGTGACAATGCCGTCGGCCACGCTGTTGACGACGGCATTCAGGCGCGACTCGCTGTCTTCGGTGGCGCTCAGCGTGCGCAGCAGCACGCGGTTGTTCAGTTCCGATTCCGCCCATTGCGCCAAGTCGCGCAGCGCGTCGATGTCGTCTGCTTTGAACAGGCGTGGTGCGCGGTCGATGATGGCGAAGGTGCCGATTTGGCGGCCAGCGCGGTCATGCAGCGCCCAGCCCGCATAGAACCGGATATGCGGCGCGCCCACGACAAGCGGATTGGCGGCGAATTGCGAATCGACAAAGGTATCTTCAATAATGAACGGCGCATCCGCGACGCTTGTGCGCGCGCAAAATGGCAGGCAATGCGGCAAATCGGCGGTGCTTAATGCCTGGCTCGATTGAAACAGAATCCGGTCCCCATCGGATAGCAGGGTAAAGGCGATCGGCACGTTGAACACGCGTTGTGCGGTGCGCGTGATCCGGCCAAAACGCTTCTCCAGCTCGGGATCAGTCTTTTGCGCCGCGTGCGCGGGCATTCGGTCTTGGACCGATTCGGCTGGCTGGTTCGGTACCGGCATGATTATTCCTGGCGTATGCCTGCGGCCAGGCCGCGCGCCTGGTCACACAGCAATGGTATTCCATTCAAATGATTATCGCGTCGTTTGCCGCCCATGTTCAAGTCGCTTTTGGCGGCGCCTGTCGAGCCACCAAGCCAGTGCCGGCAGTGCCAGGAAGCCACCCGGCGAAACAAACAGCACCAGGTAGGGACTGAGCGAAACCAGCTTGCGCAACTGTACCCGGATTGCAAGGCGATCCGCCTCGCTCCAGCGATAGCCGTTACGCTGCATCATCAAAAGCTGCAACAAGCCCTTCACCTGCGACATTTCTGTCCATAGGCGCATGCGTTCCCTGTCTTGCAGCTCCCACAGCCCCCTCAGGGAGCGCCGGGTGATATGCGCAGGGTGGTTTAGCGTTGAACGGAGGCGGCGGATCAATTTGTTCTTTTTGATTGGGAGGATCGCGGATGCAAGCGTTTTTAGCAATTTTACGCGAGTCTTGCCATCCAGGATAATCCTTCTCTGCCGGCAGCCAATCGTTTGCGCAAATCCAACATGTCGCCCGGTGCCGTGTCCTCCCTGTGCAGCACGCCTTCCATGACCGATGGATCGATCTCCGCGCCGCCTATTACAACAATCCAGCGTACGCGCACAATACCTATAAATATAGGCAGGTGGACCTTGGGCCCCCTGCATTCCACGCATTTTTTGCGCTCACACAAATATGCGCATTGCAATACGCGAACTCGATGAACTCTTCTTTCTTCGGTCGTCCAATCTAAACGAGCTGGGCTAAACCTTTGCAACAGCTGAAAACAGGCGAAGTTTTCCCATACTGTAAAAAACGATGGAGACAAATTGCGACTTGAGAACACGGAGACCAGATCATGAGCGTACGCAGCTCCTTTGTTACGGCAATCGATACCGCTACTGCTGCCATGACACTTGCACCCATCCAAGAGATTGTCATTCAATGCTATGACAACCAGATACCTTCTTTTGTCGAGGCGGCGCTGCAGCGCCTGTACGGCAATCTGTTTTCGTCAATGGAGCACTATAGGGTGTTCGGCGGCGCCGACAATGCCAGCACTTACGCGGTGTTCGATGGCGGCACACTGACCACCGTCTGGTTATTTCGGCGGGAAAAAAACCATGTGCAAGTATTAAACGAAGGTATCCTGATCGACGATCAGGAAGTAACGCGCTTCGCTCGCCATATCCTCGCCGCTAACCCGGAAGTCGACGTGATTTCGTTCCATGCGGTACAGGCAGAAACGCGCAAGCTGCCGTTTCCTCATCAGCGCTTCAACTGCCTGGAAGACATGGTGATTACCTTGCCGCGTAGCGCGGACGACTACCTCGCCAGCATGGGCAAGGCCACCCGCAACTACATTCGCCGCTACCTGAACAAGCTCAAGCGCGACTTTCCGTCTTTCCAATATCAGGTGTATAACGCACACGAGATCGACCCGCGGCACATCCGCACCCTCATCGATTTCAACCACAGCCGCATGGCGGACAAAGGCAAGGCTTCGATCAACGGCGACGACACGGCGCAACGCATCGTACAACTGGCAAGGGAATGCGGCATGGTCGGCGTTGTCATCCTCGATGGCCGCATCTGCGCCGGCACCATCAATTTCCACGTCGGCGACAATTATTTCCTTGAAGTGATCGCGCATGATCCAGCCTACAATGACTATCGGCTCGGCACCTTGTGCTGTTTCCTGACGGTCTGCGAATGCATTGCCCGTGGCGGCAGCGAATACCACTTGCTGTGGGGGCAAGACGAATACAAGCTGCGTCTGCAGGCGCGCCAGCGCAACCTGGATGATCTGGTCGTCTACCGTTCGCGCTGGCGGATGCTGGGCAATGCCAATACGGTGCTGCAGAATACTGTCGCCAAATGCTCGCGTCAGGCCAAGGTGTGGCTGCGTAGCGTGCAACGTCGCGATGACGTGATATCGAAGCTGTTCGTCGGCTTGGTGCGTCGCTTGCGCAGGTCGTCTCCGCCTGGCTCTTGAAAGAATGGCGCGCCAGCGTCTTGTCCGTCATTCTTGTTGAAGCAAGGCGGATCTAGCTTCCCCATGCGACTGCCATGGCGCCGAACAACTGACGGTGGAAGAGCATCACCAGCAGCGACAATACGAAGCCGGCTGTTACGGCCATCACATCCTGCCGCGGCACTGGCATGAAGGATTTCTTGACGTTGCGCTGCAGCGCTGAAGCCAGGTCGATCACCGCATAGGCAAGAAAAGCGCCGAACAGCAGTGTCGCCTTCGCTTCGCCATTTGCCAGCAGGTGGACCGTGGCCCAAATTCCGACGCCGATGAGCATCGGATGCTTGATCGTGTGCCGGATATGCGTGCGCATGTTGGCCGACGCCAGCAGCACGAAGCTGACCACCATTGCCAGCGGCGCGACCATGACGGCTACAGGAAAGGGATGGAACAGCCGAGGCTCGCTTGGCGCGCGCGCATAGCCAATCACAATGAGCGCCAGGCCGATCGCCGACACGATCGAGAACAAGCCCTTGTACTTTTTTTCGCCGAGGGCCTCAAACAACCTGTTGCGCACACCGGGCCATACTGGAACAAGGTGAATCCCGAGAAACAATACCAGTCCCGCGATCAAGATTCCCACGATAGCGCTCCTCCCATTGAAGTGTGAGGTCTTATTACATCACACTGCGGAACAGGCCATGGCGCGATTGCGCAATCGCGATTTCTTGTCGACTAACCTCTTTCCCTAAAGCCGCTGCGTCCCGGTTGTGGCCCGTCCGGCCAGTTTTCATTGGCCGGAAACAAATCTTCCACCGGCACACCGCTACCGAACTCGGTCAGTCCGGCGCGGTAGACTGCAGCCCCGATTTTGATGAAACGGTCCATCTCTTGCTCGTTTAGCCTGTCGGAAACCGTTGCCAATTGTTCGGCCAGCATGGCTGCAAGACTGAAAGGGTCGGCATTGATAACTTGATGCTCGGCACGCATCATCAGTGCCACGATTTGATACTTGTCCATCGCAGACGCTCCGCAAACATGCAGTATAGGCGCTGAAGACAGAGAGGGAAGCGGCGATTGCCGGTCAGGCGAAGGCGCCGCCGTCGGGCATGGGTTTGAGACGCGGCAACAAGTAGCCGCCCTTTCTTACGCGCGCGGCTTGGACCGTGTTGCAGGTAGGTTGAAGTAATACGTCATGCGCTTGCGCGGGCTCAGATACGCATGCGCTTCACGCGACAACTGCATCGGCTTCAGGCTTTCGCCGATGTTGACGTCCGGTTCGCTTTCCAGGTCCAGGATGATGGCATCGCTGCTCGGCACTTCGGGATCGTAAATCAGCACGCTCGGTCGCAGCGGCTTGGCTGAATTGACCGCAACCACCATGCCTAGCGTGCCGTCCGACAAGCGCACGATGGTCCCCGGCGGATACACCCCGAGGCAGCGGATGAACACGCCGAGCGGGCCGGCATCGAACTGGTTGCGCAGCCGCGCGAACATTTGCGCCAGTGCCGTGGCCGGCGACAGCGAATCGGCGGGATTCGGGCGGTTGCACAGATTGTCGTAGGCATTGACCACCGCCACGATGCGCGCCAGCGGTGAAATCTGGTCGCCTTTCAGGCGCCTTGGATAACCGCTGCCGTCCATGTGCTCATGATGCTCCAGGATGATGTCGAGCGCTTGTTTCGACAATCCCATCTTTTTCGCGATCGGTTCGCCATACGCGCAATGCTGTTCCATCAGATTCTGCTCGGCGCGGGTCAGCGCAGTCGTCTTGTGCAACACCTTGTCAGGAATGTCGAGCTTGCCGATATCGTGGAACAAGCTGCCGAAGCCGAGTTCCTTTACCTGCTCCTTCGGCAGATTCATCTGCTTGGCCAGCATCATCGCCAGCACCGACACGTTCAGCGAATGGAAATACATTTCTTCGCTGCCGATCTTATCCTTCATCAGGTGGATCGCGATGTCGCGGTCGGTCAGCACCGAGTCGACCATCTGGTCGACCAGTTCGTTGGCGCGCTGGTAGGCTTCCTTCGGACGGGCAAAGAGGTTGTTGTTGATATTTTTCAGGGTGGTCGCGGTGCGTACAAATTGCGTCTCGCATTCCGCGACGGCTGCACGCTGCTGGTTGATGCGCTCGATGCGCTCCCGCTTTGCCTGGGCCATCGGACTTTCATTCGCCTCGGCCCTGCCGGCAGCGGCATTCGCGCCGGAGATCGCGCTTCCCGGCTCCAGCGGCGCCGGCGCGCCCTCGCTGCGCTGTGGGTCGATACGGACTTTCTTTAGTCCGAGCGCGCGGATCTTGCTGAGTTGTTCTTCACTCTTTATCTTGAAACTATTACGCGGAAAATCGTGCTCCAGCCAGCCCAGGTCAAGAATGATAAACATTCCGACATCCAGCTGTTCGATAGTAATGTGGTAAGGCTTCGAGGTGCCATTCATATTCGCCGCCCGGGGTGGGGAAAGCATTGTAGCTGAAGGAAAATAATTATAACGTAATGGAATAATCGGGATTTCAGCATCCTCGCATCAGATCCGAAGGTCAACATTTCGGGCGCATTCCGCATGCCGCCTTGATGGTCATCGGCCTTAAAATCGTGGCGGCCGGCTGTACTTGCGCGACTGCGCCTGAAAGAAGCACTCCTGCTTATCGCTTCTTGCCTTTGCTCATGAACGATTCACAATGGCGGACGTAGGCTGTCAGTGAATTGACTGCGACAAGGAAGGCGCACGATGAAGACTGGCCGTCTTTTTGCGGCATCAGCAGTGCTGCTGGCGGCATGCGCCGTGCGGCAACCTTATACCGCCACCTCGATTCTGGCCGAACGCAAGGCGTACGTCCGCTGTGCGGTGGATATCGCGTTTTCCGTGATCGACACGCAACGGCCGGCGCTCGATGTCGCCCAGGCTGCGGTGCGCGAGTGCGATGCGCATCGCAATGCCGTGTATGACAAGCTGAAAGCGGAAAATGCCGGCAGGTTCGATGCGCTTTCCTACGTCACCTTCTATCTGAATGAGCTCGATGCGACGATGGTCAGCCAAATCGCAGCCCGGCTAACGCAAGCCAGGATCAAGAAGCGCGCCAGTGAAGAGGCGCAGCAGAGGGAACAAATTTAAACCTGTCCGCGCAAGCCCACAACAGTATGGAAGGCTGGCCACCCCATATTCATGGGATGCCCATCAGCTTGGTTTAAAAAATAGTTCCCTTTTTCTAAATAAAATCTTGTCTACCCGATAAATTAGCTGCGATACTTCGACCGATGTTTTTTTGTCAGGTTTCCGAGATTGCACTTTTTTCCATTCACCTTCCGGGTCGTCATGCGTTCTTATTTCCTTCCTGTAACCTTGCTGCTCGCTTTAACCGGCTGCGCCGTGGCGCCTACCCATGACAGCAAGCTTTCCGCATCGATTGCCGCCACCACCAAGGGTGATATCGATGAAGCAATCAATAGCTTGGAGACGCAAATTGCATCTGGCACCAACAAGACCGATTTACTGCTGCACCTGGAAAAGGGTGAATTGCTGCGCATCGGTGCGCGTTACAAGGACAGTCAGGCGGCATTCGAAATAGCGGACAGCAAAGTGAAGGAATGGGAAGAGCTGGCAAAAACCGCTCCCGACAAACTGATGGCGCAAGTCGGCGCGGTATTCATGGGCGATGCTTCGCGCACTTATGAGGGGCAGGATTACGAAAAAGTAATGCTGACCACGCGCATGGCGATGAATCGCCTGAACCTGGGCGATCTCGATACTGCCCGCGTCGACATCAAGCGCACGCACGAACGCGAAGCGATCATCGCCGAATTCCGCGCGCGGGAAACCGCCGAGGCGGAAAAGGAAGCGAAGGAAAAGGGTGTCACGCTGACCGCCAAGGAACTCAACGGTTATCCGGTCGAAACCCTGAAAGATCCGGAAGTCCTCAAGCTCAAGAACGGCTACCAGAATGCCTTGAGCCATTACCTCGCCGGTTTCGTCTATGAAGCGCTGAACGAGCCGGGACTGGCCGCGCCCGGCTATCGCAAGGCAATCGAATTGCGCCCCGACCTGCCGGTGCTGGAAGAAGGCTTGAACGGCCTTGACCAGCGTACCAGCTTCCGCCGCAAGAAGGACGTGACGGACGTCCTGTTCATCATCGAGTCCGGCAATGCGCCCGCGCGCCAGTCGAAGAAAATCGCGTTCCCGGTACCGACCAAAAACGGCCTGGTCATGGTGTCGTTTTCATTCCCGGTGATCTATCCGGAAAAGGATTCGCTGCAGCTCAGCCAGGTCAATCTCGGCCAGCAGTCCCTGTCGGCCGCGCTGGTGACCGACTTCAATGTGATGGCGCGCAAGGCACTGCAGGAAGAACTGCCTGGCATTCAGGCGCGCGCCGCAGTGCGCGCCGTCGCCAAGGGCCTGGTGCAGGACCAGGTCAACAAGAAACTGGGTGTGCTCGGCGGCTTGGTCGGTAATGTCGTTGCCGCCGCCACGGACCCTGAGGCCGACGACCGCATGTGGCGCGGCTTGCCAGAGCGCGTCTTCATCGCGCGTTCGTTCGTCCCGCCGGGCGACTATGAAGTGCGCATTCCGAGCCAGGGCGATAGCAATCGAAAGCTCGCCATCGGTGGACGTTACATGGTGATTCCGGTACGCCTGTTCAAAAACAAAAGCTATTTCGGCGAACCGATCCAGATTGGCGCGCTGGCGCCTGCGGCCATCCCGGTCGCGGTTGAACCCAAGCCCGCCAGCAAGCCCGTTGCCCCGGCACCGAAAGGCAAGCGCACCACCAAGCCGGTCAAGCCGGCAATCAGCAAGACGAGCACTTAATTTTGATCGACCCGCATTTCAGGAATTGTCATGACCATTTCTTTTAAACGAATCGCCCTCTTCGCCGGCTTCGCATTGCTCGGCGCCGCCGCCAGCGCCCAAAGCGACGCTCCCGCCGCAATTTCGAGCGGTATCGCCGCCAAATTAATGGTGCGCGGTGAATTGCAGGGCTTGCAAACGGTTGACCTGCGTTCGCAGCGCCGCAACGATGTATTGGTGGTGCAAGCCGAAGTGCAGAATATGGACACCCGTGACTTGCGCCTGTATTACCGTTTCCGCTGGCTCGACGCCGGTGGCATGCAGGTCGGCGACGGTGAGGTGTGGAAGCCGCTGGTGTTTCTCGGCAAGCAAAGCCAGTTCATCAAGGGCACTGCCTACGGCCCGCAGGCGACCGACTTCAGAATTGAAATGAGCGCCGAGCCGCGTTGATTCGCAATACCCACACCTCCTTTTATTCCGCAGGCATGCACATGAAAAAAACTTCCCTCTCCTCGCTGGCGCTGTGCGGCGCCGTCATCGCGTCCACCATCGCACTCACCGGCTGCCCGACCACGCTCTCGCAGCCGAGCGTGCGGTTCGCGCGCCAGGTCAACTACGGCGACAACAAGGCCGTGGAAACCGTGACCAATGAATTCGGCTCGACCGATCTGCAAATGATCGCGGAAAAAATGGTCGGTTCGCTGCTGGAGGACCCGGTGCTGGCCAATCGTCCTACCATGACCCTGTCCGCGGTACGCAACAAGACCAGCGAATACATCGACACCAAGTCGATCATGAATTCGATCCAGACCGCGCTGGTAAAAAGCCGTAAAGTCAAATTCACCCGCAGCGCCGATGAAATGCAGGCCGGCGTGGATGAATTGCAGCGCCAGAACCAAAGCGGCCTGTACAAGAGCGCCGGCAAGGCCAAGGTCGGCAACATGACAGCGGCGAAATATTCGCTGGAGGGCGAGATTGTCTCCATCGTCAAACAGAACGCGAGTACCAAGGATGTGTTCTACAAGATGACCTTGAAGCTGTACGACATCGAAGAAGGCTCGATCGAATGGCAGGACGAAAAGGAAATCCGCAAGACCTCCCAGCGCTAAGTCGATAAGTTGAACCGACGACGATACGTTCCTTGCAGGGGCGTACTTCCGCAATTGAACGCGCAGACAACTTCAGGACCTCAAGCCGCCATGCAAACCACCTTCATGAAAAAAAAGCAGATTCTCGCCGGCCTGGCATTGGCCGCTATCCTCGGCGCCGCCAGCGCCGCCGAGCCAAAGATCGCCGTGACCGACCTGACCTACGAAGAAAAAGTCAGCGAATACTTCCGCGTCGTCTCCGCCAGCAGCAAGAGCAGCCTCAAGGCCAGCGGCAGTGAACGTGAAACGCTCAACAGCTATTCCAGCCGCGGCCGCGTCGATGCCAAACAGGAAAGCAGCTATTTTGAAGCCGAAGGCGTCTACACCTATATCGACCGCGGCGAACTGCGCAACTATACGGCCGATCTGAAAGGCGCGATGTTAAAGGGTGGCGGCGTGCGCCTGGTGCAGGCGCGTCCCTATACCGGAACACCGACCGAAAAAATCCACGATATCATCGGCCGCATCAAGAAAGGTGATTACCCGGGCGCCGATTATGTGTTGTTTGGCACGGTCAGTAATATCGCTTTTCGCCAGGAGTCGATGCAGTTGCCCGGCACCGCATCGCACACCGGTGTGCTGACGCTCGACCTGGTGGCTGACTTCAGCCTGATCAATACCAAGACCTATGAAGTCAAGGCAGCATTCAGCGCCAGCGGTTCGGGCCAGGACACAAAAATCCTGAGCCGCCCGGGCGACCGCGTGGTGTTCAATCGCGGCAAGGTAATTTCGGAAACCTCGAAGAGCCTGGCCGAAACGGCATACGGTGAGTTGATGATGCAGTTCGGTGTGCCACGCAACCGCAGCACGTCGACCAGTGTGACGATCATCGAAAGCGGATCGCAAACAATGCCGGTGCAGCGAAACGAGCCGGTCACGGTGTACAAGTAAGGAAGCACTCACTAAAGTGTAAAAAGGCGGCGTTAGCCGCCTTTTTTATTGCCGGCCATTTTTCGTCAGTGCGCCATAAACATTTCCTGTGATTAACAGGCATAATGATTCGTGCTCTGTGCAAACATCATGGTCGATCATTACCTAACCACCCGCTCTGTCTCCACTTCCTGGCAACGCATCACGCTCAGGCTACTCGCGCTGTTCGGCTGGCGCGTGAATTTCGCACCCTTGCCCGGTCCGCGCGGCGTGGTGATCGTCTATCCGCACACCTCCAATTGGGATTTCGTCATCGGTCTGTTTGCCAAATGGGCAATAGGAATTCACTTTCGCTGGCTCGGCAAGGAATCCTTGTTCCAAGGTGTGTGCGGCGCGCTGCTGGGTCCATTTCTGCGTGCCTGGGGCGGCCAGCCGATCGAACGCGGCGCGTCGACCGGCGCGATCCATCGCCTGGCTGAAAACATCAACGCTGCCGACCATTTTTGGCTTGCGCTGGCGCCTGAAGGCACGCGCAAATACCGGGATACCTGGCGCAGCGGGTTTTATCATATAGCGCTAAGCGCCGGGGTGCCGCTGGGGATTGCATGCATCGATTACCGGGCGAAGGAAGTGCGCTTGGTACATTACATCAGGCTTTCCGGTGATCTGGAAGCAGACCTTTCCTGCATCCGTGCCGCGTACCAGTCCGGTCGCGGGCTGCGACATGCACTTGCGTCGCCGATTGAATTTGCAGCCAAGGATCAGCGCAAAGCGCGCGAATGACACTCCTTGGAACAGCGAGCGCAGCCGTTCGCTTGTATGTAATGTTTTTGCGCTTCCCGCAATGCGTCATGACAGTTATTGAAGGACCCGAGATAGACCCGGTGCCGCTCGGCGGGCAAGTGCTCGCAGGTCGACACATGGATTTCATGGTCGCCATTCGAATGGATCTGCCTGTTGACGTAGTACAGCGTCATTGCGTATCTCCCACCGATGCCGGAATCAAACGAAGCCGTAACGCACTGCATGGCAGCACGCTTAGAGCACGCGAACGATGCTAAATAATGGCCAATGAATTTTCCTTAACTTGGAATAACTTATTCAAAAAATAGCCGCGCAAGGCATCGGCGTCCGACTGCGGAAATTTTTTTCATCGCGTCTTGTGCTCAAGACGCCTGTCGTCAGGCGCGGTACGTGGCATTGCGCATCGCGTCTGCCGTAGCAAAGGGGGTGGTGGGACCGGCATCCGTGCTAGCCGGTGTACTGCGTAGCGAGAGTTGGAATTCTCGTTCAATATGCGAAAAAAAGGTCGAATCGCCATACTTGTTGCGAAACCACCTGCACCATTGGGCATCCTTTGTCAACGCGAACTCGGCTTGTTCCATTGCATGGATCCTGTTCTTTTGCGTTGCCAGCTCGGCTGCGGCTGCAGCACTGGCGGCCTGGTACTCGTGTGCCTGGTGCAGCAGGCTCGCGTTTTCGCTGTGCAGGCGTTCGATTACCTGTGTGGCTTTGTCTACCAGTGCCAGCAAGTCGTCCAATGTGATTTTCCCGCCATTGAATGGTTGTTTCATATCGTCTTTTTCCCCGTCCATGTAGTGATGCTTGATGGAATGATTAGGTGCGAGAATGCGACATCGGTTCCATGATAATGACGATAAGTTTCGTCAGCGGAACCATAAAGGAAGGGGAGTTATGCGGCGGACAGTGCGGCGTCGTTGCTCGCGCCGCCGATGCTGAGAGCGGCGGCAAGGGCGCGGCCGACCAAGCCGGCGGCCGGCACGATATGCGCCCGTTGAGTGCGCAAGGCTCGCGCAAGTTCTTCCGCCGAAATCGACAAGGCTTCCTGTCGCTCGCGTGTGGCGAAAATATACAGGCTGCGCATTGGGCTGACCCATGCCAGCGTCACTTTCATCGGCGCACCGTTCTGGCGCGCGAATTCAACCCAGGTGCCGCGCTCAAGTGTACCGACCTGCTGATCGAATTCATCGGGCAGCACGTCCGGCGGCTGACTGGCTTGCCGCTGCAGCCGGCGTTCCGCGGCCTTCTTCGCGACTTGCATTGCGATTTGCAACTGGCGTTCCGGCGACAGCTCAAGCGGTGCGCGCACGATCGACGCGTGGCAGCGCGCAAGCTCGGCAAAAAACCGGGTGCGCTCGGCGTCATCCCATTTGATCAGGTCCAGCCACTTGTTTAGCATCGCCAGCATCGGCGGCAGCTTGGCCAGCAGATCCTTGCGTTCCGCCATCGTGATCTTCGGCTTGACGCTCCAGCACAGCGCATCCATGGTCTTGAGCGCGCTCTCGACCGCCTGCGGTTTTTCCTCTTTCACGCTGTAGGCTAGCGTCAGCACCGGCACCCACTTGTCTTCTAAAAAGGTTTCCACGAATGCGACGACTTCGCCGGTACCCACGCGCAACGCCACTTCATGCTTGGCAGCCTTGGTCGCTTGCTGCAGTTTTTCCTGTTGCAGCGCATGCGAGATCCGCGGCGCCAGCGTCTGGGCGGCGGCGGTTTCTTCGCGCTTGATGAATCCTTCCAGATTTGCGACCACGTCGGCGAAAACCGCGATGCGGTGATCGGCTTCCTGTTGAATGCGTTTGACACTGCGCTGAATGATCAGGTAGAGCGGATCGTTCAGTCCCTTCTTGTGATCCCAGCCGATGCTGAGTTTCGCCAGCAGATCGATACTGCGTCGCGCCGGGTACGATTCCTTGAAAAAGAAGTTCTTGTCGATCAGTGCGGCTTTCAGCGCCGGCACCTGCAGCAAGCCAATCAGTTCCTTCATCTCGGCCGGAATATTCTGGTCGGCCAGTATCGCGTCGAAAACCCTTGTGACCAGCGCGAAGGTATTGTCATCCGCTGGCGACAGCGAACCCAATGGCGCATGGCGCTGGATTTCGCCTAGCGATGTGTACTGCGGCGCGCTTGCGCCGACAACAGCGCTACGCGGGTCGGGCTCGGGTTTCTGGATGTTGCTCAGGTAATCGAGCAACGCGTTGCGCGACGTCGCCGCTTGCATGACATCGTCCTGGAACAGCGTGGGAAACGCACCCGCGAGCGGACGGTCGCTGCTTTTGGCCTGCGCCGGTTCCCCGGTCGGGAAAAGACGACGCAAGTGCTGCGCAAGCGCATCTCCGGCCGGCTCTTGCTGCGGCAATGCGGCCTTGGCCGACGCGGCGATTTCGACGTGAAGCGATTCGCTCAACGTCGGCACGATGCCGCGCTTGATCAAGGCCGAGTTCAACGCATGCAGTATCGGCGCCATGTCCAGGCACAGCGTCGGCTGTAACAGCGGGAACAACAGGTGATGCGCCGCACTGTCGGGATGGAATTCGCACCAGGCGTCATGCATCACGGACAGGAATACCAGGGGCCGGAACGGGTTTTGCGCAACGGGCAACTGGTCGCGGCCAAGCAGGCGCGCAAGCCGGATGCCGAGGGCATTCAGGCGCTCTGCATGCTCACCTTCGATCGCGCGGCCAGCCTTGATCAGGCACAGCTTCTTGTCGATTTCCACGTCCGGCGGCAGCGTGGGGGCCGCAGCGTCGCTCCTGTCTTGGGTCGGAAAGGCGCTCTCGAGCGCGCGCATTTCGTTTTCCAACGCAACTGTCAGGTGCGAGGAAGCGACGTAGAAAAACGGATAGCGATTTTTCCTCAGCAGGTTGGCTGCATCAAGGTGCAGCTTGGCTTCGTCCACATCGATGCACGCAGTGGACACGCGCAGCAAGGCATCCGCCAGGCGTGCCGTCAATCCTTCAATCTGCGCATTGGCGACAGTTGATCCGATTTCGACAAGCTCCTGCAGGATCTCGGCACGCATCTCGGCAGAGAGGGAACCGGCACGGGGGCCTTCAAATGAGGGGGAATCCATTTCCTTGCTGCTTTATGTAGGGAGCGCGTGATCATCCCGATAATGCGGGACAGTTAACTCATTGTCCCACATTATTGCCGTAGAGCAAGATTTAAATTGTAATAGGGTGTTACTTTGATGGCAAAAATACAACAACTGTTTGTTCAATGTGGTCGTAATCCCCATCGTTGGAAAACAACAAAAAAGGGCGGTAACGTGACGTTACCGCCCTTTTTTCCTCTCCTGCTTCAGATGAGTGTAACTGCCGCATTACTCTCTTGGCAAAGTATGCTGTGACGGGTATGCGCATTACATTTCAAGCGGTCACTTCATGTTGATTGCAGTGATACCGCCGTCGCTTTCCCCGTCAGTGCTTGTGGCGATGTACAGCACACCGTTTGCGGATAGCGCCAGCTCACCCGGTTTTGAGTAGGACCAGACCGGCGCATGTGTTACAAGGCTGATCGCATACACACGTTTGTTGGTGCTTAGCAGAACCATGTTGGCGGTCGCTATGACATTTCCGATAAATGTCTTTTCCGTGCTATCGGTGGGGGACCATGACCATTGCAGCGCACCATCCGACTCGCGTCGTGCTTCCAATTGATATGGAGAGTCGTTGACCGCGTAAATAATGCCATTGGCGAGTGCGGGGTTGGCGGAATATTTCCCGGCTTTCGACCAACTGACATTGCGCTGATTAATATTAAAACTGACCAAATCGTTGCCGTAAAAATCACGACCGTTTACCGTAATAACACTTGTGTCCGAACCAATGATAGGAGCGCCGTACACGCCCGCTGACGAGTCGAATCGTGGGTCCGGAATGGAAAACGCGAGGGCGCCGGTTGATCTATTGAGAACATTGAGACTGCCTCCGACATATGCGTACGCATAGTTGGCGTCGACCGCCGGTGTCCATTGGTCATATTGTGCGAGACTGGTGAACCAGTTGGTGGTACCCAAGGCTGCGTCGAAGCTATTCATGCCACCGTAGTACCCGCCGTTGGTATATACACTTCCGTTGCTCACCGTTGGCGCGTAGTAGTGCTCCCATTGCGAATTGAAAGGCGTTCTAAAGAGTTGCGTACCGGTGCTGGCGTTAAACGACCACATGAAGGTATCCGAGTGGCCACTTGTCGCCGCATATACTTTGCTGCCAGAGATTGCCGGCGGGTTCAATGCAAATATGCTGCCAAAGTCGTGTTGCCATTGCGTACTCTTATCATCCTCGCTTATTGCGATCAGCTTGGAGGTTGCCGCAAAATAACCCGAGGTGCTCGTGTATACCAGCCCGTTGGCTGCGACTACTGGGCTGACGCGGATACCGCTGTCCGGCGCGATCCAGCGCCACCGTTGGGAAAACTGAGCCGGGTCCAGGGTGACAGGAACATAGCCGGTATGTGCGGCATTGCCTTGAAATGTTTCCCAGTCATTGACATTGGACCAACGCGATAGTGCCGTCAGATTGATTAATGAGTTCACCTGAAACACATACGGCAATAAGACTGGGGAGCCCGAAAATTGCGCAGCACAGTTTGGATCGCGGCACAGACGGAGTTCAAAATTACCCTCGTAACGCCCCGCTGCGAGTGACGGCGAGGTCTTTAGCGTGGCGGTATAGGAGCCATTTGCCATACGGGTGATGGAGACATCCGAGGTAATGACGCCCTTGTTGTCGAGGATAAACACATATACCGGTTCAGTGATTTGGCTGGTCAGCGTGCCCTGAACAGTAAAGGTGTTTGACTCGCCCATATCGTAGGTTTGCGACACAGAACTTGGAGAGAAGGTTGCCGCCGGCGGTGTGACGGGAATAATGGACGTGGTCTGGTCTGCGCCAGTACTGTCGCTGCCACCACCGCAAGCGGCCAATAATGAGACCAATAAAACAATCAAGATGCTTTTTGCCATAGGAATTTTTCCGATCTTTATCAACTGAATTCGAGGAAGTTAAATGGCGATTGATCACTCTTGAAAAAGTGGAGCAAGACATTGGTCGACCACGAAAGTTGTAAATTCTACATCTTTTATGTCTGATGTTATTGATATGGCAATGTTGCGACAATATAAAAAGTGACGCGACCTATGCCGGGCAGAGAATGGGCCGTCCATATTGCGCTGTAGAGGCGTGGCGACGACGGCTTTTGAATAGCAGTCCGATGCTCGGATTGAATAATTCGCAGATGGGCTGAACCAAAAACAAAACGCGCGTCAGGTTACCCTGCCGCGCGTTCTTTGTATCTCCCATGATATTGGGAGAAGGCCAGTTTTACCGGCTTATGCCGCCAACCGCTTCTCCAGTTGTGCCTTGGCCGACTCCAGTTCCTTCGGCAGGTGATACTTCAGCTTGTCGAACAACTCTGCATGCAGTTTCAACTCCGCTTCCCAGGCCGCCTTGTCGATCGAGGTGATCTGGTTGAACTGGGCTTGCGTGAAGTCGATACCGTCCCACGTCAGGTCTTCATAGCGCGGGGTGACGCCAAAAATGTTTTCCGTGCCGTTGGCCTTGCCTTCGATACGGTCGAGCATCCACTTCAGCACGCGCATGTTGTCGCCGAAACCCGGCCAGACGAACTTGCCGTTTTCATCGGTGCGGAACCAGTTCACGCAGTAGATCTTCGGCAGTTCGGCTGGCGATGCGGCGATCTTCTTGCCCATGTCGAGCCAATGCTGGAAGTAATCGCTCATGTTGTAGCCCATGAACGGCAGCATCGCAAACGGGTCGCGGCGCACCACACCCTGCTGGCCAGCGGCCGCAGCGGTGGTTTCGGAACCCATGGTTGCGGCCATGTACACGCCTTCGACCCAGTTGCGCGCTTCGGTTACCAGCGGCACGGTCGTCGAACGACGGCCACCGAAGATGAAAGCCGAGATCGGCACGCCGGCCGGATCGTCCCATGCCGGGTCGATCACCGGGTTCTGGGTGGCGGCAACGGTGAAGCGCGCGTTCGGGTGCGCCGCCTTGCGGCCGGTTTCCTTGGCGATTGCCGGCGTCCAGTCCTTGCCTTGCCAGTCGATCGCGTGTGCCGGCGGTTCCTTGGTCATGCCTTCCCACCACACGTCGCCATCGTCGGTCAGCGCGACGTTGGTGAAGATGGTGTTGGCGGTCAGCGAAGCCATGCAGTTGGAATTGGTCGCGGTGTTGGTGCCCGGCGCCACGCCGAAGTAGCCGGCTTCCGGATTGATCGCGTACAGGCGGCCATCGGCGCCCGGCTTGATCCAGGCGATGTCGTCGCCGATGGTGGTGACTTTCCAGCCGTTGAATGCCTTTGGCGGAATCAGCATCGCGAAGTTGGTCTTGCCGCAGGCGGATGGGAACGCCGCTGCGACGTAATGCTTCTTGCCTTCCGGCGATTCGACGCCGAGGATCAGCATGTGTTCGGCCAGCCAGCCTTGGTCGCGGCCCATGGTGGACGCGATGCGCAATGCGAAGCACTTCTTGCCCAGCAGCGCATTGCCGCCGTAGCCGGAGCCGTAAGACCAGATTTCGCGGGTTTCCGGATAATGCACGATGTACTTGGTTTCGTTGCACGGCCATGCGACGTCTTTCTCGCCCTTGGCCAGCGGTTTGCCGACCGTGTGCACGCAGGGGACGAATTCGCCGCCGCTGCCCAGCACGTCATACACGGCCTTGCCCATGCGGGTCATGATGCGCATGTTGACCGCGACGTAAGGCGAATCCGACAGTTCAACGCCAATGTGCGCGATCGGGGAGCCCAGCGGACCCATCGAGAACGGCACCACGTACATGGTGCGTCCGCGCATGCAACCGTTGAACAGGCCATTCAACGTCACGCGCATTTCGGCGGGCGCCATCCAGTTGTTGGTCGGGCCGGCGTCTTCCTGTTTTGCGGAGCAAATGAAGGTACGGTCTTCCACGCGCGCGACATCCGACGGGGAAGAGCATGCCAAGTAGCTGTTCGGACGCTTGGCATCGTTCAGTTTTTTCATGGTGCCGGCGGCCACCATTTCGGCGCACAGACGATCGTATTCTTCCTGCGAACCGTCGCACCAGTAGATGCGGTCCGGTTTGGTCAGCGCCGCGATTTCGGCGACCCAGATGATCAGCTTCTGCTGCTTGACGTAAGTTGGCGCATTCAATGGTGCAATGCCTCCCATAACGGGTTGATTCATAAAAACTACCTCCAATGCCAATAAAGAAACTTGTCTTGTCCCGGCACGGCAGGATCGTCGTCAGCTTTTGGCTCGGCTAGTGCACTGTGGTCTAGCGGTACGGCGGTCTTGTCGAAGGCGGCCCTGTAGTAACAGTGACCGCGTAGCCCGAAAATGGAATAATGAACGGGCTGGTGGGTTCGCGCTATTGTGGAAAGCACGAAAAATAAGGGGTCGATTGTACACGGCGCAATATCTCCACTCAATGACTTGCAACAAAATTGTAGGAATAATTGTTGAATTTTGTAGTAGAGTTTTATGGTTTTTCTACATACCCGTATCTTTCTTACGGAAATAGGAAAAAGTTATAAAAACAGCATGAAAATAGCCATTCTCGACGACTATCAGGACTGCGTCCGGCACCTTGAATGCTTTCGCTTGTTAGATGGGCATGATGTCAAAGTGTTCACCAGCAGCGCGCGCGGTGTCGTGCAGCTTGCGCTGCGTCTAAGGGAGTTCGATGCGCTGGTGCTGATTCGCGAACGCACTGTGCTGTCGAGGCAACTGATCAACAAGCTGCCGAATCTGAAACTGATTTCGCAAACCGGCAAGGTCAGCGGTCATATCGATGTGGAAGCGGCAACCGCGCGCGGCGTCGTGATTGTCGAGGGCGTTGGCGACCCCGCCGCGCCAGCCGAGCTGACCTGGGCGCTGATCATGGCGGCAACGCGCCGTATTCCGCAGTACGCGGCCCACTTGCGCGACGGGTTGTGGCAGACCGCGTCCATCAATCCGGAACTCAACACGCTCGGCACCGCGCTCAAGGGCAGGACGCTGGGCATCTGGGGTTACGGCCGCATCGGGCAATTGGTTGCCGGGTACGGCAAGGCCTTCGGCATGCGCGTCGCCATATGGGGGCGCGATGCCAGTCTCGAGGCTGCCGTGCGCGATGGATACCTTGCTGCCGCATCGAAGGACGCCTTGTTCGAGCAGGCCGACGTTTTGTCCCTGCACCTGCGTCTCAACGATGCGACGCGTGACATCGTTACCGAAAAAGAGTTGTCGCGCATGAAGCCGACCTCGCTATTCGTCAACACCAGTCGCGCCGAGCTAGTCGCCGAAGGCGTGCTGGAAGCCGCGCTGCACCGCGGGCGTCCACGCTTCGCCGCGCTCGACGTGTTTCATGTCGAGCCGCTGCCGCCCGACACGCCGCTGTTGCGCATTCCAACCGTGCTGGCAACCCCGCATCTCGGCTACGTCGAAAAGGACAGTTATGAACTGTACTTCCGCGCGGCGTTTCAGAACATCGTCGATTTCGCGAACGGCACGCCGAAGCACGTCCTGAATCCGGACGCGCTAAAACAGTAGTGCATGCATCGCAATATGCCGCACATCTGCGGCACAGGACGTCCTCCGTCACGAATCGCTCAAGTCACGCAAACGGCGCTGCGCAACCGCCCTGAGCGTGCGACACAACGCGAATGCAAATACCAGCACGGCGATGACCGACATGAGCGCCAGCAGGATCGGGTGCCCGGATAGCGGAAACCAGACCGTAGTCCAGAATGGCAAGGTGCCAAGCATATATGTTTGGCCGGCAAAGATATTCTCGACAACGCCGCCGTGAGACAGGACCACGCATGCCATGCATGCTTTTCGATATGTCATTGCTGCGCAGGCTATCGAGTGCCTGCGTCAGGTCGTCTGCATCGACCGCGGTAAGCGCAACCACGCTGCGTTTCGGTGAAACCGGGGACTCGAAACCGAGCAGCGCGGCCAGCGGGCCGTCTCCTCGTATGTGCTTTTGCGGTTTCGCATCCTTCGCAGCTTCGCTGCCGGCACCGAGCACCTGGTAGACCACGTCAAGTGAATCGGCAGGCTTGAGGATTCTGTGGTGTGGCCCAGCGATGATGGCGGGCAGTTTTTCCGCCCACTTGTCGAGCAGGGGCTGCACGGTGTCAACACGATGAACCCGGTAACATTCCTCGCCAGGCGACCATGCAGGTGCGTCAGACGGACTTCAGCCAGTCACTGAATTGCGCGCCCACGTCGGGATGTTTTTTCCCCAGCATCACGCTGGCTTGCAGATAGCCGAGTTTCGAACCGCAGTCGTAGCGAACTCCTTCATAGCGGCAGGCAAAAACGGCCTCTTCCTTCATCAGCGAGAAAATGCCGTCGGTAAGCTGGATCTCGCCGCTGCTGCCGCACCCGATGCCCTCGAGGTGGTGGAAGATGCGTGGCGACAGCACATACCTGCCGACGACGGCGAGGGTTGACGGCGCCTCCTCCGGCGCGGGCTTTTCGACGATGTGCATGACGCGCTCGATACCGTCGGCAATCGGCTCGCCGCGAACAATGCCGTAGTTTTTGGTGTCCTGTCGCGGCACATCCTGTACGCCGAGCACCGATCCGCCATGCGCCTGGGCTGCGACGAGCAATTGCTGCAATACCGGCACTTCACTATCGATCAGATCGTCGGCCAGAACCAGCGCGAACGGTTCATCGCCAATCACATCCTTCGCGCACAGCACCGCATGGCCGAGACCCAGTGCGCGCGACTGCCGAATGTACACGCAGCTAACATCCTTCGGCAGCATGTCGCGAACCAGGGTAAGCAGGGTTTCGTTTTTTCTCAACGTCAGCTCTGCTTCAAGTTCGTACTCCGTATCGAAATGATCCTCGATCGCGCGCTAGCTGCGTCCGGTAACGAACACCATCTCCTTGATCCCCGCGCGGACCGCCTCTTCGACGGCAAACTGAATCAAGGGCTTGTCGACGATCGGAAGCATTTCCTTCGGATTCGCCTTGGTGGCGGGAAGAAATCGGGTGCCCAGCCCGGCTACGGGGAATACAGCTTTTCGGATTCTTTGCATAGGCTCATCGAAGCTTATCGTCACATTGCCGCGCGTACGGCAACGAAATCGCCAAATGTCGTAATTAAACCCCATAAACCGGACCAAGAATAGATCGTTCGGTGCAAAAAGGCGCGTCACGTTGCCGCGCGATGCCTTGGCGCGGCCGTTCGTCTTTCGCTACACTAGTGTCGGAGTCTCCATGCAACCCAGACTGTGGTCCCTTACTTTGGGCAGCTTCGCGACCGACGCCGGCGTGGTCACGACGGCGTCGTTGGCATCGGCATCGCTGCTCGCCTCGAATCTGCGAAACCGGCGTCGGCTGGCGGAGCTCGCATGAATGTTCTCAGCATCAATGTCGGCACCATTGGCGACCTGTTTGTGCCGCAATCGGATCGCATGCGCCGCATCGCCACCGGCATTCACAAGCAGGCGCTACAAGGAAGGGTGCGGGTTGGCAAGCTCGGTCTTGTCGGCGACGAGCAGGCCGATCTCAGCGTGCATGGCGGACTCGACAAGGCGGTGTATGCCTACCCATCGGAGCACTATGCGTTCTGGATGGCGCAGCGACTGGCGGCGCTCAAGCGCGCAGAGTCGTTGCCGCCTGGTTCCATGGGCGAAAATCTGACGCTGCAGGGATTATTGGAAAGCGATGTGTGGATCCGTGACCGCCTGCATATCGGCAGCGCTGTGTTTGAAGTGAGCGAGCCGCGCCAGCCCTGTTTCAAGTTCAATGCAAAAATGGGTTTCAGTCACGCGGCGAAGATGATGGCGCAGGCCGGCTGCACCGGTTTTTACCTGCGCGTGGTGGAGGTCGGTGCGATCATGGCCGGCGATGCAATCAGTCTCATCCCCGGCCCGCGCGAAACTTCGCTCGCGCAGATCAACGAACGGCGTCGGAAGGGAAGCCAGCGAAATCTGTTTTAAGGTTGCTTCTGACCAGCGCCCGGCCGCCGGTCCACAGTCGAGCCCAGCCCGGAGGCCATGGCAGGGGCGGTCCTGCGTAGGCGGGCACGCCGCGCCGCACCGGAATGACCGGTAGATGTTCCGGCACCGGGCCGTCGCGGTAATCCCATCCCAGCGTGTATGCATAATTGGGCAGCAAGGCTTCGCATATCGCATCGAACCACGCGCTATGGTCTTCATCGCGCCGCAAGGCCTGCGCCAATCCGTGCGGATCGAATTGCGCCAGCGCGCTTGCCAGTTCTTGCGCCGTCGCGCCGGGCTGGTCGCCCCAGCCCAGTATCGGATTGAAGTTGTAATCCGCGCCGGAACCGTACCAGCCTTCGCGCCAGGAGCGATCCATCCAGTTGCGCTGGCCGGTGAACAAATGCCAGCGCCAGTGCAGCCCCGACGGTTTCGGCCAGCTGTACAAATACAGGCGCTGATAACCGGCGCGATGCAATTCGCGCACCATGGCCATCAGCCGCGCATGCGGCATGCGGTCGGGCGGGTCGCGGCGAAAGCGGATTGGCTCGCCATCCGCATGTTGCAAGTCGTCATGCGACAAATTGAGATCGAGAGTGCGCACCTCATCGCCAAAGCGCGCAGCCACCCAGCCGGTCAGCAAATTGACCGACGTAATGACGCCATAGCCGCGAAAGCGATGGAAAACAATGGTGCCGGGTGCAACGGGTTTCATGGGCAAATAACAAAAACAAAAGCAATGGAAAAAGCGGTGTTAAATTTTGAAAACGCTAAACAATGTTGCACTGCCAGCAGGCACTGTTTCAACGTCGTATGCGACATACTGTAAACCATTCGCGCCGACAAAGCATCCCTCAATTCACGCTACGCGGCCTCTTGGTTTTTCATCAAATTTCCAATAACGCATCAACATTTCAAGCTGGAAAATTCACCGTGCTTCCCAAGCCGTTTTATTTAAACCATCACCGATGTGAAGCTGACTTCGATGTCTTTTGGTAATCATGTTCGCAATGGAAATTCCCAAGCCACTGCTTGCGACTGCATTGTTCTCCACTTCTTCATTCCAGCCGTGCAGGCAAATTAAGGCAAACCAAAGAAGTTGAGGGCGGCCTGTCGTGCCGCCCTTTTTCACTTCGATGGCGAGCAGGAACACGATTGATGCAACTTGGCGCGTTGTTTTTCCCGCAAGGAAGCATGGAAGTCAAAACAGCCTCGCTGGAATATTTCTGGAGGCTATGCAACCGAACTGAGCGCGCGGCATCTAACCGGCATTTTGCCATTACGTTCGCCGATGCCACTCTCTCCCGAATCAAAAGGAATAATAATGGGACGACTTCCTCGCCCAATCCTGCCATTGCTGGCTTTGCTGATGCTCGCCGCATGTGGCGGCGGTAGCGGTAGCAACAGCAACAGCGGTAGCGGCAGCACATCGAGTCCTGCTACAGCGGTCGCCGCGCCCGACCCCGGCGCGCCGCAGGCAACCGGCAATACCGCCGCCGATGGTTTCAACTGGTTCAATTTCCGGCGCCAGCAGCTCGGTGTGCCGGCGCTCACGCGCAACAGCAAGATTGATGCTGCCGCGCAAGGGCATTCCGATTACCAACAGCTGAACGACACGATCACGCATGAGCAGACGCTGGGCAGGAATGGATTTACCGGCAAGACCACCGGCGAGCGCTTGCTCGCGGGCGGCTATACGCTGCCACCGGGCGGCTATGCGTACGGCGAAGTCATTTCAGCCACTTCCAACCATTCCGGTTTCAATGCTGCGGAAGACTTGATTGCAGCGATATACCATCGCTTTGTCATTTTCGAACCGATCTTCAGGGAGGGCGGCTCCGGTGCGGCCACCGTGTCCGGCGGCTTGACGTATTTCACCACCGACTTCGCGGCGATCGGGCTGAAACCGGCGCAGCAAAATTCAGGCACGTTTTTCACCTACCCGTTTGCCGGCCAGCAGCGCGTACCGATTCGCTTCTTCAGCGACAACGAAGTGCCGGACCCGGTGCCGAACCGTAATGAAGTCGGCTACCCGGTCAGTGTCCATGCCAACCTCGGCTCCATTCTTGACGCGTTAAGTTTCACCGTGCAGGCGCGCGGTGACACGCCTTTGCAGGTGCGCGTACTGACGCATGCTACCGATGCGCAGACTCCGGCCTCGGCTGTTGCCATCATTCCCTTGACCGTGCTCAAGCCAGCCACGACCTACGACGTGCGATTCAGCGGCACGATCGACGGCGCCGGCATCAGCCGCTCCTGGTCTTTTACGACACAATAATCGCTTCTTGGCGTGCCGACATGGCATGAATCTGCTATCGTGTTTCCTATTGTCAATTAGGAAGCATTGCGCACTGCGCTAGTAATCGGCTTTCTTGTTGCGATATCGGGGACGGCAACATCGAATCTGACAAGCGGGCGACACGATGAATGCGAACTCAATAACAACATCATCAGCGCACGATGACTATGAACTGTTGAGCACGGCGTTTGACGCGACCGGGACGGGTATTTGCTTTCTTGATGAAAGCGGCAAATTTTTGCGCGTCAACCATGCGTTCTGCGGCATGCTCGGCTATTCCGCCGATCAGCTGGAGGGCCATCATTGGACGCTGGCGGCACCGCCGGAAGTCGTCGCTTATGGCGATCGTTTTCTGGCGAGCATGTTTGCCGAATCGCCCAAACTGCCCGATGAATGGCGCATTCGCCGCAAGGACGGCTCACTGTTGAGCGCGCTGGTCAGCTTCAAATCGATGACGCTGACCAGCGGCGCGCGCCGCATGGTGGTCACCTTGACCGATATCGAGCAGCGCAAGAGCGCTGAAGAAACCGTTTTACGCCGCACCAAGGATTTGTACCGCGACGTGGTCGAGAACGTCAGTGAAGCGATCGTGGTGGTGCAGGGCAACCAACTGATCTATGGCAATCCGCGCGCGGTGGAGTTGTCCGGCTTCACGCTTGACGAATTGCTGTGCATGCCATTTACCTCGATCGTCCATCCGGACGACTTACTGGCGGTGCGCGAGAGCTACAAGCGCCGCATGAGCGGCGACGTGCCGACCGTGCGCTATTCGCAGTTTCGCATGTTGCGCAAGGATGGCGAGACGGTATGGGTGGAATCGAGCGGGGTGCGCATCGACTGGGAAGGGCAGCCCGCAGTCCTTGCATTCCTGTCCGACCAGAGCGAGCGGCGCCGTCAGGAAGAGGCGCTGATCCGGTCGGAAGAGCACCATCGGCAAGTGGTCGACAATGCGACCGAAGGCATCCTGGTGCTGCAGGACGACGTGATTGTCTTTGCCAATTCGCGCATGGGCGAGCTGGTCGGCTTGACGCGCGAGGAAATGGTCGGGCACTCGTACCTCGATGACGTCCATCCCGACGACCGCCAATTGGTCATCGAGCGCTATGCGCGCCGCATGCGCGGCGAGCACGTCGAGCAGAATGCGATGTTCCGCGCGCGCAACCGGCGCACCGGCCAGTACATCTGGTGTCAGGTCGCGGTGGTCACCATCGAATGGGAAGGCCGGCCCGCCGCGCTGACCTTCGTGACCGATGTCACCGAGCGCAAGATACTCGAAGACCAACTCAAGCAGTCGCTGGCCGAGCGCGAGACCATCCTGGAAAATTCCATCGTCGGCATGGTGTTCCTCAATCACGCCGGCCGCGCCAACTGGGCCAACCGCGCGATGTTCCAGATCTTTCGTATCGAAGACGAAAGCGAACTCTCGAAACTCTCCAAGTCGTTGGAATCGTGCTATCCGTCGCGCGAGGAATATCTGAAGACTGGGGCCGCGGTCGCAAAAGCGGTCAGCCAGGGCATCAGCTACGAGGCCGAACTGCCAATGCGGCGCAGCGACGGCGAGATGTTCTGGGCCTACCTGTCGGGGCGCGCGGTCAACCCGAACGACCTGTCGCGCGGCACGGTGTGGGTGGTAATGGACATTACCAAGCGCCGCCAGCTGGAAGAAGACTTGAACAAGTCGGAAGAACATTACCGGCAAGTCGTCAACAACGTCACCGAATGCATTCTGGTAGTACAGGCAGGCCACATCGTGTTCGGCAATCCGCGCCTGTTCCAGCTGACCGGCTATTCGCAGGACGAATTGTTCACGCTGCCCTTCGTCTCCGCGATCCACCCGGACGACCGGCCGAAGGTGATCGACTATCACATGCGGCGGCTGCGCGACGAACGGACCGAACAGTATTACAACTTCCGCATCGTCAATAACCAGTCCGGCGCCGTGATCTGGGTGCAACTGTCGTCCGTGATGATCGAATGGGAAGGCAAGCCGGCCACGCTGTCCTTCATGACCGACATCACCGAACGCAAGGCGCTGGAAGACAGTCTGAAGCAAAGCATGGCCGAGCGCATCCGGCTGGAGACCTTGCAGATCCAGGCTGAATTGAAGGAGGCGGAATTGGCGCGGCCCTCGTGCAGCCACTGGCGCAGGTATTCGATGCGTTCGCGCTGCGAACGGCTCATTGGCACCAGCCGCGCCAGCGCTGCAAGAATATCCTCGGTAGTTAGCTCGCGTCCCGGCTGCTTCGCATCGTTGAAGGCTAGGTACATCGCATCGATGACCGACTGTTCGATCTCGGCGCCGACATAGCCCGCGCTGGCCGCCACCAGGCGCGGCAGATCGAATTGGGCGGGATCGCGCTTGCGCTTGCGGATGTGTACCTGGAAGATTTGATGACGCTCCACATCCGTTGGCAGGTCGAGAAAGAATATCTCGTCGAAGCGCCCGCGCCGCAGCAGTTCCGGCGGCAGGCGGGCAATGTCGTTGGCGGTGGCGACGATGAATACCGGCTTGGTTTTCTCCTGCATCCACGACAGGATGGCGCCGAACACCCGCAGCGAAGTGCCACCGTCGCCATCGCCGGTACTGAGCCCCTTTTCGATCTCGTCGATCCACAGGACACAGGGCGACACGGTTTCGGCCAGTTCGAGCGCGCGCCGGGTATTTTCTTCCGACTGTCCGACCAGGTTGCCGAACAGGGCACCGATGTCGAGCCGCAACAGCGGCAGACGCCACAGCGAGGCGATGGTCTTGGCCGTCAGCGATTTGCCGCTGCCGGGAATGCCGATCAAAGCTATGCCCTTGGGCGCCGGCAGCCCATAGGCTTGTGCCTCGCGACCGAAGGCGCGGGCACGCTGGCGCAGCCACTGCTTCAGGGCATCGAGCCCGCCGACATTGCCAATCGACTCGACTGCATGGAACAGCTCCAGCGCCCCGGACGCGCGCACCAGGTTCTGTTTTTCGCGGATCACCAGATCGAGATCGTCGACATCGAGTCCGCCGCCGGTGACGATGGCCCGGGCGAACACCCGCTGCGCCTGTCCGCTGGAAAGTCCGAGCGCGGCACGCAGCAGTTCCTGATATTGCTCGGCCGTCAGACTGGACTTGACGCCCGGCGTCTTCAACAAATGCTTGAGAATGGCGTCGAGTTCCGCCAGTTCGGGCGGCGGGCAATCGAGCACCACCGCATCGTCCTTCAACTCCTCCGGGATCGTGCGCGTCGGCATAGTCACGATGAGGCTTTTGTGCACGAACTTGAAGCGCTGCGCCAGATTGCGCAGCTTGCGAACGACTCGCGGCTGGCGCTCCCAGCACTGGTGAAAGTCACGCAACACGACCACAACCTGGCCTTGCAGCCGATCTATCGCGTCCAACGCGGTTAGCGCATCCTCGGCGCTGGGTACGACCACCTTGGGGCCGAACACCTGCTGAAAGCCATCGGCGTGATCCCACACCAGGGCGGTGCGTTCACTGCGCTGGCACAGGCTTGAAAGCTTGGCGATGGCGCGTTCTTCGTCCACACCAACGATGCAGATCAGCGTGAAGCGCGAACGCAGGTGAATGTCCAGTTCTCGTTCAAGGTCCATGGCGTGATAATACATTTCTGCATCGACTCGATATCGGCTGACACACCGAAATGTTGCGCACATCCTTTCTTGTTTGGCTGCGGACCTTGGCTTGCCTGCTGCTCATGTCCGATTCGACGTGGGCAGAACTGTCATGGCCGATCCGCTGCATTTCGGGCCAGGAGTGTTACGGGACCATTGGCTATCCCGCTCTCGGTTCTCGAGGACTGGCATTTGACTGCAGCGTACCGCGCCTGCCACGCCACCAAGGCACCGACATTCTGGTCAGTTGGGCGCACATGGATTCAGGGATCGATGTCCTTGCCGCCGCCGATGGCGTGGTGCTATGGTCGTTCGATGGCAAATATGATCGCTGCCCGCAGGCCAATGAACCGGATTGCTAGACACCGCGCGGTCCTTCTGTGCCGGGGCGTTCGAGCGGCTATCAGGTCTGTACACCGCAGGGACCCTACTGCCGTAACGGAGCGGGACTTTGTTTCTGGTGTTTCGATGGCGGCAATGTCGTGGTTATCCGGCATGACGCGGCTATTGGTGTCTTCGCGACCCGCTATGATCACTTGAAAAAACACTCCATTCGGGTCAAACCAGGCGACCGAGTACGACGTGGTCAACCTATCGCCAAGGTGGGCAGTTCCGGCCATTCGAGCGAGCCCCATCTCCACTTCGAGGTTTGGGGAAAGACCTATTACGACCCTGTCGATCCTTGGCAAGGGAAGTGCAATCCGACGCCGGTCAACCCATGGAGCAAACGCCCCGCCCCTTGGAAAAATCGCTGAAATCCGTGGCTGGGACATTCTCGTGGGCCCGTAGCACTGAGTGTTGAGTTACGTTTTTTCGTCGATCTTGAAAACCTGACCGACTTTATTCGATCAGGACTGTGAGATCGCTAAGGCATGAAGTTGACCTTCAAGTCTCCATTGCTGATGAAGAGCGGCTTACTGCCAGATTGCTAGCCGCCATAGACAAATTCGGAAACGAGGCAGTGTTGATGAGTACGCCTTGAACATCGGGCAGGTTT
>SXGU01005994.1_pt1 | contig 34851 bp, 27 predicted proteins | sample 3174531 | NCBI WGS metagenome assembly SXGU01 (sample SAMN11356863, study PRJNA531348) | freshwater metagenome | isolation source: freshwater sample F1-140 | place: China: Fuxian Lake, Yuxi | collected 2017-12-25 | reverse complement strand
CTGACGCTTCGGGTTAGTCGTAGGGTGGGACCAGAGGCGCTTCGCCGCGCCGGCCCACCAGATGATGTCCAGTTGGTTTTTTGGGCTCTCCGCCAGTCGTCTTGACAACCAATTTGTGAGCCGCAAGGCGCTAGCCGCGGGTCGAGGAAAAGAACCCGCGGCTAGCGCCTTGCGGCTCACATGACACCGAAATCAACACGAATGGCGGAGAGTCGTTTTTTGGTGGGCCGGCGCTCGAAGCGAGCTTGTCCCACCCTACATCGTCGCATTTCAGCCAGTTGAATTCGTTGGCTGGGTTTGATGCAGCTTCAGCCAGCGTGCGCGGCGGACCCAATAGAAGCGGACGGGCAGGAATAGATCGACAACTTCGTCGGAGATCAGCAAGCCGCCCAGCACCGGCAAGGCCATCGGGGCCAGGATCTCGCCGCCGACTCCGCGAGCAAAGACCATCGGGAAGATGGCGATGATCGCTACCCCCTCGGTCAGCAGTTTGGGCCGCAGGCGATGCACGGCTCCTTCGATGACCGCCTGGCGGAGCTCTTCCAGCGACGCGATCTTTTCAAGACCGCCGCGCTTTTCAATCGCTTCACGCAAATAGACCAGCATGATGATGCCAGTCTCGGTGGCCATGCCGAAGCAGGCGATGAAGCCGACCCACACGGCGACGCTGAAGTCCATCGGCGGGGCGTCCCAGCCCTGCATGATCTTCGGGAAGAAGTACATGAAGAACGCTCCGCCGCTGAGCGCTTCCGGGACGGCCAACATCATCAACGCGGCGTCGGCCAGGTCGTGATACGTCAGATACAGAATCACGAAGATCAGCACGATGACGGCGGGAAAGACGAATCGCAGCGTCCGAGCGGCGCGGACTTGATGCTCGAATTCGCCGCTCCATTCGATATGGACTCCTTCGGGAAGCGAGACTTTCTCGGCGACAACACGCTGGGCCTCATCGACAAAGCCGACGATGTCACGGCCGCGCACATTGAGCGTCACATAGTTCAGCAACCGCCCGTTCTCGCTTTTGATCATCGCCGGGCCTTCAACGATCTGAATGTCGGCGACGACAGACAGCGGAATCACGCTGCGGCCGGACAGAGCATGTTGCGGCGTTGACGCGTGCGCATCGCTGCCCAACGAAGTCGTGGGAGACAGGAAGGAATTGCCGTCGCCAGCAACCCGGCTGCTGGAAACGGCTGGGCTTTTTGCAGACATCCCGCTGCTCATACCACCGGATTGCGGTCCATTCGACGCCATCGAACCGGGGCTAATCAGCAGTTTGCCAATCGCCTCTTCGTCTTCGCGACTGGTGCGTGAGTAACGGATACGGACGGGAAAGCGCTCGCGCTTCTCGACGGTGTAGGTGACGACTCGGCCGCCGAGTGCGACTTCGATTTCATTCTGGATGTCTTCGACCGAGATGCCGTACCGCGCGGCGACCTGGCGTTTGATGTCGATTTGCAAATAGCCCTTGCCCATGACCGGTGCGGCAATCGCGTCGCGTGTGCCGTTGATTGGTTTGAGCGCCGCTTCAATCTGCTTACAGACCGCGTCAATCGTGTCGAGGTCCGGGCCAAAGACCTTCACACCGATGTCGGTGCGGACGCCGGTGGAAAGCATCTCAATACGGTTGATGATCGGCTGCGTGAAGATGTTCGACCAACCAGGGACTTGCAGGACGCGGCCCATTTCGTCGTCGACAAGATCCCCTTTCGGTCCAGTCTGACGCGGCCAGAGGAAGAGCGTTTTGGCGAACGGCGGATCGAGTTCTTCGCGAAACGCGAGGAAGGCAGTCTCGGCTTCTTGGCGAGCGGGGGGCGTCAGCCCCTCGGTTGTTTTTGTGAGTGGCACGGCGCTAGCCACCGGTGTCGTGGGGTCACTGTTGGTGTGCGAGACACTGGAAGTCGAGTGCGAATCACCGGCGGCTAGCGCCGTGCCGTTCACTGAACCGGAGGGCTGACGCTCCCCGCTCGCGTCGGAGAGTTTGCCGAGCTGCGCCGCGATTGCACGCTTGGCGAACTGCTCAGTCTCTTCGCCGTGAGCGGCACCGGTCGTCAGTCCTTTGGCCTGCGCGGTCTTGGCGAGTTCTTCCAGCACGTACCAGTTAAAAGTGGGTGTGGCTTGATCGAAGAGCTCGTAGTTGACCAGAGCGGCTCGTTCGCGCCAAAGCTTCGTGCGCTGCGCGATGACGGCCTTGAGCATCTCTCCCGCGAAGGTCCGGTGTTTGGCTCCCAAGCCTTCTAGGGATTGGTGCCACAGCTTCAGCGGCAACGACTCTTTGATCTGCAAGGCTTCCGCCACGTCGGTGATCGCGCCCTGCGATTGCAGTTCGCGGGCGATGGCTTGGGTCAGTTCTTGCACGTCCTCCAATGCTGGATTGCGAGCCAGCCAACGTCCGAAACGCGGGGTGAGTTGTTCGGCGAGCCGGGTGGCGTCAGCCCCCGGACTTGTCGCTGATTCGTTGTTGTCCGGGGCCTGACGGCCTCCGGCTCGCCAGGGGTCGTGTTTCAAAACGCCGGCTCGATACAACCGTGCGATCGTTTCGTCGACGACGTATCGCACGAGCAGCGGGCCAAGCTCTTGCTCGAATTCGCGATATCGGCGGAGCGCGAGTTCTCGCAGTGTTTCGTCGAATCGTTCGAGTGCATGTTGTGACGTGTCGTTGATGAGCGAGTCGCGATCGGCCGTCCCTCGACCGTCCGGGAGCGGCCCACTGTCATCCACGAGACCGCTCCCTGATGGTCGCGGTACGGATTGGATGTAGCCACGTCTTTCCAAGAGGTCCAACACAACGCCGGTCTGCTGCGCGGCGTCTTGGAATCGTAAGACGCGCTTCGGCCAAAGTTCCTTCGGGCGGAAGTTTACGAACGTCTCGACCATGTCCAACGGAGCGGGGTCGGTGGGCGTGTCGGCTCGGCCAGCCTTGCCGATCACGGACTCGACTTCGGGGAATCCGCGCAAGAGCGCATCGCGTGCTTTGAGGTCGTCGGCGGCCTGCGTGACGCTGGCACGCGGGACGGAGATCGGCATGTCGAGCGTCGTTCCCTCGTCTAACGCGGGCATGAACGAGACGCCGATCTTCGGAAAGTGATACGCCCACAACCCAATCCAGAAGAGCGTCGCCAACGACAACACTTGCCAGTGCGCGCCGCGTGTGAAGAGCACCGTCAGCGACACGACCAGGCCGAACGTCACCAGAAACGCTGTCCTCCAAGCGTTCTCAGAAGCTCCCATGCCGACGATTGCTTGCAGTGGCAACATTCCCGCTGCGAGTACCAGCAACACTGCGAATCCCCACATCACGAGATTTCGGCGCGGCAGTGCCCACGTCAGCAGCGGTTTGTAGATATGGATGAAGCTGCGGACGATGGCGTTATCTTCTTCACCATGCAGTCGTCCTTTCAGAAACGTCGGGATCAATGCCGGCACCACCGTCACCGAAATGATGGCGACTCCGATCAACGCAAAGCTCTTGGTGAACGCCAACGGGTGAAACAGCTTGCCCTCTCGGCCGCTGAGCATGAACACGGGAACGAAGCTCAGCAGCATGATGAGCACGGAGAAGAAAATCGGACGCCCCACCGTACGGCAGGCGGGGATGATCAGCTCTCGGATGTCGCCGGTGACTTTGTTGTCGCCGAAGTGATCCTTCAGCGTGTGCGTGGCGTTCTCGACCATCACGATCGCCTGATCGACCAAAATGCCAATCGAAATCGTGATGCCGGCCAGCGACATGATGTTGGCTTGAATGTCGATGATCCCGAATTGCCGCAATAGCCACATCATCAAGAACGACGAGAGCACCGCCAGCGGCAATGTCACGCAGATGACGAACACGCTCCGTACATGCGACAGGATCAGCAGAATGGCAATCGAGGCGATCAACATCTCGTGCCACATCACTTCGGTCAGCGTGTGGATCGCTCCGTGAATCAACCGAGTCCGATCGTAGGCGGGGACGATATGGACTCCTTCAGGCAACCCCGGCTGCAACTCCTGAATCTTTTCTTTGACTCGTTCGGTGACGGTCAGCGGGTTCTGGCCATGCCGCATGAGTACGACACCGCCGGTGACTTCGTGTCCGTCTTTCTCGTAGACGCTGCGGCGGAACTGCGTTCCCAACAGCACGCGTGCGACGTTGCTCACATAGATTGGCGTGCCGTTCACTTCTTTTATGACGGTCGATTCGATGTCGGCCTGGCCTTTGATCCAGCCGACGCCGCGCACGATGTACTCGGCATTGTTTTTTTGGATGACGCCGCCGCCGGCCGGAACATTGCTCCGCGCGACGGCCGCATACAGTTCGCCGAGCGTGATGCCATAAGTTCGCAACGAATCCGGCTGCACGTCGATCTGATATTCGAGCGGCAATCCGCCGACGATTGCGACATCCGCGACACCGGCCGCTGAGGTGAGTTGCGGTGCGATATAGAACTTGTTGAGCGTCCAGAGCTTGGCGGGGTCGGTGGAGGACGAGACGGGGAGACCGGGAGACAAGGAGACGGGGAGAGTTGAATCTTCGCGAGAATCTTTCGGTTCATCTCCGCGTCTCTCTGTCTCCCGGTCTCCCTGTCTCAACTGCGGATCGACTTCCACCGTATACCAGAAGATTTGCCCCAGCGCCGACGCGTCGGGAGCGAGATACGGCACGACTCCCGATGGCAAATACGCTCCGGCTTGGCCCAGCTTTTCGGTCACGCGCTGCCGAGCAAAATAGAAGTCGATGTTGTCGTGAAAGATGATCGTGATCATCGAGAAGTTGAACTCGCTCGACGATCGCACCGCCTTCACTCCCGCCAGTCCTTGCAGCTTACGCGACAGCGGGTACGTCACCTGATCCTCAACCTCGCGCGGACTGCGACCCATCCAGTCGGTGAAGACGATGACCTGGTTCTCGCTCAGGTCCGGGATCGCGTCGATGGGTGTGTCGAAGACGGCATACACCCCTCCGATCGACAACGCGACCGCCAGGATCAGCACGAGACACCGATTGCGAATCGAGGCTTCAATGAGGCGTTCAATCATTGCGTCACCTCGCGAAACCGTGAGTCGTCTGAGGTTTCCGCACGCCGCAAATCCCGCCGAGGCGAGAATTCGTGTTGGCCAGTTCGCCATGTGGGAATAAACTCGCGGGTATGAAAACGCTTACGCTGGAACTTGATGAAAAGACCTACGAGGCCGTGCAGGCTCAGGCCAGCCGTACCGGACGTAGCGAGGCTGAAGTCGTCTCCGCAGCATTGGCCCCCTTGCGGCAACTCAAGGAACTGACCGAACAACCGCGAACGGGACACAGCCTGCGCGACTTCAAGCCGCTGGGATTGAAGCCCTTCAGCCGCGATGCAATTCGCAGTGACGACATTTTGGACGAGATGATCAATGACTATCGGGATTGATACCTCGTTTTTGGTTGCCGCCGAGTGCATTGAGCATCCCGAATACGCGGCCTCGCGCGAGTTGCTCGCCGATCTTGTCGCGTCGGACGAGCAATTTGCATTAAATCCCGACGTGCTGTCCGAGTTCGTCCATACCGTCACGGATCCCAAGCGATTTCCGACACCACTGTCGATGGCCGACGCATTGAGTCGAGCCGAGTACTGGCGAACCGCCCGCGAATCAACACTCGTTTGTCCCACGATCGCGAGCACCAAGCTGTTCATCGAGTGGATGAACCAATTCCGGCTTGGCCGCAAGCGACTGCGTGACACAATGCTCGCCGCATCGTACTTCAGCGCGGGTGTGACATGTCTTGTGACGCTGAATGCGAAAGACTTCGTTGTGTTCGGCTGCTTCGAGCTCATTGTGCCGACCCCGTCTTCGCGGCCTGCTTGAGCTTCTCGACTTTGGCGAGAGTGGCTTGCGGATCTTTGAGGGCGTCTTCTTCACAGCCGGCACAACACAGGAAGACCACTTGCCCCGCGATGGTGATCTTGTGCGGCATGCCCATCGAGCCAAGTTCGCTTTTGGGCAACGCGGCGCAGAACTTTTGCTTCTCGGCCGTCACGCGATCTGTATGGCTGAGCTTGGCCAACGCCTTGTCGATCTTTTCCTGCTTGGGTGTTTTCTTGGTCGAAGCGAGCGGCTTTTCCCCCTCGGCCCTCTTCCCGGACCGCAGTTCGGCGACTTTCTTCAGCGTCGCGTCAGCTTCTTTTGCGACTGATTTCGTGCAGGTGTTGCAGCAGACGAAAACTGGTTGATCGTTGACCATCACTTTGACTGGCACACCCATTGAGCCGAGCCGGCTCTCCGTCAACACCGGGCAAAACTTCTGCGACGCCGCCAGCTTGCGATCTTCCGGACTGAGCTTGGCGAGCGCGAGGTCAATTGTCGCGTCGGTGTCGGACGGTGTGGACGGTCTCACGGACTTCGCTGGTGCCGAACCGCCGCCGCTGCCGCCGATGTAGATCGAGCCCGCCGCGGGATTCAATCGTGTCTCGGCATCGACCAGGAAGGAACCACTGGTGACGATGAGTTCGCCGGCCTCCAGACCGCTCAAGACCGGAAAGAACGTCACGTCATTTGGTCCCGTCATGCGCGGACCAAGCTGGACGAGCACCCCCTCGAACTCGCCCGGCAACACTTGGCGATAGACGATCTTCTGCCGGCCCGTGTCAATGATTGATCCTTCGGGAACTGCGAGCACTTCGCCACGATCGAGTCGGTCTTGGCTGCTTGTACTGAGCGGCATGTCGCTAGCCACCGGTGTCGTGGGTGCCGTATCCAACGGCAATGCACCGGCGGCTAGCGCCGTGCCGCGCACTTGAGTGGACTCGCCATCAACCGGGGGGATGACGCCCCCCGCTCGCGTGTGGGATTCGGTGACCGCGCGAGCGATCGCAGGTACGCGTGCCGGCGGCACATCAATCTGCACTTCCGCCGTCGTGCCTGGACGCAGCTTGTGGCCGGGATTCGGAATCTCGAAGCGAACGGTGACTGTCCGCGTTTCTTGATCGACGTGTGGGTAGATGAATGAAAGGAATCCGTGGAACGGCTCATCTGGAAACGCTTGAGTGATCGCCATGACTGGCATTCGCTCAGCACTCACGTCGCCATGTTGCTCGGCGGGAAGAAAGCGGAAGTCGTGCTCGTAAACCTGCGCCTGAATCCAGACGGAGGAAAGATCCGCGATGTCGTAGAGTGGCATCCCTTCCTCGACGTACTGCCCCTCGCGGACGTACTTCTTGACGATGTGTCCGGGGATCGGCGAGCGAATTCGCAGGTGCGAATTCGACACGCCGGTTTTCAGAATGCCGTCGATTTGATCGTCGCTGATGTCCAGCAAGCGCAGCCGATTTCGCGAACTCTTCAAGAGGTCTGAGTTGTTCCGTTTTTGGGCATCCAGCAGCGTCTGCACCGTGACGTTGAGTTCGGGACTGTAAATCGAAGCGAGTTCGTCGCCCGCAGCGACCAGCTTGCCGGTCTCCGACGAAATTAGACTGTCGATGCGCCCCTTCACGCGTGCGGAGACCGTCTTGAAACCACGCTCGTTGAAGTCCACATATCCGACGGCCGTGATCTGCTTAGCCAGCGGCACATACGCCACCGGCCAGGTTTGCACTCCCGCGAGCACGACTCGATACGGCGACAACTGCACGCGGCTGACCACACCCGCCGGCAAGGCTTCGTCGCTCGCTTCTCCCTTTTTCCGCTTCGACAGCGGCATAAAGCAGACGGGGCATTTGTCTTTGCCGTTGTCACGCACAACAGACGGATGCATCGGGCAGAACCATTCGACATCGCCAGCAATCTGCGCGGTATCGCCCGCTGGCCGAGTCCACTTCTCATAGTGAGCGACAAGCGTATTCCATTGCGTGATGCCCGCTCCGATTGCCACCAACACGGCGACGAATCGCAGCCGAGCCAGCTTCACGAGGATGATGAAATCAAACCACCACCACGCTTTTCGCCAACTCTTGAGATGTGGCGGTGCTCGCAAGCCCCCTTCGTCAATTGGCGGCAGTTCGTGTTTGGATTCCGACATGATGAACTCCTTGGAGACGCCACGCACAGACGCGGCACGAGAGTCAGCCAACCGACTCGCACGGTGGAACGTCACAGACGCCCAAAACGGAGCCGATTCCCAAGAGGCGGCGCGAAACACACCGCACACATCAGCGGACTAGATCACCAGATGCTCAAAGACAATGACTCTGTCGAGCGGTGGTCTCTCACAACAGACGCACGACCAATCCTCTTGCCGAGTGGTCAGCGAATTCATCGAAGCCTGCCAATCGCTAACGATCAGCGGCAGCCACAACGTCGCGATATCGAACCCCGAAACGTCGATCGGCTTGGTCAGTGTCGGAGCCACGATTTGCTTCAGCCAGCAGCATGTTCCCGTATTGGGATTCCTGAACTGCTGGCACGTCAGACAGTCGGAAGTCGATTCAACTTCTCGTGTCGCCTGCGATCGTTCCTGCGATGCCAATCGCTGCCGGCAGCAGGGCTTCAACGTGGAATCTTTGGGGCGGGATTCGTCGGGTTTTTGGAAACAGCATTCGCAGAACAGTTGACCTTTCGCCGCCGCGCATTTGCATTCCATCTGGGGCAATCCCGCGCCGAGGATGAATGGAATCATCCCGACGACGAGCACTTTCCAGAGGATTTGGCGAACAGAATTCATCAGGTCACCGTGGCGAATGGTCAAACCGCATACGTTGTTTGTGGCCCAGGCCGCGGACAGATTGCACGCGGCTCACGATGTTTGTCAAGACTGGCCCCGAGCCACTGTCGATTTCGACTGCGACTTCAGAACGCAATGGACCAACGATTCCGAGAAAGCCCAAACTGCTCAACCGAGTTCCCGCTCGACGGACAGCAAGTTCTGGCTGAGATTGCCGGGCGAGGTGCGTGTTAAGGACACGGCACTTACTATGGTCTTCGGCGAGAAGAGCCGTGAGTCACCAATTCGGAATCACGGCCGCATTTACCAAACGGAAGTCCTCGGAGCTTTGGAATTATGAAACGGTTTACTGCATTCACGGTGTGTGTCTTGTCGTTGGTGTCGTCGCTGTGGGGCGCGGATCTTCCGAAGCCGCTGGTGACCGGGATGACGAATCCCGAATCGGTCTGCCTGGGAACTGACGGGCGAACGTACGTGACCGAGATCGGTGAATTCGGAAAGGATGGCGACGGACAAGTCTCGGTGATCGTCGACGGTCAGGCGAAGCCGTTTGCAACCGGGTTGGATGATCCCAAAGGGATCGTTGCGTTTCAGAACGCATTCTTTGTCACCGACAAGACGCGAGTCGTGAAGGTGGATGCGAACGGGAAGGCCACGACCTTCACGGCCGCCGACAAATTTCCGTCTCTGCCGCTGTTCCTCAACGACATTGCTGTCGAGCCAGAAAGCGCCTCGTTGTTCGTCAGCGATTCCGGCGACTTGAAAGGGGCGCAGGGGGCCGTCTATCGGATCCATCTGAAATCAGGAAAAACCGAACTGGTCGTCGATGCCAAGTCGCTTCCCGGATTGAATACTCCGAACGGCTTGGCGTTAGACGGAGCATCGCATTTGTTGCTAGCCGACTTCGGCAGCGGCGTGCTGTATCGCATCAAGCTGGCGGACAAGTCCTTTCAGAAGATTGCCGAAGGCTTTGATGGCAGCGACGGGCTGACGTGGGACAAGCACGGGCGACTCTTCATCACCTCCTGGAAGACGGGCAAAGTTTGGGGCATTCCCCGTCCAGGCCAGAAGGCCGTCTTGCTGAGTGACAAATTCGAGCAAGCGGCCGATAGCTGTCTCGATCCGACCGGCCGCTTTCTGCTCGTGCCCGACATGAAGGCCGGCACGCTGACGGCCCTGCCGACCACGATCGCTGGTTGGGAAGTGGATGACTCGCCGCTGACGATTGGAACCGAGATCGCGTTTCCGAAATTGCAGTGGACCGGTTGGAGCCCTGAGACCGAAGGAGGCAAGGCCACGCCGCTGCGACCGATGTTGCTGACTCACGCCGGTGACGGATCAAACCGCGTGTTCGTGCCGCTCCAAGAGGGAGTCATTCACTTCTTCGCGAACGATGACGCGGCGACGAAGACGAACATTTTCTTAGACATTCGCGACCGCGTGCGCTACTCCGACAAGCAAAACGAAGAGGGCTTATTGGGCCTGGCGTTTCATCCGAAGTTCAAAACGAACGGCGAGCTCTTCGTCTTCTACACCGACGTGAAAGCCAAGATGGCAAACGTCGTGTCGCGGTTCCGAATCAGCAAGTCCGATCCGAACAAAGCCGATCCCGCTTCGGAAGAGGAAATCATTCGCTTCGAGAAGCCGTACTGGAATCACGATGGCGGAACGCTCGCGTTCGGGCCAGACGGTTTTCTCTATGTCACTCACGGAGATGGCGGAGCCGGCAACGACCCGCACGAGAACGGTCAGAATCTAAAAACGCTGCTCGGCAAAGTGCTGCGGTTGGACATCGACCACCAAGCCAACGGAAAGAAGTACGCCATTCCGAAAGACAATCCGTTCGTCGGCCAGAAGGACGCCGCTCCAGAAATTTGGGCCTACGGCCTGCGCAACATTTGGCGCATGTCATTCGACCGCAAGACGGGTGACCTGTGGGCTGGTGAAGTGGGACAGAATCTGTTTGAGGAAATCATCGTTCTCAAAGCGGGCGGCAACTATGGTTGGAGCATCCGCGAATCGCTGCATCCGTTCGGCGTGAAGGGAGTCGATGTCCGTGACAACCTGATCGACCCGATCTGGGAATACCACCACGATCTCGGCAAGTCGATCACCGGCGGTGGCGTCTATCGCGGCACGAGCGTGCCGGAACTCAACGGAGCCTACCTCTACGCCGACTACATCACGATGCGCATGTGGGCCTTGTGGTACGATGCCGCGAAAGGCCGAGTCGTCGCCAACCGCGAAATCAAAGGCCCGACACTTCCCATCCTGTCCTTCGGCGAAGACGAAAAAGGGGAAGCCTATTTTCTAGCACTCACCGGCAATGGCCGAGCGATCTACCGGTTCGTCAAGTCGGCTAAGTAACAGTTCGCGAGGCAAGTTGCATGTACGTAGCCGTCATCGCTCCGCGTGACGAGCCGTTCGCTCTCCGGACACTGCGAAGCGTTCGGCTCGTCACGCGGAGCGATGACGGCTACGTTGTTCGTTCGTGATCGGCCGACGGTCGATCAATTCTTTGAGTTTTGCAATCGAAGGACATTTTACATGACACGTCTCTCGTCGTTGTTGCGTGCGTGCGCTGTGACCGTTGTTGTCTTCCTGGGGCTGATTTCGTCGGTTGGCCAATCGGCTTGGGCACAGACACCGATTCCGTATGGTGAAGCCATCTCGCTTGAACAGGCCAAGAAGGTGATCGCGGCCGCTGAGGTCGAGGCGAAGAAGAACAATTGGCCGGTGGCGATTGCGGTTGTCGATGGTGCGGGTTTCTTGGTGGCGTTTCAGCGTCTGGACAACACCCAACTGGGAAGCGTGAAAGTCGCCATTCAAAAAGCAGAGACGTCCGCCAGATTCCGTCGCCCAACGAAAGTGTTTGAGGACACGCTGGGGATGGGGGGAGCCAATCTCAAAATCCTGAAGCTGCCGGATGCTCTGCCAATTGAAGGCGGGCTGCCGATTGTGCATGAGGGTAAGATCATCGGCGCGATCGGCGTCTCAGGGGTAAAGTCCACTGAAGATGGCCAAGTAGCGGCGGCAGGCCTGGAAGTCCTCAAGCCAGAAACGAAACCGCAGCCGAAGCCATAGTTGACGGAATGCCTGACCTGTGGAGAGTGCGGTTGTGGGTGGCCCAGCTTGCTCAAGCTGGGCTACCCAAGTTTCACGCTCCGAACGCTCTCAACATGAAAGTGGAAACTCAAGATGGCCCACTTCCTCTCTGAAAACTGGTTGCTCAATCGCAGGCATGTTTTGCGTGGACTCGGTGTCTCGCTCGCGCTGCCGTTGCTTGACTGCATGCGGCCGTTGCGTGCGGCTGAGTCGGCGGCGCGGGCGAAACGCAGTGTCTTTATCTATTTGCCGAACGGCGTGAACACGATCGACTATCAGATCACGCAGGCTGGAGCGGATTACAAGTTCTCGAAGTCGCTGATGCCGCTGGAGAAGCACAAGGCTCACGTCACGCCGGTCAGTGGGCTGCATCACCCGCATGGGCTGGGGCATCATCACAATTGCAGTTCGATCTGGTTGACCGGCGGCAAGATCGGGCCGTCGGAGCGGAACACCATTTCGGTCGATCAGCTCATGGCTCAGGTGACCGCGCCCTTGACGCGGTTCTCGTCGCTGGAGTTGAGTAATCAAGGTCATTCGCTCGCGTACAGCGCCGATGGGATTCAGTTGCCGGCACAGGGGAATCCGAGCGTTGTGTTTAGAGATCTATTCGAAGAGCCGCAGGGGGGGATTGCCAAACAGCGGCGCGGCTTGCAGCGTCGAGGCAGTATTCTCGACGCGATTCTGGATGAGGCTCGCACGTTGGGTGGACAGCTTGGCCAGGACGATCGCGGGCGGTTGGAGCAGTATCTGACGTCGGTGCGTGAAATCGAAATCCGTACCGAGCGAGCCGACAAGTGGCTCGACACGCCACGCCCCAAAGTTGATCCCGCCGATCAGTCGAGACTCAACCGCGATATTTCATTGGAGCGGCTCGGCGAGTATCTCCGCACGATGTATGACATCATCGTGCTCGCGTTCCAAACCGACATGACTCGCGTTGCCACGTTCAGCACCGGCAACGAGGGGACCGGTCCCGCAGTTCCGGAGATTGGGATCAAGCAGGATCGCCATTCGCTTTCGCATCACAACGCGAATCCCAAACTGATGCAGGATCTGACTGCGAGCGACACGTTCAACATTCAGCAGTTCAGCTACTTCCTCAGCCGGCTCAGCGAAGTGCGCGACGCGGACGGCCCGCTGCTCGATACGACGATGGCTCTCTACGGCAGCGGCATGGCATTCGGTCACAGCCACGGCAACGCGAATCTGCCCATCATTCTGGCCGGCGGAAGCAAGCTCGGCCTGAAGCACGGTCGGCACATCGACTTCAACGCTCCGTCAAAGCCGGATGGGTACACCTACGACCTCGACAATCCCATGAAGCACTACGCCATTTGTCACAATCCCGTGAACGACAATGCTCACTTGAGCAATCTGCTGCTCACAATGGCTCAGAAGATGGACGTGTCTGCGGAGAAATTTGCCGACAGCAACGGCACGGCTTCAGAAGTGTTGTAGCCACGCTCGCCAGGAGCGTGGGCGAACAATGTTGGCGTCCTGTTTCCCACTGTCTGGCGACCGTGGCTACTTCCAAGACTCAGCAAACCAACGGCGGATGAGAGTTCTTCCATGATGAGCGTTGATCAGCGTTTGTTCGCGTTCCTGTTTCTGTGTCTCTTCGCCGCTCCGTTATTCGCCGAAGATTACGTTCCCAAGCCCGGCCAGTTTCCGCCGGCCGGTGCTGGCACCTATCTGTCGGGCGAACTCGTGTTCGTTGATGCGGCCAATCGTCGCGGCGGATTGCGAATTGACGGCAACGAGCCTCACGATCGTTATCACAGCGGGCCGCTGCATTACTTCGCGATGCTGCCTTACGGCACGATCTCGTTCAACGGTGCGCCCGCCGAACTGCGGGACATTCCGATCGGCACTCACGTGCATGGTTACTTCTTTGTGCCGCCGGTCGGCGAGGAAACCACGATTCCGCCGCTGCCGAAGGACATGGAGCGGTATCAGCTCAAGCACAACCACGTTGTCTCGCTGGAAGACGATTTCAGTTTCTATCAGCGTCGTGGTCAGAGTTGGAAGGTCGTGTCGCTGGATACGAACAAGGGGAAGATCAACGTGGCACCGGCGGGCGAAATGGCGAAGGACGGAATCAACACCCCCTACACCTTCGATATCGATGACGTCACGAAGGTCTGGAAGGGCCGCACGCTGGTGGAACTGACCGACATCGCGCCGGAGCAAGTCGTGCAGTTCAATCTCGGCTGGTCGCCCGGTTCGCGAGACAAGGAATTCAAGGTCTCGGAAATCTGGCTCGATGACGAGAGCCGGAAGTTCGCGACCGATCTTCAGCGTCGCCGACATGTGAAGTATCAGAAACAACGCTGGCTTCCAGGTTGGATCGACTCGGTGGAAGACAACGACTTCGGCGGCGGCACGGTCACGCTGACGTTCTTCGGCGGCATGGACCCGTCATTGTATGCTGACCTCAAGAGCACTCAAGACAAGGGATACCACGTTGCCGTCGCCGAAAAGACGCTGCGTACCTGGTTCCATCGTTCCGACAGAAAGCTCGGCCAAGTGATCGAGTGGAAGGAGATTGAGAATCCGCTCCCCGGCAGCAGCGGCATTCAGGTTCGCATGAAGTTCACCGAGTTGCTCGACGGCTATCGTCCAGGTCGAATCGTCCGTGTGAAGAGCCACGATTGGCTCTTCGTCACGATGCCGTCGGAAGAACGAGTCAAGACGGTTGAAGAGCAGAAGCGATCCGCCGTGTTTCGTCTGCCTTGAGCGTGTTGAAAAAGTGTGGCACGACGCTCCGCGTCGTCAGTCAATAGTGTTGACGTAAGAATTCTCCACAACATTTTGCGACGTGGAGCGTCGCACCACAATAAATTCCCCACGCTCTGGCGAGCGTGGCTACGGTTTGTCTTTTTTGAAAACGGGAGTTGCCATGACGAAGCAAGTATTGGCCGCACTTGGCCTGACGTTGGCCGTGATCGCCATCTCGGCACGCGCCGATGAAACAGAGTCGCTGATCGCACCGGGTGAGAAAGTGCAGAAGCTCGCCGGCGATATGAAATTCACCGAAGGCCCGGCGTGGATTCCCGCGAAGAAGATGCTCGTCTTCTCCGACATCCCCAACAGCAAACTCATGCAGTGGAGCGAGAAGGATGGCTTGTCGGTCTTTCGACCAAGCGAGCAATCCAACGGCAACATTCTCGACCTGCAAGGCCGGCTCATCTCGTGTCAGCACGCCGCTCGCAATCTTGTGCGAACCGAAGCCGATGGCAGCATCACGGTGTTGGCCGACAAGTTTGATGGCAAGCGATTGAACTCCCCCAACGACGTCGCCGTGCGATCCGACGGCACGCTCTGGTTCACCGATCCGCCGTGGGGACTCACCGGTCCGGGCGAACTGCCGGGGCATTGGGTTTTCAAGCTCGATCCGGCAGCGGGAAAGATTGAGCCGGTCGTCAAAGATCTCGCGATGCCCAACGGCATCAATTTCTCGCCCGACGAGAGCCGCATTTACATCGCCGACACCGGCGGGCACCCGAAGCATCCCAATCCGGCCTTCCACAAGTTGCCGGGGACGATCAGTTGCTACCAAGTGAGCAAAGACGGGAAGCTCGGCAAGAGGTTGTTTCAGATCGAGCAAGGGAGCGACGGCATGACAGTCGATGTGAAGAGCAACCTCTACACGACGCACGGCAAGGTTCATGTCTACAACGCGGATGGCAAGAAGCTGGAAACGATTGACGTGCCCGAAGGCCCCGCCAACGTCACCTTCGGCGGCGATGACTACAAGACGCTGTTCATCACGGCAAAGACATCCCTCTACAGCGTCCGCATGAAGAACGCCGGAGCCAAGCCGGTCGGAGCGAAGTGGTGAGTCACATGAAATTGATCGGTAGCCACGCTCGCCAGGGCTTGTTGAAGATTTCTTGTAGGGTGGGACAAGCTCGCTTCGAGCGCCGGCCCACCATCTGCAATCGTTGTGTTTCATGGTGGGCCGGCGCGGCGAAGCGCCGCTGGTCCCACCCTACGCTCCTTTTTCAACAGGCTCGCCAGAGCGTGGGTTTTCTGGCGATACGGCCAACGCTCTGGCGAGCGTGGCTACGGTTGGCCGCGGGGTACTTGCTCGCGGTCTCGTCTGCCACGGAAGCAGCGGACGGAACAATCGGTTTCGAGCAAGCCGTGCAGCCGTTCTTTCAGACTTACTGCTTGCGCTGTCACAACGCGCAGAAGCAGGAGGGCAAATTCCGGCTCGACACGTTGTCGCGCGACTTCGCCGATCAAGCGGTCGCTCAACGTTGGAGCGAGGTTGTCTTTCGCATGAACTCCGGCGAGATGCCGCCGAAGAAGGAGCCGCAGCCCAAACCACAAGAACTCGGACAGGCTGTGGATTGGCTCTCGATACGGATCAAAGAGGGCGAAGCAGCGCGGATGGCGAAGCGCGGGCCGCTCGCTCACTACCGGCTCAGTCGTGAGGAATATGGTCACACGGTCTACGATCTGTTCGGCGTTTACTTCGATGTGAACTTACCGGGCGCGTTCAACGAAGACCCTCGCTGGCATGGGTTCGAACGGATCGGCTCGCTGTTGACGCTCTCGCCGTCGCATGTGGATCGTTATTTCCGTGCGGCAGAGACGGTGCTCGCGCGGGCCTTTCCCGATCAACAGCCCGTCTCGCAGAAGAACCGCCGCGAAGCGAATGTCGGCCAGGAGAAATGGTTGCAGGAACAAGGTCTCGCTGGGCCGGTGCGCTGGGCACTCTGGCCGGGACATGGGCAGCATCTCGTCAATGCGCCGGTTCCGGGCTTGTATCGAATTCGCATCCAACTCAGTGCTCTGCCGTCGTTCAAGGGACGCTTGCCGCATCTCGCGCTGTGGCATCATCAATTGAAACGCTCGGTCGTCGGTTTGGACGTCAACGCGGTCGAAGATCAGCCGACTGTCATCGAGATCGAAGCCTTTTTGCCGGAGGGCAATTTCAATGTGATGAACGAGTCGCCCGGAATGCTGGCAGATGGGCAGACTCCAAGCGTTTCTCAATTCCCGTTCGTGAACACGAAAGTCAGCCGCCCGACGCGACCGACAGCCTATCGACTGTTCAACGACGAAGGGCAGGCGATCTTTCCGCTGTTGATCGTGGATTGGGTCGAGACCGAAGGCCCGATCCTCCCCGAGGCTGACCAACGCAAGCGAGAAGGGCTGGTCCCTGCCAAGGACGGCGACCTGACAGAAGCCCGTGAATGTCTCAAACGATTCGCAATGCGTGCCTGGCGTCGTCCCGTGATGGATGCGGAGCTCGATCGCTACCTGAAGATCATCGAGGGCGAAATCGCGTCTGGCGAGAAATTCCGTTCCGCCTACCGAGCCGCAATGGTCGCCGTGCTGACCTCCAAGAATTTCTATTACCTCGAAGAAGGCTCGGTCGTCGAGCGTCGCACGACGGTCAACGATTGGGAACTCGCGTCACGGCTCTCGTACTTTCTCTGGAGTTCGCTGCCCGATGACGAACTCTTCCGACTCGCTCGGCAAGGGACGTTGCATCAGCCCGATGTACTGCGAGCGCAACTGACTCGCATGTTGGCGGACGCCAAGAGCAGCCGGTTCACCGAATCGTTTCCGCGTCAGTGGCTGCAACTGCATCGCGTCGGCGCGTTCCCGCCCGATGCCAGTCTCTATCCCGATTACGACAAGTGGCTCGAACAGAGTTTGGTTCTGGAAACAACCGGCTACTTCAGCGAGATGTTTTCCAAGAACCTGCCGCTGCGAGAGTTCCTCGTTTCCGACTGGACGATGCTGAATCCGCGACTCGCGATGCACTATGGTCTGCCCCGCCCGGCCGCTTCGGGCCTGCAGCGAATGTCGCTTCGAGCCGTGGATCATCGCGGCGGACTGTTGACTCAGGCATCCATTCTCTCGCTGACTTCGGACGGAACGCGGCATCGACCGGTGCATCGTGGCGTCTGGGTTTCAGAAGCGATCTTCGGCCGCACGCCACCACCTCCTCCACCCAACGTCGAACCGCTCGCGCCGACACCCAGCAATCAGCCGAAGGCCACGATCCGCATGCAGCTCGAAGCTCACGCGACTCATGCGACTTGTGCCTCGTGTCATCAGAAGATCGACCCGCTGGGCTTTGCCTTCGACAACTTCGACGCGATCGGCCGGTGGCAGACCAGCGAACAAGTACCGGGCGGAAAAGGGGACAACCCGCCCGTCAACGCCAGCGGCAAACTTCCGGATGGCCGTACCTATCAAGGACCGGACGAATTCAAACACCTGCTCGCACAAGATCTCGACCGGTTCGCTGAGGCGTTCGTCGAGCAACTCGCGACGTACTCTTTGCGACGCGTCATGACGATTGACGATGCGGCGCAGATCAAGGCGATCGTTCAAGCCAGCCAGCGGGATGACTACAAGCTCCGCACGGTCATCGAGAATCTTGTTGAGTCCGATCTGTTCCGAAAGAAATGACGCTGTTGGCGATGAGTGAAGAACCACGGTTTAGCAGCGGTCTTTCCGGCGGGGGTTATCTGAGTCGGTACGCATAGAGAGACTCATAACTATCGAGGCACCGCCGATAGAGATCGGTAAGGGAGTCAGGGACTTCGTCCGGCTTAGGCTTGTACGGACGGAAGGCCGTCGTGGTTTCGACCTCTCGATACCAATGCTTGGCCCAGACACCGTCGGTGGGACGCAGGCCGGGAGCCCAGGCGAGCATCGACTCTTGGAAGTCGATCTGAAGTGCCTCACACAGCAGGCCCAACTGCTGACGCGGATTGTTGAGCATCTCGACCGAGTCGATCACCAGCGGAGTGACTCCCGTGTGCTGGCGGACCCACTGAAAAATTTCGAGTTGCTGAGGAAAGCCTGTGTCCTCGTCGGCGGGATTGGGAACAATCTTGATGTAGGACGTCAGCACGTCGCGCGGATGCCGAATCAGAAAGCAGTTTGTCACATTGGCCAGCCAGCTACGGTCAATTCTCGGCAGCAAGTGATGAGTCATCTGCTTCTGATAAAAGATGCGGCGGCCGTCGGGGATTGGGCCGGTCAGCCAAGCGACGACTTTTTGCGAATCGGTTTCGCCAGCGGCGATCACTTCGTCTTTGCCCGGATGATCTTTCTGGGTGACGTGCAAGTAATGCGCATAGAACGGCTCGTCGCAAACGACCGTGTCATTGCGATTGCCCCACGACCGCATCATTGCGGTGGAGATGTTGCGCGGACCAGACCACATGGCAAGACGGAGGGGTACGGAGGAGTTCGACATCGAGGTGGCTTATGTTTGGTGGGCAGAGTGGAAGAATCGTACAGAGCGAAAAAATCATGAAGCGAAGTTCTCGCGATGTGAAGGCTGTTTCATTGCTATTTGTATCGGGAAGCGGTCAGGCACGCTCACACGCGAAAACCGTCGCCTTGCCGGCCACGCGGGCGAAAATCAACACGCCGGGGCGGTGACCTTCCAGAGTCAATTTGCGGCGCACACGCTCGACTTCGATGGGTAAATGGCGGCACTTGATTTCGGCGGAGGCGAATTCCCAGCGTCGGCAGGCGGCACGGACTTCCCGGTCGTTGTTCGGGAGGATCTCCAGCACGCGAAACGTCTGCGCCCACGGCGAACAGAGCGGCTGATCCCCGGTCAGATACTCTTCCGCGTCGTCGAGTCGGCTGAGTTGCAGACGTTCCGCAAGCACATCCAGCATTCCGGCACGCACGATGGCCGGATCGGGGTCGTAGATAAAACTTCGCGGCGAGGTGATGTCAGCTCGCGCGGACATCGGATCGGCGGCGATCGTCTCGCCCGAAGGTAGCGACGTGGCTCGGAACGGCTGGTCTCCCGCGAGTTCGCCAAACCAGACGGTCGCCTCTTTGCACTCGCCGTGCAGGCTGACCAATTCGATTTCGACATTCGAGAACTTGCCACCGAAATTGCTCGCGGGGCTGAGCTTGATGGCTCCGCCATGAAACTCGGACATCAGCGATCGCAGCACATCCAGGTTCGGCGAGCAATCTTCGACTCGCCGCATGCGTTGTTGTCCGCCTGGCCGGCGATCTGGGTCGATGTGCAGCAATCCTTCGCGCCGGCCAAGTTGTGTGACGTCGGCGACAACGGTGTGAACATAATCGCGGACACCGTAGACCTCGGCGTTCCATTCCGTTCGCAGGCACATCGTTGGATCGAGATCGACGCTGTGAACTTCGCCACGCTCGGCCAACGCAAGCGAATCGCCGCCGATGCCGCAGCAATAATCCCAAACCGGTCCCGCGAAGCGTTTCGCTTTGTGTCGCGCGACCAACTCCGCCGTGGACTGTTCGAGTCCAGTCGGTGTGAACCACATCTGATCGGCCCGCGCAAACTTCTTCGAGCTGACGGCCTTTTGACGGAGGTCTCGCAGAATCAGTGCGGCTCGCACCAGTTCGTTGGGGAACTCGCTGCGTAACCGCTGCTGCAAATGGAATTCGGTCTCGGCCGTGTTCGCTTGGGCAATGATCTCGAACAACGCGGGTGCCGCGCGGAGCGCTTGCAGCAGCGACGATTCATCGGGGAATTGGGGAGGCTCGGTCATGGGCCGCGAAGGCTATTGCCGTTTTGACAGAATCGCCATCAGGTCGCTGCGCGCGTCGGTCCACAAGACTTTGCGGCCGTCGTCTTTGAGTTGCCTCGTCGTCAATTCGTCGCGGGCCAGCAACGTGGAGTCCGTCGTCAGTAACACCCAGTCGTTCGCATCGGCTCCCACTTTGTCCGAACGCTTGCTGATCGTCAGTGCGTGCAGGCCGAGCCGTTCGGCTTGAGCGTGCAGCACCGGACGCAGATCAAGATGCCGGTTCGACACATGGGCCGCGATCACTCCCTGCGGCTGGAGGTGCCGGCGGTAAACGTCGAACGCTTCCGAGGTCAGCAGATGCACCGGCACACCGTCTCCCGAAAATGCATCGAGCACCAGCACATCGAAATCCTGAGTCGGCTCCTGTTCGAGTTGCAGTCGGGCGTCCCCCAGTACGACATCGACTTTCGCCGGACAGTCTTCCAAGTAGGTGAAATGTTTTCTCGCCAACCGTTCCACGTCTGGATTGATTTCATAAAAGCGGAAATGGTCTCCCGATTGCCCATAGACGGCGATCGTTCCCGCGCCCAGCCCCACCAGACCGACCTTGATCGGGTAGTCGGGACGGCATTGCTTCAGGATCAGGCCGACGCCGGAGTCCTCGCTGTAATACGTCGTGCCAAAACGCCGTCTCGCGGGATCGGTCGATTGGTTGCCGTGCAGCACTCCACCATGCAGCAGCGCGACATTTTCGGGATATCGCTCGACTCGGAGCACTCCAAAAAAGTTTCGAGTGGCGTCAACACGGTACTTGGTGACACTTCGCACATGCGCGATCAGACTGATCAACAGCGTGGCCATCGCACAGACCAGTCCGGTCCAAACCCAAGAACTGCGGCCGCGATACAAACACGAACCGGCATCTCGAAAGAAAACGACCATTGGCAAACCGCAGGTGACCAGGATCGTCAGATGCCACTCGTAGTAACCGGTAAACAGACGCGGCGCGATCAGTCCAATAAACATTCCCCCCATTGCTCCGCCAGCCGACAGGCACAGATAGAACGACGTCAGATAACGCGGGTGTGGCTTCAACTGCACCAGCTCGCCATGACAGACCATGCAGCCGCAGAACAGCATCGTGAAATAGGCTGCCAACTGTTGCCACATCGGAGCTTGCCCGCCGGATTGCATCAGCCACACGCTCGCCACGGCCGAGACGATCAGCCCGCTGAACCACAGCGTCCGTCGATACCAACGGCTGCTGTCAAACGTCAGGATGAACGACAACAGATACAACGCCAGCGGCACGACCCACAGAAACGGGATCACCGCGACCTCTTGGCAAATCTGATTCGTGGCCGCGATTAACAGCACACAAGCCGTCATCGGCAACGCGATCCACATCAACCTGTCGGCACGACTGGGTACGACGGGTTCGGCGACAGGTTCAGAGCGCACCGCGTCGGTCGCGATGGTTTCTGTCTTCGAGACTGCGTTAGCGATCGCGCACACCGCACAGCAAACCGCGAACACGATGAAGCCCCACGACCAGAGTTGCCCCTGCCGAGCGATATCAAAGGCCGGCTCGAACGCGAACGGATACGACAGCAGCGCGAGCAGCGAGCCGCCATTCGACAACGCATACAGCCGATACGGCGAGGCTCCGGGCTTCGTTCGCGAGAACCACGCTTGCAAGAGCGGGCCAGTCGCCGACAGCAAAAAGTACGGCAGCCCCACACACACCGTCAGCAGCAACAAGATGCGTGCCGTCGGTTCATCGGTCGGTCCCGGCTTCCAGTTCGTCGCAGGGGTGATCGGTCCCAGCGAAGCCGAGATCCCCAACAACAGAATGTGCAACCAGGCTTGTCCTTCCTTTGATAGGTAGCGTGTTACAAGGTGCGAGTAGACGTACCCGCAAAACAATGTCACCTGAAAGAACAACATGCAGACGGTCCACACGGCCGGACTGCCGCCGAACCACGGCAAGATTGCCTTGCTCAGCAACGGCTGCACTTGGAACAGCAGAAAGGCACTCAGGAATGTGGTCAGCGCGAACATGATGCAGCCAGTCTGCTACGCAGCCGTTCGTGGTGCCGAGAGCCATGACGGCCGATCGGCGCAAAGCTGTTGCTTGGCAGGGACAGTGCCGACTTTTCGGATTGCACCTGCGGTTCGGTTGCGACGCGGCTCGCCAGTGACCAACCTCCTGAAGTTGATACTCAAGGAGCGTCTCATGCCCACCCACACAGCGTCGTCACAACCCGTCGACTCCTGGCCGCTCGGCCCGTTTCTGGAAGGCTTGCGAGCCGAACCGGTCTCGTCCGAGAAAGGCCACGCAACGTGGCGGCTCACTGTCGCCGACCAGCATTTGCGAACCCACGGCATCCTGCACGGCGGAGTCGTTGCCACGCTGCTCGACACCGCAATGGGCCGAGCCGTCTCGACGCTATGCCGTGACGATCAAGGGTGCCTGACCGTGCAACTCAACGTCAATTTCATACGCCCGTCCTGGAGCGGCGAGACACTGACCGTCACCGGCGAGGTGCAACATTCCGGCCGGCAGACCGCAGTCACACGTGGCGAGATTCGTACGGCGGCAGGAGTACTCGTCGCGACCGGCAGCGGCACGTTCATGTTTGTCGCTCGCCCCGCCGAAGGGCAGCCATTGTTTGTGCAGCAATCCGATGGCGGAAAGAATCCATAGCGCGGCGACGCCGCAGGAACGTAGCCGTCACCGCTCCGCGTGACGAGCCGAACGCTTCCCAACGCTGTGTAGAGCGTTCGGCTCATCACGCGGAGCGATGATGGCTACATAGAATCTCGTCGCAAAAAACAACACCCTTATCCTTAACTCTTTAGAGGCGTCGGCCCTCAGGGAGTGGCCACGGGAACCGGCAAGAAATAGAGGCCGATGGCCAGGATCAGATAGATCGATACCAGCATCACCCCTTCCATCCAGTGCGACTCGCCGTCATGTGTCAGGTTGCGAACCGCCAGAATTGTGATCGCTAAGCCGATGACCTCGAATTCCGTGAACACCAAATCCATGCGCTGGCCGGAGACAAACCCGACAAAGACCAACAACGGGGCCACCAGCAGCGCGATCTGCGTGCTCGAACCGACGGTGATGCTCAAGGCCAAGTCCATTTTGTCCTTGCGGGCGAAGCGCACCGAATTGATCAATTGCGCCAAGTTGCCGACCGTGGCCAGCAGGATGACGCCGGCGAAGACGTCCGACAGGCCCATTAGCTTCGCGGTTGCCTCGACCGAACCGGTCAATACTTCGCTGACCACGGCGATGACGACTGTCACTCCCACCAACACCGCGGAGGCGACGCGGACGCTCCAAAGCGATTCGGTGTGCCCCGTCTCGTCCGGCGTTCGCTCGCCCAGCAGGTGCTTGTGTGTCTTGAGCGAAAACAGCAGGCTCAATCCATAGACCAGAAACAAGATCACGGCGATCTCGAGGCTGATCTCGCGCGTGGGGGCGTTTGCCGAGTGAAAGAATAGGGCCGGCACCATCAGAGCCGAGACTGCGAGAAACAGCAGGCCGGAACCCAGCGAGGCCGATTCCCGATTGAAGTACTGCACGCTGCGACCGGTTCCGCCGGCGATCATCGCCACTCCCAACACGAACAACAGATTCCCCAAGATCGACCCGACGATCGACGCCTTTACGATCTCGTCGAGCCCCTTAAACAGCGCGGAAATGGCGATGATCATTTCCGGCGCGTTGCCGAGTGACGCGCTGAGCAGTCCGCCCAGATTTGGCCCCAACACATGCGCGAGACTCTCCGTCGCCCGCTCCATCAAGCTCGCCAGCGGCACGATCGACAGCGCCGACGTCAAAAAAACCAGCCAGGGAGCTGCTTCAAACCAGTCGAGGGCCAAGGACACGGGGACCATCACCAACAGCCAATAAATCCGCATCCGTTCGTCTCCGACAGCTTCAGGGGCACGTTCGTTAATGGCGACGCTTATGATCGCGCTCCGATTTCATAGAAAAACCAATGGAGCGTCACTCGACAGCCCAAGTCACAGGCAAGAAATAGCCGTGGCCCAAAAAGGGCACGGCCTTCTGTCCTACTGTGCCTCTTCTTCCTTCGAGACCGACAGCAGAAATTCCTCGAATCCGATTTCTTTGCCGAGATCCTGCACCATGACGTAGGTACCGTTGTGCGAGTCGCCGTGAGCTTTGATCATCAGCTTTTTGGCTTGAGCATTGCGTGAGGTGAGCAAGCGGTTGTGAAGGTCGGCTTCGGTCGGATACTCGACGTCCTCGATGAAGATCCGGTTCTGGTCGTCAATGCGGACGGTGACACACTCGCTATCTTGATCGAAGTCGGAGGGTCGTTTGGACGAGGCGGCCGCTCCTTCTTGTTTCGGTTTCGGCATATCGACGCACGAGAGGACGCCGGAGGCCGTCGTGATCATGAAGAAGACCAGCAGGAAGAAGACGATATCAACCATCGCGGTCATATCGACCAAGTCTGCGTAATCATCACCCTTTCCGGAGGGCAGGGGAATTCCTCCGCCGCCACCTTCATCGTCCCCCTCATCCTCTGCCACGAATTCAGCAGGCTCTTGCTCCGAACGCACGGGAAATTTGGTGCGGCACTTTGGGCACGTTGAGTTCTTACCAATGCGATCGTCGCCGGCCAGCAACGACTCTCCGCATTCAGGGCAATGAACTCGTATCGGCATAAGAAATCTCCACTGGATGGCGGCGTGACGCTTCGCGTCGCGATTCACGACGCGGAGCGTCGTGGCACGCTACTTCGTTTCCTTTTCAAACACACCCAATCGCAGATTGAAGTTTTCAGCGGCAGCGGCGGCTCCCGCGATAAACGAGATGTCTTTCATCGCAACTTCTCTTTCCGCCTTCAACAGCAGGCAGTCTTTCCGCTCTTTTGACCCCGCTTTTACGGCAGCTTCCACCTGCTTGAGAATTTCAGCGCGATCGGTCAGCGGCTCGCCGTCATTGTCTTCGCCGATTTTCACCTCGATGCCGCGATCACTGTTCTTGACGATCACAATCACCGACAGATCGGGATCCCCTGGGACAACTTTTTTCGCCGCCGGCATATTCACTTCGTTCTGCATCGCCACGACCCAGGCGACCAGAAAGTAGATATTCATCAGCGAGACGAGATCGACCATCGCGGTGACGTCGAATTCCGGATCTTCGACCTCAGCGCCCTTGCCACCCAAGCTCGAGCTGAATTTGGAATCGAGTTTTGCCGCGGATTCACCGTGCATTGGTCGGGGCCTTGTTCTTGGACGGACGGAAAGTCCCCAAAACGTGAGTCATGCCGGTGCTGACCCCTTCGAGCAATTCCTTCGACTTGATGTTGAGGTTGGCTAGCAGATAACTAAACGGGATGGCGGTCGCCAATCCCATGGCCGTACAGAACAAGGCGAGACTGATGTCCTTGGCGATCATGTGCGGAGCCACTTTCTCGCCGGTGCCAATGCGGCCGAACGCGGCGATCATGCTCAACACCGTGCCGAACAGTCCCAGCAGCGGACCGCTCTTGATCGTGGTCGCGACCCAGTTCATTTTCTGTTCGAGCGGTCCCATCAGATCGCGCTGAATCAGTTCGCCGACTTGTTCCCGCAGGCCGTCATAACCGACCTTACGATTGGCGATCACGGTCAGCACCAGTCGCGGGAGTGCTCGCAGCGACTTGGCTTCACAGATTTCGTTGGCCTCATCAAACGCACCGGACTTCAATCGCGGCAGCAGTTCGTTCAAGAAATCATCCTGATCCTGGTGGCTGCGGAACCGCAACTGGTTCGCTCGTCGCCACGAGAGGATCACGCAGTACAGCCCCCAGAAAAAGTTGATCCCCAGAAACACGAAGCAACCGTCACCAAGCTTCTGGGCCATGTCGTTGACGTCGAAGCCACCGGCCGCCAGCGTGAGGACGCTCGCGTCGAATTGGCTAAGAGACGAAGTGAGAGCACTGGTGTTCATGGAGCGGAATCCTCCGAGCGATTTGAAAAACTGTGACGCGAATGTGACCACGGCTTCGAGTCCGTTGGCAAAGACGTATCCGCCACGGCTTGCGGAATCAAGGGGCGAGAGCAGAAAGTTGTCGGGCGTGTGGCTTCAACAGGGTTTCGCTCTGGAAATCTGTGGGATAGATTCCTGCCCCCTGTCGAGCGCCGTTGGCTTGCCACCTCTGTTTTGAGAACTCACGCGATGCCCATCCGTTTTCTGTGTCAGAAGTGCCGCAAACGCAACAGCATCTCCAGCCGCATGGCAGGAAAAACCGTGCGCTGCCCGCGATGTAATCAGGAAACGCTGGTGACCGCTGAGGAAGACGTTTCAAACGCAGATGCCTCAGCCAATGTCGAGCCGCCGAAAGCCATACCCGCTCCTAACAAGCCGGCAGCCAATACGTTCGTCCGAGCTGCGTTCGACGCCTTTCGCACTGCCGAAGAACAAGAAGAACCGCGGCAAGAACAGCTCGCCGATGACGACGAGTCTGATCCTTCCGCGAATGTCCGTGTGGGAAGTGTCTTCTCCCTTCCCAAGCCGCACCCTGTGGTGCAGCCTCCCGCGAAGCTCGAAATTCACGATGCCAATGGCAACGTCAGTGTGCGAGAACTCACCAAGACGCAACCGACCTTGTTTGGTCGGCACATGACCAACGACATCGTCATTGACGAAGAGGGAGTCGCGTCGCTGCATGGCCGCATCAGTTGGAATGGCTCAGCGTTTGAACTCACCGCCGCCGGGAAAGATGGGATTGAAGTCAACGGCACGCTCGTCAAACAACGCACACTCGAAGACGACGACACGATTCGTGTCGCCAGTTTCGATCTCGTATTTTTGGTTGAGGAACCCGCGGCACCGCGGAAGAAATCGGGCACGGGGTCCGGCCTGGCTCTGAAGTCGGAGAGGCCGTCCGATCCGCCGCTCGACATGAACGACCTGCACGACGAACTGGAACAAATCGAACGCCGCCGCCAATCCTCTCCGAAAGCTTCCGATGCGAAGCCCGGATCAATCGCCATCAGGGCGGGTGATGTGCCGCGCGATTCGGACCTCGAATTCGAGGGTTCGCCACCGACGTCCGAACTCACGATGGCCGAGTTGATAGAAGAGGCCACCGCTGATGAATTCCCAGAGGCCGCCAGAGACGAAGAGCTGGATTCCGCGGACGACGTGCCGGCCCTCCAGAACGCCGAACCCGAAGAAGGCGGCCCGGTCACTTCGCTGCGTACGGTGTTCTCCAAGAACGAACGGCTCAAAGAGCAAACGGTGATGCGCTCACCGATGATCTTGGCGTTGGCGGGGGGCAGCGGGCTGATGGCGATCGTGGCCTTGGTCTTCTGGTTCTTAAATGCGCGTGAGCAAATTCAACGACAATTCTTGGACGCTGAAAAGGAGATCAAGCAGGCGCAATTCGCCGCCGGCATCACCAAGTTTGAAGAGTTTATCAAAGCGCACCCGGATAACGATTTGTCGAACGGCCCGAAGGGGGCGCGAGTGCTCTTGGGCAAGGCTCGCATCGACAAGGAACTCATTGGCTCCCCGGCATTCGCCAACGGACTCAAGGCACTGCAAGACTTCATCGCGGAGCATCGCGAGCAGAAATACTTTCCGGACTTGAACGACGATCTCGTGGTCTTCTCCAAAAAGATCGCTCTGGAAGCGCCGAAAGCCGCTGCGGTCAACAAGCAGCGCGATCTGTTGAAAATCTCGATCGAAGCTGAGCAGATGATGGAGCGGTACAGCCCGCCCGATTCGCCCCCCTCCGAGGCCAAGAAGGAAATCTTGAAGGCTCGCGAAGAAGCGGAATCCGCGATCCTCAAAGCCAGTGTGCTCGAAGAAGCGGTCGCCTCGATCAACGACTCGCTGAAGAAGGAAGTTCCGTTGATGGCGGTCGCCACGCGACAGAAGTTGGTCACGCGGTATTCCGACTTGAAGACCGATCGTCGGCTCGACAATGCGCTGCGACGAGCGTTGGAGTTGGCGAAGAAACAAGCAGTTCGCGAAGAGCTTCAGCGCGATGCGCAGGCGGACGATCCCTCGAAGTCCCTGCCGAAGCCGCTGACCTTGGCCGTGCGTACGCGGTCGCAGAGCGACGAACAATCGGCCAATCGGGTTGTCTTCGCGATGGGGCAAGATAGTTGCTTTACCGCGGACAGCATCACCGGCGAACCGCTGTGGCGGCGCACGGTCGGAGTCGGCTCACCCTTTTTTGCCGTGCCGGTCGAAACGTCACGCTCCGGGGTACTGCTCTTCGATACGACTCAGAATCAATTGATGCTGGTCGATCGCCGCACCGGAGAATTGGCTTGGCGGCAAGTCATCGAACCGGCGGCCGGTCCGCCGCTGGTCGTCGAAGGACAAATTTACCTGCCGACGGTAGAAGGCTTCTTGTATCGCATCGACGCCGACTCCGGCCGCATCACGTCGCGGCTCAAATTTCCGCAGCGACTGTTTGCTCCGCCCCTGGCGCTGGCCGATGGCCAACACATCCTGGTGATCGGGGATTCGGAATTCGCCTACACGCTGGGACTCAATCCGCTGGAGTGCCAACTGGTCACTCAAATTGGTCATCAGGCCGGCACGATCGAAGCCGCGCCGGTGATGATGGGACAGCATGTGTTGATTGCCGAGAACGACCAAACCACGACATCCCGCTTGCGAGTCATCAATGCGTCGAAGGCGGAACAACGGCTGGCCGATGTGGCGGAGAGTCGCGTCGAAGGCCACATCCGCGACGACATGATCCTCCGCGGCAATCGTCTGTATGTGGTCTCGGCCGGGCCGCGACTGAGCGTGTTCAACGTCTCAGACGACCAGAATCAACGCACGCTCGCACCGGTGGCCACTCTGCAAATTCCGACCAGTCACTCCGGAGCCGCGCATCTGGCCGCAGGAGCCGACGATCAGATTTGGTTGGCGGTCGGAGCGCTGCGCAAGGTGCAACTCAAGACCGATGTGTTGCAGTTGGATTCACAAGACAAGATCGCCGTGGGGCAGAGTACTCAGCCGATGCAGATGATTGGCCGCAATCTGTACGTCGGCCGGCAACTTCCGGTCGGGCAAGCGGTACATCTCACGCAAGCGGATGGCGAGTCGATGCAGAGCAACTGGAAGACCGTCGTCGGCGCGAGCATCCTCGCGGCGAATTTCGGCACGGATGGACAACTCGTGTGCGTCACCGAAGGAGGGGACACGTTCCTGCTGAGCGCGAACGAAATCACCAATGGCGGTTTTCGCGCGCGTAGCGAGCAACAACTCAAACTTCCCGACAACATGCTGGAACCACTGCAAGCGACCGCGCTGACCGAGGGCCGCACCGCCGTTTGGACGAACGGCCCGGATGGCAAGCTCTGGGTGGTCGGCCCCAGCGCGCTGGCGCAAGCCGAAGTCGTACTCACCGAGGCGCTCGACTGCGCTCCGTTACGATTTGCAGGCGGTGTGTTATTGCCGCTGCCTCGCAAATTGGAGATGGCACGGCCGGGCGGGCCGAAGTGCGATCCCTTCCTCGCGCCGGTCAACACGAACAATGAGGGACCGGTTCGCAAATGGAAACATCTCATCGCCGTTGACGACGACACGCTGTTCGTAATCGACAGCGCCGGCAAGATGTCAAAGCTGCAATATCGCACGGGTGAGAAGACGTTCTTCCAAACCGTCTCGTCAGTGGACTTGCCGCAGCCCGTTGATGTCGCGCCGACGCTGCATAAAGGACGGCTCATCACGGCCGACGCGGCCGGAACGATGCACGTGCTCGACGTGACTGCAGGTGAAACTCGACAAGTCGCGTTGGGCGGCCCGGCCTCGAAACCGCTGTGGGTCGCCGAACCCTATCTGCTGGCGGAAGTCGGGCGACAAAAGTTAGTCGCGTTCGACGCCGCACAGCCCAAGCAGCCGCTGTGGACATTGAACCTCGAAGGGGTCGGTCTGGTTGGGAGTCCGCTGTTGTTCGGCAACACCCTGATCGCCGTGCAGCAATCGGGCAACGTGCTCCGCATCGACACCAAGACCGGCCAAGTCGAAAAGAAAGTCGCGCTCGGCCAGATCGCCACGCAAGGCCCGCTGCGTCTAGGCAATCTGCTGGTGGTCCTGACCGCCGACGGCAGTCTGCAACACATCGAATCGCTTGTCCCGGAATTGGCTGCCGTCGCGAAGCCGGAACCTGCCAAACCCGCCGCCGCGGAAAAGCCGGCAGAAGAGAAGCCTGCCAAAGAGGACAAGAAAGTGGAAACTGCCGACAAACCGAAAGCCGAATGAGTGCTATGCCCGAATCGTTACCGCCTCCGCCGTATGCTGTCTCCGATCTCGTCACGACGGCGATCCCTGATGACGAGCGGCTGTGGGTGCCGCAGGCTCCGAACATTTGGTTTCGCCCGCTGTTCTTCAACACCGTGCAGGGCGAGTGGGTGAACCTGCTGCGTGTGCGGCGGTCGGGAGTGCTCAGCCGGCATCGTCATCCCGCGCCGGTGCATGGCTACGTCATCAAGGGGACGTGGCGGTATCTCGAACACAACTGGATCGCGAAGGCGGGGGACTACGTCTTCGAGCCTCCCGGCGAAGTCCACACGCTGACGGTCGATTCCGACGACGAGATGATCACGCTGTTTCACGTCTGCGGCGCGTTGATCTACTTCGACGACCAACACAAAGCCTGCGGCTACGACGATGTCCACACCAAGATCGAGATGTGCCGCCGGCACTTCGAGTCGGTGGGCCTCGGCGCGGATTACGTCCGGCAGTTTGTTCGCTAGAGCTGGTCGGCTTGGACGCTATCCGTTCGTCTTCGTAGGCTGTGCTGGCTTTGGAAGCCTCCCGTACGCCTCTCTGCGGAGACAGCCTGATGTCTTTGAAGCCAATCGCTGTTTATGTCTACCATGTATTCCTCGCCTCGCCCGGTGACGTGAATGCAGAGCGGCAACATGTCCGGCGATTCTTTGACGATTACAACCGACACACGGCCCACCTTTGGAATGTCGAGTTCCGGGTCATTGATTGGGACAACTTCGCGACGATCGGCGTCGGCCGACCGCAGGAACTCATCACACAGCAGACGCTGGAAAAGCTCAAAGGCTCGCTGGCCCTGGTGGTCGGCATCATGGCACAGCGATTCGGCTCGCCAACCGGCAAGGCGGAATCGGGGACGGAGGAAGAATTCCAGTGGGCGAAACAAACCCACGACGCCACCGGCTTCCCGGAGATCAAGTGGTTCTTCCGCAAGATCGAGAAGCTGGAGATGCCGACGGACACCACGCAGTTGATGGAGGCCGTCTCACAATGGGCCAAGGTCGAAGCGTTCCGCAAACGCATGCAAGACCTCAACGATCCCATCTTCTACACCGAATATCCCAGCCCAACTGACTTCGGCAGGGTCTTCGATCGCGACCTCAACCTGTGGCTGAACGATCCGGCTCGCCCGTGGGCGACGGAGATGAAGGCGTCCGGCCGCGCGACGATCGCCGGCGCATTGCCGGCGCATTGCCGGCGGAATTCGATTCGGAACGTTATCGAGCCGCGGTGCTCCAGCGGTTCGAAAAGCTCAACCTGGAGATGCTCGATTCGACGGGCGCGTATTACAGCGTGGGATTGTGGAGCGTCTTCGTCCCGCAGTCGGCACGGGAATGCCATCAGTACAACCCGCGGTTACTGGAGATTCCCAAAGATCACCAACAGCGTTTGCTGAAAGCTGGCGAGATCAACGCCCAGGAACTTGCCGACAACGAACAGAAGGCGGAAGAGTTACGCCGCGAGTATTTCCAGCAGCCGCTGCGGCCGGTGCTGGAGATCGTCGATCAGGCCCTTCGCGATTGGCCGTCGCGGGAAAACCACCGGCTGGTAATCCTGGGCGATCCGGGGTCCGCAAGTCATCGCTGATTCGATATCTCGCCCTGCGTTGGTCCAGCATCGTCGATCGTTCGACGCGGGAAGTGCAGCCGATTCCGCTGGTCATCGACCTGGGCCGCTACGGTCACTGGAAATGTGACGGGCGAAAGGGATTTGTCCGGTTTCTGGAAGAAGCTCCGGTCTGGCACGACTGGCCCCGTGGGTTGTTGGAGCGGCTGCTCGCCCAACCCGGCCGGATCGTGCTGCTACTGGATGGGCTGGACGAAATCTTTGATCCGCAGACTCGCGAGGAAGTCGTCAACGACATCCAGCGATTCAGCACCGAGCAGACGCAGACCCCGATCGTCGTGACGTCGCGGATCGTCGGCTACCAGTCGCAGCGGCTGCGTGATGCCGAGTTCCGGCATTTCATGTTGCAGGATCTGGACGCCGCTCAGATCGACGCCTTCATCGATCGCTGGCACGAGTAGACCTTCGACAACGCGGCGCAGGCTGCTCCGAAACTCGAGCGGCTAAAGAAGGGGATCCGCGATTCCAAGTCGATCGCGATGTTGGCAGGCAATCCGCTCTTGCTCACCATGATGGCGATCCTGAACCGCAATCAGGAACTTCCGCGCGATCGCGTCGATCTCTATGCCCAAGCGACGCGGCTGCTACTGCATCAATGGGACACCGAACGCGCGCTGGCCGAGTTTCCCGGCTTGAGCACCGACATCGGCTGGCGAGAAAAGCACGACCTGCTGCGCCGCGTCGCGTCGTTCATGCAGGCCGGTCCCAGCGGTCTGAAGGGGAACATGATCGACGGCCCGACGCTGACCACTCTGATCGAAGACTATCTGCACACCGACTTGCACTTCCCGCAATCGCGAGCCGCAGCGCGGGCCGTGGTCGAGCATCTGCGGCAACGCAACTTCATCCTCTGCTTCGTCGGCGCGGACAGTTACGGCTTCGTCCATCGCACGTTCCTGGAATATTTTTGTGCGGCCGATTTTGTTCACGAGTTCAACATCGCCAAGACGCTGGACGAGGCCGGCTTACTCTCCCTGTTCGACCAACACTGCCGCGACGACGACTGGCGCGAAGTTCTGAGGTTGATCTGCAGCCAGATCGACGACCAATTCGTCGGCCAGATCGTCGAGCGACTGGCGATGCGCACGAATTTGGATGAGTGGGACGGTTCGACGCCGGTGTCGGAACTGCCGCTGGCCATCCTCTGCCTCAGCGAGGCAAGGAATCTTGCTCGGATTGAAAAGCAAGCAGTAATTCTGCTGTCAAAAACGATTGGCATCTTCGTTTCTGGCAACCGACCACCGCAGGACTTTATTGAAGACATTGTGTCGGCGTCTGGTGAAATCGGAGACCGCTGGCCCGGGCGCTTGTCCATCGAGTTTCCAATTTCGCTCAATTCGTCCGAATACTTTCACCACTGGAATTGGCCCAAGTTCATTGCCGTTGTCACCGCTGATCGAAGGAAAGTTATCGAGTGTGCAATGCAGGGCACTTGGGACATTCGACGCGGTGCCTGCGAATCCTTGGCCAAACATTGGCCGGACGAGTCCACGCGGGAACTGCTCCGCGCCCGCGCCGTCGAGGATCAGGACGCTGACAGTCGCGGAGTTGCGTGCAGCGTTTTCGGGGGAATGCACTCGGAGTTCGGCAGAATTGTGGGGACGAAAGATCTCGATGGAAATGGACCCTATTTGGATCACTTGAAGCCCCTTTCGCGCGAGCACATTCAACGGGCGGCAGAGCGAGCCGGCATTGCGGCGGGGGACCTGGAGGCTCAGATCGCCTCGTTGAATCAGCATTTGGGCTGGGACATCCGGGTCGGTGCTCCTCGGCCAGCGGTCCCGCCCGCGCCCCAGCCCCCTGCCAAAAGCGCCGCCGCCGCTCGAAGAAGTGAGCCGCCAGGCGCTAGCCGCGGTTTGGATGACACAAACCGGGGCTAGGGCCCGGCGGCTGATCGGGAAGCCGACGCTCGAAGTGAGCCGCGCGGCATCCATCGACCGGTCGCACGAATTCTTGAAGACCTGACCCCGGTTCGCGCGCGGAAGTCTTTTTCTGAAAGCAGATTGCGGAATTCTTCCGACGGTCGCGGGATTCTTTCCGACGGTCGTCGGAAACATTCCGGCGACCGGCGGATGCGTTCCCGCAGGCGTCGGAAAAGCTCCGCGGACCACCGTATTCGCGGCCGCAGTCACCGGCCGGAGTCCGGCGGTCAGAGGACTTTGTGCCGCAGGCGTCGGCCAGTGTCCGGCGGGTGTCGGATTTTGTCGCTCGACGGGGGGAACCCGTGCGGCGGAACGCGGGAGCTTTCCGGCGGTCGCCGCCAGGACGGCGACGCGCGCAGGAATGGAGTGGTGCGTGGGGTGATGCAAAGTTGAGGCTGACGAGGCTTTGTCATCGGGCGGGACTTGTTTCTTGTTTTTCGGCCCGAAGGGTCGCAACTCGATAGCCCAGGGCGCAGCCCTGGTGCACGAACCCGCGCGATCCCGTCAGCCCCAACGGGGCGAAACTCCGGCGATGTCACCGTGGAGTGACGCCCCGTTGGGCAACGCCGTGAACGATTTGGCGTCGAAGAAAGTGGGGTTTCAGAAACGAAGGAGAGAAAAGAAAAGCCAGATTCCTAATTCTACTGTCCGGTTTAGGTTCTTAGCTGGTTCTTGAGTGGTGGAAGGAGATTACGAGATTCGTAGCGTGAAGCACGGGCGAGTTCGTTTCGTTGGAGCCAACGTTGTGTGGTGGCAGCGGTGTGGTTTGGTGTGTGTGAT
>SXGU01152302.1_pt1 | contig 34909 bp, 20 predicted proteins | sample 3174531 | NCBI WGS metagenome assembly SXGU01 (sample SAMN11356863, study PRJNA531348) | freshwater metagenome | isolation source: freshwater sample F1-140 | place: China: Fuxian Lake, Yuxi | collected 2017-12-25 | reverse complement strand
TTTGAATAAGATGATAAATTTTCATTCTCCAACACATCGAGTGCCACGCCGGCAATTTGATTTTTTTCAATTGCATCTAATAGTTGAGAAAGGTTCACCACTTTTCCTCTCGAAGTATTTATTAAAAAAGGTCGTTGCTTTGGACGCCGATGCCGTGCCGCAGCCAGCGGCGCACTTCCTTCCCGTACGGACTGTTGAAGCGGGCGTGCTCCAGCTCGACCTGCAGCGCGGCCTTTTCCTCCTTCGAGCATACGTTGAGGCTCATCAACGCCTGCGCCGCCTCGCTGGCGGAGCGCTGCGTGAAATAGACCAGATAGATCGGCGCGCGTTTTGCCTCGAGCAACGCGGCGACCCGTTCGGTCAGCGGCGTCTCGGAATACTCGAATTCCAGCGGCACCGGGCGGCGATCGCTGCGCACGGTGACGCTCGGCGCGCCGGTCAGACGCGTCAGCTCCCGCTCGAAGAACCCGGTGGCCCCCAGCGTGGCCGACATCAGCAGGAAGCGCGCGCGCGGCATCGTCAGGAGGGGAACCTGCCACGCGTAGCCGCGCTCGGCGTCGGAGTAATAATGAAACTCATCCATGATCACCGCGCGGATGTCGCTGGTCGCGCCGCGGTGGAGGGCGATGTTGGCGAGAATCTCCGCGGTGCAGCAGAGGACGGGGGCCCGCGGATTCACGCTGGCGTCGCCGGTCATCATGCCGACATTTTCCGGGCCGAAGTCGCGGCAGAGAGAGAGGAACTTCTCATTGACGAGCGCCTTGATCGGGCAGGTGTAGACCGAGCGTTCGCCGGCGCAGAGCGCCTTGAAATGAAACGCCGCCGCGACGAGCGATTTGCCCGATCCGGTTGGCGTATTCAGAATGACATTGCGCTCGCCCAGCAGCTCGAGCATCGCCTCCTCCTGCTCGGGGTACAGCGCGAGGCCGCGGCCGGCGGTCACCGCGAGGAACCGCTCGAGGATCGCGTCGGCATCCGGGGCGGCACCATCCGCGCCGCGGAAAGGCGCGAGCGGGGCGGTGGACGCGGGCGGGTTCGACATCGCCGCCCAATGGCGCAGCGGCCGGGCGTCGTGTCAACTGCGCGGCGGTGGCGGCGGGAAGGAAGGGCGCTTGCCCCAGCGCCCGGGGCGGGTACCGCTCAGCGGCGGTTAGGCAACCGCCGCTCCCCCGGTTCCGCGAGGCTCACCCGCATCCATCACGCATTTCTTTGGGCGAACACTCGGCTCAGTCTCACGACTCAGCGCAGGCGTTCGATCGAATTGCGGCGCCCGCTGGTCTGCTCGGTGCTGTTCTCGTCGCGCTTGGCTGCGGCGGGCGGGTTCGCCGGGGCGGCGGTTGCCGGGGCGGCGGTGGCTGGTGCGGCGGTGGCACGAGCCGAGGCGGCCGCCGGCGCGGGCGCACCGGTTTGGGGTTGGGCGCTGCGCGAGTATGAGGGGCTCGCGGAATGATCCTGACGCGGGCGGTACGCCGGTGGCGGTTGCGCATGGTTTGGCGCTGCCGGGCCGGAGGTGGCTGCCGGAGGTGCGTCTCGCTGCGGCGACCCGCCGCGTGAGGAAGTTGTAGTTGTCCCCCGTTCCAGGCGGGGTCGTGATGGCGGGGGCGGTTGCGCAGTTGTCGCCACCGGAGCGGCTGAGTTCGGCGTACCAGGCTGGAAGGAACTATCGCCCGGACCTTGGCGGTCGAACCGGCCGCGCCGTTGCGTGCCGGTGTTGTTGTCGGGCGCAGTCGTGGTGGTTGGCGGCAGCCTGGTGGCCACGTTCGGCGTGAAACTCGCGACCGGCGGCACGACGGCGACGGACGGCAACGGAGCCGCGGGCTCGCCCGAGACCGCTCGGGGCGGGCCACGGCGGGCCGGGCCGGGCGTGTTGGGCGGGCGGACGGGCGGAGTGGGTCTGGCCGGGTCCCCCGCGACGCGCGAATCGACGTGCGGGGGACGCGAGAACGACGGCGGAACCGGACGTACGACCGGATGCGGCGTGTGATGCGCCCCGGCAAACCCCGGCCGTCCCGGATGCACCGGTGGCCGCCACTGCCGTGCTTCGGGATGGCGGGCGTAGGTCGGCGCGACGATTGGCACCGGCACGATCGGCCGGCGCCAATCATGCCCGTTCCATGGGCGGTGGCGATTGCCGACCCAGATCGAGTGACGGCGCCAGTCGCATTCGAAGGCGAGCCACGAACCGACGGGCAGCCCGAGGCCGAAGGTCACGAAGGGCCGGATGTAGGAAACCGGGCGATCGACAAACACATAGGACGGTTCGTAATACGGCACGTAAATCGCGCTCGACTGCGCGGGCACGATGCGAATGACCTCAAGGTCTGTCAGCACTTGCTGTTGCGGTGTGTCGACCAGCGTGCCGGCGGCGCGGGCGCGGGCGCGCAGGCGCTGGATCGCCTGCATCACGTCGACCGGTTGCTCGGCGAACGCATCGCCTACCTGTTTGGTCCATGGCAGGTTCTCATCCATCCATTTGAGGAGGTCCGGATAGTACGTGAGGGATTTCACGCTCTCATCCCACGCGCGATGCTCGATTTGGGAGCGATCGATTCCGGAGTCGCGCATTTGCCGCGCCGCAAGCACGATGTCCGTCGAGGCGGTCGAGGCGGGCAGGATCAACGCGATCAGGGCGTCCGGATAGAGCGCGATGGGGGCCAGCAATTGTTCGAGCTCCGCCGCCGACCGCCGTGCTCCGGCGGGCGGCGTGAGCGATACCAGATCGGAACCGGCGTACGGCGGCGCAACTGGAACCTGGGCGGAGGCGACGGGACCGGCGAGGAGCAGCAGGGCGATCGGCAGACGGAGGGTTTTCATCTGAGATGGAGGATTGCCTGATCAGACGTAGGGCAGGGTCAGCCTATTCACATTTCCGCTTTCCGCACGCGCCGGGTGGAGAAATGGGGGACAATTCCGTCAACGCGGAGCCCGATGCCTCCATCGGGCTGATCGAAATGCGGATGGCTCAAGACCCGAGGATGCGTTTCGATGGAGACGGTGGAGCTGCCGCCCACCAACCGACCCTTCAAAGCTGGGAATAGGCGGTCGGCACCAGGAAACGCGCGGTATTCTTCGAAGTGTTGTCCTTGTACCGCGGGTCGTCCTTCAGCTTGACCCAGCGGGGATCGGGCCCGAATTTTTTCCAATTGCCCAGGTGGGTGGCGAGATCGGAGCCCGACGTGAAGTAGCGCAGGTGCGGCAGGTTGGGCCCGGCGAGCGCCTGGCCAAAGAACACGGGCGACATCCCGAGCGTTTCCATGACCTCGATTTCGCCGGCGTCAAACATCTCCATTTTGTTGAGTGCCTTGAGCTCGCTGTGGCTCTCGTAGTCGCGCATTTCGAAGACGCGCGTCGGTGTCCTCGTCTTGGAGAATGCCGGCACAGCCATCCGGGGCATGCCCTTGAAGGCGAGGAGCAGCCAGCTGTCGATGCGCTCGAACGCCGGACTCGCCTTCGCGACCTGCAGGTAGGCGGCCCCGGCCTTTTGGACCGCCGGGTTGTTGTTGATCTCCGCATTGACGCTCACGAAAGACTCCAGCGTGGCGTGCGGGATGAGCAGCCAGAGCGGGGAGTCGGGAATTGGCGTCGAGGTCACGGTGGGTTTGTCGACCTTGATTTCGGTGAAGGCGCCGACGTTTTTCACCCCGCGCTGGGCGAGGGCCGGGAGCAGCGCCATTTCGAGGTAGGCGTCGAGCGCGCCCCGCGCCGCACTGGCCTTCAGGCGGGTCTCGGCTTTCAGACCGTAGCAGCGCAGTTCGTAATATTCGCGAGCCGCTGCGCCGCCCGGAGTGGCGGCCCGGCTGGTGGCGCCGGTGGCCAGAGTGGCGGTGGCGGCGAGCGAGGAGGTGAGGAAGGTGCGGCGAGTGGTGGCCATGTTGATTTGGATTTGAGTTTACCGACGAAAAGTTTTCACGAAAACCACGAGCGCCGCAACCTCGCTCTCCTTCAGCCGGCCCTGGAAGGCCGGCATGCGATCGGAGCCGCGCTCGTCTTTCTTTCCTGCGAGGATTTGCTTTTCGATTTCCGCGTCCGGGAGTTTGCTCTCGGAGAGGTCCTTGGCCCCCAGTTTTTTCCCCGCGGGCGTGCGGGCCTTGCCGTCGGCGCCGTGGCAGGGAGCGCAATACTCCGCGAAAACGTCGCCCCCATTGACGCCTTGCGCGAACAGCGAGTTCCCGAGTGGAAATAGTGCGATGATCAGGCGGAAAGCGCCCATGGATCTACGCCGCCGCAGAAGCCCCCGCTTGGCAATCCCGTAAGCCGGGATATTGCACCGCCGTGAAGGTGATTTTCGGAGAGATATCCGTCTGCCTTGAGGTTGCTCGAGGCAATCAACCGCGGATTACACGGATCAATCCTGGATGCAGACGGCCGTTATCCGCGCTCAATTAACCGGATCGTCAAATGGTTCGCCCAACTGAAAGGAAGCCGGATTTCATGAGGTCGCATCCGGGAGGGGTTACTGATAGGAAGCCGGATTTCATGGGGTCGCATCCGGGAGGGGTTTATGTGAGCATCACCCGCCGCGCGAAGTGGCACGCACGATCCAGGCGGGCGTCGCGATCGGTGCGTTAGAGGGCTTTTCGAATTTCCTCCGGCTTCAAACACGTGACATCGGTAAATTTCCGAAAGTCGCGGTCATAGCTGACGACCGGGGTCGCACGGTGGGCGGCGATGGCGGCCGCATAACAGTCCGGGAAATCAGCATTGATGCGGGCAAAGCGATCAAGCGCACTCAAGATCACGTTTTGGTCATCAATTTCGACGCCTTTGTGTAAAATGAGTCCGCGCAATTTCGGGCCAACCTCGTGCCGAGGAAAATTAAGGAAAGACCCGAGCACCCAAACAAGTTCGGTGACGGCGACATGGGTAAGGCGCAAACGGACGTTTCCCGATTCAGCGAGAGCGAACAGTTCCTTGGCCTTGGGCGATTGGGCAGGATCGTCTGCCAGCAAGAAGCGCAAGACGACGTTGGCATCGAGGATGAACGTTTTCATCGCGCATATTTTGCCGCGTAATGTTTTTGCCGGGCGGCCAGGAGTTCCTCTTTGGTGGGAGGCTTACGCCCTGACTTGAACACCCCGTAAAGCGCTGCGGTAGAAGCGACCGCCGGTTCCAAGAAAATTCGGTTTCCTTCAAATTGATAGACCAACTTGTCGCTTGGCCCGATGTGAAGAAACTCCCGGACCTTGGCCGGAATGGTGGTTTGCCCGTTCTGAGAGAGGGTGGAGGTAGTCATGGAAAGGAGAGTGTTTCTGTAGGGTGATCAGCATTCTTTAGTTGTATCCAATGTCAATGATTGGGGGGCTTGTCTGTCATCGGCGAGAGACCGGATCGCAGGGTGCAAACTTTGCACGTTGCACTCGGACCGGGCGTTGGCGGCCGTTCCCTGGCCACATTACACGTGCAAAGTTTTCCCCCTTCGACCCCTTCGACCGCGCGAGATCGAGGCGGATAAACCAAATCTGGTTCCCCTGTTCAGCACAGTTTTGAAACGCGAAGGACGCGAAGTTCGCGGAGAACTGCATTGATTGTTCCGCGTCCTCCGCGAGCTCCGCGTTTATCGTCCGGATTCCCGTGGTGGAAGTCCGCTCGCTCCGGACACCTCCAAGAATTTTGCCCGCATGATTATATTTCGAGCTACCGATCGTGCTTCATCGCCACCACCGGGTCGAGGCGCGCGGCCTGGAAGGCGGGGAAGAAACCGGCCGCGACGCCCACGACCACCGCCACTCCCACGCCGAGCACGAGAATCGCCGGCGGGAGCGAAAACTCCCACTCCGCCCGGTGCGCAATCAGCACCGTCGTCACCGCGCCCAGCCCCACGCCAATCACGCCGCCGGTTCCGCAGAGCAAAACGGCTTCATAGAGAAACTGGGCCTGGATGTCACCGCGCATCGCCCCGAGTGCGCGCCGCAATCCGATTTCCCTCCGGCGGCCCGCCACCGCCAGCAGCAGACTGTTCATGATCCCGGCGCCACCGAGCACGAGGGCGATACTGCCGGTGGCGCCCAACAGCAGCGTGAAGAGACGCAACTGCCGTTCCATTTCGGCCACGAGGGCGGCCGCGCTGGTGGCGGTGACCGCGAGACCTTCCACGCTGGTCTGCAGATATTCGACCGCGGCGGCGGCGACGTCGTCGGTGACCGCGCCCGCCCGATGGCGCGCGTAAATCACGCTGACCTCGGCGTCGTTGAACACGCGCGCGAACGTCGCGGTGTCCATCAGCACCGCCTGGTTGAGATTACCGGCGTGCAACTTGATTGCCTGCGCGGGCGCCAACACTCCGACGACCGTCAGCACGCGGCCGTCGATCGTCACCTGCCGGCCGAGCGGCGACAGCGCGCCGCTGCCCCGCAGGCTGGCGGCCTGATCGCGGCCGAGCACCACGTAAGGCTCGTTCCGATCCAGATCGGTCAGGGCCCGGCCCTCGGCCAGCGTGAGCGTGTTGAGATCGAAGAATTCCTCGGAGACGCCGAGCGTGTCGGCCTGCAGCTGCCGCCCCTCAAAACTGAGGTTGCCGCGCCGCTGCATCACGGGGGCCACCTGCTCTAGTTCGGGTTGCGCCGCCGCGAGATGACGGACGGTCTGGAGATCGATCACCGCCGGCCGGCGCGTCGCGCCGGCCGCGCCGCCGGAAACTTTGCGGATCGCGAGCACGTCGAGCCCGGTGCGATCGAACTGCCGCAGGGCTTCGCGCCGCACGATCAGCGTGAGCGCGAGCATCGCCACGATTGCACCCACCCCGATGGCGAGGCCGCCAAGTGCGAGCACGTTTTGCCGCCAGGCGTGGCGGAGCGAGGCGCCGGCGATGCGGAGGTTGAGGGTGGTCGGGGTCATCGGACGGCGAGCGCTTCGGGGGGGCTCAGGCAGCCGGCCGCGAGTGTGTAGTGGTGGTCGGCCCGGGCGGCGATGGCGGGATTGTGCGTGATCAAGACCAGGGCGGCGCCGGTCTCGCGGTTGAGCTGTTGCAGGAGCGCCAGCATTTCGCCGGCGGTGTGGACATCGAGGGCCGCGGTGGGTTCATCCGCCAGAATCAGCTTGGGCTGGCCGATTAGCGCACGGGCGATGGCCACGCGTTGCAACTGACCGCCGGAAATTTCCGAGGGCAGGTGGTGGGAGACCGCGGCCAGTCCGAGGCGGCCTAGCAGCTGGCGCGCCGCGGTGCCCGCCTCACCCGGATTCACGCCGCGATAGAGCAGCGGCACCGCCACATTTTCCTCGGCGGTGAGCCGGGGCAGCATCGGCGACGCCTGAAAGATAAAACCGAGCTTGCGATTGCGCATGAGCGTGAGCTCGTCGTCGGAGGCGGAGGCCACGTCACGTCCGTCGAGCCGATAGACGCCGGCGTTGGGCCGGTCGAGCAGGCCGAGCAGATTGAGCAGCGTGGATTTGCCGGAGCCGGACGGGCCGCTGATCGCCACGAAGGCTCCCGGCTGGACTTCGAGCGTGACGCCGTGCAGCGCGGGGACGGAAAGCGGGCCCACGCGGTAGGTCTTGCCGATGCCTTCGAGTTGGATGACAGGCGTCACGGCGCGACGGATTTGGCGTTGGCGGCAACCACGTCACCGGGCTGCAGGCCAGTGAGGATTTCCACCACCTCGGGCTGCGTGGCGCCGAGCGTGACCGGCACGGGCTCGGCGCGACCATCGGTTCCGCGGCGGAAAACCACCGCGCCCTTGGGCCCACGCCGGATCGCGCCGACGGGCACGACGAGGGCGGCGGGCGCGTCGTAGACCGTGATGTCGAGCCGGGCTGTCATGCCGAGGCGGACGACGGCGAGTTCCGCGGGACCGAGCGTGCCGGTCTTGACCTGAAGCTCAAAATACGGCCGGGCCCCGGAGGTAACCGCCTGCGAGGAAAGGTACGCCACCCGACCTTGCAGCGTGTGTCCGGCAAACGCGTCGCCCGTGATGATCACCGGCTGGCCGTGACTGAGGCGGGCGACATCCACCTCGTCGGCCCGGGCCTTGACGGAGAAGCCCTCGAGATTGCCGAGGGCGAGCAAAATGTCGGACTGATTGATGGTGCTGCCCTGCTCGTAAAAACCGTCGTGGCCGGAAGGCCGGCCGGCGCTGGGGCGCGTACTCGGCAGAATCACGATGCTGGCGAAAGGCGCATGGATTGAGGCGCGGCTGATCTTGTCGCCGAGCTCCTTCACCCGCAGCCCGGAATTCTCGACCTCGTAGCGCGCGATGGTGAGGCGGTCCTCGCTGGCGATGGCGCGCACGTTGGCGAGTTCCTCCTGGGCGGAGGTGAAATCGGCCTCCTGCGAGGCGAATTGCTGGCGGGCGCTGTCGAGTGACGCCTGGGCGATGATCCCGAGTTTGGAGAGCTGCTCCATCTCGGTGAGATTGCGTTTGTTCGCCTCGAAGCTGAGCCGGGCCTTCAGCAGCGCGCGCTGGGCGCGGGCGACCTCGGGGCTCTTGGGCCAGTTTTCGAGGCGGCTGAGTTCGGCGGCGGCCCGGAAGTTGACGCCCTCGGCGTTGCGCAACTCGACGCCAACCTCAGTCGTGTCGATGCGCGCGAGCAGCTGATCCTTCCGCACGAGTTCGCCGTACTGGAAATTTTTCTCGGCGAGGCGGCCGCGCAACGGTGCGGTGAGATTGCGGACCTCGAGCGGCTCGATGTTGCCGAGGAGGGCGACGCCCGTGCGGACGCGCGCGGGTTTGACGGTGTGCCACGTGATGCTCCGGGCGGCGGGTTCGGGTCGGACCACGCGCGCCCCGCGGCGGCCGCCGAGCCAGGCGAAGAGACCGAGCGCGACGAAGAGGGTGATCGCGGTGAGCATGGAGACCAGACGCACCTTCTGGATTCGACGGCCGAGCAGATCCTGCGCGGCGGCGCTCTCCTCGATTTTGAGAAAGGCCTTCTGCAACTCGGCGTGCTTGGACTCCAGTTCGGCGTGGAGTGAACGCTCGGAGTCGTGGACTTTCTTGAGATGAAGGAAGAGCTGCGCGTTTTCGATTGCGATGCCGGCCTGGCCGCAAATCGCGTCGAGCAACGTCTCATCCCGCGGAGTCATCGGGCCGGTGCGCCGGTTGAGGAGCTGAATGGCCCCGATGCGCCGGCCCTGGCTGTCGCCGATGGGGCGGCAGAAAATATCGCGGGTGCGAAAACCGGTCTTGCGATCGACCATGGGGTTGAAGCGCGGATCGGCATACGCGTCGGCGATGCGGACCGTCTCGCCCGATTCGAAGACATGGGCGGCGATGCCGTGGCCGAGCGGGATGCGGATTTCGCCGGAGCCCTGGGCGACGGGCGTCCACAGTTCATTTTTCTCCTCGTCGAAAAGAAAGAGGGTGCTGCGCTCGACCTGCAAGAATTCCGTCACGCGCTCCATCAGCTGAATGAGGATCTGGGGGAGGTCCGGCGAAGCCGGGACGGGTTGAGGCGCGGCGGGCATGATGTTCAGGGCGGGTTGGAGAGGCTGGCGCGGGCGGGGCCGGAATCGGGGCCGAGATCTTCGATGCGGATGCCCCAGGCGGCGAGGGTCGTGCCCAGCGTTTGTTCGAGCACGGTGATGGCGTTGAGATAGGAAACTTGGGCGCCGATTTCGTTGAGGCGGGCGCTGATGAGATCGTTCTGAAACGTGACGATGGCGAAATTGGTGGTGCGGCCCGCCTGGAGCTTGCCCTTCTCGATTTCCAGTTTGCGCTCGGAGAGTTCGCGGGCGACGGCGGCCACGCGCACGCGGCGCGAGGTCAGCTCGATCGTGCGCAACGCATCGCGCACCTCGATCTCGATGTTCTCCGTGATTTCGGTGACGTCGATCGCGGCCTTTTGCGCCCGGCCGCGCGCGCGCAGGAAGGTCTGCTTTCGGGTGAGGTCGCCGATCGGAACCTGCAGGGTCAGGTTGACATTCCAGTCCTCATTCTGACGCGTGAACGCCCGGTCGATCGCGGAGGGAAAGTTCGTGTCGCCACCGGCGAGCCGGTACCGGGAGCTGAGATTGAGCGACCAGAGCTGGTTGTTGCGGGCGGAGACGACACCGAGTTCGGAGATCGCCTTGCCCTGGAGGGCTTGTTGGTAGTCGGGGCGGTGCTGGAAGGCGAGGCGTCGGCAGGTCTCGAGGTCGCTGGCGAATTCCGGCAGCGCGAGCGGCTCGGTGGAAACGAAGAGGGTGTCGCGGTCGACATCGAGGATCTTGATGAGTGCGAAACGCGCCGAGTCGCGATTTGACTGGGCGGTGAGCAGGTTGAACTCCTGATTGGCGATGTCCGCCTCGGTCTGGATGATTTCCACGGGCGCCAGAATGCCGGAGGAAACCAGTGCGCGATTGATGCGGAGCTGCTCCCGGGCGCGGGTCACGGCGACTTCGCTGACCTCGACCTGCCGCTGCGCCTGCTGCAGGCTGCGGTAAACAAAAACGACGTTGGTGATGGTGGCGATGACGTTGCGTTTGAACTCCCAGAGGCTCGTCTGCTCGGAAAGGCGGGCGATGCGGAGATTGGCGAGATTGACCTCGAGGCCGCCGCCGCGCAGCAGCGGCTGGTCGAGCTGGAGGAACAGGCTCGAATCATAAGTCTTGGTCAGCGCGGTCGAACGGTCGGTCGCGAGATTGTCCCACACCAGGCCAAATCGCGCCCCGGTCGGAATGCGCTCGGAGAGCGCGGCGGAAACGGAGCCGGAGCGCGTCCGGGTGTCGACGCCGGCCGTGGTGACCGGGTTGTAACGCGCGGTCGAGGTCAGATCGACTTTCGGCACGAATTCATCCTGCGCGACGCGCAGATCGAAGCGCTGCACTTCGCGATCGAGCCCGGCCTTTTCCAGCGTGCGATTGTGGCTGAGTGCGAGCTGGATGGCGAGGCGCAGGGTGAGCGACTGTGTCGGAGGATTGGTCGCATCTTCGGCGCCGCCTGCGGTTGCCATGATTAGTCCGGCCCACAGCCCGAGCCCGATCCCCACTGTGCGGCTGCGACGTGCTGCTCGAAATCCGTGTCGAATCGTAGGCCGGAACATGAAATGGAAAAATAGGGCGAACGAAACCAAACCGGTCGAAATGGCATTGGCGCGGCCTCTGGTTGTCAAAGCGATATCCTGAACGCGCCGGGAATTGGGTGCAGCACCGAGAATTGGTTCGCACGACCACGGGCGACCGTTTTGCATCGGGGTTATTCCACCCATCATGGTCGCATCACTCAATATTGCATTCATCGGCACCGGCGTAATGGGCCGCAGCATGGCCGGTCATCTCCAGACGGCGGGTCACGTGCTGCACGTGTACAACCGGACCAGGGAAAAAGCCGCCGCGCTCCTGGCCGCCGGCGCGACTTGGCACGATTCCGCCGGGGCGGCCGCCGCGCACGCCGACGTCGTGATCACGATGCTCGGGTTTCCGACCGACGTTGAAGCGAGCTATCTCGGCACCGGCGGCATTGTCGAACAGGCCCGGGCCGGGGCTCTGCTGATCGACATGACCACCTCGAGCCCGGTGCTGGCTCGCCGGATTGCCGCGGCGGCGGCCCAGCGCGGGCTGACCTCGCTCGATGCGCCGGTGTCGGGCGGTGATCTCGGTGCGCGCGAGGCCCGGCTCGTGATCATGGTGGGCGGCGACGCGGCGGCCCATGCCCGCGCGAAGCCGCTCTTTGAGATCATGGGCAAGAATATTGCACTGCTTGGTTCCTCCGGCGCGGGCCAGTACTGCAAGATGGCCAACCAGATTGCCGTGGCCGTCGGCATGGTCGCCTGGGTGGAAGCGCTGGCCTATGCGAAAAAGGCCGGCCTCGATCCGGTCGCCGTGCATGCGAGCATCAGCGGCGGGGCGGCGGGCGGCTGGGCCATGACGAATCTCGCGCCGCGGGCACTGGGCGAGAATTATGCGCCCGGGTTTTATGTGAAGCACATCCTGAAGGATATGAGGATCGCCCTCGAGAGCGCGGCGGAGCTGAAACTAGACTTGCCGGGGCTCGCCACGGCGAAGCGGCTCTATGACCAGGTCGCCGCGCGCGGCTGGGAGGACTGCGGCACGCAGGCGCTATACCGGTTGTACCTCGCGATGTGAAATGCGATTTTCCGCTGCCGCGGTGCCCGCACCGCGCGGCGGGCAAGGTCAGTGGGGTCAGCCGATTGACGGCACCCTTGCTCCATTTTCCACCAGACCATCATTATGAAACTCCCCCCTGATTTCCGCAACCGGGTGCTCGCGCGCGAATGGCTCGCCGGGACCTTCCTCAATTTGGGTTCGCCGATGACCGTCGAGGTTGCCGGTCTCGCCGGCTTTGACTGGCTGTTGATCGATCACGAGCACGGCCCGGGCGGAGAGGACACCTTGTTGCACCAGCTGCACGCCGCCTCGGCGACGCCGGCGTTTCCGGTGGTGCGGATCGCGCAGAACGAGACGCCGCGCTTCAAGCGGGTGCTCGACATGGGGGCGCTCGGGGTGATGGTGCCCTACGTGAGCACGGTGGCGGAGACCCGGGCGGCGGTGCAGGCGATGCGTTACCCGCCGCATGGGATTCGCGGGGTGGCAAAATTCAATCGTGGCGCCGGCTTCGGCGGTGATTTTGAGGAATATTACGCCCACGCCCACGAGCGGCTGGTGACGGTGATTCAAATCGAAACGACCGAGGCGATCAAAAACATCGACGAAATCGCCGCGGTCGACGGGGCGGATGTGCTCTTCGTGGGCCCGACCGACCTCTCATATAACATGGGCATCCGCGACCAACTCGAGAGCGCGACGTTTACCGAGGCGCTGCGCAAGGTGAGCGACGCGGCGAAGCGACACGGCAAGGCCGCGGGGATTCTGGTGCACAACAACGCCCTCGTCCCCAAGGTCCGGGATCTCGGATACACGTTCACCGCCCTCGGCAGCGATGGCGGCGCCGTGCGCGCCGGGCTGCTCGGTTTCGTGGCGGCGCTGAAGGCGAAGTAACGCGGCGCGCCCGGGGAGTGCGGCCAGAATCCTGAGCGGATGCGCGCCCCGGGCGATTCCATCCTCCCGCGCGAATGAGCCCGGCGCAGCGCACCTGGGGCCTGATGGCCCTGCTCGTGGCGACGGTCGTGCTCGCGTATTCCCCGGTGCGGCACGCCGGTTTCATCTGGGATGACGACGCGCATGTGACCACCAACCCGGTCATCATCGGCCCGCTGGGCTTGCAGGAAATCTGGACGAGCGCGAAGGCGAATTATTTTCCGCTCACGATGACGAGCTTCTGGGTGCAGCACGCGCTCTGGGGGCTCAACCCGGCGCCGTATCACGCGGTCGGCGTGATCCTCCACGCCGGCTGTTCCGTAATTCTTTGGCTGATACTCAGACGACTCCGGGTGCCCGGGGCGGGTTGGGGCGCCGCGCTGTGGGCGCTGCATCCCGTGCAGGTGGAGTCGGTGGCGTGGATCTCCGAGCTGAAAAACACGCAGGCGTGTTTTTTCTTCCTGCTTTGTGTCTGGTGCTTTTTGCGGTGGGTGCGTCCGGGGGCTGCGCCGGTGGCGTCGCGCGACTACGGGCTGGCGCTGGGGTGCGCCGTGCTGGCGATTCTGAGCAAATCCTCCACCGTGATGCTGCCGGTCGTGCTGGGCCTGGTGTGGTGGTGGGTCGGCGGCCTGCGCGGGCGCGGCGTTCTTTGGCTGCTGCCGTTTCTCGCGGTGTCCCTGGCCGCGAGCGGCTGGACGATTTGGGAACAAAAGGTGAACTCGATGGCGAGCGGTCCCGACTGGCAGCACTCGTTGGCGGAGCGGTGCGTGCTGGCGGGGCGGGTGGTGTGGTTCTACCTCGGAAAACTCGCCTGGCCGCAGCCTCTCATCTTCATCTACCCCCGCTGGGAGATCGCTGCGGCGGAGGTGCTGGCCTGGACGCCCTTCGCGGCCCTGGTGGCGGTGGCCGCGGTGCTGACCTGGAAACGCGACACCTCCGCCCGGCCCTGGTTCATGGCCGGCGCGTACTTTGCCGTATCGCTCTTTCCGGTCCTCGGTTTCTTCGACGTGTTTTTCTTCCGCTATTCATATGTGGCGGATCACTTCCAGCACCTCGCGAGCATCGGACCGCTGGCGCTCGCCGGCGCCGGCCTGGCGCGCGCGCTGGATTCGCCGCCGGCGGGGGCGCGGGCCGTGCGCGCCCTCGGGGCCCTTGCTCCGGCGGGGGTGCTGGCGGTGCTCACGTGGCAACAATGCGCCATCTATCGCAACTCGGATTCCCTGTGGAGCGACACGGTGGCGCGCAATCCGCGGGCGTGGATCGCGCACGTGAATCTGGGGGTGGAACTGCTGGCCGCCGGCCGCGCGGACGCGGCCATTGCGCACTATCGCGCCGCGCTCGAACTTCGACCGGGCGCGGCGGAAATCCAAACCAACCTGGGCGGCGCCCTGCTCAAGCTCGGCCGCGTCGAGGAGGCAGTGGCGCCGCTGGAGGCGGCCGTCCGGGCCAAACCGGAGATGGCGGATGCGCAGAATTCGCTTGGGCTCGCGCTCGCCGGCGTGGCCCGGTGGGCGGAGGCCGAGCGGGCCTACGAGACGGCGCTCCGCCTCAAGCCGGATTTTCCCGCGGCCTTGTACAATCTCGCCCTGCTGTTGGTGCAAGGCGCGCGGCTGCCCGAGGCCATCGTCCGGCTCGAAGCCGCCGCCCGGCTGGCGAGCGACCCCGCCACGCGCAGCGTGGTGCACCGCCGGCTGGCGGAGTTGCTGGCCGCGACCGGCCGCGTGGCCGACAGTGCCGGGCACTATGAAACCGTGCTGCGCTTGAGTCCGCCCGACGTCGAGGCCAGAAACGTGCTGGCCGGGCAATTGTTCCAGCTCGGTCGCATGGCCGCGGCCGCGGCGCAGTACGAGGTTCTGGTGCAGCAGCAGCCCGCTTCGGCCGACGCGCAGCAGAACCTCGGCAGTGCCCTGCTGCAGCTGGGCCGGTTGGCCGACGCCATCGCGCGCTATCGGGAAGCGTTGCGGTTGCGACCGGACTTTGCCGATGCCCACGCGAATCTGGCGATCGCCCTGGCGCGGACCGGGCGGATCGATGAGGCCGTGACGGAATGCGAAAGCGCCTTGCGGGCGGCGCCTGGTCATCCGGTGGCCGGGCAGTTGCTCGGAGAGTTGCGCGTGACGCGCGGGCGCCCCTAGAGTTTTTCCCATGCGAATCACCGCCATGCACATCACGCCGATCGCACTCGGCGATCCGCCCCTGCTCAATGCCGCCGGGCTCCATGCGCCGTACTGCCTGCGGACCGTGGTCGAATTGACGACCGACCAGGGGCTCACCGGGCTGGCCGAGGTGCCCGGGAGCGTGGCGGTGGATCAGGCGCTGGCGGCGGTGCGGGACACGGTGATCGGCAGCGATCCGCTCAACTGGCACGCCCTGCGGGCGAAGCTCGCCGGGCGTTGCGCGCCGGAAGCGTCGGTGGCGCGGGGCGACAAGCCGTGGGATGGCCGCACCCGGGTGCAGGTCTACAGCGCGCTCGACGTCGCCTGCCTCGATCTGCAGGGCAAGGCGTTCGGCGTGCCGGTGGCGCACCTGCTGGGCGGCGTGGTGCGCGAGCGCGTGCCGTACTCGGCGTATCTTTTCTACAAGTACGAGGGGGCGGGCGGCGAACTCGCCTTTGGCACCGATCCGGCCGCGACCGGCTGGGCGGCGGCCCGGCAGCGGGCGGCGTTGGATCCCGATGGCGTCGTGGCGCAGGCGGAGGCGATGGTGGCGGAGTTTGGCTTTGAATCGATCAAGTTGAAGGGCGGTTGCTTCGCCCCGGCGCAGGAGGTGGCGGCGATGAGGGCGCTGCGCCGGCGTTTTGGTCCGCACGTGCCGCTGCGGCTCGATCCGAATGCGCTCTGGACCGTCGAGACCTCGATCCAGTGGGGCCGCGAACTGGAGGGCGTGCTCGAATACCTCGAGGACCCGTGTCGCACCCAGGACGGCATGGCCGCGGTGCGCCGGGCGCTGAAGACCCCGCTCGCGACGAACATGTGCACGACGTCCTTCGACGATTTGCCGGGCAGCGCGCGTCTGGGTTCCGAGGACATCATCCTCACGGACCATCATTTTTGGGGCGGCCTGCGCTCGTCGATGGAATTGGCGGCGCACTGCCGCACGTTTGGGCGGGGGGTGTCGATGCATTCGAACAACCACGCGGGGATCTCCCTGGCCGCGATGACCCACCTTGGCGCGGCGATGCCCAACCTCACCTACGCGCTCGACACGCACTATCCGTGGCAATGGGAGGAGATCATCATCGGCGGGCGGATGAAATTTGACGGCGGCTGCGTGGAGCTGCCGCGCGGGCCCGGTCTCGGCGTCGAGCTCGATCGCGCGGCGCTCGCGCGGGCGCACGCGACCTACCGGCGGGCGGGTCTCGCGGAAAGGAACGACGAGATCGAGATGCAGAAGAAGGTGCCGGGGTGGAAATTCGCGCAGACGCGCTGGTGAGGAAACGGACGGGGCGATCCGAAGAGTGTTTCCTGGTCGGGAGGAACGGCGGAAGGCCCGCGCTTTTTGATCGCGGGTGGGGGGGGCGATTGTGAACCTCGCCTCAATTGGGTCGAAAATTTCGATGCCGGATCGCTTCGCCTACGGGATGAGCAAAGGCGCCGTGCGGACGATGACGCTCTCGGTGGCGCGGGATTTCGTCGACCAGAAGATCCGTTGCAATTGCGTGTGCCCGGCGCGCGTGCCCACCCCGTTTGTCGACGGCTTTATCGCGAAAAACCATCCGGGCAGGGAGCCGGAGATGTTCGAAAAACTCTCGGCCGCGCAGCCGATCGGCCGGATGGGGCGGCCGGAGGAAATCGCCGCACTCGTGGCGTTGCTGGGTTCCGACGAAGCCGCGTTCAGCACCGGCTCGGCGGACGACATCGATGGCGGCGCAACGCGGTTGCGCTAGCCTACGGCCGGCGCCGCCGGACGGTGGCCAGGGCCACGGCGCCCAAGCCGGTGAGCAGGAGCGCCCAGGTTGAGGGTTCGGGAATCGGCTGGAATCCGCTGAGGGTCATACTCGTCGCCGTGTAATTGACGAGGAAGGAACCGGTCCCGTTCGCCGCGAAAAAACGCGCGCCATCGGCGGCGTTGGAAAACGATCCCGTGAGCGTGGTGGCCGTGAGCAGAGTGAAGGTGGTGGCGGGCAGAATCGTGGACTGCACGCCATTGACGACGTTGACGGTGAACAGTCCGGCGAGCGTCGCGGTGCCGGTTACATTGAGGAAGTCATAGGTCGTGCCCTGGGTCGTGCCGCCGATGTCAAAGACGAGCTGCGAACCGGGATTGAGGAGCAGATTTCCCTGGATGGTGAGCTGGCCAAGGATGCTGCCGGGCGAGATGAACGCGGTGTTGGTGACATTGCCGACGACCGTGCCGGAGCCGGTGAGGGAACCGCCGGCCAGGTTCAGCCCGAGATCGAACTGCGCGGTCGCGCCGGCGGCGACGAGGATGTTGCTGGCCGGGGCGGACTGGGTGAAGGCCGCGGCAAACTGCACCGTTCCCGTCCTGGCGATCAGGGTGCCCTGGTTGACGAAGGGAACATTGATCGTCGTCGCGGTGCCGCCGGTCTTGAGATACGTGCCGGCATTGGTAAAGGTGAACGTCCCACCGCTGGGAGCGTTGGTAATTTGCACGGCGCCGGTCGTCGCATCCGTGAAGGTCGCCCCGGCCGCGTTCAAAAATGTGCCGCCGTTGCCGGAGCGGAGGCTGCCACTTCCGTTCCAAATGAACTGGCCCTGGTTCGTAATCGCCGTCTGGACGAAGTCGTGGCTGGCCGCCGTGCTCGCCGTGAGAAAAGCACTGGATGCGACGAGCAGCTGACCAGCACCGGAAAATGCGCCAGCCTCCCAACTCGAGCCGGTGCCGGCGATCGTGATGGAGCTGACGTTTTGAATCGTGCCGCCGATCAGCAGCAGGTCGTTGACGGTGACGGGGGAGTTATTGGTGACGGTGCCGGCCGTGATTTTGGCCGCGAAGGTGGTGGTGCCGGAGTTGGCCGGCACCACGCCGCCGATCCAACTCGCCGGGTCGCTCCAGGTGCCGGTCGTGACCCCAAAAACGGCCGTGTTCGAGGGCACGGCCAGTGTGACGCTGGGACCCGTCGCCGTTACTCCCGGCGAGCCGGCGGTGTCGCGGGTGACGGTGGAACTGACGAGGGGTTGAACGCCGGCGAGATTCGCCGGATAGGCGACGGTGAAATCAAAATAAATCGGGCTCGGCGGCGGCGTGAAATAGACCCAGTCCAATGTCGCGGTGGCGCCAGCGGCCGGGGCCACACCCGGACCGCCGCTGCCGGTGGAGACGTAGGACCAACCCGTGGGGATGGTCGCGCTGAAAGCGAGCACGGATGGTGGGCTGGAGTAGGTGACCGACGCATTGAACACCATGTTGCCACCCGCGGGATTGAAGATCGTGCTGGTCGGAGTGAGGATCACGATCTGGCCCGCCGCTGTCGCCGAGAAGAGAGCGAGCAGCGAAAGCAATCGGACGCACCATTTGGTCAGCATCGTGGCGCGAGAGTGAATGACAATGGTGCCATGCACAAGGCCGGAGTCAGTTTGCTTGCAACCTGTTGCTTGCCGCGAAAACGGCCGTGTCTTCGGCTGCCTCCCTCGTGGCACCACCGGCGGTCCGGGCGGTCGACCGCTCCGCGGCACCCGCCGCCCAGACCAACCCGCCGGGAATGCGCGGCCTGGCCCACGGTTTCTTCGACGCCGCCGGGGCCTGGCCCGAGTTCGACCGAGGGCCGCACTGGCACAAGAAATGCCCGATGATCGATCTCGCGTCTAAGCGGGAAGTCTAGTGCAATTGAACCGCCTTCCTAAATAGCCTCCCACTCACGTGCTCGCCCAGGGAAATTCCATTGATCAGTTATGGGGCTCGTTACGCAGCGGCGCGGCCCTGATTGCGGCAGCCTGCCTCACCATCTCGGGATATTCCGTTCCACTCAATTTCATCCAGGAACCGGCCGGGACGGGTTTGTACTCTGCGCTCGTCAATGGCACCTTTGTCACCATTGGGGTGGCCAATGCGGACGATTGGTCGTTTGAGGGGGAGGTGGGTGATCGCGTCAGCGTTCGCCTCGAGGCGGTGGTTGGCACATCGCGCCCGAAGGTGCGACTCCTGAACGCCGCCGGCGCGACGCTGCATACCTTCGATGGCGGGACCGATGGGATCGGCGTGATGTACGCTTATCGAGTTACGACGCCGGGAACATACCGTGTTCGCGTCTACACCGACCACGTGGTGAGTGCCTACGCGATGCGGGTCGATCTTGGCCGTGGCATTGACCTCGAGACCGAGGACAACGACACGCTGGCCACCGCGAATCTAATCGTGCCGAAGGTGGGCTCCGGGAAGTTCGATTTCGCCGTCGGCGGACTGGCTCACGCGGCCGATGCGACGGGCGACAGCTTTGCCCTCGGTCTCGCGCCGGCTGGTTCAACTCTGACCGCCACCGTGCAGCTGCCGTCGAGCACCCTGACCGCGGCCGACTTGTCGCTGCAACTTTTCGAACAACGCACGGGCGACCGGGCGATCGACCTCAGCGGCTCCACGTACGCCACGATACCGCATAATGCGGTGTTCGATGCCCTCGAGACGGCCAATGCGCTCACCCTCGAGGCATGGGTCTACATCCGCTCGTGGCCGCAGGGTTGGTTCCCAATCTTTGACAAGTACGAAGCCACGGGTGGCTGGGGCTGGATTTTCGGCATCGAAAGCTCGGGCGGTGGGATTTCGTTTTTCAACGGAACCAACAGCCGCGCCATGACCGGCGTGGTTCCCTCGCTCAATGTCTGGCACCACGTCGCGGTTACCTACGACCATGCGGCCAACTCGGTTCGCTTTTATCTGGATGGCGCCCTCATTGCGACCAGAACGAGCCCGGGCGTTTTGATCAACACCGACGGCGAGCCGGCTTATGTTGGATACAGTCCCAGCGGGGCGGCCGATTACGCGAACGGGAAGATCGGCGAAGTTCGGTTGTGGAACCGGGCGCTGACCACACCAGAAATCCAGGGAAACTACACCGCTGCAAATCCGTCGGGGGTGAAAGCGGGTTGGAATCCCGCGGTGGAATATTCCACCACGAACGGTAATCCCAACGGGGTCTGGACCTACGGCGGAATGGACACGGGCTTTGCCACGTTTACGCCGCACCCGACTCATACCACCGACTCCTGGAGTGGCACCTCTTCCATTTGGCTCAATACGACTGGCTCGACGTCTTATGGCGTGCCGCCGGGAAATATCTCGCTGCACCCGGGCGCCAGCAATGAACCGTCCGTACTGCGCTGGACCGCGCCGGCTGGCTACACCGGTCTGACCAAGGTGACCGGGCAATTCCTGGCCGGCGACAGTGGAACGATGTTGGTAGCGGTCCGGAAAGGCACCAACGTGTTGTGGAGCGCGTCCAATGCCGGCGCGTTTGACTTGAGTGTGACAATCGCCGCCGGCGACACCTTGGATTTCGTCGTCTATGGCGGCTATTTCTACGGCAACACTCCGCTCCAGCTCAGCATCACCGGCGCGGCCGCGCCCGCCACGCTCACCCCCACCGATGCTGGTTCGGTGGGGCTCTGGCGATTCGATGAGGGCACCGGTCTGGTCGCGGCTGACTCCTCGACCTCTTCCAACCACGCCACGCTGGGCGGCGGGGATCCCGCGCGAGTGCCCGCCTGGGCTCCAGGAATGATCCGTACGCTCCCGCCGGTTGCAGGCGCAAGCATCAACCGCACTTTTCCCGTCGAGGCGACCGCCTGGCTTCAGCTTTCGACTGCGGCCAACCGCGGCCTGTCCGGCCGCTATTTCCTGTCGGGAAATTTGACCGACAACAGCGGTCTACATGTCGTTTCCACGACGCTCCCGGTGGCCGGTGGAACTACGACGGATTACATCCAGTCCTTCACGATCACGTTTGACGACGAACTGGATCCCGTGGCGGCGAACAATCTCGCCAATGTCAGTCTTCGGACGTCTGGTGCCGACACGGTTTTTGGAAACGCCGACGATATCGTCTATACCTTGGGCAGCCCCAACTACGTCAACGGCACCGTTCTTAGCTTCGCTCTCCTCAACGGGCCGCTGCAGGCGGGTGCACACCGGCTGACGGTCGGACTCGGGATGCGCGACCGGTCGGGAAATCCGTTGCCTGGCACGTTTACCCGCGAATTCACGGCGCAGGAACTCGGCGGATACCGGATTGAGAACCAGAGTAACGACACGTTTGCGACGGCGACGAGTCTGGCGGCGGCGGGTGGCCCGGGAGCCGGGTATGGTGGCGGATGGCGGGACGGGGTGGAGTCTGCGGTTGGCGGGGCCCAGCCGTATGGAGTGGCGACCGCGGACCTGGATGGTGACGGGAAGCTGGACGTGGTGAGTTCGAACTATAACGCCGGGACGATCAGTGTGCTGAAGGGGAACGGGGACGGGACGTTTGGGACGCCGGTGACGTACGCGGCGCCGAACCAGCCGTTTCACGTGGCGGTGGGCGATTTGAACAACGATGGGAAGCCGGACGTGGTGGTGACGCGGATCAATGGCCACGCGGTAATGGTGTTTTTGAATACCGGAACCGGGGGAGTGTTGGCGGCCGGGGTCAATTACGCCACCGGCGTACAGCCGCACCGGCTGGTGCTGCAGGATTTGAATGGCGACGGCCGGCTGGATCTCGCGACGGCGAACTATGGTGGAAACAGCGTGAGCGTCCTTTTCGGCAACGGGGCCGGTGCGGCCGGGGACGGGACGTTTGCCGCGAAGGTGGACTTTGCCGTCAGTGGGAACCCGTATTCGATCGCGGCGGGGAAACTCAATTTGGACAATTTGGTGGATCTGGCGGTGGGGACGGAGGGAGACAAGTCGGTCAAGGTGTACAATCGGCAGGGGGATGGGAGTTATACGGCGGGCCCGGTGTTTGCGTGGGGGCCCAGTTATGGGGTGAAAGATGTGGCGATCGGGGACGTAAACGGCGACGGCCGGGCGGACGTGGTGGCGGTGCAGGACTACGGCACACAGATCCGGCGCTGGCAGCAGCAGGCCGATGGCACGTTGGTCGAGGGAACTGCGCTTAATCTAAACGGGAGCACCCATGCGTATTCGTTGCAGTTGCAGGACCTGAACGGGGATGGGAAGCCCGAGGTGATCAGCGGCGGCTACTATAATATAAACGTGTTCGAGAACCAGGGTGGGGGAGTCTTCGGTTCGCCGTATTCACCGGACATGAACGGCAGCGCGTATGTGTTCGGAGTCGCGGCGGGGGACTTCAACGGCGACGGGCGGATGGATTTGCTGGCGCCGGTCTACAACCGCAATACGGTGAGGGTGTTCTTGGGCCGCGGGCCGGAGACGATGCTGGCGGATGGAACCGGCACGCTTGGACGCGCGCGGGGCAACCGCAGTGGCGCCGGCGACTACGACTACTACAGCTTTGGCGCGAAGGCGGGCGATCGCGTGTTTGTGAGTTCGGAGACCTGGAACCGGGCGAGCAGCACCGGGCTGTTGTACCGCGTCTACCGTCCGGAAGGCACCGAGCTCACGAATTTTTACGGCAACGCCAATCCGAGCAACGGCAACGATGGCACCGGGCAGACCCAGTTTGTGGCGCCGGTGACGGGCATATATTATGTGCGAGTCGACCAATGGCACGCCTACTACGGAGAGTATCGCATCGTGGTGGCCACGGCGCCGGGCAGTTTCGATTTGGAGAGCGAGGGCAACAACGCAGCCAACCAGGCCAACGGCCTGACGTGGACCGATGCCGCCGGTTCCCGATCCGCTTCGGTCGGTGGCATCATCAGCAACGGGGATCCGGGTGATTGGTTCGCGCTGGGATTCCTCGATGTGGGCACGCAGGTGACGCTCGGCGCGAGCAAGCCGGATTCGAGCGGGCTCACCTGGATCCTCGATGTTCTCAACGGCAGCAGTGTGGTTGTTTCCGCGGGTGCCGCGGGAGCAACGCCGGTGAGCCATACGGTCTTGTCGGGCGCGGCCGGCACCTATTACGCGCGAATCCGCTCGAGCGGTGCATCCGACTTTCTGGCGCAGTATCGTCTGGCGATCGGCTTGACCGACACGACGCCACCGACGATCACCGCTTCCACCCTTCCGGCCGAGGGCGGCAGGATCGCCACCTTGTTCGACCGCTTTGCTCTGACGTTTTCCAAGGACATGAAAGCTTCGACGGTGAACAACCCGGCCAATTACGACCTGCGCGCCGCTGGTCTGGATGGCTCGTTCGATACGGCGGACGATGTGGTCGTCCCGCTCGTTCTCAATGCCGCGTATGTCTCGGGCCTCAATGCCACGCTCCGCACCGCGAATGGCGGTGCGCTGCCGGCCGGCAACTATCGACTCAAGGCCCTGCCTGGTCTGATCGACGGCTTCCTCAACGCGCTCTCGCCGATTTACACCCGCGGCTTTGGCGTGGATCTGGTTCCGGGATACGTCCAGGAGACCGAGCCGAACAACACCCGGGCCACCGCCACGCCACTGTTGATCGAGAGTTCGCAGCCGAATCTTTTTGGGGGAGGAGGGCGTGGCTATTTGCTGAACGGATCGGACATCGACTTCTGGAGCTTCAATCTCCAGGCGGGTGACCGGGTTTACGTGCAGGGGGAGGTTCCGGGCACTCCGGCCAGTACGGGGCTGTATTACGAGCTTTCCAACCCCGCCGGCACGGCGCTGTCGTCAATGTATGCTGATTCCAACGGGCCGTTTGCCTTTGGACTATTCACGGCGGCGGACGCGGGTGCCCATACGCTGCGGGTTACCCAGTGGCACGGCTACTACGGTGAATACCGCTTTCGCGTCTTTATCCTGCGCGGCGACGTGAAGGTGGAGACCGAACCGAACAACGGTATCTCAACTTCGAATACGCTCACGCTGGCGGCGAGCGGCAACAACTCCAGTGGGTCGATGCACGGATTGTCCCGCGTGGCGGGGGATCTCGACTACTTCAATGTCGGAACCCTTCAGGCCGGCACCACGGTTTTCCTGAGCTGCCGCCTGCCCACGCGCAGCACCTTTCAGACGGTCGTTTCCCTCTATGACTCCGCTGGCACGCTGCTCAGCGAGGCGGGCGGCGGGCGCTCCGGCGACGCGGTGGCGCAGGTGGCGATCTCGGTCACCGGCACTTACTACGCCTTGGTGCGAACGTCGGGCAACACCAGCGGCCTCGATTCCGAATACGTCTTGGATGTGCTCGTCGTGCCGACGACCGACATCTCCTTCCCGAACTTGCAGGTCACGAGCCTGACCCCGCCGCCGGCCACCGGCTTGAAGAGCGGCGATACCACCAGTCTTTCCTTCCGGGTCGACAATCTCGGCAACCTTGCGACCGCGGGCGTTACCTGGCTTGATCGCGTGGTGCTGTCGGCCGATACCGTCTATGGCAACGCCGACGATATCGAACTCGGCGTGTTCCAGCGCACCGGACCGCTGGCGGCGGCGGCGCCCACCGTCCCGTCGTTCTACACGGTCACGGGGGCGGCGGTCACCATCCCCGACGGGATCAGTGGCAACTTCCACGTGATCGCGCGCACCGATCATTCGAACACGGTGAGCGAGTTTATTCTCGAAGGAGACAACGAGACCGTGACGCCGTTGCCGATTGCAATTACGTTGGCGCCGTATCCCGACCTCGTGATCGAGGCTCTGGCCGTCTCCGCGGCGGATGGGGTCGGCAACCGCACGGCCACCTGGACGCTCGCCAATCGCGGCACGGGCGCGGCGGCGGCCGGCTTCTCCGAGCGTTTTGTCGTGCGCAACGCCACCACCGAGGTGGTCAGCGTGAACAACCTCTTGCCCGTGGCCTCCGAACTTGCCGCCAACGCGACGCTATCGCGACAGGCGAACTTTGCCACGACGATCGCGGGCCAGTACTCGGTTCAGGTCACGGCGGATGCCCAGTTGCAGCGATTTGAGAACAACGCTTCGGGCCACGCCGCGGCGGAGGCCAACAACACGTTGACGACCTCGTACGCCGGCTTGACGATCACGGTGACCCCGTTGTCGGTTCCAACGATTTCAGCCCAGCCGCAGGGCCCGACCTTCCTCACCGGAACCAACGTCACCTTGACCGCCACCGCGACCGGAAATCCCGCGCCGACCTACCAGTGGCAACGTAACGGATTGGATATTCCTGGTGCCACGTCGTCGACGCTGGTCCTCGCCGGTGTCGTTCAGGCCAACGCTGGTGCCTATGTGGCCGTCGCTTCGAGCGCGGGCGTCAGCGCCACGAGCGCCGCGTTTACGCTCACGGTCATCGATCGGAGTCTCCTCAACCTGCTTTCGCGCGTCACGGTTCCCGTCCGCGGTACCGTCAGCAGCAGCTTCACAATCGAAGGTGGATCGAAGCGCATCCTGCTTCGTGCCGTCGGCCCGTCGCTGCCCAATGTGACAGGTGCGCTCGCCGATCCTCGGATTGCACTGCTCAACGCCTCGTTCGGAACGATTAACTCGAACGACAATTGGGGCGCGAATGCAAATGCCGCCGACATCACCACGGCGACCTCCGGTCTGGGCCTCGCTCCCGGACTCACCATCGGCGGACGAGACGCCGCTCTCCTCGTCACCCTCACTCCGGGCACCTACACCGCCGTGCTCGATGGCGTTGGTGGCACGGGTGGGATGGCCCAGTTCGATGTCGTGGATGCTGACAGCGGGCTCTGGCCGCGGTTGGCGATGCTCGCCCTGCGCACGGCGGTCACCGAGACATCCAACCTGGTCGTGGGCTTCAACCTCACGGGCGCGACCGAACGAAAATATCTCATCCGGGCCCTGGGTCCCACGCTCGGCCCTAATCACGCCGGAACCAACCGGGTGTTGATCGATCCCTATCTCTACCTCTACCGGGGCGAAACGGAGATCGGCAGGAATGACGATTCCAGCGAGGATGCGCCCGTGGATGCCGCCACGGCGCTGGTCGGCGCCATGCCGCGCATCGGTCGATACAACTTCGTCACGGCTTCCGACAACAACGACTCGACCCTCTTCCTTCCGCTCTCGCCGGGTTCGTATACGGCGCGCGTCCGTCCGTATGCAACCTCCCAATCCGGCGAAGCCCTGTTTGAAATCTTCCCGGTTGATGATTTGCGTCCCGCGACGATCGCACCCGCCCTTACGTATGTTTCCGCCAACCAGGACGCGGTTTTACAGGGCGATGCGACCCTGGCCGTGGTCGTGGTCGCCAAGCCGCCGGCAACTTTCCAGTGGCGCCGCTACCTGAACAGTGTCGCCACCCCGATTTCTGGCGCGACCGCATCGGTGCTCCGACTCTCCAACCTGTTGCAGGCGGATTCAGGTGCTGCTTACGATGTCGTCATCACCAGCGGCGCCGCGACCATCACCAGCCCGCAGCGTACGGTCACGATCCTGAGCGCCTTCCACTCGGCCGACTTCCTCCCGGCTGGCAACCCTGACAACCTGATCGGTGTCGACGAGCTCCTCCGCGTCGGCCAGCTCTCCAACTTTACGACTGGCGGCGTTGTCTCCGGCGAGTACCACACCCAGGCTGGCACGGAGGATGGTTTCGCGCTGGGGCCCGGCGTGATCATCAAGCATCACTCCGCCGACACCAATCGCGACGGGCGCATCGACGTCGTCGAGCTCGCTCGGGTGATCCAGCTTTTTCAATACGCCGACGGCACCGTGCGCACCGGCCAGTATCACGCGCGGGTCGGCACCGAGGATGGCTTCGCGCCGGGCCCTGTTCCGTCAAACAACGACGAGTGATCCGATCGGCCGCTCGTCGCGCTTACCGCCGGCGCCGGACGGTCGCCACGGCCACGGCGCCCACGCCAGCGAGCAGGAGTGCCCAGATCGAGGGTTCGGGGATTGGCTGGAATCCGCTCAGCGTCACACTCGTCGGACCATAATTGAGAATGAAGGATCCGGTCCCGCTCGAGGCGAGCAACCGCGTGCCGTTGGGGATGCCCACAAACGCGCCGCTGAGCGCGCTCGACGAGAGCAGCGTGAGCGTGGCGCCTCCGCCAATCAAGTTTTCCGCCCCAAGCGCCATCGTGAAGGTGAAATTGCCGCCCAGGGTGGCGGTGCCGCTGACGGCCAGGTAATCGTAGTTGGTTCCCTGCGACGTGCCGGCGATGTCGAACTGCAGATGCGAGGTGCCGAGCAACGTCAGGTTGCCGTTAATCGTCAGCGTGCCCAGGGTGTTGCCCGGCGAGATGAAGGCGCTGTTGGTGATGTCGGCCACCACCGTCCCTCCGCCGCGCAGGGTCCCCGCCGCGAAAGCGAGGGGCGTGTCGAATCGCGCGGTGGCGCCGGTCGCCACGTCGAGCAAACCGCCGGTTTGCGTAAACGTGCTGCTGAAGCGCACCGTGCCCGCGCTGATGAGGATGTTGCCGGTGTTCGAGAACGGGACCGAAATCACGGTGGTGCTCGCCGCGGTCTTCGAATAGGTCCCCGCGTTGGTGAAGCTGAAACTCCCGGTCCCGGAGTTGGAGATGAGTGCGTTGCCCCCGCCGGTGGTGGCATCGGTAAATTTGGCTCCGGCGCTGTTGATGAACGCGCCACCGTTGCCCGATTGCAGCGCCCCCTGGTCCACCCAGGAAAAGGTGCCCTCGTTGCGGATCGTCCGATCATTGAAGAGGTGCACACTTGCGCCGCTCGCGGTGAATTGAGCGCCGGCGCCAATCACGAGCTCGCTCGCGCCGCCAAACGTGCCGCCCGTCCAGGTCGAGCCGAGGCCGGAGAGTCCGAGGTTGCCGGTGCCATTGATGACGCCGCCGGTGAAGGTCAGGTTGTCGATCGTCACGGCGGTGTTCAGCGAGGCGACTCCAGCCGCAACCGTGGCGGAAAAACGGGTGGCACCGGAGTTGGCCGGCACCGTGCTCGAGGTCCACTGCGTCGGATCAGTCCAGCTGCCCGTCACGCCGCTCCACGTCACGATGTTTGACGGAGCGGACAGATTGTAGGCTGGAGCGGTTACGGTGGTTGCCGGGGAACCGGCCGTATCGCGGGCGATGGTGGTCGGCGTGAGCGCTTGGAGGCCGGTGGCCGTTCCGGGGTAGGCGGTCGTGAAGGTAAACGTCGCCGGGCTCGCCGGCGGCGTGATGAACGCCCACTCCAGCTGGCCCGTGCGACCAGCGCTCGGGGCAACCGCAGGTTCCGCCGGGCTGGTCCCCGGCACGGTGGTACCCGAGACGTAGCTCCAGCCCGTGGGCAGGTTGATCGTGATCCCGAGCGTCGAAGGCAGCGTCGTGTAGGAAAACGTGGCCGTAAAGATGACGTTGCCGCCCGTCGCGCTGAGCACCGTCGTGTTTGGGGTGAGCAGGATCGTTTGAGCCGTCGCACTCACCGCGAGTCCCAGAAATACCATCAGGCGGACTATGCACGAAAACGCCATGTGAGATCAGGGTGAATCGGACGACGTCCGGACTCAAGAATTTAGATGCAATCCAACGGCGATTAATCGCTCGCCACTTTCCTGAGCTTGGACTTGCCTCGACTAAATTTCTTGTGGTGGACGCGCGTGGCTCGAACACCGCGCACCGTCTGCTCATTCACGCTGGACGTTCCGCTCCGAGCCCTGGGCTCTTGCACCAATCTTACTCCGACTGTCATGCGCTACCATTCTGTTTCGTTCCTCGTGCGACTGCTCGCGCAGTTTTCATTTGCAGGCTCCCACGTTTTTTCGCGTGCCGTTCTGGCGTTGCTGCCATTCGTCGCCGCCCTCCCGTCCGCTCTGGCGGTCGTCGTCGGCTCGCCGGCCATCGACACTTCGCCCGCCAGTCAGGCGGTCGCCGCGGGTGCCAACGTCACCTTTACGGTGGTCGCTTCGGGCAACGCGACGCTGACTTACCAATGGCAAAAGAACGGCCAGCCGATCGGTGGCGCCACCACGGCTTCGTTGTCGCTCACCAACGTGCAGGCGGCGGCGGGCGCCAGCTACACGGTCACCGTCGCCAATAGCCTCGGTAATGTTACGTCCAGCCCCGCCACGCTCGCCGTCAGCAGCGACACCTTTGCCAGCCGCATGCTGATTTCCGGCGGCGGTGTCCGCACGTTGGCTTCAAACGTGAATGCGACCAAGGAAACCGGTGAACCCAACCACGCCGGCAATACCGGAGGCAAATCGGTCTGGTGGACCTGGATGGCGCCGAACAACGGATATGTAACGATCGACACCATTGGCAGCAGCTTCGACACGCTGCTCGGCGTTTACACCGGGAACTCGGTTGCGGCGCTGGCGACGATCGCGAGCGACGACAATTCCGGAGGCGGCAGCACCAGCAAGCTGACGCTCAACGCGGTCGCGGGCACGACGTATCAAATTTCTGTGGACGGCAGTGGAGCTGCGAGCGGAACGATTCGACTCAGCGTGGGTTACGCGCACGTGTTCGTGCCGTTTGTGGGCGAGCAGGGCTATGGCAGCGCGGATGGCACCGGCGCCGCGGCGCGGTTCGACAACCCCTGGAGCGTGGCCGTGGACGGGAGCGGCAATGTTTACGTGGCTGACACCGAAAACCAAACAATTCGCAAGATCACCGCGGGCGGGGTCGTCACGACGCTCGCGGGTCTGGCCGGTAGCAGTGGCAATGCAGACGGCACGGGCGGAGCCGCCCGGTTCAATTCACCGCAAGGCGTGGCCGTGGATGCCTCCGGCAACGTCTATGTCGCCGACACCAATAATCACCGGATTCGCAAGGTCACCGCCGCCGGCGTGGTCACAACCCTGGCGGGGTCCAGCAGCGGAAGTGTGGACGGCACCGGCAGTGCCGCCCGGTTTTCGTCGCCCTACGGTGTGGCGGCGGACGGCGGCGGCGTGGTCTATGTGGCGGACGCGAACAACCACACGATTCGGAAAATCGTCGCCGCCACGGGAGTAGTTACGACGTTCGCGGGTTTGGCGGGTACCAACGGGAGCTTGGATGGCACGGGCGGTGCCGCGCGGTTTTTTTCGCCGACAGGAGTCGCGGTGGATGGAAGCGGCAACGTGTTTGTTGCCGACCTGCGTAACTACACGATTCGCAAGATCTCGTCGGGTGGTGTGGTCACAACATTTGCGGGTACAGCGGGCAGCTATGGCAGTGCGAATGGCACGGGGGTCGCAGCCACCTTTAACTCCCCGTATGGCGTGGCGGTGGATGGGAGTGGCAACGTGTACGTCGCTGAAGGGGCCAATCGGATAATTCGGAAGATTACGTCGGGCGGCGAGGTCACAATCATGGCGGGAACAGCGGGCGTCGCTGGGAGCGCGGACGGCACGGGAAGTGCGGCGCGGTTTGACTGGCCCCACGGGGTCGCAGTTGACGGGAGTGGCAACGTGTTTGTCGCGGATACGCTAAACCAGACTATTCGGAAAATCACCGCGAGTGGCGTGGTCACGACGTTTGCCGGGGACGCCGGCGCAGGCAGCGTGGACGGAACCGGCGTTGCGGCCCGCCTGAATGGTCCCACCGGACTCGCGATAGATGCCAGCGGCAACTTGTTTATCGCCGACAGCGACAACCATACGATTCGAAAGGTAACCCCTGGCGGCGTGGTCACGACCCTGGCGGGATTGGCGGGAAACAGCGGCGGTTTGGATGGCACGGGCGGTGCCGCGCGGTTCAATTTTCCCCGAGGCCTCGCGGTCGATGTGAGCGGCAATCTGTACGTCGCCGATACTACGAATTCCACGCTTCGCAAGGTGACGTCGAGCGGGGTGGTCACGACAATCGCGGGCAGCGCGGGCAGCTTTGGGAGTGCGGATGGCACGGGTAGCGCCGCGCAGTTCAATTCTCCTTGTGCCGTGGCCGTCGACAGCGTTGGCACCGTGTATGTTGCCGATCGGAACAATCACACCATACGAAAGATCACGTCGGCCGGCGTGGTCACCACGCTGGCGGGACTTGCGGGCAGCACTGGTAGCGCGGACGGCACCGGCAGCGTGGCGCGGTTCTCCAACCCCTCGGGGGTGGCGGTGGATGGAAGCGGTAACTTGTTCGTCGCCGATACCGGCAATTATACGGTTCGCAAGATTACCGCGGACGGCGTGGTGACCACGATTGCCGGTTTGGCCGGGAACTCTGGCAATTTGGATGGAACTGGCACCAACGCCCGGTTTGGCAGTTCGGAAGGCATTGCCGTGGACGCCAGTGGTAACCTTTATCTGAATACGCTCTTCTTTTCCACGATTCGCAAGATTGCGACGGACGGCGTCGTTACCACGCTCGGCAACGCGGGTGACACCGGCAGCGTTATCGGCATCTATTATTCCCCGCGTTCGCTGCTGCCCTATGGCGTTGCCGTTGACGGGAGTGGAAATTTGTACGTGGCCGAGTGGAGCCAGCATGGCATCCGCAAAGGCGTTTTGTCGCATACCGTCGCGCCGATCATAACAACGCAACCGGTGAGCCAGACGGTGAGCTCCGGAGCGACAGCATCGTTTTCTGTGGTCGCGGCGAGTTCGCTGCCAGTAACTTATCAGTGGTCCCTGAACGGCGCCGCGATCAGCGGCGCCACGACCGACATCCTCGCCCTCCCCAGTGTCTCCGGTACGAGTGCGGGAAGCTATGCCGTCACCGTGTCGAACCTGGGTGGCACGGTCTGGTCATCAATCGCTACGCTCACCGGCACGAATTTCTCGCCGACGGTTCTGGCCCTCTCCCCCGCCACGGCCGGCCCGGGACAGAGCGTCGTGATCACGGGGACAAGTTTCACAGGCACGACGTCGGTGACCATCAACGGGCTCAGCGCCACGTTTACCGTCGATTCCCCGACGCAGATTACCGCCACCGTGCCGGCGTACGCCGTGACCGGCGGCGTCGTGGTGACGAATGCCAATGGGGCCGGGACTTCTGCGACGTCGTTGGCGGTGTCAAGAACGCGCGCCTTGGCCAACCTGAGCACGCGGGTCGCGTTGACCGCCGCCAATCCGGTGGTCACCGCGAGTTTCACGATTGAGGGCGCCTCGCCGAAAAGCGTTCTGGTGCGGGCGGTCGGCCCGTCGCTGGCAACTTTCGGGATCGTCGGCTTTTTATCCGATCCTGAACTGACGCTCCACGACGGCACGGGCGCTCAGGTGGCGGGCAGCGATGACTGGAACAATTCCCCGACGCTCGTCGCCGCGTTTGCCAACGTCGGCGCGTTCCCGCTGAATTCCTATGGTTCGGACGCGGCGCTGCTGGTGACACTAAACCCTGGAACCTACACTGCGCGGGTGGCGGCGCCGTCCGGAGGCACTGGTGTCGTGCTGCTCGAAGTGTACGATGCCGATTCCTCTCCGCGACTAAGCCAGCTGGCGACGCGGGCGTTTGTCGGCACGGGAGCCGATGTCCTTAGCGTCGGTTTTTATATTTCCGGATCGACTCCGCAGACCGTGTTGTTGCGGGCGATTGGCCCGGCGCTGGGCGGGCCGGGGACGCTCGCGAATCCCACGCTGAGCGTTTTCAACAGCGGTGGCACGCAGATCGGGAGCAATGACGATTGGATCGGTTCGACTGCTCTGACCGACGCGACCCTGGCGGTCGGAGCGATGCCACTGGCCGCGGCCAGCCAAGACTCCGCGCTGCTGCTCAACCTGAGCCCCGGATGGTACACCGTACAAGTGGCCGGAGTGGGTGGCACGACAGGTGTGGCCCAGGTGGAGCTCTTTCAGGTGGACGGCAATATCGGTGCGACGAAGCCGGCGCTGCTCGTGCCGATGCTGAACACCTCCGTCAATGTCGGCGGCACCTTCTCGTTGTCGGCGCCTTTCGTCGGCAAACCCGGCACCGTTACGTTCCAGTGGAAGAAAGACGGTGTGGCGATTTCCGGAGCGACGAACCAAGGGTTCTCCATCGGCAGTGCCGCGGTGGGCGATTCGGGCGATTATTCCGTCGATCTGGCGAATGCGACCGGCACCACCACCGGCGCACCAACGAAACTCACCGTGTATCCGGCCGGGGCCGACAGCTTCGCCGGCCGGCTGGCGCTTTCCGGACTGAGTGCCACGGCCTTCGCGAACAACGCCGGCGCCACGAAGGAAACCGGCGAACCCAGCCACGCCGGCAACTCCGGCGGCAAGTCGGTCTGGTGGACGTGGACCGCGCCGAACAGCGGCGACGTCACCCTCAGCACCATCGGCAGCGATTTCAACACTCTGCTTGGGGTCTATGCCGGCAGCTCGGTGACCGCGCTCACGTTGGTCGCGAGCGACAATGACTCGGGCGGCAGCCTGACCAGCAAAGTCACCTTCAACGCAGTCGCGGGAACGACCTACCAGATCGCGGTGGATGGGGCGGGAGGATCGAGAGGCAACATAGCATTGAATCTCGGCTACACGTATACTTTTGCCACGTTTGCCGGCGAGCAGGGATATGGCAGTGTCGACGGCACCGGAAGCGCGGCCCGGTTCGACCATCCCTGGAGCGTGGCGGTGGACGGCGCGGGAAACGTGTATGTCGCCGATTCTGCCAATCATACGATTCGCAAAATAACTTCGAGCGGTGTCGTCACGACCTTCGCCGGCCTCGCCGGGTCTGTCGGAAGTACGGATGGGACGGGCAGCCTTGCGCGGTTCAACTCTCCGCAAGCCGTGGCCCTTGATGGCAGCGGCAATTTATTTGTCGCCGACGGCAACAATAATTCGATTCGCCGAATCACGCCGAGCGGCGTTGTCACGACCATCGCGGGGGGCTCCTATGGCAGCGCGGACGGCACCGGGACGGCGGCACGGTTTAACCACCCGGTGGGAGTGGCGGTGGACGGAAGCGGCAACGTTTATGTGGGAGACACCTATAATCACACCGTTCGCAAGATCGCGTCTGGTAATGTGGTCACGACGCTGGCAGGCACGGCGGGCAGCGCGGGCAGCGTGGACGGCGCGGGCGCCACTGCGAGGTTTAGCTTCCCGGGTGGATTGGCCGTGGACAGCGGAGGAAATGTATATGTCGCCGATATTAACAATTCCACGATTCGGAAGATTACCGCCGGCGGTGTGGTCACCACGCTGGCTGGCTTGGCGGGAAGTTCCGGCAGCGCGAACGGCACCGGCAGCGCTGCCCGGTTCAGTTATGCCAACGGGGTTGCGGTGGACGCGACTGGGAACGTCTATGTCGCCGACAAGTACAACCATGCGGTTCGGAAGATCGATACCGGAGGTTTGGTTTCGACGCTGGCCGGCTCGGCGGGGGCGGGCAGCGCTGACGGGACCGGCAGTACCGCGCGCTTCTTTCATCCCCACGGAGTGGCGGTGGACGCCAGCGGCAGTGTCTATGTCGCCGATACCGCGAACCATTCGGTTCGGAAGATTACGGGCGGTGCTGTCACGACGCTGGCTGGATCGGCGAGCATCGCCGGCGCCGTCGATGCTTCCGGCATGGCGGCACGGTTTAATGGGCCGAACGGTCTGGCCGTGGACGCAAGCGGGACACTCTATGTCGCCGACCGAAACAATCACACGATTCGCAAGATTACTTCCGCCGGTGCCACTTCGACTTTGGCGGGCTCCGCGGGTGTTCCCGGCGCGGTCGATGGAACGGGCGGCGATGCGCGGTTCAATTCTCCGAATAGTGTGGCCGTGGATGCCAGCGGCAACGTCTACGTTGCCGACTTGGGTAGCCATACGATTCGCCTGATTACGCCGGGCGGCGTGGTCACGACCCTCGCCGGTACAGCCGGTAGCGCCGGAAGTGCAAACGGCACAGGCGGGGCGGCGCGGTTCAGTTTTCCAAATAGTGTGGCCGTGGATGCCAGCGGCATCGTCTACGTTGCCGACTTGGGCAACCTCACGATTCGGAAGATCGCTGCGGGGGGCGTGGTCACGACGTTGGCGGGTGCGGTGGGCGTCACCGGCACCGCGGATGGCGTGGGAAACGCGGCTCGCTTCACGTCGCCTCGATGGGTGGCGGTCGACACTGGTGGCAATGTCTATGTTGCCGACGATTATCCCAGCAACACCGTTAGGAAGCGTCAATAAATAAGCTTTACAACTAAGGAGACCCGGCAGGGTGGATGATGTAGTTCCATTCACCATGAAAACGCATGGGAGTGATGTTTATTGCAGCCATCTCTTCTTCGGTGACTTTTCTTCCAGTGGCA
>SXGU01121772.1_pt1 | contig 34947 bp, 32 predicted proteins | sample 3174531 | NCBI WGS metagenome assembly SXGU01 (sample SAMN11356863, study PRJNA531348) | freshwater metagenome | isolation source: freshwater sample F1-140 | place: China: Fuxian Lake, Yuxi | collected 2017-12-25 | reverse complement strand
GTCTGATGAGCTGACCGATTTTAACGGCACTATCCTTGGTAAGGGCGGTGTAAATGGCGGCAATGGTGGCGTTGCCGAAGTTTCGTCTAAGGGCGAGCTGGGCTTTAACGGCTTCGCTGACCTAACCGCGCCAAAAGGCGACGCGGGGACTTTGTTATTTGATCCTAACAGTCTTTATATAAGCAATATGGCGGATCATTATTTTGGTACTGATCACTTTGTAAATAATGCTGCTATCGTAGCGATCCTAAATGGCGGGACAAATGTTATCGAAACTGCACTTAATGATGTTGTTGTTTTGTCTGATGTAATTTGGTCGGGTGCTGGCTCGCTAACCCTTAACGCTGGTGATGATATTGTTGTGAATGCAGATATTAAATCTTCGTATAATACTGGGAATAATGGTTGGTTCTTCTGCTCTGACTCTACAAAAGGAGCGATTACTTTAATTGCTGGCGATAAGATAACTCTGGGTGGGGCGGATATTTCTACCAATACAGGGAAATTTTATGCTCGTGGTGTTGATTTTTCAATGAGCAACAGCAGCATAAGGAGTGCTAACTCTAGCGTCATTATTAAAAATAGCGGAATTTTTTCAAGCAATCTTAATGGTGTTTTAAGTGGTAAGCTCGTGGCACTTAATCAAAATACTGGTGGTTCAAAATTAAATGCGATGAATGCTAGCAGTACGAATTCTACGCTGCTTTCTAGAACAAACAAAGACGGAAGTGTTACATATGTAAGTAGCAACACTTGGGTTATTGCAGCAATATATCACTTTTTATTAGGGTTAAAAGGCGTATAGTATATAGTGTTGGTTGGTTTTCGCATTCGCTATGTCAATCTGTTATTTGTCATCTGAATCAAAGCGGCGTTACGCTCGCCATATAGTTTTGCCTGAAATCGGCGAAATTGGTCAGGAAAAACTGCTGGCAGCGAGCGTGCTGGTTATTGGTGCGGGTGGTCTTGGCAGCAGTGCGATTGCCTATTTAGCGGCGGCGGGAATTGGCAAAATAGGAATTGTTGAGCCAGACCGCGTCGAGCTTTCCAACCTGCAACGGCAAATTTTGTTTGAAACTTCGGACATTGGACGCAGCAAGGGCAGAGCCGCGCAAGACCGCATCCATGAAATAAATCCCGATTGTAAAATAGAGGTTTTTGAACATAGATTTACGCCAGAAAATGGTCAGGAATTGTTGGAAAAATTTGATATTGTGGTGGATGGCTGCGATAATTTTGCTACGCGTTTTGCCGTTTCCGAGGCGTGCCTGCTCGCAAAAAAAACGCTGATTTCGGCGGCGATTAGTGGCTTTTCTGCCCAGCTTTCCACATTCAAGCCATATCTGGGAAAACCGCACCCATGTTATCGTTGCCTTGTTCCTGAAATGCCAAATACCCAGCGCGACTGCAAACAAGAGGGAATTATTGGGCCGCTCGCAGGGATGCTTGGCTCTATGCAGGCATTAGAAGTGATAAAAGAATTGTTGGGCATAGGCAAAACTTTGTCGGGAAAACTTCTTGTCATTGATGCTCTTAGCATGGAAATTCGCAAAATAAATTTACCAAAGGATGCAGCTTGCGGATGCGGCAAAAACTAAGTTCTGGCGTTTAACTCTATTTTGTTATAGAATGTTCTTCGTTACATAAGATCTAGGTTCTACCCATAAATTCTACTATAGCTTGCTGCAAATGGCAGTTTCCTGCGCTTCCGTTGCTCATGTACACAAATCCCACTTGTGGATTTGTTACATACACTCCGCTACGGTTCTCGGAAAACAGCCATTTTCGCTACGCTCTAGCGAATTTCTGGGCAGAACCTAATATTCCGTAAAATTTGTTACCAACAAATGACTGGAGGTTTTTATGAATACGATGACCGCTAGTAGGAAAGCTTCTACTGCCCCTACAAAGACTGTAAAAAATTCCCTTATTGATAAATATTTGCTGGAGCTGGAGGATGTCTGCGCTCGCCTGCTGGAGATGCAATTTGCCTCGCGCGGCGATACGGAGCGCATAATCTGGCAGCAAAGATTCAAGAATATTGTGACTTCGGTGTCGCTGGCACTTTCGGAGATAAAAGGGCCGAGGAAGTTTCACTTCCATTATCGGCATGACGCAAAAGACGATTCGCTGATGCGCCCTGTTCTGGAAAACCCGATTGATTTATTGGCGCATAGCTGCGAGATGGCACTGGCGGAATCAGCCAGAAAGCTGTCTGGTGTGCATGATGGGGATTTGGTGATGGCGTGGCGCAATCTGGAAAGCGCACTGCGGAATTTTCTGCTTGGTTATCGGCGGGAAAGCAAAGTTTAACGGCGGTTGGAAAACCAGTTTTCTGCCTGTTCCAAGCCCTGTTTATCGCCGATATGCAGCCAGCTTCCGTCGTGGATTATCGCGCCGATGCGCTTTAGGTCTTTATAAAAAATATTGAGCGAGAATTTTCCGTCGGGTGAATTTTCAAATAGTCGCGGATGGAGAATTTGAATTCCTGTGAATACTAGCGGCGCGGTTTCGCCCTCCACTCGGCGGCGTAGCTTGCCATCATCCATGAAAAAATCCCCCGCCCCATCATAGCCAATTGCATCCTCTAGCTTATGCAATAGGAGCATAGCGTCCATCGTATCCGCGTCAAAATTCCGCGCTAATTTTTCTAGTGTTGGCGTGTCTCCATCAATAGCGATTACATCACTATTTATCACAAAAAACGGAGCGTCACCAAGCAGCGGCAAAGCGTTTTTTACGCCGCCGCCTGTTTCTAAAATTTCATTCTCCCGCGAGATAATTATTTGCGGATTTCCGCCCCGCGCCCGCAAATGCGCTTCCATAATTTCCGCCAGATAATGACTATTCACCACCGCTTTTTGCACGCCACTTGCCGCCAGCCAGTCTAGCGCATGGTCAATCAGCGGTTTTCCCGCCACTTTTACCAATGGCTTGGGTATCGTGTCGGTTAGCGGGCGCATCCGCGTGCCGAACCCTGCTGCCATGACGATTGCGGTTTCGGGAAGTTTCATTGTCCCACCTCATGCCTTAGCCTAGCTGGAATATTTTTATCCAGCCATTCGCGCAGTGGCGCAAGGTTTTGATGCTCAAGGTCGCGCTCCAGATACCCCCAAACGCGAGGCAGATATTGCAAATAATTTTGCTTCCCATCGCGCACAGCAAGGCGCACGAATATGCCGATTATTTTGCTGTTTCGCTGCGCTCCTAGCACGCTATAGGCGGTGTTAAAGCGTGCCGCATCTGCGCCTGTTTTTGCCAAATATCTGGCAATCATTTCTTGCGCCAGTTCGCTTGGCACATCGCGCCGCGCATCCTCTAGCAGCGACACCATGTCATACGCCGCGTCGCCGATTACACCGTCCTGAAAATCCAACAAACCAAGGCGTTTTGCACCAGCGCGACTTGGCAACCACATAAGATTATCAGCGTGGAAATCGCGGTGAACAAAAATATTTTGCGCGAGTGGAGCATTTGCCAGAATTCCTTGCCAGATAGCAAGATATTCAGTGCGTAAGCTAGCAGACTTTTCCGCACCCAAAATCTTTGGCAAAAACCAGTCGCAGAACAAGGTAACTTCGCGCATATAAAGTTCAAGGTTATAGCAGGGAAGGGCGATGCTGGGAAGGCTCTGCCACTGCGCCAGAAGGTCAATCGCTGCCTCGTATAATTTTGTTTCCTGACTAGGATTTTTTGAAACAACCCGCGAAAAACTCTCATCGCCAAAATCCTCCAGCAATAATAAACCAGCCGCCATATTGCGGGCGAGGATTTCGGGTGCGCTATAGCCGTTACTATATAAATATTCCGCAATCGTAACGAATGCTTGAAAATTTTCGCCCTCAGCTGGACTGTCCATTATCATTGCTGATTTTTCGCCCAGCACAGCGCGAACATAGCGGCGGCTGGACGCATCCCCCGCCAACGGTTGCAACTGCGCCCCAGCAAACGCCGTTTTGCTTATAAAATGGCTAATTTCTTCAGGCGTTCTTGCCATGCTTCATTCCCTATTAATTCTATATTTCGTCCGTCATTCTCAAGTTTTAGCATAATTTTTAGCGCATTTTTTGGTGCGTCATCGCCCATTATTTCTGGCCATTCAATGAGGGTTATGCCGTTTTCAAATGCTTCCTCCAGCCCGAGTTCATATAGTTCATCGCGGTGTTTTAAGCGGTAAAAATCGCAATGCCACAGATGCCCACCATTTTTAAGCCCAGTTTTAAGAGGATAGTTTTGCACGATGGTAAAGGTTGGGCTGGTGATTTCTTCGCTGACCTCTGATAGTTCGCGGATAAAGCCACGGGCAAATGAGGTTTTCCCTGCGCCCACCTCACCATATAATAATATGCAGTCGCCAATATTGCATAGCCCAGCAAGCCCAGCGGCAAAAGCTTTTGTTTCCGCCTCGTCGCGCAAAAAACCGCTAAAAATACTAATCGCGCTCATCTAGCCACGCCATTTGTATGGCTTCCAATATTTTTTCGTTGCAGCCATCAGGAGAATCATTGAATTCTGGCAGTGCCAAAATCCACTCGCGCAAATCGGTAAAACGCAGATTGACATTATCAGCGTCAGGGTACAATTCCTCAAGACGGATGGCAATTTCACGAATATCTATCCAGCGCATAATTCATCTTTCATATATTTTTTATTACTCCTTTGCATTCTATGGTAGCATTTACCTATATGCAATTGTTTAGGTTAGGTTCTGCCCATGAATTCTACTATAGCTTGCTGCAAATGGTAGTTTCCTGCGCTTCCGTTGCTCATGTATAAAACATACACTGCGCTACGGTTCTCGGAAACCACCATTTTCGCTATGCTCTAGCGAATTCCGCAACAGAACCTGATTATCGACACTATAAAAAAAACTGTTTTTTATTTTATAATAATCATGTACATAGTTATTTGTTTGTGGATTAATTTTTTCTATCAGAATGAAAAATATTATGATTTATCAGAAAAAACATTCGTATAAAAGTTTGCTTGCTTCTTCTTGTTCAAGCACTTTGTTTGGCGTTTTGTTCGGCTCTTTATTCTGTGGGGTTGCTTATATTCCTTCGGCTTTGGCTGAAAATAATCCTCTGATGATTACTGTTCCTAATATTAAGGACAAAAAAACAGCGAAATCTTTTATTGATTTGGTTGATGAAAAATCTGAAAAGCTTTGCCGCAAAAGTGATGCTGGATGTATTACAAAAACGCCTGTTACCAGTTATTTACAAGTGCCGCCGCCAGTAAAAATAGTTTCTGCTAATGCTAGCTTGCCGTGGCTGCAAGAACAGGGCAGCACTGCCTCGAAAAATGTTTTTTTTGAGCGCGTTGCTAGCCGCGCGGTGAAGGATGCGCAAACAAACGCTGCCGCCACAAAAACACAAGCTGTTGCTGGTTACACTATAAAAGGAAATTCAATCGCTGAAGCTGCGCAGGTGAACCCTGTGTTGCTTGCGGAGCTTGCGCCAGCGGCGGGTGGTGATGCCGTTGCAGAAAAGCCTATAGAAGAAAAACCAGCTGTTGGCAGTGTACCGCTTATTGCATTGCCAGAGGCTGTCGTCCCTAATTTGCCTAGTCCAGATTTATTAAAACCCAAACAGGAAGAGCAAATACAGCCATCTGCTGAGATCCCTCCTGCGCCACCAACTTCTGCGCCAGCGACGGAAGCTTTGATCGCGAGCAAGGAAACTGTTGAGATAGTGCCGCCAGCTGAAGACGCTGTTATTTTGCCAACAACCAAGAAAGCCGCTGTTGGTTCTGTTGAGCAGATGGTAACTCCCGCTGTGCCTTTATTATCGCAGCCAACGGCAGCATTGCCAGATGTTAATTATGTTCCGCCAGAAAACAAGACAGAAAACGACATTGAAAAACCAGCAAAAAAATCCTCTGCGGGGAAAAAATCTTCCCCAAAAACTGTAAAGCCAGTTGATTCAAAGCTGGTGAAAAAAAGTACGCAGTCAGATAAGGTATTGGCGGATACGGCACTGGCGGACGCGGTTGATGACGGTGCTGAAACGCTGTCGCCTGACAGTGTTAAGCTGTTAAACGCAGTAAAGCCACCTTCCCAAAAATCCAAGCCTGCAACTAATGAAAAAATCGATGTTAGTCACGGACATGATATGCAGGATTTGTTCAAAGAGCGCGGTGGTGTTGCACAGTCGCCAGCCAGCCAGATTTTGGGGGTGAAGGTTGAGAAAAAAACGCAAGCTCTGGACGCGGACGCTGAGCTGGATAATGCCTACAATGCGGTAAATTCTGGGCAAAGCGAAGCAGCAATAGCTATTTACCAGTCTATATTGGATAATTCTCCGAATAATAAACAGGCTCTTTTTGGGCTTGCCACCATGTATCATCGCGCTCGTCAGTTTGACAAGGCTCGCCCGCTTTATGCACGGTTGCTGGCAATTGATCCACAAAACCGCGATGGATTTAATAATTTTTTGGTATTGCTGGCGGATGAAGCCCCGAAAGAAGCGTTGGGAGAGCTGGAAAAACTGGAAGATAAAAACCCTAGTTTTGCTACCATCCCAGCGCAAATAGCAGTTATTTATCAGAAGCTTGGTGATAAGGACAAGGCAATTGATAAGATGTTCCGCGCCGTTGCTCTTGCCCCCGAGAATTTAACTTATCGTTATAATTTGGCTATCATGTTGGATAAGCAGAAGAATTATGATGAGGCTGCTAAGCTTTATCGTCAATTGATAGAGGCTTCAGCGCGTGGCGAAAAAATCCCTGGAAAAATCTCGGATATTCAGCAAAGATTAACCTTTATAAGTTCTAATAGGTAGATAAGGCGCGATGAAAATCGTCGCAAAAACCTAAAGGAACTAAAAATGGAAATCACTGATTTATTGATTTTTACCCAAAAAAACAAAGCTTCGGATTTACATCTATCTCCGAATAGTCCGCCGATATTGCGTATTAATGGCGAAATGATCCCATATAAAGGGGCGGTGTTATTATCTGCGGATGAAATAAAGCAAATGCTATACGCGATTATGACCGAGCAGCAACGCACGGAATATGAGCGCGAGCTTGAGTTGGATTTTGCTATTTCTTTTGGCAATGATTTGCGTTTTCGTGTGAATGTTTTTAATACTCTAAACGGGGCGGCGGCGGTTTTGCGTAGTATTCCCAACCGCGTTCTTAGCTTAGAAGAGCTTGGTGCGCCAGAAATTCTTAAAAAACTTTGCGGTTTGCATAAGGGCTTGCTTCTTATTACTGGGCCGACGGGTTCAGGTAAATCGACAACGCTTGCGGCGATGATTGACTATATAAATACCAATGATGCCAAGCATATAATTACCATTGAAGATCCTGTTGAATTTATTCACAACTCTAAAAAATCGCTCATCAATCAGCGCGAAGTTGGGAAAAGTACGCGCTCATTTGCAAAAGCGTTGCGTAGCGCACTGCGCGAAGATCCTGATGTGGTGTTGGTTGGCGAGTTGCGCGATATGGAAACCATCCAGCTTGCGCTGACAGCAGCGGAAACTGGGCATTTAGTGATGGCAACCTTGCACACCAATTCTGCGCCAAAAACCATAGATCGTATAATCGATGTTTTTCCTTCTGGCGATAAAGAAATGGTTCGTGCCATGCTTTCCATCTCGCTGGAAGCAGTGGTAACGCAGACATTGCTTAAACAAAAAGAAGGCGGTCGAGTTGCTGCACATGAAATTATGCTGGGAACACCAGCCGTCCGCAACCTCATCCGCGAAGCGCGTATATCACAACTTTATTCGCTGATACAAATGGGCAGTAAGATTGGCATGAACACTATGAAGGACAGTATTTTTGCCCTCCTCAATCAAGGAATTATTAGTGAAGAAGTTGCGCGATCAGCACTAAACACCAGCACTTCCGATGATTCAGAAAATCTGGTGGAAAAAGCCAGCAAGGCAGGTGATCATTCGTCTTCACCTGTAAAAAATAAAGCAAGCGGATTTTAGAATTAAGAGAGTGTTTTTATGGCTATAAATATTGACGGAGTATTCAAGGAATTAGTGGAAACAGGCGCGTCTGATTGTTATTTTACGGTTGGAATGCCGCCAGTTTTTCGCTTTAGCAGTAAAATGGAAGCGCAAAATTGCGAGCGTTTGTCGGATGATGATATTAATTCTATATTGCTTGCTTTGCTTGAGCCTGATGCTCTGGTTGAGTTTGAAAGCACACTTGAATATAACACAGCGATTATGTGGCAGGGGGCGCGTTTTCGCCTGAACGCCTTCCGCCAAAGAAAACATGCTGGCATAGTTTTACGCCGCATCAAAACTGAAATACCATCCCTAAAGCAATTAGGGCTTCCGCCAGTTTATGGGGATCTGATTTTGGAAAAGCGTGGTCTAGTGTTGGTTATGGGGGCGACGGGTTCTGGTAAATCAACTTCTCTGGCTGCGATGCTCGAACATAGAAACACCCATGGTTCTGGGCATGTTGTAACCATTGAAGACCCGATTGAATTTATCCACGAACATAATAAATGTATTTTTTCCCAGCGTGATGTGGGGATAGACACCTATTCTTTTGGCATAGCTCTAAAAAACGCACTGCGACAATCACCAGATGTAATTGTTATTGGTGAAATTCGTGATCGTGAAACCATGGAGCATGCCATGAATTTCTCAGAAACTGGGCATTTATGCGTTGCGACTCTACATGCTAATAATGCTAATCAAGCGATAGAGCGGATTGTGAATTTTTTTCCTGAGGAACGGCATAAGCAAATATTGCAAAATTTATCGCTTAATTTGCGCGGAGTGCTTACGCAAAGATTATTGCAAAACACGCATGGCGAGCGCAGCATAGCACTAGAAATCATGTTAAATAAAGGGCTTATCCGCGAGCTAATAGCAGAAGGGCGAGTTCAAGAGATCCATGATTTAATAGAAAAAGGACGCGATATGGGGATGCAAACATTTGACCAGTCCTTGCTTGATTTATATAAAGAAGGCATGATAACGCAAGCGGCAGCACTGACCGAATCCGACCATCCGGGGAATTTGCGCCTGCTTATTAAGCAATATGAAATGGGCGGAAATGCAGGGGCTATGGCTAGTATGAATAATATTACTCTTGATAATCAGTTTTGATATTATGCCTACCATGCGATTATTGCGTTTCATAATTTATGGAATTACAGCCGTTGTCGTCTATGGTTGCGCCGTTGCATCACATGATAATGCGACCGATTGGGAACATATAAATTACAGTAAAATTTTCTGCAATGACCAAAAAGATCCTAACTCCAAAGACTCTAGCGTTTCTTGTAAAATATCAGGAAATGATGATGTGAGCGCGATTGGCAAGGGAAAAAGGTAGTTTTTAAGCGGAAGCTTGACTGATTACCCATTTTTGTAGTACACAACCAGCCTTATGAAACAATAGGGGAATGGTAATCATGGCATCAACTGTAAAATCTACAGTAAGTTCTGGAACAAAATCTGGGGCAAAGAGTTCCCTTATTTCCAAATTATGGTTTCGCGTGTTGCTTGGCTTGCTGATGGGCGTTGCGTTTGGCTTTGCTATTGGCGGCGTTAGTGCCAATAATCCGACTGGAGTTGACGGGAAAACCATCCTCACGGAATATGTGAAGCCTGTTGGCACGGTATTCATAAATATGATTAAAATGGTGGTAATCCCATTGATTTTCTTCTCGCTAGTAAGCGGTATTACCAGCATGACCAACGCCGAATCCTTCAAACGGATTGGATTTAAGGCAGTTAGCGCGTTCTTGATGACGGGTGCGGTTGCTGTTTGTATTGGGCTATTATTTGGCTCAATTTTCCATCCCGGAGTTGGCGTGGATCTTTCCGCGCTTAAAGCGCAAGTTGGTTCGGTTGCGCCTGCTTCTGCGCCCAAAGAAGTTAGCCTCATCCAGATTTTTGTTGATATGGTTTCCACCAATATTTTTAAGTCCATGGCTGATGACCATATCCTGCAAGTGGTGGTATTTGCGATTTTCGTGGGTATTACGCTTAATTCCCTTGGTGAAAAAGTGCAAAACCTGACTGACATCTGCAAATCAGCGGCGCAGTTAGTGTTCAAGATGATTGAAACGGTGATTAAATTCTCGCCTTATGGTGTGTTTGCGCTCACCTCATGGGTAGTGGGGACGCAAGGTCTGGAGATATTATTCGCGCTACTTAAATTGGTTGGCGTGGTGATGGGCGCGTTGTTCACTCAATATATTTTGTTTGGCGTTATGGTGATAGTTTTCGCCCGCATATCACCGATGCCTTTTTACCGCAAAATGGCGGAAGCCCAGCTTCTTGCCTTTTCTACCAGCAGTAGTAAAGCCACTCTTTCCACCGCTATGCGCGTGGTTAATGAGAAAATCGGCGTGTCAAAAAGCACAACTTCTTTTGTGCTGCCGCTTGGCGCATCAATCAACATGGACGGTACGGCGATTTACCTCGGCATCTGCGCTCTGTTCTTCTCGCAGGCTTACGGCATCCCTATTGACGGGCATCATTATTTTATCCTCATCCTCACCGCCACCCTTGGCTCAATTGGTGCAGCGGGCATTCCGGGTGGCTCGCTGATTATGATGGGTATGGTGCTGACCTCTGTTGGCTTGCCGCTAGAGGGCATTGCGCTGATTGCAGGCGTTGACCGCATTTTGGATATGATGCGTACCACAGTGAATATCACTGGTGATTCGCTGATTACCATGCTGGTTGATAAATCCGAAGGTACGATGGATGTTGCGACCTACCGCGATATGGATAAGTAGAACCCCTTACAAACTAATTTTAGCTTCAAATCTGCTTGCGATAGAGCCTCCTCGAAACAAGTCAGTTATGAAGAATAACCTCATGTTTCTCGGTATCCATCGCTTCGCGCTTTTTTGCTAAAATTAGTTTGTAAGAGAGTTCTATAGTTTATTAGCGGCTGACTGGCTAATCATCGCCACAATTCGCTCTAAACTTGCCTTTGCGTCGCCGCCGTCAAGGCTTTCAAAATTTGTGCCGAGGGATTTTACCAGATAGGCGGTGATTTCGTCTGGCGGGTTGCGCCCGCGCCCAGAAACAATCACCTCGCCGTAACCATCTGCCACGAAATTCTGGATATTATATTTTTCGGCAACGGCGGCTTGAAATTGTTTGATTAATTCAGGTTTTACCGCCAGATAGCACCAGTAAAACCCTCCGCGCTCCATCATCCCGCGCAGGAGTATGACAATGCGCTGTTCCCCTCGCTCTTCCGTTTTGGTTTCTTGCATCATCTACTAGTAACCGCGGAAACCGCAGTCCCGCACCTGTGTAGCAAATCGCTAACAAATTCACCAGTTATACCGCCAACAACTGCGGCTATACCTAATTTTGCAACTGAGCTTATCGCTACAGCAGAGAATATTTCAGGTGACACAGCAACAAACGCTGTCGCAAACGCCGCTCCTACCAAGACTGCTCCCCAACTAATATCCTTTAATGCCATAAAACTTCTCCTTTTATTTATCTTACACTACTACTTATACCATAAAAAATCATTAATTTATATGACAATTTTGTGAATTAATTGTGACAATCGCGGCGCAAATATGCTAAAATGCCCATATTATGACCAAAATCACCTGCACCCGCCGCATTGAATTTGATGCTGCCCACCGCGTTCTTGACCATGAAAGCAAGTGTAAAAACCTGCATGGGCATCGCTATTCCATTGAGGCAAGCTTTGCGGTGGAAAGTGCGGAAAGCCTTGATAACCTTGGTCGGGTGGTGGATTTTGGCGTAATCCGCGAGCGGCTGGGAAAATGGGTGGATGATAACTGGGATCACACCACCATCCTGCATGAGCGCGACCGAGAACTGGGCGAAAATATCAGCAAAATCACCGAACAAAGCATTTTCTACCTGCCGACCAACCCAACCGCCGAGAATATGGCGATTTATTTGCTGGAAACCATCTGTCCGCCGCTATTTGCCGATGCGGGCGTCACCTGCACCCAAATCCGTCTGCACGAAACACCTAATTGTTCGGTGGTGGTTGACTAGCGGGCAATAGAGGCGTTGGGAGGTGCAGCGTGAAATTTCCTTGCCGCCGCCTCAAGAGCCAGTTGCAATAGATTTTTCCCAGTATCATTGGAAGTTATAACCACTCCGCTTTCTTTAAGTTGTGCGATTATATCATTAGCAGACTTAGCCTTGCGGCTGTCCTCATTGCTTATTATACCATCACCACCCAAATCAAGCTTTGCAACCGCCGAGCGCACTGGTTCAGGCAATCCTTGCAAATCCGATAGATTAACGCCAATTTCCGCAGCAGTTTCCGCACCAGCTTTTTTGCCAATATCTATGTGTTTTTTTTCTGCTATTGTTCTTGAGCTGGTGAAGCCAGCAAGTTTTTGATCGTGTAGGTCAACAATGTCTTTGTCAACTTTATTGCCATCATTGCCAGAAATATAGGTGATTTTATCACCATTTACTGCGCTTACAATCCCTACATGATAGCCACTTCCTCCATTGCGGTGGAACAAAATGGCATCGCCAACCTCTGGCTTGTAGCCATCGCCTTTTTCGTGGAATGCTCCATATTTTTCGCCATATTCTTTATAGCTTGCTGCACTTTTGAAATTTGCACCCTTATATACATCGGGCATGGTTTGTGAGAAAATATATTCAGCAAACCCACCACACCAAGGCTGCCCTTGTGCAACACCGCTTAATTGAACGATTGCGCCACAGTTATTTCCGCCCTGTTCTTTTTCTCCAATAAATTTTTCAGCAAGAGCCGCCGCTTTCTCTCCGCCGTCAACATCTGGTAGGTTTTCTGATAGTCCTAGAAGTTGGCGCATAGAATCATATTTTTCTTTATATGCACTAGGAAGTTTTCTTAATGCCTCTGCTTTTTTCTCATCTGGCTGCCTATCAAAAGTTCCCATCAAGTTTTTCATGTCACCAAAGTCTAAATCACCAGTAAGCAAGCCAAACAAAAGCATCAACAATCCCGCAAAAGGATTGGTTTCCATAAGCTTGCTTATTGTTTGATATTGATCTTCTTCATCTTCTTGTGCAGGGCGTGTTCTGCTTATTTCTACGCGGTTATCATTTGGGGTTTCTTCTCCCGCTTGGTCTGTAAAGCGGTATTCCGCTGCCTTATGCTCGCCAGTTTTTCCTGATCTAAATGTATCTAGGCGGTTCAACCATCCCTTCAGGTTTTTTGCATATTTTTCTGGCTTTACAGTTGCTAACCTTTCATATTCTGTCTTCCGCATTTCAAGCAAATCTTCCCGCGATGCGCCGTTTTTTGCTGCAGAAATCACATATTCCGAAAATTTGTATGAATGATTTATTGTGGTATCAAAAACAACATCCCGAGTTTCGGCGGGAACAGAATCCATATTTCGAGCATCCCAGAATTTGTCTTTGTAAAAATTAGTGGCATATTCTACTGCCTTATTTCTACCTTGTTCTTTCGTAATTCTTTTTGCTTCTTCAAATTCTTTAGGAAAAGCCTTAATATCAATTCCATAAGCAGAATCGGCACCAATGTCACCTTCCACATTAAAAACATGCGGAATAATGGAGGCAAAATCATTGTGTGTTTTATTTGTCATACCCCTACACTATCACAAATATGTTACAGAATTATGACAGAAATGAAAATAATTGAAAAAAACATGGGTTGGCTGTCCTAAATAGTTGCAATATTGAATAACAACGAATAATCATAACCCTCAGTATTAACTGATTTTGCAACTACGAATAGGGTTTGGGCATGGTAAAACGAGGAACAGCTAGACTTTCATTGCTACTCACCTGTACCATTTTGGTTGCTAGCTGTGATAAGCTGGGGACGGTGGATACGCCAAAATTTGACGAAATTGGCTCGCGCGATGGGCTAACCCGCGATGATTTCCGCGATATTCGGAATATCGAGAGCGTTAAAAAGCCCGCGGAAGTGACCGCTAATCTGGGTAATGTCGTTGAGCCTCCGATACCTGACCTCGCAGAAATCCTTGCCGCGCCACCAAAACCCAAGATTGGTGAGACTCAGCTAGTTTCCCTTTCGGTGACTGATGATGTTCCGCTGAAGGATGTCCTGCTTGAGGTCGCCCGCCTTGCCAAAGTTGATATTGATGTTGACGCGAGTATTAAAGGTGGTGTTTCGCTTCGGGCGACGGATAAGCCGTTTAACGAGGTTATCGACCGCATCGCGGAGATGGCTGGCTTGCGCTATAACATGAAAAACGGGGTTTTGCATATTGAGCGCGACACACCATATATTCAAATTTATAATGTTGATTTGCTGAATGTTGACCGTAGCTCGCAGTCGAATATCACTTCCAACACCTCCTCTGGTGGCGGCAGCAGTGGTGGCAGCGGTGGTGGCGGTGGCGGAGCTGCTGCTGGTTCTTCTGGTGGCTCAACTTCTAGCATTACTTATAAGGCGGATGCCGATTTTTGGTCGAAATTTGAGGCTAGTGTTGCCCAGATTTTGGCTTATACGCCGTCCGCTCAGTCTTCATCTTCTGCAACTGCGGCGCAGCCCGCGCCTTCTGGTGCTGCTGCACAGTCAGCATCGCCAGCGGCTGTTCCTCCTGCGCCATCCTCGCCGTCCGTTCCAGCCGATCAAGCTTTTGGCGGTGGCGGCAGTGGTGGCGGGGCATCACTTAGCCCGATGGCTGAAGCTTCTGCTTTTCCTGATGGTTCTTCTTCTCCGTCTGCTGCGGCAACGGATGCGCCTTCGTCTCCGTCTTCTTCGTCTGCGGCTGCATCAGTGGTGACGGGCAATAAATCTTTCTATATATTAAATCGCCAAGCAGGAACGATGACGGTTTCTGCCACGCAAAAACAGCATGAAACAGTTCGTAAATTTTTGGATAAAATAAGCGAAAACTATTCGGCGCAAGTGTTGATTGAGGCGAAAATCGTTGAGGTTGACCTGAACGAAAATTATAAAAGTGGTATAAATTGGGCAAAATTTGGCAGCCCGATTCAATTTGATGCTGATTTTAGCAGTAAAGTTTCCTCAACTTCATCAACAACGACTATTCCAACGGTTTCTTTGCTAAAAGACGGTTTTGGAATTGGCGGAGTTGGCTTGGATCAATCGGTAAAATTACTCAATGAATTCGGCACAACGCGCGCGCTTTCCAGCCCGCGTTTGCATGCAATGAACAATCAGCAAGCAATCCTTAGTTTTGCCGAAAATATTGTTTATTTTACTGTGAGAATATCAACTACGGATGCTGTGCGTGACGCGTCTAACAATATAACCACGCCTGCAAAAGTTGATGTCACTAGCGAGCAGAGAACAACACCAATTGGTATTTTGCTCAATATGCAGCCATCGATTAACAAAGAAACGGATGAGGTTACTTTGGTAATTCGCCCGACGCTTACACGGAAAACCAGCGATATTACTGATCCAGGGTTTGAAGTGGCGAAGGCGGGGGCAATTGCGACCCTTGCTGATGCGAACGCCTCTGCTGATGTTATTGCTGCTCTGTCTAAAATAACCAGCCCAATTCCGCAAATAGAAACGCGGGAGCTTGATTCCATTGTAAAAATCAAAAGCGGTCAAACGCTGGTGATTGGTGGGTTGCTTGAGGATAAAATAATTAATTCTGAAGCTGGTGTGCCTTATGCGGCGGAGATACCTTTCTTCGGAAATTTGTTCAAATCCGTTGAAAAAAGCAACCAAAAGAAGGAATTAGTGATTTTTATCCGCGCTTCTATTATTGGTACAAACGGCAGTTCCGATCCGTATGATAAGGGGGTCTATCAAAAATTCATTCAAGACCCACGCCCTCTAAAATTTTAAGGTGCTATAAACTATGCTGACTAATATTCGTTACATTCTGATTACCGCCCTGCGTGATTGGCTTTTTGTTGGTTTGCTGCTGGCAATTTTGGTGGCAACCGCAATTTCCGCAACTCTTGGCAGCACTGCGTTTATTGAAGAAAAGGAAATGACGCTGTCTTTCGCTTCGGCTTCGGCGCGACTAATTTTGATGGCTGGGCTGGTGGTTTTTGTTTGTTTCCATATTCGCCATGCGTTCGACACCAAGGAAATCGATGTGATTTTATCGCGCCCTATTTCGCGCTCTAATCTCGTCATTTCTTATTTTCTTGGCTTTTCTTTCGTTGGCTTGTTGCTAGTCGTTCCCGTGGTGGCGATTATCGCGCTTATTGGCGTGAATGATTGGGTTGGCTTTGCTGGGTGGGCGGCAAGCCTCGCTCTGGAAATGGCACTGGTCGTCGCTCTCGCCTTGTTTTCTGCTTTCACCATGCGTAGCGCGGTTACCTCGGTTCTTGGCTGTATGGGCTTTTATGTGCTGTCGCGCATGATGGCGTTTTTTGTGGTTACTTCGCAGTCGGGCATGTTTAATGACCCTAAATTCATCGTTCTAAAATGGTCATTACAGGCGATTTCGACGCTGCTTCCGCGCCTTGATTTTTTTGCTAAGAGTGATTGGTTGGTTTATGGTTTTAATGCGGCGATAGATTGGCAATTGTTCGTGGCACAGGCGTTTATTTTTGTGCCGTTGCTGCTTGCCGCTACTATGATTGATTTCCGTAAAAAGCAGTTTTAATCGCCGTTTTAACCCAATGTCTTTAGCCATGACTCAAAACAGCCACAAAAAATCAAAAAAATTGCATAGCTCTTATTTTATTCTGGCGACGCTTGTATTGTTGCAGCTTGGATTTTGGTATAAAACCAAGTCTATTACGCCAGAAATGGATATAGTTCCTGCCGTTCCGGGGCGTGAGGCAGTGGAGGCGATGACCTTTGGTGATGACCAGTTTTATTTTCGCGTTCTTTCATTCAATCTCCAGAATGCAGGCGATACTTTTGGTCGCTCAACAGCTCTGCGCTATTATGATTTTAATAAATTATCTCAGTGGTTTAATTTGTTGGATGGGCTGGATTATAAGTCTAATATGATGCCTTCAATGGCAACTTATTATTTCAGCCAGACACAAAACACGCCTGATGTGCGCTATGTTGTGGATTATTTATATACCCATTCCACGCGTGATGTTGGCAAAAAATGGTGGTGGTTGGTGCAGGCGATTTATTTGTCTATGCACAGGCTGGAAGATAAAGATCTCGCGCTTAAAGTTTCCGCGCCTCTGGTGAATAAAGATGTTCCTGCTTGGGCGCAGCAAATGGCGGCGGTGGTGCGTGAAAAACGCGGTGAATTTGAGGATGCCCTAAAAATCATGGAAACTATCAGCAAAAACGCCACAAAAATTGAAGATAATGATTTGAAATACATGAAATATTTTATTGATGAGCGCATCAATAAATTAGATAAAATCAAGAAATCAAAAAAAGCTGCGGAATAATGCAGACGGCTTTTTTATCAAAACGCAGCATCATTTCTGTAGTTGGAGATGCCAAGTCTGGTGACGACAGTCTAGATTTCCTGCAAGGCTTGATTAGCAACGATGCGCGAAAACTGCAAGCTGGTGCGCCGCTATATGCCGCGCTGCTCTCGCCGCAAGGAAAATTCCTCCATGATTTTTTTCTTATTAAATGGGGTGGTAAAATATTTATTGATATTGCTGCAAATCGCGCCTCTGACTTACTTTCCCGCTTAAAAATTTATCGTTTGCGCTCAAAGGTGGAAATTTCCTTAGAAACACAGTTGCGCGTTACGGTAATTTGGGGCGAGGAAGTAAAAACATCAGAAAATACCGAACAAATAATATACCAAGACCCGCGGCTTTCTGCCCTTGGCTATCGCACGATTTGCTTGGATTGCAACACCGCGAATGATGAAAAAGAATATGATAAATTTCGTTTGTCGCTCGGAGTGCCTGACACTGAGGATATGATTATTGAAAAATCTCTCCTTCTGGAATGTGGGTTTGAGGAGTTGCACGGCGTGGATTTTTCCAAAGGTTGCTATGTTGGGCAAGAGGTAACGGCTCGTAGCAAATTCCGCGGGCAGGTTCGCAAATCTTTTTATAAAATATCAGCAAATAGCGACTTGCCAATGATTGGCACGCCGATAATCGCTGGCGGAAAAAGCATTGGTGAACTTCGCACTAGCTGTGAGAATATTGGCATTGGAATAATAAACACAGACGCATACAATGCCGCGAAAACAGAAAATGCAGCGTTTTATTGTGGAGAATTACCTGTAAATATTTCTCTGCCTGTATGGTCATAAAAACCTTTTATTTTTCTAAAACTACTATATATTTGTAGCTATGATGAAAAACATAACGATAGCGAAACAAACTCCCCATATAGCAAGCGTTAATGCTGACGCTAATTTCTCTGTTGGCAGGCGGACTGGCTCTTTGGCGGGCAAGTTTTTGGTCGCTGCACCGTCCATGCAGGACACTGGCTTTGCACGCGCCGTAATCTATTTATGTCAGCATAGCGAGGCTGGGGCTATGGGTTTAATCGTCAATTACCCAGTGCATAATCTGAAGCTGGAAGATATACTCGAACAGATGAACATGAAGAACGATGCTCAGCGCAATGTGCCTGTGCATTTTGGCGGGCCGATAGATGGAAATCGCGGTTTTATCATCCATAGCGATGAATTTACGGCGCGGGGAACTATCGTTCACCATGATGGCTTGGCGGTAACCTCTAATGCTGAGGTTCTGGAGGCTATTATTGGTGGAGATGGCCCAAAACAGGGAATGCTGGTAATTGGCTATGCGGGCTGGTCGGCAGGGCAGCTAGAGGCGGAAATGGAAAGCGGTTGCTGGATTGTGGCTTCCGCTAGCAAACAGCTGTTATTTGACACTAGTAATGACAGAAAATGGGGCATGGCAATCGCCTCGCTAGGCTTTGATGTCGGGAATTTCTCTAGCGTGGTTGGTCACGCATAAAAAAATAGCTGGTTCGTGTAAATAATACTTGACTATGTGCTGTGTATGATTAATTTACACCTCCTATTTCGGAGATATTATCCGATTGCAATGGGGGCGTAGCTCAGTTGGTAGAGCACTTGATTTGCATTCAAGATGTCGCAGGTTCGATTCCTGTCGCCTCCACCAGACCACTTTTTTCTGCGGTCAACCCCTGAAAAGCCCTGAATGGCAGTGCCTCTTGGGGTTTTCGAAAATTGTCATTCCAAACGTAAGACACGCGGTTCGGAAAAACCATTTTTTGAATCATTCGCTTTCTTTCCAAGTCTCCAATCTGCCACATCTGCTTAGGATTAGAGATTAAATGTATAGCTTCGCCAAGAACTTGGTCAAAGTTAGAATCAGCAATATTGTCCGAATACAGCTTCGCCTCTATTACAATCCTTCGTTCATCTAGCTTTTCGATAGCAGAATATATAGCCTGTTTAACAGATTTTGTCGGGGCTTCTCTCAATTCCGAGGTAAAACTATCAATCTCTTTATCAATAGATCTTAACTCAGACTGCCAATTCTTTTTGATCACCTCCCTTTCTGCGATGTTATTGCTCCAAACTTCACGCATAATCTCTTTAGCAAGCTCAACAACCTGAGTAGCTGGCGTGATACCATCCAAGAGAGCTTCAAATTGGGAATGAAGCAAATCACGTTTAATTATCTTGCTACGGAATGGGCAATTAGTGTTTGTACAATAGTAATAGGGATATTTATTGTCTTTTTGACCAGACCAACAACTTGTCAGAACTTTACCACAAGCAGCACACTCCACAATACCTCGTAAAGGAAAGTCATCATTACGTTTACCATATTTAGGAGCTTCCTTTCCATTAAGTCGCTCTTCAATTTTTTGAAACGTTGCTACAGATATAATAGCATCATGTTTTCCCCTACGCCGTGTTATGCCCCATGGCTTGTACTCAATATAGCCAGCATAGAACCATGCATTCTTAATAAGCCTATCTGCTTTTTGGAAATCACAAAAATCTTGCTTTCCACGATTCTTGTATTGTGTTTTTTCTATTTTCCTTTCGTTCAGATAATTCTGCACATCAGAAATTCTACCTAATTCGCCAAGAGCATATTTCTCTAAAGCTGCTTTCGCTACAGTTGCGTTATAACCGTCTGGCTTTAATATGCGCCCATGACCGTTTTTATCATCTCTATAGCAATAGGCAAACAACGGAGCAAAACACCAATATCCTTCTTCAACTCTAGCTTGCATCCGAGAGGAAACACGACGAGTATTATTATTGCGTTCATATTCGGATGTAGCAGCAGCAATCCTTTCCATAAGCTGCCCCTCTGGATTATCTTCAAAATTCTGCTTTGTACTTTCTATTAAACCACCCTTTTCTTTTATAACTTTTTTAAGAAAAATATGGACTTCAACATCTCTTGCAAAGCGACTCCAATCATCAATGATCAGTCTTAACCCAGATTCTTCTTTTTCAACACGTTCAATAACTGCCCTCATACCTGGTCTATTGCTTGTGCCTCCAGACACACCTTCGTCTTTGTACACACCAATAACTTCATAACCTTTTATACGAGCATATTCCCGACAAGTTCTTTCTTGCGAACTTATACCATTTCCTTCTTTTGCTTGTTTATCTGAACTCACACGACAGTATATAATTGCTTTGATTTTAGACATTTTTTAGTTCCTTTCTGTTTTTATATTTTGGCAAAAAAGCGAAACGATTTCCGCCCTTATTCTCAAATAACCTTCTGAATTAGAAAAATATTCTCCAGTTGCGGCTTTTTAGCCGCATATTCATGCGTTATTTGGAATGAAATTGAATGAACCGCCAATACAAAAGTCTATTCAACTAATATTAATCCATTCTTTTGTATGCAAAATGGACTGGTACTTACCTGCTAAAACAATTCGTATTGCAGGAATGGCGGTGGCTCTCCTTGTTTAACATAAACCATTTGAGCCCCTGCGTTTTTAACGCCCTTCTCAAATATATTTGCGAAATGCCTACTGGTTGCAATGCTATGCTTTGAATAGACCATCAATAAAAATTGGGTTTTCTCTGCGTTAGTATGCAAACGTATGTCACTAAGGAGCTGTTGATAATTATCGTTAGCAGATTCATCTTCTCCCAAAGGAAACGAGCAATAAGTAAATTCACTATCTGCTTCAGGTAAGCCATACTTAGCTGCATAGGCATTAAGAATCCTATCCTGAAATAGGCAATCCATTTCCATAGATCCTCCAGTAAGATAATATGCGACTATCAATTTTTGATTAATGGGATTATTTTTCATAAATATCTCCAAGTTCAATTTGTTGTGTTGATCTCTGAATATTCATTATATGCCAATGCTCAAAGTGCATATACACTCTGGGCAATGAGCATTTAATCGCTTTGGAATGGAGATTGGGGATTGGATAGAACAGCATTATATTTTCCTTTTCTTGTTAGAAGTTTGCTAACTTGGAAGAAAAATATGTGCGTACAATCTCATCACATAAAACATACAGAGAGTCACGAAGAGACTCCGTTTCTATATCGTTAAGATGCAATCCAGATAGATACTCATTACATTTAGTAATGGCAATACGATTTCCGTACGCGCACATATGCCCTCGTAAACAAACTAGTTTGGAGAACCGATGTGCGTAATCGGAGTTTTTTTCTGGAAATAGAACCAGCAGTATCCATGCTTTTTTGAAGCTCCGCTTGCTTCACACTTCAACTCTTAAAACATATTGTAACTTTCTACATTGTGGCAGTCAAGACAAAATACAAAAAGTATTTTGACTTAAAAGCCTCAAAACCCAAAACTCCCTCCAAATATTGGGGTAGTTATTCAAAAAAGTTTCCACTTAGAGAAAAGGCAAGGAAAGTGACCTTGTCGTTTTAACTAAATAGGAGATTTAATTTATGTCGATACCAATCTGCCCACATTGCCAAGGAAAACGTTTTGAAGCGAAAGAAATGTCATTGTCATATGTTCGCTATAAATTGCATTTCGTAATATGCAGTTCTTGCGATACAATAGTCGGGGTTGTCAATCACGAGGATTTGGAATCTCTCAATATGTTCTTCAAGTATCAGAAAAAAACATTAGCAAATATTGAGTCTCGTTTAGACAAAATAGAAAAAGCCCTCCAAGCCTTTGGAAAGCGTTAAATTACGCTGGGAAAGCCCAATACAGCGCGTCAAAACGATTTTGGCAAGGGCGGGAAGAAAAAAGAGATACCACCCTGTAAAAGGCAATGCACAAAACAACTCCAAGTAATTTTACTTTATAGTGCCATCCTTACAAAATTCTATGTATCCTATTAGCGCATTATCATTAACTAGGCGAGTTACTCTAAATTGACGACATTTTTTAGAATTAGCTTCAAGCCCAGTTAAAAGCACCGCCCCTTTATGCCCATTCTTTTTATTGTGCCAATTTACAATTTGAGCATCTTTTCCAAGAGAGTATGCAAATGATAAAGCCGATTGTACATATGACCAGTCATTAGGAGCTATAACTTCTTCAAGCTGCTTTGGATAATCCAATTTCTCAACAGGTTCTTTGTTCTCTGCATCCTTAATATCTTTTCTTTCACCATCTAGCACTTGTGACTTTTCTTCAGGGATTACAGCTTTTGTTACTTGAGAAGCATCAACGCTATTTGCAATAAATTGCTCTTTTGGTATATTATCGGTTGTATGGTCTCTTGATTTATCTGGATTAGAAAAAAATGAATGTTTATTTTTAATAGCAACATCTATACATTCTGAGATGAAATCCTCAATTATTTTGTCCCGCAAATTAATTTGTACAACTGGATTTTCCCCATTATACAAATTAAGTTTAACTCTCAATAGGTTACTTCCAATAAGCATTCCAAGTGGGATAGGTGATGTCCACTGAGGTCTATCCATTATGAATGGATCGTCTGAAAAATACATATTTAGTTGATTTATAAATTGAGGGGTATTGTAAAAATATTGATAAGAACGCTCTTGATCAAACCTGTAGCTGGATACTATAGCTGATCCTCCTGGTAATGCATGAAGTTCAAATCCAGTTTTTTCTGAACTATCATCCAAATATGTAAATTGGATATTAACTCTGTTTTTAGCAGGACAAGCCACCCTTAAACCCAAGAATATATTTGGATTTATTACAAACAAACTTACTAGCTCTTCAGATACAGTATCTTCAAAGCCATCATATTGCTTTTTAAGACTCCAATTTGGATTTTCAAAAAATAAATTATTTTCATCTTTTGGATTTGGCTCTTCTCTCGACTCACTTACAACTTCACCTTGCCCGAAGAATGGCTGACCTCTTTTGTCCGCCATCCCACTTACTGAATAATACAACCCATAAGCTGCTAAACAAAAAATTATAATTTTTATTACTATACTTAGTAACTTACGTTTAGTTCTTGAATCGTTGTTAACTGGCATAACTATCTCCTTTGCTGTTTATTATAGAAAAACAATAGCTTTCCCAAAAAACAGTGTGCCAAAACTTTTCTTAAATGTCGCTCTTTATTTTTGTTTATCAATGGTTTATTTGCGTTTTTTGCAAAAAATCCTGTTAATTTCAATAAATACCGAAGTTAAAACATGATAATTTATCAGTCTTTAGCATTAAAACGTATTTATAATACGGATTTATTACAATTCAATGCCTAAAAACTGATTTTGAATAGGTGGCGATTCTCTAATGAAAAAGGGAGGATTGCAGCCATGAAACAAACGGATATTCGCAGAGAATTTGGTCAAAGAGTGCAGTTTTTTCGTAAGGAAAGAGGACTGACACAAGCTGCTCTTGCCGAGAAAATTGACCGTACAGAGGACACTATTTCCAATATTGAACGTGGTATAAGTAGCACCCGCATTGAAACTGCTGCAAATATTGCAGAAGTCCTACAAATACCTTTAACTGACCTGTTTGATTTGCCATTGTTTAATGGCAGAAATAGAGAAAAGTCCGAGCTTATTAAGGAACTCGTTGCCATAGCACTCGATCAGGACAAAGCCCTCCTAAAAGCCTTTATTGACCATATCAGGAACTTGTCTGAGATACGGGAATAGTAAATTCATTGAATTTAAATCCAAGCCGTATAATTTTCTATTTTATCTATATCCAAATGCTGGAACAATAATTTTATAGCCAAATAGAACCGTTTAGGCTTATGCTATTGACTTTACTAATTATAGCATAATGAAGTTGTGGATGGTTTGGAGATATTGAATTATGGAACATAAAAAATGCCCTACAATAATTATCGAGGACGTTCCAATAGGCAAGGACGAATTTAAAGATGATGGCATTGGTGCACATGAACGTGTAGCGAATGCAATCTCAGAATTACTAATGAATGAACATGGAGGAAAAGTAATTGGGCTAGAAGGCAAATGGGGAGCTGGTAAATCTAATGTAGTCAAAATCATAAGAAACAAATGTGAAAGTGATGATTTTGCTGTCGTCCAATTCGATGCTTGGGCACATGTAGGAGATCCTTTGCGGAGAACTTATCTTGAAACTGTAATTCAATCTTTACAGAAGAAAGGCTGGATTGATAATAAGGCTTGGGACAAAGTTATTGAAGAACTAGCAAAAAGAGTAAGCTCGAATAGCAGAAGGGTAATTCCTGCATACTCTAAGTTAGGAATTTTTTTTGGATTATCAGTTTTATTCCTTCCTTTAGGAAATAATTTACTATCCTCCACCTCAAATAATATTTTTTTTAATGATATTTCAGAATTCCTTCATGTTCCTACTGGAGTTTTAGGGCTTTTATTTATTTTTGCTCCATTTATAATTCTTTTCCTAAATCTAATACGAGTTATATGCAAACGTCTTAAATCTTTTATAAAGCCACCTAGCATAATAGAAACTGAGGAAAAACAAAGCGAGTGGGCTTTTTTAAATTCACAGTCGCTAATACGAGAAACTTCTCATTCTATACAAACCCCTGAACCAACTTCGATTGAGTTTGAAAAATATTTTAGTCTATTGCTCAACGAAGCTCTTAGCAAAAGACAGCGGAAAATATTGTTAGTACTTGATAATCTTGATAGAGTTGAACCTAAGACAGCTTTAGAGATTTGGTCAACATTACAAGCATTTGTGCAGGAGCATCATCATCGAGATAAAACTTGGTTTCCACGGCTATGGATACTGGTGCCAAATGACCCAGAAGGTCTAAAAAGAATATGGGAACAACCTAATGGAAATAATTCCTCTCCTGTTGCAGATTCGTTTTTTGACAAAAGTTTTCAAATTAGATTTCAGGTACCCCCCCCAGTGTTATCAAACTGGAAAAAATATTTGTATGAACTTCTACAAACAGCTTTGCCTAATCATGGAGAAAAAGATAAGCATGAAGTTTATCAGGTATTTAGTCTTTTAAGAGAAAATCCCAATATCCCACCTACTCCAAGACAGCTGAAAATATTCGTGAACCAATTAGGTGCAATTCATAGGCAATGGGAAGATAATTACCCTTTAGCTGATATGGCTTATTTTTCACTAAGATCGAACAAAGTAGGAAACTTAACTGAAATGCTACGAACTGGCAAATTACCAGAGGCAGAAGCGGTTAGGATACTCAGTAATGACATAAAGAAAAATATGGCAGGTCTTGCATTTAATGTTGATGCAAAACTCGGTCAAGAACTTCTGTTAGGTGATAGCATCTACAATGCTTTGATTAATAGTGAACAAGACGAGTTGTTGAAATTAAAAGATGCCCATAAGCAGGGCTTTTGGGATGTGCTAGATACAGTTATTCCAGAGAGAATAGTGTATTGCTCTGACGAGCAAATATCGAATGTAATACACTGCTTTCAGAACTATGAGCTAATTGAAAATGCTCCTATTGAAGATATTAATTCAATAAAAGAACACATTTGCAAAAGTACAAAGGCTGTCCCACTATGGAATAGATTTAATAAAAGAACATCTGAAAGCCTTATAACAATATGTCAATGGAAGAATGATCTAGACTTTTCCAAAGCTATTTATTCTACAGTTACTAAATCACTGGTCGCAACAAAGTTACAGCCTAATCATATTGGAGAGGTCACGGAATCAACACTAGCATTTTTGGACGGCTTCATTAAATTAGGACACTTGGAGCATATCAATTCTACTATTAGTTTAAATCTTGGAGTAGAGGAATGGTTTTCAGTTTGCGAATATATTGAAAAAAATAAAAACCAGAAGATTGCAGTAAGAAAAATTGTTTCTGTAGTAAAAGTCTTAGAGTTAGAAAACCTACTAATAACCAATATAAATAATGGAAGATTCGATGAACGGCAATTAATCGCTATGAAAGTAACCCCATTAACTGCCTATGACAATAAATGGGAAAATTTAGTAAAAATACTTTTCAATAGATTAAATTTTTCAAGTGGTGCAAGTACAAAAGAATCTAATTTATTACTTACAGCACTATTTGAACTTTCAAGAATTGGTACAACTGATGCACTTACAAAGATAAGTTCATTGGTACATGACGGGCATATTTTACATTACCTAGAACAAGCTCATGCAGAAACTAATATACCTGCAAAGGCGTTGATGCTATTTACTTACCTTAGAGAAAAGCCTGACAACGCTAGGTCAAATATAGTTGGTAACGGTGAGAACGGTTATACTACGCTATCAAATTCTTTAAATTCTGCTGACAAAATCTTATCGGGGGAATTTGTAAAGTTACTCTATGAATGGAACGAAGTAGATTTAATATCTAAAATTATCGAGGCAAAGAAGGAAAAAGGCTATAATAATTTTATAGTAGAATGCCTACGTACTGTTATAGATAGTGAACGACCTGAAGAAGTATTTACGCCTGATCTTATATACCAGTCTTGGACTACTCTTAAATCAAAACTCGGTGCTGATTTTGACAAACTACTTGATAAACTAGCAACAAAACCTGAGCTTTATAATAGGTTCAAGGAAGATACATTCTATCCACAGGATGCTGAACTATTTATAAAGCTAATTAGTAAGAACAACTCTGAAGTTCCTGCTTTTAAAATTTGGCTAAAAGATACTATAGAAAAACTTAATACTGAAGAATGGACTGATGCCTTAAATGATAATCCTGAAATATTAGATCTTCTATTATTCCTAGAAGAAAGAGATACTAAAATTACATTAGATACCGCCTTCTCTGATGCACTTAAAATACACGCTGCACAAGTAATTACTGGTCAAAAACAAGTAGAGGAAAAATTACATGGTAAATGGCAAAATATTTTATCCCTTCTAAAAAATCCAATCAGAATTGAACTGCGAAATAATTTGCTGGAGCTAGTTAATGAAGCAAAGGGTAAAATATCATCAAATTTTATGGCAATATATAAAGATGAGATATTTACCAAGGATACTATGTCTTCAAATGCCAAGACACCATCAAATATTCTTGTCCCAATGCTTCAGGAAAGACAATTATATAGCTTGAATTGGATGAACGAGTTTTTTAGAGCATATCCAAGATTCTTAGAAGATAACCAAAATACTGCTAATGATGCCTTTAAAATCCGTTTACAAAGATCATTAATAGATACTACGGAAGACGATGCACAAAAGATAATTGTAGAAATTGCAAAAACACTGAATATTGAGACTTTAAAATCCACCGTTGAAACTGAAATAGAAACTACTACTGAACAAAAGTAAATTTCCACATTTGGCTATCTATTATATATTCGGTTTTTGTTTGGTGGTTAATATCCTTGTAAAATGGAAAAGGTTGACTGCCTATTCAGCTTGATTTTCGCTGGAAAGCCTGTAATTTAGTGCCTCTGACCACTGTTGAAGGGTATCAAAGAAACTTTTCGAAAAGTTTTGCGTTCCCTCCACCATTTTCAATTAAAAATTCTTATATTCCAACATATTGTGTCACGCCTGCTTTAAGTGTCCAATCCAAGCTTGTTCTTGTTCGCTTAAATATGGGCTTAGCTCTGCGGTGACCCATTGGTGATAGTCGTTTAGCCAAGTTTTTTCTGCGTCGGTGAGCAACGAAAAATCAACTAGCCGCAGGTCAATTGGTGCGCAGGTAAGTGTTTCAAATTTCAGGAATTTTTCGCCAGCGGGAACAACTGTCACCAGATTTTCAATGCGGATGCCATATTCTCCAGCCTTGTAATACCCCGGTTCGTTGGAAATCACCATGCCCGCCACAAGAGCCGCGTCCCCACCGCGTTTGCTGATGCGCTGCGGCCCTTCATGTACACCAAGGAAACAGCCAACACCATGCCCTGTGCCATGGTCGTAATCTAACCCGTCATGCCACAGATATTGGCGAGCTAATGCGTCGAGTTGTGAGCCTTGCGTTCCTTCTGGGAAAATGGCGGTGGCGATGGCGATATGCCCTTTTAGTACCTGCGTAAAGCGTTTTTTATGTTCAGCAGATGGCTCACCAATGGCGATGGTGCGGGTTATATCGGTTGTTCCGTCAAAATACTGCCCGCCAGAATCCAGCAAAAACAACTCGCCATTTTGCAAAATTCGGTTACTTGCTTCGGTGGCTCGATAATGCACGATTGCGCCATTTGCGCCGCTGCCCGCAATAGTATCAAAGCTCGGCTCGAGAAAATTTTCTTGGGACTTACGAAACTCCAGAATTTTATCCACCACCTCTAGCTCGCTGATATTTTTTTGCTGCGCCAACCAATATAAAAGCTTGGTAACCGCTGCCCCATCGCGAATGTGGGCGCGGCGGATACCAGCAATTTCCACCGAGTTTTTTATGGCTTTGAGCAAGGTGCAAGGGTCTTCGCCGCTTTGCAAAATAACGCCAGCTTTTTCCAATAAATCAGCGATAAACACGCTGGTGTTTTGCGGCGAAAACAACATTTTTTTGCCAGCAAATTTCCTTGCATCATCTTTGAAAAATTCAACATTACCTTGCGCGTCAATAATCGCCCGTGCGAGGTGGAGCGGAGTGTTTTCCGTGTCGCGGGCGCGTATATTCAGCAGCCAGCAAATGCTTTCGGGCGCACTCAAAAAAGCCGCATCCGCACCAGATTTTTTAATGATTTCAGCAACGCGCTTTTTTTTGCTATCTGCGCTTTCGCCCGCATATTTTATATCATGCTCGAAAACTTTTGTGGCTGGTGCGGGCGGTCTATCATGCCATAATTGGTCAATCAGGTTTTCGGCAGGTATTAAAGTAAATCCAGACCCCGCAACAAGTGAGGTGTGACAAGTAAGTTTTTCCAGCATCACCAGCGTGTAAAGCTTTGGGTCATAGCCCACCCGCGCACTGTTTGGCAAATTACCCGCAAGCCATTTTTGCGCGGAAATATCCCCGCTATTTTGCACTTCAAACTCTGCTGGCACTTGCGACCGCGCTTGCAATGTGTATCGCCCATCAGTCAGCAACACCGCTTTTCCAAGCCCAATAATAGCCAAACCCGCCGAGCCAGAAAAGCCCGAAATCCACTCCACCCGCCGATTGCAAGCAGGTGGATATTCCCCAAACCACTCGTCATGCACAGGTTGCAACCAAGAATCCATGCCGTTTTTCACCAGTAATTCGCGCAAGCTTTTTAATTTTTCGGTCATATTTTATCCAATCACCAGCGTACACCAATCATGATACACAAATTTGCGCTTTAGCGACAGCCCGTGCATTCGGTGGGCGGCTAGAACATGTTTGCTCTGCGAAACTAACAGCCCTGAAAGCACCGCCACCCCACCTTCCGCCAGATTTTCGCTTAAATCTTTGGCAAAAGCAATTAGCGGGCGGGCGAGGATATTGGCGATTATCAAATCATACTTCGCGCCGCGCTGCACCTGTGCGCTGCTATAGCCATCAGAAACGCCAGTATTTATGAATTTCTGCACGCGGTTAATGCGGTTGTTATCCTGCGTGACACGCACAGAAACAGGGTCTAAATCCACCGCGAGAATATTGGTTTTCCAAAGATGCGCGGCGGCGATTGCCAAAATCCCTGAACCTGTCCCCATATCCAGAATATTTCTGAATTTGCGCGAATGTGAAAGCCACTCTAAAGCCTGAAGGCAGCAGCGAGTTGTGCCGTGTTCGCCTGAGCCGAAGGCTGCCCCTGCGTCCACCTGAATGGCGATGCTGCCCGCCCGTGGTTTTTCCATTACATGCGCCCCATGCACAAAAAACCGCCCAATCGCCAGCGGTGGAAAATCGCGGGCAACTTGCGATAGCCAGTCTTCTTGTTGTAATTGTGCGAGTGACGGCACAGGTGTTGCAACGCCATGCAGCTCGGAAATAACGAATAAACGGCGGTTTATATCTTCCATATCTGGCTTGGCATCAAAAATCAGCTCAAAGCTCCAAATTCCGTTTTCCTCATCCGTCTCAAAATTAGAAACTGAAGTTGCTATGTCGGAAAAAGCATCTTCCGCCGTGCCAACTGCGGCGGCGGGCAGGGTGAATAATAGCTGCCAATAAATCGCCCGTTGTACAAATGGGTTTTGTTCAAATATTTTTTTCATTATTCGTTTAATTCCTGCTTGGTGACTGGGAAAACTCGCTCAACGCCAAGTATGCCAGCGCGAGTTTTCATCTCTGTGCCTTGCTTAATGGTTGCTGGTGAATGTTGATATATACCACCAAGCAGCCATAATGCGCTACGATGATTTGGGGCTATGGAGATAATTTTTTCCAATATTTCTTGTTGTTTTGCAAGATTTCCACCCGTAAAGCCATCTAAACTCATCAGAAATGGCGCAATAAAATCCTCGCGCTGCGGAGCTTTTTCGCTAATACGGAAAATGGCATCCGCTAGATGCTCTTTTATTTGTGGCTTCAAAACATCCAGAGGCGATTTTTGCATGAGGCGAAAAGGCAGCATAGAAAGCTCAACTTCCAGTTTTGCAAAACGAATATCGGCATTATTATCGCTCGCCGCTATCTTGGTAGTTTCCAGAAAATTGCGATACCAGTCTTTGTCCCTGTCGGTGAGCATTCCCGAATTTGCTTTGTCGGCAAACATTCCCGCATAATGTTGCGCTGCTGTTATAAAGCTGTCGCTGCCACGCGAAATATCCTGCGCTAGCCACTCGACAATATCCACCTGATTTGGATCTTCGCCCATAATATATGCCAAGCGTTCACCATAAGAAATAATCTGTTTTTGTTCGTAAGCACTAGCGGCAAATAACACAAAAAATATAGCAAATATCGCGGTAAGAGCCTGTTTATAATCTCTACTGTAGCTACAAAACGCTTTGCTTTTCAAAAATTTTGTCCTCATGTACTTGCGTGTACACTGCGGTAAAATTCTTGAAAAGCTTCGCTTTTTTGTTACGCTACAGCGAGATTCTAAACAGGCTCTAAAGAATTTTGGAGTTGGCATGGTTTGCCAGCCACAGGCTTTTCGTCCCGCGCATAAAGCCGCAAAGGCTAGTGCTTGAAAGGGCAAAACTTGTGGCAAGGCAAACCACAAAGCCCCCACCGCACTAATGCCAATTAATACGGGAACGCACCACCAAAATAACGACCTACGGAGCGGCAAAAAAGCCAGTATCGGCAGCAGCATAAATACTGCAAATCCAATAAAACCTGTGGCAAGGAGTGCCGCCATTCCTTGGTTGTGTGGGTGGAAAACAGTTCCCGCAAGCCACATACAGTTTGGCTGATATATTCCACCCTTAAAGCCGTATAGCCCATCCACCATGCCATATTTGAACATGTCACTGCTAAAGCCACCCCATCCCGTACCCGTAATCAGTCTATGTGGTTCTTGGATGATTGCTGAAATGGCGGCTTGATTAAATACTGCCCGTGAAGCAAAGGATTCGTTCTTGCAAGGGAAAAAATCTGGTTGCTGGCTGATGGCGACAAAAGAAAGCGGCAGAAATATTCCAGCTATTGCCAGAATTTTCCATAGTTTTCGTTGTTTTATGATGAAGGTTAGCCAGTATAATTTGCGCCGCGCGAGTTGTGATAATAATGCAATTCCCATAGCAATTAACATGGGGAAGATGAACAGGCTAGCTGTGTGGTTGGAGGTGGTGAAAATAGCAAATGAGCAGATGGTTACCATCCAGAAATGGCGGGCAGGTGTTCGTATGCTGGGAACGCTAGCGTATGCAAGCCATAAAAACGCAGCAATAAAGGCCAGATAATCAGGAAAATTAGCAGGGGTATCAACATTATTTTCAGTATAATTCGCGTATTTAGCGCAAAAAACCCCGAGGTCAAAATGCAGATAGGTCATAATACACAGGCTAGCCAAGCCCACTAGCAACAGGATTTTTTTATGGATTGCCGCTTCCCATAATGGCATAGCAAGGAAGGTGAATAATACGAGCATAATCTGCCACGCTGCGCCTTCGCCAGTTTGCGGAACGCCTAGCCACGAACGATAGGGATTTGCGGCAAACGGCAGTGTCAGAAATTGCAAGCCCGCCCATGCCAGCAAGCCATAAACCAGCGGGTGGATTGGTCGTTCAATCACAAGGAAGCCACGCCAAATGCCTTCACCCAGCCACAAAGAACACAAAGCTGCCAGAATAAACATAGCAAGCATCGCTGGCTCAGTGTTAAACCAAGTTCCAGCCTGAAATGGCGGCAGTGCAAAAATAAACAGGAAAAGCAATAGGCACAGCAAAGACAAGCCGCATAGCTTAAAACCCAAAGTTGCTGAATTAAATTTAATCATAAGATTTTAATATACCTAATTTCAAATTTTTAGTTGAAATTATGTATAACAGATTTTTGTTGCAAGTCTTTCGGTTTTAAGTGTTTAGGGTTTTTGGCGTTTTTTCTTTGCGTTCTATTTTTATAGCTCTATAATCCGCTTTTGCATTAACAAAAAACAGAAAGAATAAAATTGTCAGACTCTAGCAATATATCGGCTTTTCGCCAAAAATTAAAACCTGTGATTGTTTCAGGCAAGGAAGTCCACCCGATTATTGAAGGTGGCAAAGGCATCGGCGCGAGCAATGGCGCGAGTGCGGGTGCATTCGCTGCTGCTGGTGCAGTTGGCACATTTTCTGGCGTGAACGCGCAGTATTACGATGAAAATGGCAAGGTTGTACCCTATCAATATCACGCGAAAACGCGGCGAGAAAAACATGAAGAGCTGGTGGAGCAAAGCATTCGCGGTGGTATCACACAGGCGAAAATCGCTCGTGAAATCGCTGGCGATAATGGGCGTATCCATGTTAATGTTTTGTGGGAAATGGGCGGCGCAGAGCGCGTGCTTATGGGCATTCTTGAGGGCGCGAAAGGCGCGGTTCATGGCGTTACTTGCGGTGCGGGGATGCCTTATCGCCTTGGTGATTTAGCAGCGAGTTATGGCGTGTATTACCACCCGATTATTTCTTCGGCGCGGGCGTTTAATGCTTTGTGGAAACGAGCCTATAGCAAAACTCCGCAGTGGCTGGGCAGCGTGGTTTATGAAGATCCGTGGTTGGCTGGTGGGCATAATGGGCTTTCCAATGCCGAAGACCCAAATTCTCCACAAGATCCATATCCTAGGGTTGCCGAGCTTCGTAAAGTGATGAATAGCTACGGCTTGCAGGATAAGCCGATTATTATGGCGGGTGGTGCGTGGCATTTGAAGGACTGGGAGCATTGGCTGGACAATCCAGAAATCGGGCAGATTGCTTTTCAGTTTGGAACGCGACCGTTACTCACCAAGGAAAGCCCTGTGTCCGCTGATTGGAAGAAAAAACTTATGGAGCTGGAAGAGGGTGATGTTTTCCTCAATCAGTTCAGCCCAACAGGTTTTTATTCTTCAGGGGTGAATAACAGTTTTATCAAAGAACTGCGCGGTCGTAGCGAGCGACAAATTGAATATCGCACTGAACAGGAAGGCTTGTTTTCCGAACCGCTGACGATTGGCAAGCGCGGGCGCGTGGTGTTTATTCAGCCTGATGATGTGGCGCGAACCGATGCTTGGCAGGAACAGGGTTTTGTAGAAACTATCCGCACGCCAGATTCCAGCTTTATTTTTGTAACGCCAGAAAAGGCCGCGGAAATCATCAAAGACCAAATTGATTGCATGGGCTGCTTGTCGCATTGCCGCTTTTCCAATTGGAAAGACCATGATGATTTCAGCACAGGAAAACGCGCTGACCCGCGCAGCTTCTGTATCCAGAAAACCTTGCAGGATATTATTCTTGGCGAGCCTGTGGATACGCAGCTGATGTTCTCTGGGCATAATGCCTATAAATTCAAATCCGACCCATTTTATGCGAATGGCTTTGTGCCAACCATCAAAGAGTTGGTGGATAGAATTTTGACGGGATATTGATTTAGTATCGTAGTTCGTAGATCGTAGTCCGTAGTTCGTTAAGTAGCTACGCGGTCTACGGACTACGATCTACGAATTTACGAGGTAATAACTATGAATGAATCTGGCTTCCCTTTTGGTGATATTATAATTCTGGCACTGATTGCTGGTTTTATATTGCTGCGTTTGCGTAGCGTACTCGGGCAGAAAATGGACGGCGATCCAACGATTTTTCCGCCGAAACTTGATGATAAAAATCAAAATCCAGACATAAAAAAACCTGATCCCAGAAAATCAGATCCAATTATTCAGCTAGTGGAAAAAACTCTAAAACCACGCGCAAATAAGCCAGAAAATGAGCATGACCCAGTTGCTGCAAGTCTTGAGGGCAGCCCGCTTGCCGCCGATATTGCCGAAATAAAAACCAAAGACCCTGCGTTTAACGCCACCACTTTCCTAAATGGTGCGAAAATGGCGTTTGAGATGGTATTCGACGCTTTTGCCAAGGGCGACAAGCCAACTCTGGAAATGTTGCTGTCCAAGGAATTATACGATGATTTTATTCGTGATATTGAAGCGCGGGAAAAGCAGGAAACCCTGCATGACACCACGCTTCTTGCCGTTGCTCCCAAGGAAATTCTAAGTGCGCGACTGAACGCAAATATGGCGCGGATTGCGGTGCATTTTGAAAGCGAACAGGTGACTCTAGAGCGGGATAAATCAGGAAAAATCATCAGTGGCGATCCGTCTGATACTGTGCATGTGCGCGATGAGTGGGTTTTTGAGCGCGACACCACTTCCAAAAATCCAAACTGGAAAATTATTGAGACATGAGTTTGATGGTAAGGAATCTTGAAAATGAGGGCAGTAAAATGGCGACCAGCGACCAGCGTACAGCGACCAGCGACCAG
>SXGU01198536.1_pt1 | contig 34956 bp, 30 predicted proteins | sample 3174531 | NCBI WGS metagenome assembly SXGU01 (sample SAMN11356863, study PRJNA531348) | freshwater metagenome | isolation source: freshwater sample F1-140 | place: China: Fuxian Lake, Yuxi | collected 2017-12-25 | reverse complement strand
CGGCAATGCGGTTGCCACCGTCCACCCGGGCGGGCGTATCCTGGGCGCATGACGTCCCAGGCCTTCACTCGTCGAATGTGCACCGGCTCCTGATCCAGCCGTTGTTCGCCATTCCCCGAAAGGACCTGCCATGAGCCGCTACTTCCTCACGACGCCCATCTACTACGTCACCGCACAGCCGCACCTCGGCCACGCCTACAGCACCATCACCGCCGACGCGCTCGCCCGTTGGCACCGCCTGCTCGGCGACGACGTGCACTTCCTCACCGGCACCGACGAACACGGCCAGAAGGTGGCCGACAAGGCGGCCGCAGAGGGCAAGGACCCGCAGCAGTTCGTCGACGAGATCGCCCCGCTCTACGCCACCGCGTGGGAGCGCCTGGGCATCACCAACGACGACTTCATCCGCACCACCGAGGAACGCCACAAGATCGGCGTGGCCGAACTGCTGCAGCGTTGCTACGACGCCGGCGACATCGAGCTCGACGTGTACAAGGGCAAGTACTGCGTGGCGTGCGAGGAGTACTACACCGACGACGAACTCGACCCGGGCGACCTGTGCCGCATCCACAAGCGGCCGGTCGAGTACTACGAGGAGGAGAACTACTTCTTCCGCCTCAGCCGGTTCCAGCAGCGCCTGCTCGACTGGTACGACGCGCACCCCGGCGCCATCAAGCCGGAGTTCCGCGGCAACGAGGCACTCGGCCTCATCCGCGGTGGACTGCGCGACTTCTCGGTCAGCCGCACCAGCCTGCAGTGGGGCATCCCGCTGCCGTGGGACAGCAAGCACGTCGCGTACGTGTGGTTCGACGCGCTGGCCAACTACATCACCGCCATCGGCTACGGCTCCGACCAGGAGCGGTTCGAGGGCTGGTGGCCCGGCCACCACCTCATCGGCAAGGACATCATCCGCCACCACTGCGTGTACTGGCCGGCCATGCTGATGAGCGCGGGCATCGAGCCGCCGGCAGGCTGGGCCGTGGGCGGTTGGCTGCTCGTGGGTGGCGAGAAGATGAGCAAGACCAGCGGGAACGTCGTGAACCCGCTCGACCTGGTCGACGAGGTCGGTGTCGACGCGTTCCGCTACTACGTGCTGGCCGAGACGCCGTACGGCCAGGACGGCGACTTCACCGCCGAGGGTCTCGTGGCGCGGTACAACAGCGACCTCGCCAACAACCTCGGCAACCTGCAGGCCCGCGTGGCCACCGTGGTGGGCAAGAAGTGCGGCGGCATCGGCCCGGCCCCCTCACCCGACTCGCCGCTCGCCGCCATCGCCGCCGAGGCCTACGCCGACACGGCGAAGGCGTGGGACGACGTGCAGCCCAGTCGGGCGCTCGAAGCCACGTGGAGCCTCATTCGCGCGACGAACGCTCACCTGGAGGCCAACGAGCCGTGGAAGGCCGAGCCCGGCCCGGCGGTCGACGCCGTGATGGGTGACGCGCTCGAAGCACTGCGCATCGTGTCGATCCTCGCCTCCCCCGCCGTGCCCGGTTCGGCCCAGGCCGTGTGGGAGCGCATCGGGCTCGACGGCCAGGTCATCGACCAGCGGCTGCCCGATGCGGCCGCATGGGGCGGCTATCCCGGCGGCCGCACGGTCACGAAGGGCGACCCCCTCTTCCCCCGCCGATGAGCTACGTCGACACGCACTGCCACCTGTACGACACGCGTGGCGTGCCGGTCGACGACGTCATCGCTGCGGCACGAGCCGCCGGGGTGACCACGATGATCGACGTCGGGTGCGACGCCGCCACCACCGCCGCTGCCGTCGCGATCGCGTCGGCACACGACGACATCTGGGCCACCGCCGGGCTGCACCCGCACGAAGCGGTGCACGGGGTGGAATCCATCGTCGAGTTCCTCGACCACCCGAAGGTGATCGCCGTCGGCGAGTGCGGTCTCGACTACTACTACGACCACTCGCCCCGCGACACCCAGCGGGCGGCGTTCGCGGCGCAGATCCAACTGGCGCACGAGCGGCACCTGCCGTTGGTCATCCACACCCGCGACGCGTGGGCCGACACGTTCGACGTGCTGCGCGCCGAGGGCGTGCCGGCGCAGACGATCTTCCACTGCTTCACCGGCGGCCCCGAGGAGGCCGACGCGTGCCTCGACCTGGGTGCGTTCCTCAGCTTCAGCGGCATCGTCACGTTCAAGGCGGCGGCCGACGTGCAGGCGGCGGCGCGCCGCTGCCCGCTCGAACGCATGCTCGCCGAGACCGACAGTCCCTACCTCGCGCCGGTGCCGCACCGGGGTCGCACCAACCAACCGGCGTTCGTCACCCACGTGGTGCAGTACCTCGCCGACCTGCGCAACGAGCCCACGGAGCGCGTTCGCGAGGCCACGGCCGGGAACGCGTGCCTTGCGTTCCCCGCGTTGCGCCCCTAGCGTTTTCGAAGCGGACGGACACATGCGCGCAGCTGTCGTAGGTGCCGGGCACCCGCAACCCCAACCATGAACACCTTCGACCGTCGTCGTCTTGTCGTGGCCTGCGTGTTCACGCTGGTCGCGCTGCCAGCGCTGTGGGCCCTCGGGCGCGACACCGCGGCCTCCAGCGGCTCCCCCAACGTGGGTGCCGCCGGCGTCGACGTACCTGGCGCGGCCGCCGACACGGCGCCCAGCACCACGGAGTACCTGCCCGAGGCACCGCTCTTCGTGGGCGGCGACGACCAGCAGGCGAACCCCGGCGTGGTGAACGTGGCGGTGCCGCCGGCGCCGGGCGCGAACGAGGCACGGGCCAAGGCGAGCTTCCATCGCTTCGCCGGGCTCGGTGCTGCCGTGTGCACCACCCTGCTCGCACCCGAGGGTGAGGTGCTCACGGTCACCAACCTCGACAACGGCCAGTCCACCACCTGCACCAACACGCTCGGCATGCAGTTGCCGGCCGGCAGCGACATGGTGATGAACACCGCCGTGTACATCCTCATCGCCGACCTCGCCGAGGCGCCGGTGCCCGTGCGCATCAACTGGTAGCCGTGCACAACCGCGGCGACATCAACGAGTTGCTCTCGCGCGGCGGCCTGGCCCCGCGGCGCGACCTCGGGCAGAACTTCGTCGCCGACGCGAACACGGTGCGCAAGATCGCTCGCCTCGCCGAGGTGGGCCCGGGCGACCGAGTCGTGGAGATCGGCGCCGGTCTCGGATCGCTGACGCTCGCGCTCGCCGAGACGGGTGCGCAGATCGTCGCCGTCGAGGTCGACCGCGGCGTGGTGCCACTGTTGCGCGAGATCGCCGAGCCGCACCCGAACATCACCGTGGTCGAGGCCGACGCGATGCAGCTCGACTGGACCGAACTGCTGGGCGACACCACCGGCTGGGTGTTGGTGGCGAACCTGCCGTACAACGTGGCCACGCCACTGGTGTGCGACCTGCTCGACGGCGTGCCACAGATCGAACGGATGTTGGTGATGGTGCAGAAGGAGGCCGCCGAGCGGTTCTGCGCCTCGCCGCGCACCGAGCAGTACGGCGCCGTCACCGTGAAGGTGTCGTACTGGGCCACCGCCCGCATCGCGGGGCTGGTGCCGGCCAGCGTGTTCGTGCCGCGACCCAACGTGGAGAGCGCCCTCGCCGACATCCGGCGCCGGGCCGCCCCCGCCGTCGACGTCCCGGCCGACGACGTGTTCCACCTGGTGCGCACGGCGTTCGGCCAACGCCGCAAGATGCTGCGCCGCTCGCTCGCCGCCGTGGTGACCCCGGAGGTCTTCGACGCGGCCGGCATCGACAGTCAACGACGACCCGAGGAGCTCGACGTGCAGGAATGGGGAGCACTCGCCACCGCATGGCGGCGAGCGACATGAACACCGCGGACACCGTCGTGGTGTCGGCACCGGCGAAGCTGGCGCTCGAACTGCGCGTCACCGGAGTACGCGACGACGGCTACCACCTCGTCAATGCGGAGATGGTGTCGCTCGAATGGGCCGACACGCTCACCATCACACCCGGCGGACACGGCATCACGGCCGACGGTCCGTTCGCCGCCGGCATGCCGCTCGACCACACGAACCTCGTGGCCAAGGCACTGCAGTTGGCCGGGCGCGAGGCGGCGGTGCACATCCACAAGGCACTCCCCCACGGCGGCGGCCTCGGTGGCGGCTCGTCCGACGCTGCGGCGGTGCTCCGCTGGGCGGGCTGGACCGACGTGGAGGGCGCAGCGGTGCTGGGCGCCGACGTGAGCTACTGCCTGGTGGGTGGCCGCGCCCGTGTCACCGGCATCGGTGAACTGGTCGAACCGCTGTTGCCGCGCGACTACGAGATCACGCTCGTCGTACCGCCCGTGCACGTGAGCACGCCCGAGGTGTACCAGGTGTGGGACGAACTCGGCGGGCCACGCGGCGCCGCCAACGATCTGGAGCCCGCGGCACTCATCGTCGAGCCGTCGCTGGTTCGCTGGCGCGACCGCATCCGCGAGGTGACCGGCATGCGGCCGACGCTGGCCGGCAGCGGCGGGACGTGGTGGCTGCGCGGTCACTTCCCCGCGCTCGAGGGCGCGCTGCCCGAGGCGACGGTGGTGCTGACGCGCACCGACCGCCCACGCTGAACGCGGGCGGTCGGTGTCAGAACGTCAGGTTGTACTGCGGAGAAGCGTTACTTCTTGCCACGCTGACGCGCGTGACGCGTCCGGCGGAGCATCTTCTTGTGCTTCTTCTTGCGCATGCGCTTGCGGCGCTTCTTGATCAGTGAACCCATAGCGGTGCAACGCTACCGGGTCGCGACCCGCGAGCGAAACCCCGGTCCGAAACCGACTCCCCCGGCTAGCCTCTGCAGCGTCTTTCCGGGGTCGTTCAATGGTAGGACAGCGGTTTTTGGTGCCGCCTATAGGGGTTCGAGCCCTCTCCCCGGAACCAGTCGCCGTGTCGAGATCGCGGCTCAGGCCAACAGACTGCGCAGGATGCCCACGGCGAAGTCGGGCATCCCCTGCATGTCGGCCATCCGTTCCAGCTCGGCGCGTAGCAGTGACTGCCGGTGGGGGTCGAAGCGCCGGAACTGCAGCAGGTCACCCACCAGGCGCACGGCCAGTCCGGCGTTGTCGGGCATCAGCACCCCCAACTCGTCGACGAACGCCCGGTAGCCGGCCCCCGACGGATGGTGGAACACGGAACGGTTGCGGGTGGCGAACGGGAACCACACGGCCATGACCCGGCCACGGTCGCTGCGGTCGTAGAGCGGGCCGGCGGCGAGTGCGGCCACGCGCTCGATGGTGTCGCTGCGCCGCGAGCCCGACTGGGCACGCAGCCACCGGTCGACCAGCTTGGGCGAGTGCTGCCAGTTCTCGTAGGTCACGCGCAACAGGTCGTCGAACGGCACGTCGTCGTAGTGGGCCAACTGCGTGAGCGCGCGCACGGCACGGGTCGAGTCGAGGCTGCCCAACTGGACGAGTGCGGCCTCTGCGCCGTCGTCGCTGCCGGTGGCCAGCAGCAATGCCAGCACGGGCTCCACCGTGGTGCGGATGGTGATGTCGCGGGCGGTGTCGCCCGTGGGGTGGTCGTCACCGAAGCGATCGAGCACTGCGAGGAGTTCGTCGTGCAGGGCCAGCCCGAGCCGCTCGCGGAGGAACTGCAGCCCGGACGCCACCCCGTCGACGTCGATGGTGACGTCGCGATCGCCCAACATGAACTCGTCGGGCACGGCCAGCAGGTTCGCCAGCAGCAGCGGGTCGGTCTCGTCGACCGCCACCCGTCGCAGCGCGTCGGCCAGCACGGCGAGTGCTGCGTCGGCGTCATCGGCACGACCGGCGCGGTTCGCATCGACCACCCGGATCATCAGCGACTCGCCGGCCCACCACCTGGCGTACGGGTCGTCGTCGTGTTCGACGAGCACGGCGAGGTGGTCGCTGGGCAGATCGACCGTCAGGTCGACGGGCGACGAGTAGCGGCGCAGGGGCGACAACACGTACGGCTGCGGCGCGTCGATGCGCACTGCGCGCTCACGACCGTGCAGCACCACGGTGTGCTCGTGCGCCGGCGTTCCTCCGTCGAGGGCCACCGCGAGCGGCGCACCGTCGAGGCTGCGGAAGCCGAGCACGACGGGCATGGCCACCGGCGGCTCGTCGCCGAGCGTGTCGGTGCGCGACACCGTCACCGAGTCGGTGGCGGCATCGATGCGCAGCGCAGGTCGACCGGCGAGTCCGAACCAACGGGCAATGCCGTCGATGTCGCCGCCGGCATCGGGAGCAGCGGCGCGCGCCGCGGCCAGGAAGTCGTCGATGGTGGCCGACCCGAGGTCGTGTCCGGTGATGAACGACGAGAACGCGGTGCGCCATCGTTCGGCGCCGAGCACCGTGCGCAGCATGCCGAAGATCTCGGCGCCCTTCAGGTAGGTGGTGCGGGTGTACAGCGACGCAGGGTCACTCACCTCGCCACGCACCACCGGCGCACCGATGGTCACTTCCTCGGGGAACTGGAGGCGGCGGAGGTCGAGCACGTCCATCACGCGGGTGGCATCGCCCAACCAGTGGCGACGGAAGTCGTTCTGCCCCATCAGCACCGTGAGGCCTTCCTTCAGCGCGAGCTGACCCCACGACTGCACGGTGACGCGGTTGCCGCGCACGTGGTGGCCGTACTCGTGCGCCACGTTGGCCGAGATGAGCAGCAGGTCGTCGTCGACCCAGCCGCGCTGGTCGACCAGCAGCAACGACGGCTCGAAGAACATCAGTCCGTGGTACTCGGTGGCGTCGGAGTAGCCGGGCACGGCCACGTACGTGAGTGTGTCGAGGTCGTGCTCGATGCCGCCCTGCGCCTCGTCGAAGCGCATCACTCGCTCGAGCATCTCCGACGCGAAGTAGCCACCCGACACGGTCTCGGGGCTGCTCGCGATGCGCAGCCGGAGGTCGCGGCCCGACGCCGTGCGGAACGGGCGATCGAGCCACGCGAGCGTGCCTGCCACCATCGAGAACAGGTACGAGGGCTTGTCGAACGGGTCGTCGAACCGCACCCAACGGCGGCCGTCGTCGAGTTCACCGTCCGCGACCTGTCGGCCGTTGGTGAGCGCCACCGGGTACTCGGCGGGATCCGCCACCAGCGTGACGTCGAACGTGCTGCGGTTGCTGGGACGATCGAGGAACCAGGTGATCCGACGGAAGCCCTCGGGCTCGCAGTCGGTGAACAGCAGCGACGGGCCGCGGACGAAACCCTTGGTGTGCGGCGCGCCGACCGGTGCCGTGACGCGGGTACCCACCACGTGCGCGCCCTCGCCGATCGGCAGGCTGAGCGTGCGGTCGGTGAGGTCGTACGCGTCGGCGGCCAGCACCACGTCGTCGACCGACACCTCGTGGGTGGCGAGCCCGCGACCGTCGAGCACGAGCGGCCCCGCCTCGGTGCCCTCGACGGGGACGACGTGCAGACGAGCGGTCACGACGACCTGCTCGGACGACAGCTCGAGCCGCAGCTCGGCGTGGTCGATCCGCCAGGGACCGAGGGGATTCGGTGAGGTGTGCACGGCGAGTGGGCTCAGTGCGCAGTCACGAACTCGGCCACCAGCTCGACGGCGCGGTCGACCTCGGCGAGCGTGTTGTAGTGCGTGGGACCGATTCGTACCACACCGCCCAGGTCGGCGAGCCCGAGCCACTCGATGACCGGCAACGCGTAGTTGTGGCCGTTCCACACGTACACGCCGTGGTCGTCGAGGAAGCCGGCCACGTCGGACGGCTGCGTGCCCACGCGGCTGAACGACACCGTGGGCACACGGCGCTCGAACGATGCCGGGTCGGTGATGCCGTGCACCTGCACGCCGTCGATGGCCTGCAGCCCCGCGATGAGCCGACCGCTCAGTGCGTACTCGTACTCGGCCATCGCCGCCATCGCGGCGTGGATCTCGGCGGTGCGGCGCGGCACGCCGGGCTGCGAGTGCAGATGCTCCGAACCCATCGTGGTGCCCAACCACTGGAGGTACTCGATCGCGCCGATCACCCCGGCCTGTCCCTCGAGGCTCTGGCAACCGGTCTCGAACTTGTCGGGCGCCACATCGGGCACGACGCGCAGTTTGAACGCACGCAGCCGGTCGAGCAGTTCGCCGCGGCCCCACAGCACACCCTGGTGCGGGCCGTAGTACTTGTAGCTGGACGAGACCAGGAAGTCGCAGCCGAGTGCCTGCACGTCGATGGGGCCGTGCGGCGCGTACTGCACCGCGTCGACGTAGGTGATGGCACCGGCGGCCTTCAACATCGCCACCATCTGCGGCACCGGGTTGATGGTGCCCAGGATGTTGCTCGCGTAGTTCAGCGACGCGAACTTCGTGCGCGGCGTGATGAGGGCGTGGAGTTCGTCGAGATCGAACTCGTAGGTGTCGCGCGACCACGGCAGTGTCTTCACCACGAGGCCGTGGTCCTCGGCCATGCGCCGCCACGGCGTGTTGTTGCCGTCGTGCTCCATGTGGGTGGTGATGATCTCGTCGCCGGGTTCGAACAGCGGTCCGAGCACCCGCGCCATCATGAACGTGAGGGTGGTCATGTTCGGTCCGAACACGATCTCGTCCGGCGAGGCCGCATGGTAGAAGTCGGCCATTGCCACGTGCGCCTGGTGCACCAGTTCCGTGGCTTCACGCGACGTGCGGAAGTTGCCGTGCATGTTCGCGTTGCAGCCCACCATGGCGGCCTGCATGCGGTCGAGCACCTCGTGCGGCACCTGCGTGCCCGCCGGATTGTCGAGGTACACGCGCGGCATGCCGTCGTGTTGCAGCGCCAAGGCCGGGAAATGTGCCCGGATGCGGTCGAGGTCGAAGGTCATCGTGCCCTCCGGGTGTTCACCCAGTTCGTCGTGTCTTGTACGGTGTGCAACAGTAGCACCATGGACCTCGCGCTCGACCCACAGGAACGCCGTCTCGCCGTCGCTCGCGGCCTCGTGCCGCCGGTGCGCATCGCCGACCGCCCGTTGCACTGGACCGTCGAGGAACGACTCGCCCACCATCGCTGCCCCGGCGTCGGGGTGGCCGTGATGCACCAGGGCGCCGTCGACTGGGTCGATGGGTTCGGGGTGCGCGAAGAGGGCACCGACCTGCCCGTCGGCCCCGACACGGTGTTCATGGTGGCGTCGTGCAGCAAGCCGGTGACGGCGATGCTGGTGCTGCAACAGGTGGAACGCGGCGTGCTCGACCTCGACGTGCCGATGAACCAGTACCTGCGCCGGTGGCAGATCCCCGACAACGACTTCACCGCCACGCATCCCGTCACGCTGCGGCGTGCGCTCAGCCACACGGCGGGCCTCACGGTGGGCGGCTGGGGAGTGGTGCCGCGCGACGGCACTCCCGTGCCCACCTGGCTGGAACTGCTCGAGGGTCGCCCACCTTCGAAGCTCGGACCCGTCGTGGTCGACCGCGCCTACGACGGCACCGACCGGTACTCCGGTGGCGGCTATCTCCTCGCGCAGATGATCCTCGAGGACCAACTCGGCCGTCCGTTCGCCGACCTGGCGGACGAGATGATCTTCACCCCGCTCGGCATGACCCGCACGTCGTTCCGGCCCGTGCCATCGGCGGCCCTGCTCACCGACATCGCATCGGGGCACCCCGGCGACGGCACGGTGTGTGCCGGCGGCTGGATGACCTCGGCGGAGGCCGGGGCCGGCGGCCTGTTCAGCACCCCGCGCGACTATGCCCGCTTCCTGCTCGGCTGCCGCGCCGCGTACCAGGGCGAGCCGGGCGCCATCCTCGGTCACTCGATCGCCCAGGAGGCGATGACCCGTCACGACCGCAGTGCATTCGGCCTCGGCTTCCGCGTGCTCGGCGAGGGCGCCTCGAAGCGCATCAACCACGGCGGTTCGAACGACGGCTACCAGAGCGAGACCGACCTGTTCCTCGACAGCGGCGACGGTGGCGTGGTGTTCACCAATGCCGTCCCGGGCATCTTCCTCTACCGCGAGGTCATGAACGCCATCGCCGAGGTGTACGACTGGCAGCACTTCCTGCTGCCGCCGAAGCACCTGAAGGTGCTCACACCGGAGGAACTGCAGCGCTACGTCGGCAACTACCGCATCGTCAGCGGCATGGAGATGCCCCTGCTGCGCGTGTGGACCGAGAACGGCCGACTGTTCAACGCCATCGACGGCATCCGGTTCGGCGAGCAGGAGGCGTTCTGCGACACCGACGGCGTGCTGTTCAACCAGACCGGACCGTTCGAGACGCGACCCGACTTCGGGCCCGACGGGCGCGTCGTCGGCCTCACCGTTCGCGAGGGCGACGTGATCATCCTGCGCGCCGAGCGCACCGACGACTGACACCGTGCATCGTCTCTTGTACATCGTGCAATAATGAGCCGAGGTCCCCGGGAAGGGACCACGAGAAGGGGAGCAACATGGGGAACCGAGCCAATCGCCCGTGGCGTCGCATTGCGGCCATCACGCTGCTCGTCGGGGCGGTCGCCGCCTGCGGCGGCAACTCACCGAGCGACACCGCGCCCACCCAGCCCGACGTGAGCAGCGGCGAGACCACCCCGGTCACCGAACCGCCCGTGTTCACGAACGCGCCCACCACCACGAATCCCGAGGTGGAGCCGACGGCCGGTGGCAGCCTCACGGTCGGGCTGAACAGCGAGTCGACGGGCTACAACCCGACGGCCGACGCCTGGGCCGACAGCGGCCACAACGTCGCCCACGCGATCTTCGACCCGCTGGCCACGTTCGACGCCGGCGGCAAGGTGGTGCCCTATCTCGCCGAGTCGATCACCCCGAACGCCGACGCCACGGTGTGGACCATCACGGTGCGCTCCGGGGTCACGTTCCACGACGGCACGCCACTGAACGCCGAGGCCGTGCGACTGAACTTCGAGGCCAACAAGAACAGCCCGCAGTTCGGCAGTCAGCTCGCCCTGCTCGGCAGCATGGCCGTCATCGACGATCTCACGCTCGAACTCACGATGACGCAGCCCTGGGGCACGTTCCCCAACGTGCTCGCCGGCACCATCGGTTCGCAGATCGGCTACATGGCCGCACCCGCGATGCTCGCCTCGGCCGACGGTGGCCGCAACCCCATCGGTACCGGCCCGTTCACGTTCGTGGAGTGGGTGCCCGACGACCACCTCACCGTGGCCCGCAACGACAACTACTGGCAGGACCCTGCGTACCTCGACGAAGTGGTGTTCCGACCCATCCCCGACTCGACGGCTCGCAAGGCTGCGAAGGACGCCGGCGACATCGACCTGTACTACACCGGCTCGTCGAGCGAGATCCAGGAATACCAGGCACTGCAGGCCGACGGTGAGGTCAACGTCACCATCGGTGCACCCGGCGAGGGCGACATGGTGATGCTCAACACCAAGAGCGCGCCGCTCGACGACGTGCGCGTACGCCGCGCACTGGCGATGTCGGTCGACATTCCCCGCCTGTTCGAGTTCCTCGACGCCACCGGCGTGAAGCAGCCCACCCACGGCCCCTACGCCGACACCTCGTTCTGGTACGTCGAGACCGACTACCCCGACTACGACCTCGAGGGCGCGAAGGCGCTCATCGCCGAGTACGTGGCCGAGAAGGGCCCGGTGGAGTTCGAGTTCGCCGGCGGCCAGGACCCGTTCATCGTGTCGCTGCAGGAGCTGTACCAGAGCATGTGGAGCGAGATCGGCGCCACGGTCAACATCGTGTCCCGCGCCCAGGGCGAGAACATCTCGGCCGTCATCGCCGGCGATTTCCAGGTGGTGCTGTGGGGTGGCATCGGTGGCGGCGATCCCGACAACGACTACGTCGACTTCCACTCGAACACGGGTCAGAACTTCTCGGGTTTCAACACGCCCGAGATGGACGCCGCACTCGATGCCGGCCGTGCGCTCACCGATCCCGAGGCCCGCAAGGAGCAGTACGCGATCGTCCAGCAGGTCCTCGGTGAGAACGTGCCGTACATCTGGACCGGCACCAACCAGTACGGCCTCATCACCGCCACCGACGTGATGGGCGTGGCCGACTTCGACCTGCCCGACGGCACCCCCGGCCAGCCGATCAGCGGCCAGGTGTTCTTCCTCAAGGACGTGTGGCGTCTGCCGTGAGGCTGATCGCCTCGCGGTTCGCGCGTCTCGTCGCGGTGCTGGTCGCCGTGACGTTCGCGTCCTTCTGCATGGTGGCGCTCCTCCCGGGCGACATCGTCTCGTCCGTCCTCGGCCCTGATGCCACCGAGGAAGCACGGGAACAGGCCCGGGAGGATCTCAACCTCGACGCACCGCTGCCGGTGCGGTACGTGCAATGGGCAGCCGACGCTCTGCGCGGCGATCTCGGTGTGTCGTACCGCACCAACCAGCCGGTGTCCGAGGCGCTCGGCGAACGCGTCTGGGTCACCATCGAACTGGTGCTGCTGTCGCAGCTCATCGCGCTCGCGATCGCCATCCCGATGGCCATCTTCGGCGCGCTGCGACCAGGGTCGTGGCTCGACCGGTTCCTCAGCGGCGCACAGCTCGCGATGCTGGCCACACCGGGTTACCTGGTGGCGATCGGCCTGATGGCCGTGTTCGCGGTGCAGCTCGGCTGGTTCGACACCACGGGCTACACCCGATTCCTCGACGACCCGCTCGCCAACCTGAAGTCGCTGCTCCTGCCGTCCATCGCGCTCGCCCTGGAACAGGTGGCGGTGTACTCCCGCGTGCTGCGCACCGACCTGGTGAACACGTTCGATCAGGACTTCATCTGGTTCGCCCGGGCGAAGGGCAACACCACACGCGACATCGTGGTGCGGCATGCGCTGCGCCCGTCGTCGATCGGTCTCGTCACGCTCACCGGCGTGTCGGTGGGCCGCATGATCGGCGGCACGGTGTTGGTGGAGACCATCTTCGCCCTGCCGGGACTCGGTCGGTTCACCATCGATGCCATCAACAACCGCGACTTCATGGCCCTGCAGGGTGCCGTGGTGGTGCTCACCGTCGGCTTCGTGCTCGTGAACTTCGCGGTCGACATCCTCCACGGCGTCATCGATCCCCGAATTCGCACGGAGGCAGCACGATGACCGCCGCAATGGTCGGGGCCGCGCACGACTCGGCGGCCACCGTCGCCGACGACGGCGTGCTGCAGAAGGACCGCCTCGGCATCTCGGTGTGGTGCTCGGTGGCGTGGCTCGCCGTGCTGGCGCTCAGCGCGGTGTTCGCCGATCTGCTGCCCCTGTTCGATCCGTCCGACACGCGGGCCGGCATCCCGAACTCGGTGCCCACGTCGCAGAACTGGCTCGGCACCGATGCGCTCGGACGCGACCTGCTCTCGCGCACCATCTACGGCGCACGCGTGTCGCTGGTGGTGGGCGTCAGCGCGGTGCTGCTGTCGTCGGTGGTGGGCGGCCTCATCGGCATGGTGGCCGGCTACTTCAAGCGCAAGGTCGAGGCGGTCACGCTGTTCGGTGCCGACGTGCTGATGGCATTCCCCACCCTGCTGCTCGCCGCGTCCATCGTGGCGTTCACCGACTCGCGCGGCCTCGTCACCGTGGTGCTCGCCATCGCGCTCATCTACCTCGGCCCCACCATCCGCATCGTGCGCGCCCTCACGCTCAGCACCTCGAACCGCGAGTTCGTCACCGCCGCCCGCTCGCTCGGCGCCACGAACGCGCGCATCATCCGCCGCGAGATCATGCCCAACGTGGTGCCCACGCTGATGTCGATGATGATCGTCGCGGTGGCCGGTGCCATCGTCGCCGAGGGCGGTCTCGCCTACCTGAACCTGTCCGTCGCCCCGCCCACGCCCACGTGGGGCGCGATGATCGCCGCCGGGAAGCCGAAGATCGACGAGAGCCTGTACCCCGTGCTCGTGCCCGGCGGTGCGCTGTTCCTCACCGTGCTCTCGCTCACGCTCATCGGCGACGCCATCCAGAAGCGCCAGGCGCGCAACACCGGCGCCATCTGAGCCGGACTCGACGTGCATCCCCTCCTCCACTCGGTGCTCCAGGGACACACCGGCGTCGACGCGCTGGGCACTGCGCTCCGACTCGCCGGTGGGCCGCTGCGCACCGACCGCGGTGACGACTCGGTGGCGCTCACCTTCGTGTGGCTGGGCGATGCTCCGGCGGTGTCGTTGCAGTGCGGCCTCGTGCCGGGTGGCGCCTCCATCGAGCTCGACCGACTGGGTGACCTGCCCGTGTGGTCCGCCGAACTCGTGGCACCCCGCGACACGCTGGTGTCGTACCGGCTCGTGATCGACGACCCGTTCCTCGGTGCACACGACCTCGACGACGACGGTTGGCAACGCCTGATGCTGGTGGCCCAGCAACGATCGTTCGCCGATCCGCACAACCCGGAGCGCATTGCGCCGCTCGCCGTGCTGTTCGGGCTGCCGGTGCCGCCCGAGCAGTACGAATCGGTGCTCGCACTCGACCACGCGCCGTCCGCCCCGTGGTTCCAGCCCCACGATGCACCACCGGGTTCGCTGCACCGGTTCGAGCACACGTCGGCGGCGCTCGGCGACCGACGCGCCATCACCGTGTGGACCCCGCCGGTGCCGGCCACCGAGCATCCGCTCGTGCTGCTGCTCGACGGCACCTCGTTCCTGCAGCTCGCCGAACTGCCCCATGCGCTCGATCTGGCCGTGGCCCGCGGCGACATGCGTCCACCGATCGTCGCGTTCGTGCACGAGGCCGAGGGCTCGGCCGGGTTGGCCGACCGCACCCGCGAGCTGAGCTGCAACCCGGCACACGCCTCGATGCTCGTGGACGAGCTGCTCCCCGAGTTGCGCCGGCGATTCCCGGTGTCGACCGAGGCCGCCGACACGGTGCTCGGCGGGGCCAGCCTCGGCGGGCTGGCCAGCGCGTTCACCGCAACGGGCCGACCCGATGTCGTCGGCAATGTGCTGTCGGTGTCGGGCAGCTTCTGGTTCGGCCTCGAGCGCGACGGCCGCGATCAGTGGCTGACGCGGCAGCTGCAGATCGAGCCAGTGCGCGGCCTGCGGTGGTACCAGCAGATCGGTCGGCTCGAGGACGGGCCGCTCGCCGTGGCCCCCGATGTCACCCACCTGCAGGCGAACCGGAATCTGCACGAGCTGCTCGTGACACAGGGGGTCGACGTCACGTACGACGAACTCGGCACCGCACACGACGTGTGCGCGTTCCGCGTCGCGGTGCTGCGCGGCCTGTGTGCGCTGCTGCCCCGCTGACCGCGGCTCAGCCGACGGCCAGGTGGTGCAGTGCCAGCGCGGCGTGCAACGCCACGCCGGTGGGAAGTGCCGCATCGTCGTGCACCACCCGGTTGGAGTGGTTCGAGTCGGCCGTGGTGAAGTCGCGATCGTGCGGGGTGCAGCCCAGGAACACCATGGCACCGGGCACTCGCTCGATGACGAAGCTGAAGTCCTCGGCCCCCATGGTGGGCGTGGGCAGCTGGTACACCGATCGTGCGCCGAGCAGGTCGGTGGCCACCGACAGCACGGTGTCGGCCGACGCGGCGTCGTTCACCGTGACGGGATAGCCCTCGCCCAGCACCACCTCCACGGTCGCGCCGTGCGCCGCGGCGATGCCCTCGGCCACTCGACGCACACCGTCGTGCAATCGTTGGCGTGTCGCGGCGCTCACTGCGCGCATCGTGCCCTCGACGACAGCCACTTCGGGGATCACGTTGGTGGTGGTGCCCGCCGCGATGCGGCCCACCGTGACGATGCCCGGATCGAACACGTCGATGCGCCGCGTCACCATCGTCTGCATCGCCTGCACGATCTCGCACGCGACCGGGATGGGGTCGAGTGCACCGTGCGGCTGGCTCGCGTGCCCGCCACGACCGGTGACCGTGATGGTGAGCCGATCACTCGAGGCCATCAGCGGGCCTGGACGGGTGATCACCAGCCCCGTGGGCGCGTTCGGACTGAGGTGGATGGCGTACGCCGCGTCGACGGTCGATGCACTGCCGTCGACCGCGTGGGGCGGCAGGTCGAGCAGCCCTTCGTCGAGCATGTGGCGCGCGCCGGCTGCGCCGTTCTCCTCCCCCGGCTGGAACATGAACAGCACGCGCCCGGCCAGCTGGTCGCGCATGCCCGACAGCAGCCGCGCCGCGCCGGCCAGCATCGCAGTGTGACCGTCGTGTCCACACGCGTGCATCACGCCATCGTTGCGTGATGCACACGCCTCACCCGTGTCCTCGTGCAGCGGCAACGCGTCCATGTCGCCGCGCAGCAGCACCGTCGGGCCGGGACGCGAACCGGTGAGCAACGCGGCCACCCCGGACGTGGTGCGGTGCAGCGTCACGTCGAGTGGCAGGCCTTCCAGGGACGCCAGCACCGCCTCACGCGTGCGCGGCGTGTGCAGGCCGAGTTCGGGCCAGCGGTGCAACTCGTGACGCATGTCCACCACGCCGCCACCGAGGTCGCGGGCCGCGCCGAGCAACCCGTCGGAGTCGGTCACGTCGGGCGCTTCCGCTGCCGTCGCACTCGGGCCTCGATGCCGTCGAGCAGCAGCTGCATCAGGTACTCGAACGACTCGTCGAGCGGACTGTCCGATGCGTCGCTCCAGCGCACCGAGAGCGCCTTGTCACCCATGTCGTCGAAGTGTGCCGCCAGGTGCGGGAAACGCTCAGGGTCGATGCTGCGCAACTCCGCCTCCACCACCGCGCTGCCCTCCGGCCCCGACTCGGCCCGTGGCGCCAGCTCCATGAGCACGAACCCGCGCACCGCGCCCATCAGCGAGTTGAACACGTGCACCATCTCGTCACCGAGACCGAGCGCCGCCAACTTGCCGACGATGGCGTCGGGGATGGCCAACGACTCGTTGTTGCGTGCTCGTTCCATACTGGCCAGACGCGCCACGTCGGGATGGGCGAACGCATTGCGCCGGTACCGGCGGCCGAGCTCCATCATCCACTCGCGCCAGTCGGTCAGGTGGTCGGGCAGCTCGACGTCCTGGATCCAGCGGTACTCCACCAGGCCCAGCAGCTGACCGCGGTCGCCGACGTGCCAGTACAGCGTGGCAGGGAACACGCCGAGTTCGGTGGCCAGCGATCGCATGCTGAACCCCTCGAGGCCGCGCTCCTCGATCAGCCGGTAGGCGGTGTCGACGATGAGATCGCGGGTCATCGGCGTCTCGGCCTTCGCACCTCGTTTGCGGGTGGGTTGCGTGGCACTCATGCGAGCACGTCCTCTTGTGGTTCGACGACGGCGCCCAACTCCTGGAGCACGTCGGGATCGACGGTGACGCCCAGACCGGGGCCGGCGGGCACTTCGATGGTGGAACCCTGCAGGACGAAGGGCTCGGTGATGTCGCGCCGCCAGTAGCGCTCGCTGGCGGAGATGTCGGCGGGGAAGGTGAACCCGGGCAGCGCCGCGAGTGCCACGTTGGCGGCGCGCCCCACGCCGGTCTCCAACATGCCGCCGCACCAGACCGGCACGCCACGCTCCCGGCACGCGTCGTGGATGCGCACCGCCTCGAGCACGCCGCCCACGCGACCGACCTTGATGTTGACGATGGTGCAGGCGCCCATGTCGAGTGCCGTGAGGGCGTGGCCGACCGAGAGGATCGACTCGTCGAGGCAGATCGGTGTGGCCATACGCGCCGCAAGTGCGGCGTGCGCCTGCAACTCGTCGGGCGCGTACGGCTGCTCGATCATCAGCATCCCGAACCGGTCGAGCTCGGCCAGCAGATCGGCGTCACCCGGCTCGTAGCCGGCGTTCGCGTCGACCTGCAGGGCGAGGTCGGGGAAGGCACTGCGCACGGCCTGGAGGGGCGCGAGATCCCAGCCGGGCATGATCTTCAGCTTCACGCGGCGGTAGCCGTCGGTCACATAGCCCGCCACCTGCTCGACCAGTTCGTCGACCGTGGGCGTGATGCCCACCGACACACCCACGTCGATGGCGGTGCGAGTGGCACCCAGCCGCGCCGCGAACGACGTGCCGGCCGCGCGGAGTTCGGCATCGAGCACGGCCATCTCGAGACCGGCCTTCGCGGCGCGATACCCCTTCACCTGACGGCACGCACCCGCAACCGCATCGGCCGTCACGTCGCCGAGCGAGCGGACCGCAGGAACCAGCCAGCGACGCAGCACCATCATCGCCGACTCGGTGAACTCCTCGTTGTAGAAGGGGTCGGCGTGCGCGGCACACTCGCCCCACCCCTCCCCCGAGTCGGTGATCACGTGCACCAGCAACACGTCGCGTGTCACCTGCACCCCGAACGAAGTGCGGAACGGTCGCACCAATGGCATCGCCACCCGTACGAGCTCGACGCGTGCCAGCCTCACCCCGCACCGCCGATCACGTAACCACCATCGGAGAGACCGAGCACGGTGCAACCGGTCGCGAACACCTCGGAGAAGGCGCTCCCCACTCTCGTACGGGTGGCTGCCGCAGCCGCCGGATCGGTGGCGCGCAGCCCCTGGTAGTCGGCGGGGATCGCGATGAGCGAGGTGCCCTCCGACGGTGGCACCTCGGCACCGCCCACCGGCACGTCGAGCCGCCAGCTGACCTCGATGCGGTCGGTGGTGTCGCCCGTGTTGAACGCATCCTGCCGCTCGCCGTAGCAGTGCGGGAGGAAGCCCACCACCTGCGCGCCGAGGCGCACCAGGTTGAACCGAGCGTTGGCGAACAACAGCGGATCGAACGTCCAGCGCATCTCGTCGATGCCGTGCTGGAGGCACATCGCACGCTGCGCGAGCTTGAGCGCATAGCCCACGCCACCGCCACGAATGCCCGCCCGCACACCCACCTGGTGCGAGTGGAAGTGCACGCCACCCTCCCAGCCCAGCCACCCGAGCGCGAACCCGATGGGCGCATCCTCGCGACGCGCCACCAACAGGCAGGCGCCACCGAGCGCCAACCCGCGCAGCAGGTTGCGCGGCGGCACGATCTCGGGTCCCCACACCTGTTCCATCGTGGCGCGCAGCACGTCGAGTTCGTCGGGCGCGGCGACGGCCTCCACCGTCACACCGGCCGCGAGCGCGGCAGCGGCGGCCGCGGCGCGAGCTTCGTCGACCGTGGTCACCCGAACCTCGCGGCGTGGGCCTGCAGCACATCGGCCACCGTCGCGGTGACGCGCCGCACCGTGGGCAGGTGCAGGAACTCGTTCGGCCCGTGCGCATTCGACTCCGGCCCGAGCACACCGATCAGCAGGAACTGGGCGTCGGGCATCTGCGCGCCGAGCATCCCCATGAACGGGATGGTGCCACCCACACCGCACGAGGCCACCGGTCGGCCCCAGTGGCGAAGGCTGGCGGCTTCGGTGGCGGCGGCCAGCCACGGCTCGAACGCTGGTGACTCCCAGCCCGGTCCACGGGCACCGTCGAGCAACCGCACCGTCGCGCCGAACGGCGGGTCGGTCTCGAGCACGGCGCGCAGTTCCTCACCCACTGCCCAGGTGTCGGCCGTGGGGGGCAGCCGCAGCGACAGCTTCACCGACATGCGCGAGCGGAACACGTTGCCGGCGTCGGCCACGGGCGGCAGGCCGTCGACACCGATGACCTCGAGGGCCGGCCGCCACGTCTCGTTGAGCAACTCGGCATGCGCGTCGATGCCCATCGGCTGCACACCCGGCACCGGACGGAACGACGACGACAGCGTCGGGAACGCTGCGGCGGCGATGGCGGCCTCCTGCACGCGGTGCTCGGGAATGTCGACGTTGGCAGTGCGCAGCAGCAGTCGACCGGTGGCCGAGTCCTCGATGCGGTCGAGCAACAGCCGCAGGATGCGGAACGACGACGGCAGGACGCCGCTCGCGCGGCCGCTGTGCGGGTCATCGGCGCACACCTCGATGTCGAGCACGCCGCCACACACGCCGCGGGTGGACGTGGTGGTCCACAGCCGGTCGTAGCTCTCGCAGAACGAGTCGAGCGTGATCACCAGGTCGGCAGGGCCGATGCGCGGCAGCAGCCGCTCGAGATGGTCGGCCAGGTGCACCGACGAACTCTCCTCGCTCGCCTCGATGAGCACCACCAGTCGGCCGTGTCGTCCGCCGGCCTCGTGCACCGCAGCGATGCCGATGAGCGCGGCGAACACCGAGTAGCCGTCGTCGGCACCGCCACGCCCGTACAGACGGTCGCCGTCGAGCACCGGCAGCCACGGCCCCAACCCCGGCGCCCACGGCTCCATCTCCGGCTGCTTGTCGAGGTGGCCGTAGAGCAGCACCGTGTGCTCGGCGAGCCCCGCATCGGTGGCGGGGATCTCCACCAGCAGCACCGGGGTGAGCCCCGACACTTCCACCAACTCCACCATCATCCCGGGGATCACCTGTGCGGCGGCCCAGTCGCGCAGCAGCACGGCAGCGCGGCGCAGGTGACCGTTGGCCTCCCACTCCGGATCGAACATCGGCGACCGGGCCGGCACCGAGATGTACTCCTGCAGCACCGGCAACGCGGTGTCCCACTCGCGATCGATGAACGTCGTCATGCCTGCGCCTCCACGGGTTCGAACGACATCAGCTCGTTGCCATCGACCAGCACGGCGACGCGCTGCACGCGCCCTTGGTCGACCACGACCTCCAGTGTCGCGCCCGTCTCCTCGTCGAGGAACGTGGTGGGAGCGAGCGGCAACATGCGGCGACGACCGTACGGCGCCGGGCTGAACAGTTCGCCGTCGGCGAACTCCAGCTTCATCGGCCGGTCGAACGGACCGCGGTAGCGGCCCGCGTAGGAGCGCAGCACGTCGTCGGGCACGTCGACCACCGCGATGGGGTCGGGGCCGAGATCACCCCATCCGTACTCGTTCGCCACCGCTCGGCGGATCTCGGCGCACAACGTGGTGCCCGCGTCGGCGTTGGTGAGCATCGCGGCACCGACCGGCAGTTCCACGAGGCCGTCGACCTGGCTGCGAAACCCCTCGTTGCCACCGCTGTGACCGAACCGGCGCAGCGCACCCTCACCACCGAGCTCGGGGCCGAGACCGAACGGCGAGTCACCCACCGGCACCACCATCTCCCTGGCGGTCGACGGCGAGATCGGCCCGCCCGTCGCGCCGCCGAGAATGCGCTGCACGCCGATGACCCAGCGGGCGAGGTCGACCGCCGTGGTCCACAGACCGGCCGCCTGCAGTTCGGGGTAGACGTGGAACCCACCGGGCACCGGACCGCCCATTGCATCGTGCGCAACCGCGGCGCGCGAGGTGCGAGCGGGCGACAGCGGTTGCTCGTATGCACTGTCCACCATGTCGAACGGCCGCAGCACGAGATCGGCCATCAGCGACGGGAAATCGCGGCCGGTGACGTCGACGAGCAACTGCTGCACGATGGTGCTGCCGCCGCCGGAGTACTGCACCACGGTGCCGGGCGGTGCGAACGACTCGACGGAGGGCGTGTTGGCCGCGCCGGCGCCCGAGAGCAGTTCGGGCACCGTCGGCAGGGGACGGCCCACGGGGTAGCCGGGGAAGCCGGGCACCGACGTACCGGCCGTGTGGCTGAGGAGCGCCCGCAACGTGACCGAGCGATCGGCGGTGTGCGCGCTGTCGGGCAGCCGCCAGCTGCGCAGGTACGAGTTGACGTCGGTGTCGAGATCGAGCGTGCCGTGCTCCACCAACGACAGCACTGCCACGGCCGCAACGGCCTTGCTGATGCTGGCTGCCTGGAACAGGGTGGTGGCGTGCACCGCCGGGCCACCGGTGGTGGTGACGCCGTAGCCGGCCGCCCAGCTGATCTCGCCGTCGTCGACGATCGCGAGGCTCACGCCCGGCACGCCGTAGCGCTGCATGCGCTCGGCCATCGTGTGCCGCTCGACCGGGCGGCCCGCGATCTGCAGCGCAGCCACCAGCCCGCGCTCGACGCGGTCGCGACGCTCGGCCGCGCTCATGCGCCACCGCCGACGAGGCCCCGCGACACCACGGTGCCGACGGCGTTGCGCACGACGTCGTGCGGTGGACGGTTGGCCTGGTTGAACGTACCGGTGACGGTGACACCCGACTCGGGATGCACGTGCATCCACGCGCCCCAGTGACCGCGGTGGCCGCGGAACAGCCGACCGTGCAGGTCGCGCGCCTCCACGCCGAAGCCGTAGCCGAGGTAGCCGGGTGAATGCCGCTCCGGGTCGAGCGTGCGGAACCGCCAGTCGAGCATCTGGTCGAGCCACGGTTGCGGCACCAGGCGGCCATCCACCAGTGCCTGCGCGAACGTGGCGAGGTCGTCGACGTCGCTCACCAGTCCACCGCCCGACCAGTCGGCGGTGCCGTGGATGACGGAGCAGTCGAGGTGCCCCTCGTGCGGATGGCTGAGCTCGGGCCCGCGATGCGGTTCGTGGCCCTCGAGGTACGTGACCGAGAGGCCGAGCGGTTCGATGATGCGCTCGCGGTAGGCCTGGTGCAGCGGACGACCGTCGAGGTGCTCGATGATGAGGCCCAGCAGCACGTAGCCGGTGTCGCTGTACGCGTAGCCGTAGCCGCGCCCGGGCGGGAAGTGCGGTGTGCCCCACACGATGCTGCCCTCGAGCATCTCGCGTGGAGTCCACACGTGGCCGGGGTCGTTGGCGATGGTGCCGAAGAAGCCCTCGGACATCGCGTAGTCGAACAAGCCCGACGAGTGCGTGAGCAGTTGTCGCACGGTGATCTCCTCGCCGTACGACGTGCCGTCGAGCACGTGCAGTCGCGGCACCAGGTCGAGGTGCTCGGGCGGCAGATGCCGACTCATCAGATCGTCGAAGTGCAGGCGTCCCTCGGCCGCCAACTGGGTGATCACGACACCGGTGAAGGTCTTGGTGATGCTGGCGATGCGGAACGTGGTGTCCACGGTGGCGGGCGTGCCGCCGATACTGATGCCACCGGCGACGTGACGCCACACGGGCTCGCCCGGCACCTGCACGCGCAACAGCACGGCAGCGCCATCGATCGCGGCTTCGGCGTCGACCAGGGCCTGCAGTTCGGCCGCGATCTCGTCGTGGTGGGTCATCGGGTGCTCCGTTCTCCGGCATCGTGGTGGAGGGCGTACTGGTGGAGGAACGCGACGGCGTCGTCGCGATCGGGGGTGCTGTCGAGCGCGGCCATCACGGCCAGACGTGCCTTCTGTGCGGTGAGGCCGCCGGCGCCGACGGCGCCGAGCAACGCGAGGTCGTCGTTCGCTGCGGTGGGCGTGAACGCTCGCGACGCGAGCACCACCAGGGTGCCGGCCTTCCACGCGCCGTGGACCACCGGCCACAGGTTGCGAGCACCGTTCAGATCGCCGAACACCTCCACCACGGCGCCGCGCACGCGGCCTTCGTCGCCGGTGCGCAGCGCGGCCTCGAGCACGGCGGCGGGCATGCCCGGCCAGCACGTCACCAGCGGCACGTCGCTGGTCATGGCCGTGGCGGGACGGCGCGCCTCGGCGTCGGCCTCGAAGTGCACCGCGCCGTCGACCACTGCGCCGACCGGCCGGAAGGGCAACGAGTGGAACGCGTCGACGGAAGCCGCCGAGCGCTTCGTGACGCGGTCGGCTGCGTGCAGCTCGCCGTTCAGGCACACCAACACCTCGCGACCCACGGCAGTCGGGCTCGCGGCGACAGTGATGGCGTCACGCAAGTTGGCGGGGCCGTCGGGCTGCGCGTGCGAGTGCACCCGCATCGAGCCGGTGAACACCACCGGCCGGCGGGCCGGGCCGGTGCCGAGCAGCAACTGCGCGACGAACGCGGTGAGTTCGAGCGTGTCGGTGCCGTGCACCACCACCACCCCGTCGGCGCCGGTGGCCAGCAACGCTCGCGCCCGTTCGGCGACCGCCACCATGTCGGCCGTGGAGAGGTTCGACGATGGACCGGAGGCCACGTCGTGCACCTGCACGTCGACCGACAGTGCACCCAACTCGTCGACGAGTTGCCGCCCGGGGATCTCGGTCCACGCGGCGCCGTCGAAGTGCGAGGCGATGGTGCCCCCGGTGGCGATGACGTGCACGGTCATCGCATCGCTCCGCGATGGAACGTGACCACGGGCGTCCACTCGGCGACGTCGTCGATGGGGAACATCGGGCGGCGCAGGTGCTCGAACTCGAGCTGGTGGATCTCGGCGCTCGCCACACCCGGGGTGCCGACCTCGATGATCTGATCGGCCTCGAACAGGTGGGCGAAGCCGGCACGGAAGTGACCACGCGACTTCACCACCACCACCTTTGCGCTGGCGGGGTCGAGGCCGACGTGCAGCAACGTGTCGTCGTCGGCGCACTGCACCTTGTGCGACGACACCCCGATGCGCACGCCGCCGAGGTCGAGCGCACAGCACCGGCTGGCGTGGCGGGTACTGCCGTCGTACACACCCTTCGTGGGCACGAGCGGGCGATCGACCAGCGACAGCACCGTGGCCTCCACGCGGAACGGACGCGCGAGCGGACGGTCGCTGCCCTCGTTGAAGTGCGCGACGATGCGCGCACCCTCGCCGGCGTCCCACGCGGCGTCGACCACACCGCGGTCGCACTGCAGTCCCATCACCACGCCGTCGACACCGGCGTCGAGCAGCGCCTCGAGCAGGAACGTGGTGTTCCCGGGGGCGCCGCCGCCGGGGTTGTCGGCGGTGTCGGCCAGGATGACCGGCGAGCGAACGCCGGTCGCCGCCCGCGCCGCCTCGGCCACGGCGTCGGCCATCGGCGTGGCGCGCGTGCGGTAGCGGTCGCGGGCATCCCATGCTGCGGTGGCCACCTCCTCGGCCACGGCGGCCGCGACCTCGGGCGCGTCGCGGTCGGCGGTGACGCACACCGACAGGCCGCCGTCGGGAACGTCGGAGAGCGAGAACCCGCCGAACACCGACACGTTCCACACGGGTGCGGCGATGCGCGCCTCGGCCAACTCGCGCACGTCGCCCAGCGGCTCGCCCGGCAGCGTGTTCTGGGCGAGCTGCGGCAGCATCAGGGGTGGCCGACACATCGTCACCACGGTGCGGTGCCCGTCGAGCAGACGGTGCACGTGCTCAGCCGCCTCGACGGCCCGTTCGGTGATGTCGACGTGTGGGTTCGTGCGATAGCCGACGATCACGTCGACCAGGTCACACATCTCGGGCGACAGATTGGCGTGGAAATCGAGCACCATCACCACGGGCACGTCGTCGCCCACTGCCTCGCGTACGCCGCGCAGGAACGTGGTGTCGGGGTCGAGATCCTCGGTGGTGCGACCGGCACCATGGCCCATCACCAGCACCGCGTCCACCTCCCCCACCTCGCGCAGGGCATCGGTCACCTGGTGCACGATCTTCTGGAAGTGGGCGTCGAGCAACGGACCCGAGGCGCCGAACTCCCAGAGCGGGCACTCGGCGAACTGCACGTCGCGCAGCTCGCGCAGTCGACGCATGGCGGGCCCGGCCTCCCACGTCGCGGCAAGGCCGCCAGGCGTCTCGGCCACCTGCAACCCGTGCCCGTGCGTGACGGGGTCGGCGAACGCGTTCACCTCGTGCATGTAGCCCGTGATCGCGACGATCGGCACCCGTGACATCAGTTGTACAGCGTACAACACACGCCGGGACCGCCCCGCAGGGCAGCCGTCAGGCCCGCACGCGGTCGATGCGGTCGTACAGCGTGCTGCGCTGCTGCAGACGACGGCCGAGCGGCGACACCAGGTCGCCGAACCGCTCCTCCGTCATCCCCTGGCCGTGGGCGGCACCCGCCGCACGGGAGATGTTCTCGTCCATCAGCGTGCCACCGAGGTCGTTGCACCCGGCCTGCAGCAACTGCAGGGCACCCGCTTCACCGATCTTCACCCACGACAGCTGGATGTTGTCGATGAGCCCGCGGTACGCGATTCGGGCCACGGCGTGCATCAGCAACGTCTCGCGGAACGTGGGGCCACGGCGCGACGCACGCTGCAGGTAGATGGGCGACGCCATGTGCACGAACGGCAGGCCCACGAACTCGGTGAACCCACCGGTGATCTTCTGCAGTTCGCGGGTGCGCAGCATGTGCCGCGCCCACGACTCGGGATGCTCGATCGAGCCGAACATGATGGTGACGTTCGACTTCAGGCCCACCTCGTGTGCCGCGGCGTGGCAGTCGAGCCACTCGTCGGTGGTGATCTTGTCGGGACACAGCACGGCCCGCACGTCGTCGTCGAGGATCTCGGCGGCGGTACCCGGCAGCGACGCCAGACCGGCGTCCTTCAACCGGCGCAGATAGGTGGCCAGGTCCTCGCCCAACCGCTTCGCACCTTCGGTGACCTCGAGCGCCGTGAAGCCGTGCACGTGCATCTCGGGCACCGCCTGCTTCACGGCGTGCGTGACGTCGATGTAGTAGTCGCCGTCGAAGTTGGGGTGAATGCCGCCCTGCAGCGTCACCTCGGTGGCGCCCATGTCCCAGGCCTCGACGGCGCGTTGCGCGATGTCGTCGAGCGTCAGCAGGTACGGCGTGCCCCGCAGGTTCAGCGACAGCGGCCCCTTCGAGAACCCGCAGAACTTGCACTTGAACGTGCACACGTTGGTGTAGTTGATGTTGCGGTTGTGCACCCAGGTGATGGCGTCACCCACGGCCTGGTGCCGCAGCTCGTCGGCCAGTTCGGCCACGGCCACCACTTCCGGACCTCGGGCACGGAACAGCGTGACGATCTGTTCGAAGCCCACCTCGTTGCCGGCGGCCACACCGTCGAGCACCTCGCGCAGCGCGCCGCGCGCCTGCCCGCTGCGGGGCGACGGCAGCAGGGTGGGCGGCTCCTGCGTGGCACCCGAGTACCACTGCGTCGACCGGTGGCCGACCAGCACCACCTCGGCGCCGTCGAGCACCACGTCGGCCGCCGTGACCTTCTCGGGCCACACTGCGCCCGGGTCGTCGCGGCCCAGGCACTCGGCGTCGCTGCGGTCCTGCACCGGGAAGCGCAGCGCGGAGTGCAGCCAGCGCTGCGGGTCGCGCACGTACTCGGGGTAGATGGTGAGGCGGGGCGCGAGCGCGTACCCCTTGGCCTCGGTGACCTCGCGCAGCCGGTCGAGTGCCGGCCACGGCCGCTCGGGGTTCACGTGGTCGAGCGTCAGCGGCGACACGCCGCCCCAGTCGTCGATGCCCGCGTCGAGCAGCACCCCGAAGTCGTCGCTCAGGTTGGGTGGCGCCTGCAGGTGGATCTCGGGCGGCAGCACCAGACGCGCCACTGCGATGGACCACAGGTACTCGTCGGTCGGGCATGGCGGTTCGTGCTGCATGCCGGTGCCGGGCTTGGGCAGGAAGTTCTGCACGATCACTTCCTGCACGTGGCCGTGCTGGAGGTGCGAGTCACGAATCGCCAGCAACGCGTCGATCCGGTCCTGCCGGGTCTCGCCGAGGCCGACCAGGATGCCGGTGGTGAACGGGATGCCCAGGTGTCCCGCCGTGTCGAGCGTGGACAGGCGGCGCGCCGGCACCTTGTCGGGTGCACCGCGATGGCACGGCAGGTCGTCGCGCAGCGTCTCGAGCATCATCCCCTGGCTCGGCGACACCTCGGCCAGGAGGCGCAGTTCGTCCTCGTACAGCGCACCGGCGTTGGCGTGCGGCAGCAGCCCGGTCTCGTCGAGCACCAGCTTCGCCATCGCGTGCAGGTAGTGCACGGTGCTGTCGTAGCCCTGTTCGCGCAGCCAGTCGCGGGCCACGGTGTAGCGCGCCTCGGGGCGCTCGCCGAGGGTGAACAACGCCTCGTGACAGCCCATGCGAGCACCGTCGCGGGCGATGCGCAGCACCTGCTCGGGGGTGAGGTACGGCGCACCCAGCCGGGCGGGCGGCTGCGCGAACGTGCAGTAGCCGCACTTGTCGCGGCACAGCATGGTGAGCGGGATGAACACCTTCGGCGAGTAGGTGATGCGGGTGCCGTGGGCCCGGTCGCGCACGGCACGCGCCTCGGCCATCAACTCGTCGACGGGCCGCTCAGTGAGTTCCATTTCAGAACCCTACCCGCTGGTGAGTTTCGAATCAGAACCCGAAGGTGCGGGTACAGTCCCGGACATGGCGAGCCCGGCATCCGACGCGACGACGCTCGAGCGCACGCTGCAACTGGTGGGCGACCGGTGGAGCATCCTCATCATCCGCGCCGCCCTGCGGGGGTTGCGCCGGTTCGACGAGTATCAGGCCGACCTCGGCATCGCCCGGCCCATCCTCACCAACCGCCTACGCCGACTCGTCGACGGTGGCGTCATGGCGAAGGAGCAGTACCAGGCCCACCCACCGCGCTACGAGTACCGCCTCACCCCTGCAGGTGTGGCCCTCTCCCCCGCGCTCGTCGCCCTCATCCGGTGGGGCGAGCACCACCTGGCCGACGGCGACGCCGAGATCGTGCTCGTGCACGGTCCGTGCGGCACCGAACTGGAGCAGGGGTTCTGGTGCCGGCACTGCGCCACCACGTTCCAACCGACGGCCATCCGCGCCGCGGCACGCGATAGAACAGGGTCATGACGGTCGCCGCCATCGTGCTCGCTGCGGGCGAAGGGTCCCGCATGCGTTCTGCCCGCCCCAAGCCACTGCACCTCATCTGCGGACGCCCGATGGTGATGCACGTCATCCATGCACTCGAGGGCCTCGATCCCGAACGCACCGTCGTGGTGGTGGGCCACGGTGCCGAGCGCGTCACCAAGAAGGTGCAGGAGCAGGCGCCCGAGTGGGCCAACGTCACGTTCGTCGAGCAGACCGTGCAGCGCGGCACCGGCGACGCCGCCATGGTGGGGCTGAGCGCGTTCCCCGGCGACGACCTCGACGACACCTCCACCGTGGTGGTGCTGCCGGGCGACACGCCACTGCTGCAGGCGCACTCCCTCGACGAACTGGTGGCGGCGCACAACGCGCATCAGTACGCCGCAACGCTCATCACCAGCGTGCTCGACGACCCCACCGGCTACGGCCGCGTCATCCGCCAACCGTCGAAGGATGGCAACGGGCGTGTGCTGCGCATCGTGGAAGAACGCGACGCCACACCGGAGGAGCGAGCCATCCGCGAGGTGTGCACCTCGATGTACGCGTTCCGGCGCGACCTGCTCGGCCCGGCGTTGCGCCACCTCAGCCCCGACAACGCGCAGGGCGAGTACTACCTCACCGACGTCGTCGGCAGCCTGGCCGCGATGGGCCACCGCATCGGATGCGTGCAGGTACCGGTTGCCGAGACCCAGGGCGTGAACGACCGCTGGCAACTGGCACTGGCCGAGCGCGAACTCCGCAGCCGTACGAACCGGCGCTGGCTGCTCAACGGCGTCACCATGCTCGACCCACGACAGACCTTCGTCGACGTCACCGTGCAACTCGGCCGCGACGTCACGCTGTACCCCGGCACCATCCTGCAGGGCGACACGGTCATCGGTGACGGCTGCGAGATCGGGCCCGACACCCGCCTGGTCGACTGCACCGTCGGCGACGGCGCGGTGGTCGAGCACGCCGTCGGCCGCGACAGCGAGATCGGCGAGGGCGCCCGCGTCGGTCCGTATGCGTTCCTGCCCACCGGCAGTCACGTGCATGCGAACGCGGTGACCGGCGCCTTCTACACTGCGCCTGCAGACTGACGCACGAGCACGCGGGAGAGCAATGGAGAAGGTCACCACCAAGCGGATGTCGCTCTACTCGGGGCGCACGCATCCTGCGCTCGCCGAGGAAGTGGCCCAGCACCTCGGCACCGACCTCGGCAATCCCGGTCTCGTGCAGTTCGCGAACGGTGAGATCCGCTGCCGGTTCGGCGAGAGCATCCGCGGTTCCGACGTGTTCATCATGCAGACCCACTGCGGCCACGACGGCCGCTCCATCAACGACTCCCTGATGGAGCAGCTCATCATGATCGACGCCGCGTACCGCGCGTCGGCCAAGCGCATCACCGCCGTGTGCCCGTTCTACGGCTACGCCCGCCAGGACCGCAAGGCCGAGGGCCGCGAACCCATCACCGCCCGCATGGTGGCCGACCTGTTCAAGGCCGCCGGCGCGAAGCGCATGGTGAGCATCGACCTGCACAGCGGCCAGATCCAGGGCTTCTTCGAGGGTCCGGTCGATCACCTCACGGCGATGCCGGTGCTCGAGAACTTCGTGCGCCAGAACGCGACCTCGCCCGTGATCGTGGCCCCCGATGCCGGCCGCATCAAGGTGGCCGAGCGCATGGCGTCGCACCTCAGCGACATCGGCTCCGACCTCGCGTTCATCTACAAGCGTCGCCCGAAGGGCACCACCAACGTGGCCGAGGCGAAGGAAGTGATGGGCGACGTCGAGGGCCGCCTGTGCATCCTCAACGACGACATGATCGACTCGGGCGGCACCATCGTGTCGGCCGCCGACGTGCTGATGGCCCGCGGCGCGAAGGAAGTGTGGGCCATGGCCACGCACGCCGTGCTCAGCGGCCCGGCCATCGACCGCCTCAAGAACTCGGTCATCACCAAGGTGGTGCTCACCAACACCCTGCCCCTCCCCCCGGAGAAGCAGATCGACAAGATCGAGGTGCTCAGCATCGCCCCGCTCATCGCCGACGCGCTGAATGCGGTGTTCGACGATTCCAGCGTGAGCGAGATCTTCGGCGGCGAGAACCAGGCCTGATCGCCCTCCCCACCCCGGTTTCCCTGGGGTTTCCGGCGCCCGATTGTCGCAGGGCGCATGCACCGGTAGGCTGCGACGTCGTTCTTTTCACGCCTTGATCGAGGGTTCGCAATGTCCACCAAGCTCGTCGCCCAGTCCCGCACCGCATCCGGTTCGGCCGCCGCTCGCCGCATGCGCGCCGAGGGTCACATCCCCGCAGTGGTGTACGGGCAGGGCATGTCCCCCCTCAGCGTCTCGGTCGAGCGCCGCGAGCTGCGCCTGGCGCTCTCGGGTGCCGCCGGCGTGAACACCGTGCTGTCGCTCGAGGTCGAGGGCAAGACCTACCCCGCCGTGGTGAAGGAACTCCAGCGCCACCCCATCAAGCGCACGGTCAGCCACATCGACTTCCTCACGGTCAACATGAACGAGGAGCTCACGGTGCACGTGCCGCTGCGCCTCGAGGGCGAGGCCAAGGCCGTCGTCGCCGAGGGCGGTCTGGTCGACCCGGCCGTCGACAGCATCGAAGTGAGCTGCACGCCGGGCAACATCCCCGACGAGTTCGTCATCGACATCACCGACATGCAGCCGCACGACGTCATCCGTCTGGCCGACGTGCCGATGCCCAAGGGCGTCACCGCCACGGGCGACCCCGACATGCCGGTGGTCACCATCCTCATCACGGCGGCGGCCAACGCCGGCGCCGACACCGAGGGTGATGCCGAGGCTGCCGCCGAGGGCGGCGACGCCGCCGCCGAGTGACCTGACGTCGCGATGATCGACGCGATCATCGTCGGCCTGGGCAATCCCGGACGCGAGTACGCGCGCACGCGCCACAACGTCGGGCAGGAGGTCGTCGACCTCCTGGTCGAACGGCTGGGCGAGAAGATGAAGGTCGGCCGCGACAAGGCGGCCGTCTGCGAGACGCGCCTCGTCGGCAAGCGAGTGGTGCTGGCGTTCCCCACCACCTACATGAACCTCAGCGGTGAGGCCGTGGGCGCGCTGTGGCGCCGCCACAAGCTCACCGATCCGGCGCAACTGGTGGTGGTGCACGACGAACTCGATCTGCCGCCCGGCGTGGTGAAGGTGAAGGTGGGCGGCGGCCTGGCCGGCAACAACGGCCTGCGCAGCATCACCCAGCACCTCCACACGCAGGACTACGTGCGGGTGCGCATCGGCATCGGCAAGCCGCCGTCGAAGGAACGCGGCGCCGACCACGTGCTGTCGCGCATGCCGAAGGCCGAACGCGAACTGCTCGACGTGGCCGTGCAGCGCGCCGCCGACGCCGTCGAGACCATCGTCGCCGAGGGTGCCGACGCGGCAATGGCGAAGTTCAACGGCCTCTGAGCCCGTCGAGGGAGGATCCCCGTGAACGACGATCCGAATGCCGAGTGGATCCCGGTCACGTTCGACCACTACGACCACGTCACCGGTCCGTTCTTCCACGGCACCCGCCACGCGGTGGAGGTGGGCACGCTGCTGGTGCCTGGGCACCGGTCGAACTTCCAGGAAGGCCGCATCGCCAACCACGTGTACTTCTCGGCGTTGGTGGAGACGGCGGTGTGGGGCGCCGAGCTCGCCACGGCGCTCGCCGGCATCCCCGAGCGAGGGCACGTCTACGTCGTCGAGCCCACCGGGCCGTTCGAGGACGACCCGAACGTGACCAACAAGCGGTTCCCCGGCAACATCACGCAGTCGTACCGCACACGCGACGCACTCCGGGTCGTGCACGAACTCGACGGATGGGAAGGCTATCCGCCGGAGGTGCTGGACGGCATGCTCGCCAACCTCGCACGCCTGCGCGAGCAGGGCCTCGACGTCATCGAGGACTAGGCCCGCCCGCGGTCAGGCCGCCGCGGGTGCCGCGGTGATGGCGATCGTGCCGCCCGGGAACGGCGAGGTCAGCACCAGCGTCTCGGCCGAGCAGTCGGTGATGGTGAACACGCCGACCTGCTGGCCACCGAGCATGCGGTTGGCGTTCAGGAGCGTCAGCGTCTCGTCGAAGATCGGCGGCACGGTGTCGCCGAGCGTGAGCGTGGCCGTGGCCTTCACGGTGTCGAAGTCGGCGAACGTGGCCGGACCGCCCGGGCTCCACGTGCCTTCGCCGACACCGGAGAAGGTGGTCTCGAGGATGCCCTCCTGCGAGCCGGTGACGAACGTCGCCGTGGTGGGATTCATCGGACCGAAGTCGATCTGGAACGTGCCGTCACCGGCCATGTCGATGACCATCCCGTCACCGCCACCGGTGGGGGTGATGTCGCCGATGCCGGCCTGCGACGGCGCGTCCATCGACGTGCTCACCCAGCTGCCGGCGGCGCACTCGGCGGACGTGTCGACCGAACCCTGCGTGGTGGACACGGCAGCGGCCGATGTGTCGCCGGCCGACTCGTCGCTGCTGCAACCGGCCGCGAGCATCGCAACCACTCCGACGAGACCTGCCAGCCACACTCCACGCTTGTTCACCCGTTCATGGTGACAGCCCACGGTAGGTCGATGCCAGGCACCGATACCCTGGCCGGTCGGATGTCGCTCGCCGCACTGCCCCGTCTGCTCCGCAACGAACCCGCGCTCACCCAGGCCATCGGCTCGGAGAGCGGGTTCATCGCCGTGCCCGAGAGCGCCCGAGCCATCAGCGTCGCCGCCCTCGCGCAGCTCAGCGATCGACGTCCGCTGGTGATCGCCTGCCCCACGGGCACCGACGCCGGGCAGTTGTTCGACGACCTCGCGCAGTACATGCCGGCCGGCGACGTCGTGTTGTTCCCGGCGTGGGAGACGCTGCCGTTCGAGCGCGTCAGCCCGAGCGTGGAGACCATGGGCCGGCGGCTCGACGTGCTGTGGCGTCTTCGCCAACCCGACTCGGCGCCGCGTGTCGTGGTGGCCGGCGTACGCGCCCTGCTGCAGCACCTCGGCCCGGGCGCCGACACGGTCGACCCGGTGCACGTGGCGAAGGGCGCCGTGCTCGACCCCGACGAACTGCTGTCCACCCTGGTCCACTTCGGCTACCGCCGCGAGGAGTTGGTGGAGCACCGCGGCGAAGTGGCCAAGCGCGGCGCCATCATCGACATCTTCCCCAGCACCGCCGACGCACCCATCCGCATCGACCTGTGGGGCGACGAGGTCGACCGGCTCACCGAGTTCGGCGTGAACGACCAGCGCAGCACGCACGACCTCGACGAGGTTCGCATCTTCCCGGCACGCGAGCTCATCCCCAGCGACGAGGTACGCGACCGGGCGGCCACGCTGGTGGGCCGCGAGCCGTGGGGCCGCGAGCAGTGGGAGCGCCTCAGCGAGGGCCAGCTGTTCGACGGCATGGAGAGCTGGCTGCCGTGGCTGGTCGACCGGCCACGCCTGCTCACCGACCTGCTGCCCGAACGGGCGAAGGTGGTGCTGGTCGAGCCGCGTCGCATGCGCGACCGGGCCAACGACCTGCTCGCCGAGGAGGACGATCTGGCGAAGGCGCTCGCGAGCACGTGGGGCCGCGACCCCGACCTCGACTTCCCGCGCCTGCACGCCGAGACCGACCGACTGCTCGCCGCTGGTCAGGCCACCTGGACCGTGAGCAGCGTGCCCGAGACCCCCGATTCGCCGATGGTGAACGCCAGTGGCTGGGGCCCGGTGGTGGGCGACGGCGAAGGCCTCGCCAACCGACTGCGCGAACTGCTGGTCGACAAGTTCCGCGTGGTGGTGGCGGCCGACGGCACCGGCTCGGCGCAGCGGTTGGCATCGCTGCTGCTCGACCGCGGCCTCGACTTCTCGATGGCCGGCCCCGACACCGACCTCACCAGACCGGGCGGCTACATCACGGTCGCGCCGCTGCACCGCGGGTGCACCGTGCCCGAGGCGAAGGTGGCGGTGGTGGCCGAGGCCGACCTCACCGGCCGCCGCCGAGCGCACCGCCAGGCCCGCCCGCGCAAGCGCCAGGGCACCGGCCTGTTCGAGGACCTCAAGCCCGGCAACTACGTGGTGCACTACCAGCACGGCGTGGGCCAGTACGAGGGCATGGTGAAGCGCACCATCGGCGGTGTGGAACGCGACTACCTGCTGCTCGCGTACAAGGGCGGCGACAAGCTGTACGTGCCGAGCGACCAGATCGACACGCTGCGCCAGTACGTGGGCGGCGAGGCACCGGTGCTGCACCGCCTGGGTGGTGCCGACTTCGCGAAGGCGCGTTCGCGCGTGCGCAGCGCCGTGCGCGAGATCGCACAGGAACTGGTGGTGCTCTACCAGAAGCGGGTGAACTCCCCCGGGCACGCGTTCGCGATCGACACGCCGTGGCAACAGGAGATGGAGCAGGCGTTCCCGTTCGTGGAGACGCCCGACCAGCGCAAGGCCATCGACGACATCAAGAGCGACATGGAGCGCACGGGACCGATGGACCGTCTGGTGTGCGGCGACGAGGGTTTCGGCAAGACCGAGGGGGCCATCCGCGCCGCGTTCAAGGCCATCCAGGACGGCAAACAGGTGGCGGTGCTCGCGCCCACCACGCTGCTCGCCACCCAACACGGCAACACGTTCGCCGACCGGTTCGCCGGTTATCCCATCCGCGTCGAGGTGCTCAGCCGCTTCCTCACCGCGAAGGAGGCGAAGAAGGTGATCGAGGGCCTCAAGACCGGCGAGATCGACTGCGTCATCGGCACCCACCGGATGCCGTCGATGTCGATCAGGGCCTGTGTGCCGTCCTCCAGCGCGACCACCCCGATGGTCAGCTGCTTGCGCCCGAAGACCTGCGCGTAACCGAGATAGAAGATGAAGATGGCG
>SXGU01337445.1_pt1 | contig 34989 bp, 32 predicted proteins | sample 3174531 | NCBI WGS metagenome assembly SXGU01 (sample SAMN11356863, study PRJNA531348) | freshwater metagenome | isolation source: freshwater sample F1-140 | place: China: Fuxian Lake, Yuxi | collected 2017-12-25 | reverse complement strand
GCCCGCCGCGGCCCGGCACGCCGGGTCGTGCCCGTCGCCCGCCGCCGGAGGCGCGGCTCCGGGCGGGCGAGCGGGTCGGGCCTGCGGGTGCTCAACGGCGTCGTGCGAACGACAGATTGCGCAGCGCCGCGCGGGCGTCGGCGAACTCCCGGGGTGCGACTGCGCGGGAGACGATGATGAAGGCGACGCCGCCGACGGCGGACACCACCGCCAGCCACGCGGCCGCACCCGAGAACGTCCCCGTGTCGGTGGGCATGAGAAAGGCCGGCACCAGGGCGATCGCGCCGGCGACGACTCCACCGACGAGGATGCGACCCTGCTGCGCCCCGAGCGCCCGGAGGGACAGCTCCGGGGTACGGCGACGGAGGAACCACAGTGTGATCGCGGTGTTCACGTACACGGCGATCGCGCTGGCCAGGGCCAGCCCGGCCTGCTCGAGCGGGCCGAGGAACAGGAGGTCGAGCCCGATGGTGATCACCACCGTGATGATGGTGGCCACCATGATCTCCCGGGCGTGGTTGCCCGCGGAGAGCGTGCGGTTCAGCAGGTACCCGATGAAGGTCCCCCACACCGCGATCCCGTAGAACACCAGCGGCGCCGAGATCTCGGCCACGCAGCCCGCGTCGCACTTCCCGCGCCCGAATGCCACCTGGGCGATCTCGGTGGCGCCGATGGCCATGAGGATTGAGAGCGGGATCGAGACGAGGGCGAGGATCCCCGCCGAGCGCCGGAAGGCGTCCACGCCCTCGCTCCTGCGGCTCTCGGCGAAGAAGCGGGCGATCAGCGGGAACAGGGGCGTGAGGAGGGGGAACAGCAACACGGTCCGGGGTGCCGACCCCAGGGCGTTGGCGAAGGACAGGGCCGCGTTGCGACCGGCCTCCAGCGACGAGGCGAAGAGCTTGTCGGTGAACGAGTTGACCTGCTGGAGGATCGAAGCCGCAGCGACCGGGATGGCGAGGACGGCCACCGACCCGAGCCGCGGATGGGTCAGCGCGGGCCGGAACCCGCCCCCGCCCCGCGACTCGCGGATGAACTGGGGCACCTGCAGCAGAACCTGCAGCAGCGCACCGAGGGCGACGCCCCACGCGGCGGCCGTGATCCCCAGCGTGCCGGCGCCGAGGATGACGCCCGTGAGGATGCCCGCGTTGAAGGCCACGCCCACCGCGGCCGGCCCCGCGAAGCGCCCGTGCACCTGGAGGATCGCCGTGAAGAGGGCGGAGAACCCCTGCAGCATGAGGGCGGGAGCCATGATGCGCAGCAGGTCCGATGCGACGGCCTCCCGCGCGGGCCCCATGTCGAAGAACCAGATGGGGAACTCCGGGACGATCGCCACGATGCCCGTGAGCACGATGAGCACCATCCCGGCCCATCCGGCGATGGCGCGGATGAGGCCCCAGGCGCTCTGGGGCCCCTCGCGCTCGCGCTCCTGCTGGAAGACCGGGATCATCAGCGTTGTGAGCACGTACAGCAGCACGGCGGCCACCGTGTTCACGACGAACAGCGCGTTGACGAGGGCGTCGGTGTCGGCGGTGGCCCCGAAGACGCCGGCGAGGACGATCTCGCGGACGAAGCCGAGGATCCGCGAGAGGATCCCGAACAGCGCGACGACGGCGGCCGCGCGTGCGACCTGCCGGATGCTCATCGCGCCGGCTTCAGCCCGTACAGGGTGCGCACGCCCGTGAGCACCAGCAGGCCGTTGATGCCGACGGCGGGGGTGTAGCGGCCGTCGGGGAAGGCGAAGACCTTCTCGCCGGTCGCGGCGTCGAGGGCGAAGGTGCGGCCATCGCGCGGGGTGCGCGCGATGGTGGAGAACCACACGAGCCCACCGATGACCGTGGCCGAGCCCGCGATGCGTTCGCCCGCCGGGAAGGTCCAGCGCACGCCACCCGTGACGGCATCCAGTGCGTAGAGGCGCTGGTCGTAGGAGCCCACGTAGACGGTCTCATCGCTGACGGCGGGGCTTGAGTAGGCCCAGTCGCCGACCACGCGCACCCAGGCGACGGAGCCGTCGCGGGCGTTGATGGAGAGGATCCGCCGGTTGACGTTGCTGGCGTAGATGCGTCCATAGGCGACCGCGGGGTTGCCGTAGAAGGCACCGGCGCCGCCGATGAAGCGGCCGGGGCTGGTGGTGCGCCACTTGATTCGGCCCGTCTTTGCCGAGAACGACGTGAGGCGGCCGCTGTAGTCCCCCGCGATCACATGATCGCCGTACCGGGTGAGGCTCGACTTGACCTCACCCGTGGCCCGGGCCGTCCAGATGAGCCGGCCGGTCTTCACGTCCATGCAGAGGATCAGTCCCCCGAGCGTGCCCACATAGGCCCGGTCGCCGATGATGAGCGGTGATGACTCGGTGGAGGCACCCACGTCACGGCGCCAGGCGATCTGGGAGTCATCCTGATGCATGGCCTCGACGTAGCCGTTGATGGTGGTGAACAGCACCAGATCGCCGGCGATGGCCGGGGACGCCGCGGACCGCCCCGTGAGCCTCCGCCGCCAGATGACCCGTCCGGTCGCGGCGTCGAGCGCGAAGGCCTTGCGCTTGTTCGTGCCGACGAAGATGCGGTCGCCGGCGATGACCGGTGGGAACTCCAGCAGCGAGCCGAGGTCTCGCGTCCACAGGCGGTCGTACGGGGGTGCGAGGTCCAGCGCCGGGTTTGCGCGGGTGCGTTCGGCGTTGTACCCGTACTGGGGCCACTCTGCGGCGCCCACGTCCACCGATGGACCGGCGGCGGCCTCGAACCCCGCGGACGTGCCCAGTTGGTCGCCGTCGTCCAGCCCGCCGCTGACCAGCAGCAGCCCGACGAGGGCGAGGGCGATGACCAAAAAGACGACCGAGACGGCCCCGGCGAGCGCCTTCTCGGAGCGCGGGATCAGCCTCACGGCCCGACCGCGGCTAGGCGGGTTCGGGCCCGCGCCGGATGCCCCCGCGGGTGGCCAGCGCGATGACGATGCCGACGAGGAATCCGATGACGCCGCCGATGACGGTGGTGCGAATGCGGTTGGAGGTGCTCGCCGATGACGACGCGGCCTTGGCCACGGTGACGATGCCCGGTGCCTCGATCTGCTGAACACGTGCCATCTGCAGTTCCGCCGTCGCCAGCACTTCGCGCAGGTCAGTGAGCTGGTTCAGGTTCTCGGGCGTGGGCTGCCGCGCGATGGCGGCCTGCAGGCGCACCTGCTCGGCACGCAGGCGGGTGACCTGCTGGCGCAGGGTCCCGGTGACCGCCTCGTAGCCCGTGCTCGCGCTGATCAGCGCGGCGTCGGCATAGGCATTGGCCAGCCGCACGGCATCATCGGGGTTGGCCATTGCCGCGCTGATGGTGGCGATCGCTGGCTGGTTGGTGGTGACGGTGCCCGGTGCCCGGGGCACCGCGACGTCGGTCTTCGCGCGCACGGTGCCCGGAGTCAGCCCGGTGGCCTTCGCCACGGCGTCAACGACGGTGTCGCCCTGCAGCATGGTGGCGGCGGTAAGCGGGTTGGTCCCCGGGGTCGAGGCGAGGTTGCCCATCATCGTGGTGGCCTGACCCAGATAGACCTTGGTGGTGGCGGTGTAGGTGGTGTCGGCGGTGAAGGTGATCCCCAGTGCCACCAGGGCGGCCACGATGGTGGTGGCGACGACGATCCACTTGCCACGCCAGATCGCGCGCCATAGGTCACCGACGGTGATCTCACGATCCGATGGCACTGTTCACCGCCCTCCCCCGGCCATCCATGGCCCGCAGTCCGTCGCCGTCGCGCACCAGGATGTGCTCAGACAGGAAGCGTGTCATCACCACGCCCGCCTTGTGTGTTCCGAGTCGGGGCGCGACGTCCTCCCCGGCGGCGAGCGCGAGGATGAGGAAGGGGTAGTCACCGCCCGCGGCCAGGGGCAGCGGGAACCCGCCCCCGAATCGGGTGTTGATGTCGGTGATGCCCAGGATGCGCCCCTCGTGCCGGAAGCACTGGATCGTGCAGGGGCCCACCAGCCCGAGCCCCTCGATGACGGCCGCCCCGAGCGCGACCAGCGCGGGGTCGTCGAGGGTCTCGCCCTTGATCTGCTCTCCGCCCTTGCTCTGGTACATCGCCCGCGGGATCGCCGCGATGGCCCGCGCCCCGGGCGCGGCGAGGCAGTCGATGCTGAACTCCTCGCCCGGCAGGGCCTGCTGCAGCACGCTGGCCACCGGCGTGCGCGAGAGGAAGAAGTCGAGCTCCTCGGAGTCCTGGCAGCGGTGGATCCAGCGCCCGGCGAACCCGATGCGGGGCTTGATCATCATCGGGTAGGGCAGCGCGGCACGGTCGGTGCCCGCGACGGGCCATGTGGGCGGGGATGGCAGCCCGGCCGCCTCGAGCGCGGTGTGGCACAGCCACTTGTCCTGGCAGGCCGCCGCCACCTGCGGCGCGGGCAGGAACACCTGCCCGCCTGCCTCGGCGATACGGGGACCGGCCTCGGCGAGCACCACGGGATCCAGGTCGGTGAGCGGCAGCACGGCGCCGATCCCCTCGCGCGCCACGACCTCGGCGACGGCCGCTCCGTACCCGGGGTCGTCAACCGCGGGCAGGTCCACCACCCGGTCCGCCGAGAAGAGGGTGGGCGAGAGGGGGTCCCGATCGCTCACCACTACGCGCCCCCCATCATCGCGTCTGGCCAGGGCCTCGCGGAACGCCCGCACGATGTCCTCGCGCTGGCCAGCGCACGTCAGGAGGACTGACGGGTGCTCAGCCATCGGCCCGCCCCGCCAGGTCGAAGCCGCCGTCCTCGCCGCGGTACTGCCCCTCGCCGCGGAGCACCACGCGCACGGTCTCGCCGATGATCCGCAGGTCCAGGCCCATGGACCAGGTGTCCACGTACTGGACGTCCAGCGCGATGCGCTCGGACCATGGGATGGATGCACGCCCGCGCACCTGGGCGAGCCCGGTGAGACCGGGCCGTGCGAGCAGACGCCGTCGCTGCCCGGCGTCGTAGTGGGCGACCTGTGACGGCACCGTGGGGCGGGGCCCGACGATGCTCATCTCGCCGCGGATCACGTTGATCAGCTGGGGCAGCTCATCGAGGGACAGCCGCCGCAGCACGCGTCCCGCCCGCGTGATGCGGGCGTCGCCCGCGGTCACGGCGAGCCCGGCGCCCTTGGTCTCGGCGCCGTCCACCATCGAGCGGAACTTCACGCAGGTGAAGGGCCGTCCGAAGGCGCCGGCACGCCGCTGGCGGAAGAGCGCCGGGCCGCTCGAGTCGAGGCGCACCCACGCGGCGAGACCCGCCATTACGGGCGCCAGCAGGATGGTCGCGGGGATCGCGACGGCGAGGTCGAATGCGCGCTTGGCGGTGCCGCCGACCTCGGTTTCGGGCACGGTGTGCTGCACGTCGGCCTCACGGTAGCGGAGCCGTGCGCGGCCGGGCATCACCGGCCGGCCGCGGCGAGGGCGTCCACCAGCGACACGAAGCGCTGCGCGAGGGCCGCACGGTCATAGTGCGCGAGCGCATAGCCGCGTCCGGCCGCACCCCGGGCCCGGGCGTCCGCGGGGTCGCCCGCCGCCCGCCGGATGGCATCCGCCATGGCCACCGGGTCCTCCGGGGGCACGTTCCATCCGCACCCGGCCGTGTCCACGAGCCGGGTGAGTTCTCCCGCCGGGGCCGACGCGAGGACGGGCCGGGCCGCGGCCAGATAGTCGAACACCTTGTTGGGGAGCGCACCCGCGAAGAGCGGGCGGTCCTGATAGGGCAGCAGGCAGACATCTGCCCGCGCGAGGTACGCGGGTACCTGGCGCTTGGGCACGGGGTCGATGAACGTGACGTTGGGCAGGTCCATCGCGCGCGCGCGCTGCATGAGCGCCGGCTTTCGATCACCGCCGCCCACGAGCACGAGGTGGATGTGCGGGTCGTCCCGCAGCCGGTCGGCCGCACCCAGCACCGTCTCGAGCGACGAGTAGGTGCCGTGAGCGCCGACGAACATCGCCACGAAGGCGTCGTCGGCCACGGGCAGCGAGGCGGGGGCAGTGGGATCCGGCACCACGTCGAGGTCGACACCGTTGGTGATGAGGGTCACACGGCCGGCGGGGACCACGCCCGACCCCACGATGCCGTCGCGGATGCCCTCGGTGAGCGCGACGATGTGGTCGGCGCGGCGATAGCAGTAGTGCTCCATGCGGCGCGCGGCCCCGATGACCCGCCGGTTGGTGACCAGCCCCATCTCCACCGCGGAGTCCGGCCAGAGGTCGCGCACCTCGAGCAGGAACCGGGCCCGCCGGGCCCGGGCCATGCCCGCGGCGATCGCGGCCGCCGGCAGCGAGGGCGAGGACGCCACCACCACGTCGGGGCGCGGCAGGCGCAGTTCGGCGATGAGTGACCACAGGGCGAACGTTCCGTAGTTCGCGAGGCGGGAGCGCAGGTCGCTGCCGTATCCGGGGGTCGAGTAGGTGCGCACCACATCCAGGCCGTCCTCCGTGGACCGCACGATGCGTCGCCCGCGGTACTCACCGGGGATCGTGCGCTCTTTGTGCTGCACGTACGAGGTCACCACGGTCACCTGATGCCCGGCGCGGGCGAGGGCACGGCAGTGCTGCCAGTGGCGCACGCCGCCGGGCTGGTCGCCACTGACGAAGTACTGCGACACGTACAGCACGCGCGCCATCAGAGGAGGACCCCGGCGTAGAACGACGTGAGCGAGTCGGCCTCGCGCTCGAAGGTGAGGCCCGCGAGGAACGCCCGCCGCCCGGCCGCACCCATCTCGCGGGCCAGATCCGGATCGTCGAGCAGCCGCCGGATGGCGGCGGCATGGGCCCCCGGGTCGTCGTCCGGCACCACGATCCCGCAACCGGCGGCGCGCACGATTGCGGCCATGCGAGGGAGGTCGCTCGCCACCACGGGGCGTCCCATGGCCATGGCCTCCACGAGCTTGGTGGGCACGGCCCGGTCATAGTTCCCATGGCGGCGCAGCGGGATCCACGCCACCGATGCGCGCGCGAGCAGCCCCGGCACCTCGGTGTGGTCCACGACGCCCAGGTACTCGACCCCCGGGGGCAGGTCGCCCACCTCCCCGGGGCCCGCGAGCAGCAGCCGGGCTCCGGGAACGCCGACCTGCGGGAACGCCTCCAGCATGAGGGGGAGGCCGCGCAGCGGTCCCAGACCCCCGACGTAGAGCACGACGGCGCCCTCCGGATCGCCGGCCGTGGCGAACTCCGATGCGAATGGGCTGTTGGCCACGCTGACGGCGTGGCAACCCGCGGTGGCGAAGCGCGCGGCCAGGTCCTCGTTGGCCGTGACCACGCCGGCGAGGCGGCGCCCGGCCGAACGCTCCGCCCCGGCGGCGATGGCGGCCACCGGCCGCCGGAGCGGGCCCGGGATCCACCGCTTGGTGCGCACCGTCTCGCCGAGGTATTCGTGGGCGTCGTAGATGACCGGCCGCCCGGTCACGCGTTGCAGCCACAGCGCCTGCGGCAGCAGTTCGGGATCGTGCACGTGGTAGGCGTCGGCGTCCAGCGCCCGTGCGCGGCGCGCCAGGCTCCACCCGGCCGCCACGCGCCCCGAGCGGCGGACCGGCTGCTCCAGGCCCACCACGGACGCCTGCGCCCCGGCCTGCGAGAGCGCCCGGACCTCCTTGTGGAAGATGCGGACGTCACGCGGGCGGTGCACGCTGGTCAGGTGCACGATGCGCCGGCCGTCGAGCCGGGCCCCGCCCGGGTGCGGGCCGGGTGAGATGGGACCCATGATGGCGCCGCGCTCCTGCAGGTCGTCGAGCAGGTCCTCCCACAGGCGCCCGTAGCCGGGCGCGCGTTCATCGGCCAGATAGGTGTTGTGCCACAGCAGTGCCACGGCGCCCCCGTGGCGGCGCACCACCTCGAGGACCCGGAGGGCGCGCTCGCGGGCCTCGGGCGCGGCCAGGCCGAGGTGCGAGTGCAGCGTGGTGTCCATGACCGCGAGTGGCACGAGGGTGACCCGCGACTCACGCTCCTCCCCGACGATCCACGGCCGGAACGGCCGGGCATACCCCGCCGCGAAACCCGGCCGCTCGCTGAATCCGAGGCTGGCGTCGTATTCGAGCCCGGCACGCTCGACGCGCACGGGGGTGTCGTGGTACCGGAAGCGCAGGTAGTGGAAGCGGACCCCGCGGATGCTCCCGGCCTCGGCCCGCAGTACTGCGACCTCCTCACGCAGGGCATCCGCGGATTCCGACGACGCGAACGCGCCGTGCAGCGCCACCTCCGACCCGGCGGCGAGCACGGCCGCGGCCAGGTTGCGCCGCTCGCGTTCGTAGGTGCGCTGCGGGGTGCCATCCAGACGGTGGCGGTTGCGGGCGATCAGGAACACCGTGGCGCGCAGGCCCCGGCGCCAGGTGGTCTCGAGCAGGTCGGGCACGTTGTCCCACGGGTCATGCCCGATCAGGTCGCCCACGGCCCGGCCCCCGCGGTGCTTGACCGATCGCGCGATGCCGCGCAGCGTGCGCCGTCGGATGCGGTCGATGTCGTGCGTGAGGAACACCGTCCACCGGTCGGGGGTGGGACGCCCGAGGAGTGCGCGCACGGCGGCGAGGTAACCCTCCACGGCCGGGTCCTCGAGGTCGAGGCCGTCGATGGCCGCGAACGCGCTGCGGGCGAATGGCAGGCGCCCGAACCGCTCGCGGTCGGCAACGCGGTACTCATCCCAACGGGCCAGGAGGTAGAAGGCCCCGGCGACGATGTCGCCGGGGATCGTGTGCTGCGGGGCGCAGGGCGGGAACAGGAGGGTGAGGCCCCCTGCCCGGTGCACGGCGGGCCCCGGGAAGGCCTCGGGCCCCTCGAAGAACGCCTGTGCGTCATCCTGGAGGGGAATCCAGACGCCCGACCCCGGGGGCCCCGGGGCGTAGGTGATGTCGGCATCGCCGTCGGTGAACACGGCGTCGCACCCGAGTCCCTCGGCGAGGGTGCGCAGCACCCACTCCGCACGGGGACGGAATGCCGGGCGGCAGTCCTGGATGCGCACGCGGAGCGCGCTCACGCGGTCTTCCGCCGCACGATGCGCCCCACCTGGCCGAGGCCCGGCAGGGGGTCCGAGAGTGAGAGCACTCCGTCCACGACGGGCGGCCGCAGGCTGCTGAGGGCCGCATGACGTCCCCAGCGGCCGCGGCGCAACTCGCCGGCGGTGGCGGGCAGGTGCCGCGCGGAGATCACCCAGCGCACGTCGCTGCGGTGCCCCTCCGGCCAGACCTGCGGCTCGCCGATCGCATCGCGCCAGGCGGCAAGGGGAATGTTCACCCCGACCTCCGTGGCCAGCGAGATCCACAGCCACGAGCGGGGGTTGACCTCGATGAGGTAGTCGCGCCCGTCGCGCGGATCACGCTTCACCTCGACCTGCGAGATGCCGTGGAACCCCATCTCGTCGAGGAGCGCGTGGCAGCGGCGTGCGAGGCCCGGATCCCACCAGGCCTCGGCGGCGCGGGCCGTACCGAAGCCGGGCGGCCACTGGCGCAACTTGCGGCCGGTGAACGACGCGAGCGGCTGCCCTTGCGCGTCACGGTACGAGCCCAGGGTCCACAGGGCGTCGTCCCCGCCGGGGATCACTTCGCAGATCTGGGGGCGGTGGGCGGCGGCGCGCTGCCACTGCGCCATGAGGGCGTCGGCGTCCGCGGCCTCCAGCACCTGGCGCCCGAAGGTGCGCTTGAAGCCGGCGGGGTCCACTCGGGGCTTGAGGATGACCGGAAAGCGCAGGTGCGTTGCCGCCGCCCGCACGTCCGCCTCGGCGTCGGGCTCGACGGTGGCCGGCACGGGGAATCCGATGCGCCGGGCCGCCGCGTGCTGGGCCGACTTGTCGAGGTAGGGCCGCAGGTGCGCCCACGGGCTCCACGGCAGGTCGAACCACGGTGCGAGGCGCTCCTCATGGGGGCCGAGCGCCTCGATCGCCTCATCGTGGGTGGGGAATAGGACCCCCCGGCCGCCCAGCCCCGGTCCCAGCCCCGCGAGCGCATCCACGAAGCCGCCGGGGTCGGCCACCGGGTCGGGGAGTACGGCCGCGCGTGCGTGCCGTGAACGCAGGCCCAGCGCGCGGTGGTCGTGATCGGTGGCGATGACCGGCACCCCGCCACGGGCCAGCGAGCGGATGATGCCAAGGGCATTGGGGCCCGATGCCTGAAGCACCACGGCGATCGGTGCACCGGACGTACTCACCCGCGCATGACCGCTGTGTAGACGTCCTCCATGCGGCGTGCGTTGGCCGCCCACGTGTAGTCGGCCTCCGACCGCCGCAGGGCCTCGGCGCCCATCCGGGCCCGCAGGGCCGGGTCATCGAGCACGCGGGCGAGCGCGGCGGCGAGGGCATCGGCATCGTGCGGTGGGATGAGCAGGCCGGTGGCGAGGTCATCCACGATCTCGGGGGTGCCGTCCACGGCCGTGGCCACGACGGGCAGGCCGCAGGCCATGGCCTCGCAGACGACGGTGGGGAGACCCTCCGACAGCGACGGGAGCACGAAGACATCGCCGGTGGCCATCACCCAGCCCACCTCGTCATGCGCGACCTTGCCGAGCCAGGTGATGCGGTCGGCGACCCCGAGTTGGACCGCCCGCTGCTCCAGGGGCTCGCGCAGCCCGCCGATGCCCGCCATCACCAGGCGCGGCGCACCGCCGTCACGGGCGGCGAGGATGCCCATGGCCTCGATGAGGGTGTCCACTCCCTTGCGGGGCACCAGCTTGCCGACGTACGCGACGACGGGGCCGTCGCCCGGGATACCGATACGCCGGCGTGCCTCCGCGGGATCGCGGGGCAGGAACACCTCGGCGTCGGCGCCATTGGGCACCACGACGATAGGGCGTCGCGGGCGTGCGATGGAGTCGGCGGCGTCACCGATGGCGCGGCTCACCGTCACGACGGCGTCGAGCGTCTGGATGGCCTCGGCTACGCGCATCCGGGACTGCCGCCCCTGAGTCGGGATGTCCAGTACGTCGGCCCGGTGGGCGGTCCCCACGGCCGGGACCCCCAGCGTGTGTCCGATGCGCGCGGCGGCCCAGCCGTCCGGCACAAGCATGTGCGCGTGGATGACGTCGAAGGGCCAGTTGGCATGGATCCGTCGCACGGTGCGCCGGATGCCCAGCAGGAAGGCGTCGGCATTCCGGTGGCCCAGGCGCCCGCCGGGCAGGGTGAGCTTGCGCGGGTAGTGCACCGTGACGTCGTCCACGGTGTCCACCGGTACCACGTCGCGGTACGACGACCACCGTCCGGGGCCGGGCGGGGCCCAGCCCTTGGGTGACACCACGCGCACCTCGTGGCCGCGCGCCCGCAGTGCCTTCACCTGCTCGTGCACGAAGATCCCGGCGGTGGGGTTGACCGGGCTCGGGTACATGTGACTGATCATGAGGATCCTCATGGCACCCGCCCATTGGAGCCCACCCGCCGGGCGAGCACGATGGTGGTGAGGCAGAGCCCGAACGTGATCCACATGGGCGCGAAGTGGATGGCGGTGGATGGGCCAAGGCTCCCGATGAGGAAGCCCAGCAGGGCAAGCGAGCCGGCCAGCCCCATGTAGCGCAGCCAGGGGTCGTGGGTACGGCGTGCCACGCGCAGGTTGCCGACGAGCATGAGCAGGTAGAGCGCGCCGTAGAGCACCAGGCCGATCACACCGGTGTCCACCAGGACCTCGAGGGCCCAGTTGTGCAGGTTGGCCACGCCCTCGTATCCCTGCGTGGCGCGCACGGCGGTTTCGGCATTGCCCGCGCCGACGCCCACACCGCCCGTCCCGGTGGCGATATCGAGGCCCGTGCCCAGCAGGGACGTCCGCACCGCGCCCGAGCCCGACCCGCTCTCCACCTGGGCCTGGAGGGTGCCGAAGTCGAGCTTGGCCACCGCCTCGTCGGGCAGGGGCACGATTCCCGCCCCGAACAGGGACGGGATGATGAGGATGAGCGCGGCGGCCACCACCACCACGGCCGCGATGAACGCCCGGCGCATGGCGGGATCGGTGGCGAGCACCACGAGCATCCCGATGAGGATGATGCCGGTGGCGACGAGGCTGGCCTTGGATCCCGAGAACAGGATCAGCGCGATAGATACCGCGGACCCTGCGAATCCCAGCAGGCGCAGGCGCACGTCCCGCACGATGACCGGGAGCACCAGCAGGTACGGCAGCGACAGCGCGAGGTAGGTGGCGAAGTTGTTCTGGTTGCCGAAGAACGAGGTGGCGGCGAACGCCCCCACGCGGTCCGCCAGCGCGCTCGTGGGCAGCCGGATGCCCGTGGCGATCTCTGCGATCGCCACCAGCACCGCTGCCGCAAACGTCACGCCCAGAGCGCCCAGGAACCATGTGAGGCGCCGCCGTGACGAGGCCGCCACGGGGATCGCCAGCATCAGCCCGGCCATCATGAACAGGAAGACCGTCCACCGCAGGGCGTCGGCCGTGGATTCGGCCCACAGCGTGGAGACCAGCGCCCAGCCCACCCAGCCCGCGGCGAAGGCGGCGGGCCAGCCGAGGCCGTCGGGCACCGGCAGCCCGCGCCCCATCACCAGCCATGTGCCGAGCCCGAGGACGATGAGTCCCGCGACGAACCGGAATGCGAAGGCCTCCTGGGCACCGGGCACGGCGAGGTTGGGTCCGATGATGGCCGCGACCATGGCCACGAGCACGGCGACGCGGCCGAGGCGGGGGAGCGTGGTGCGCCACAGGACGGCAGCGCCCAGGAGCACGACGGCCAGGACGAGCCCGGTAACGGGCGCGAACACGGCGAGCACGCCGGCGCACACGGCGACGGCGAGGGCGAGGGTCGCGGCGCGGATGCCGGGCCCCCCGGACGCGCCGGAGGACCGCATCGAGGCGGGTGCCGACATCGGGGAGGCACGGTAGCAGCCGCCCCCCGAAATCCGCGTTACGCAGGGCCTCCCGCGGCAACGCGCAGTACGTCGAGCACCACGTCGGCCTCATGCCCCAGGGAGTGCTCCATGGCGGCGCGCCGGCAGGCAGCGGGCAGGGGCGGCGCGACGATCATGCGCGCGAGTGCGGCGGCGATGGCGGCCTCGTCCCGCGGGTCGACGATCGCCCCCGCCACGCCGTCGGGCACCACCTCACGCAGTCCGCCGATGGATGTGCCCACCACCGGCCGGCCGCTTGCCATGGCCTCCAGCGCGGCGACCCCCAGGGGCTCGACCAGGCTCACCTGTGCCACCACGTCGGCGGCGGTCATCCAGTCGGTCACGCCCGCATTCGGTACGACGCCCGTGCGGATGACCGCCGCGCCCAGGCCCAGCCGCTGCGCCCCGGACGCGATGGCGTCGGCGAGGGGCCCGTCACCCACGAAGGCCAGCCGGGCGTCGGGGTGGTCAGCGCCACGCAACCGGGCGAACGCGCGCAGGAGCCCGAGTGGGTTCTTCCGGTCGGTGAGGCCCCCCACCGCGAGGACCAGGGGCACGCCCTCGGGCACGCCGATGCGCGCCCGCGCCGCGCCGCGGTCGCCGATGACGAAGCGGTGCTCGTCCACGCCCATGCTGACCACGTGCAGGTGCCGGGGCGGCAGCCCCTCGTCACGCATGCGCCCGGCCAGCCACTCGCTGACGCAGATGACCGCCCGGGCCCCGCGCACGCCGGGTGCCGACAGCCGCCGCACCATGGGGTGCGCCAGGTTCGCGACATCACCGCCGTGGGCGGTAACCACCCACGGCGTCCGGGTGGCGCGGCCCGTAAGGGCCGCGATGAGACCGGTCGGGAACAGGTAGTGGGCCCAGATCACATCGGTGCCGCGCGCGGCGTTGAGCGCCCGGGCGGAGAGCCCGATGTACTTGGCGGGCGTGCGCAGCCGCCCCGATGCGCGCGTGCGGATGACCACGCGATCGACCTCGGCCCCCCGTGCCCCGAGGGCGCCGCACATGCGCTCGACGAATGCCCCGTAGTCCGGCGCCCCGGGCCCGGGGTACATGTTGGAGAGGCACATGACGCGGAGCGGGGTCATGCCGGGCCGGCCTCCGGGCGCGGGTGGTCCGAATCCCGGCGCCCGGCACCCGTCCCGGGGGTACCTGCGCCGGGTGCAGGGGTCCCGGGGAGGGTTGCGGCGATCAGGGCGGCGGCCAGCACCCATGTGTACGGGTCCTCGAACAGGGCCGCGTAGAGGAGCGCATGGATGAAGATGCCGACCAGCGCGCCCAGCATCGCGGCGCCCGGCACGCCCACATCGTCGTCCCCCTCGCGGGCGACCCGGATCCCGACGATGGCAGCGATGACGCACAGCCATGCGAACAGGGCGAGCCCGATGAGGCCACCCTCGCTGAGGATGGTGACCGGCGCGTTGTGGGAGATGACCACGCGCGTCCTCGTCCGCTCCTTCTCGGAGAGCAGGCGTGAGTAGTCAGTGGCGAACGATCCCAGGCCGCCGCCGGCAACGGGGTGCTGCTGGAAGATGTCCACCCCCCCGCCGACCAGGTCGAAGCGTCCCTCGCTGATCTTCTCGAGGCGCTCGGTGGATGTGAGGGCCGAGCGCACCTGGCCCGACGACGCGATGGCCACGCCACCCCCGAGCACCGCCATGATGATCGCCGTGAGGATCGCCCGGCGCCACCCGAACATGCGCAGGGCCATGACGACGAGCCCGGCCATCAGCATGAGCGCGCTCGACCGGGAGAATGTGACCACCAGCGCAGCCGCGTCAATGGCCGCGACCAGGCCGCAGATGGCGAGCACGCGGGTGCGGGCACGCCACAGCCAGGCCACCGCCACGGTGATGAGCAGGGCGATCACGAGGTAGCGGCCGAGGATGTTCGGGTCGTAGAAGATCGAGTTGACCCGGAAGAACCGGCTGTAGACGTTGGCCTGCATGAGGCGGTGGTTCCACAGCACACCGTGCGCGGCGAACTCGCCCAGCGCCAGCAGCGCCACCGGCACCGACATCGCCATGGTCGTGATCGCCAGGGTGCGCAGGGCCCGTCCCTCGCGCCAGATCGCCACCACGGCGAGGTAGAGGAGTACGAAGGGGATCCAGAAGAACGTGGCCTTGACCGCACCCTCGGGCATGTCGGATGACCACAGCAGCGACACCAGCGTGAAGCCGACGAACAGCATGAGGGGCAGGTCGAGCGGGGTCGCGGGCCAGATGCGGGGCCTCGTGCCCGCGCGTTCCATCCACCACAGCACGGCGAGCCCGAGGACGATGACGCCGTAGAGCGGCAGCAGCAGGTTGGCATCCTCGCCGCCCACCGAGATGGGGATCCGTACGGGCAGCGCAAGGCCGAGCAGCACGAACCAGACCCACGGCCGTTTCGCGACGAGCCACCCGAGACCCACGAGCACGGCCAGGCCGACCACCACGCCGACCACGCCGGCACCGAGGCCCGCCGGCGTGGACAGGCGATCGGCCAGACCCTGGGGCACGAGCGTTCCTGCCATCAGCACCCAGCCGATCAGCAGTACGGCCAGCCCTCCGAGGCGCCGGCCCCAGTCGGGCAGCCCGACCCGGTCGGTGAGCACCGACGGGGAGAGCATGAGCACCAGGCCCACCATCGCCACGATGGCGGCCGCGACGCGCACGGCCTCGGTGCTCATCCGCCCGCCCCGAACCCGATGAGGGCTTGGGCGTCCGGCCCCGTGGATGCCAGCAGCCACACGTCGGCGGGTCGCGTGCCGGAGGGGATCGTGATCCGCGTGGTCGAGGCCGGCCCGGTGACGTCCGTGGTGATCCAGTCACCGAGGACCGGTGCATCCGCGCGCCCTCCGGGGCTGCCCAGGCGCTGACGCAGCGACAGGGTCACCCGTGGGTCCCCGCCCCCCGTGAGCGCCACCCCCACCGCGTCGCCGTTGGACGGCCGCCCGGGCACCGCGCGGGCCGCGAGATGTCCCACCCAGCACGTGCGCCCCTGTGACGCCGTGTTGCCGCGCTCATCGCGCACGGTGATGTCCACGACCTGGATTCCCGGCAGTACCGGTCGCCCGCGCTCGTCACGGCCGTTCCAGGCCCACCCCGCCGACCCCTTTGCCCCGATCGGACGGGGTGCCGACTCGATCCCCGCCGCCGGGACGGCGAAGATCACCGTGGCCGGCTCATCCGGGGCCCGGACCCCGACCTGACACCCGGTCGGCGTGGAGGTCACGGTCACGCGTGGCCCCGGCGCCACGGTGTCCACCACGATCCGCCGGCTCTTGGAGAACTTCTTCTCCCCGGCGCGCGCCTCGAGGTCGATGGCGTAGGCGCCGTCCGCGACCTGCTGTCCGTCGGGGCGACGCCCGTCCCAGGTGACCGCGAGCGTGCGGGCGCGCACCACGTCGTGACCATCGGCCAGTCGCGCCACGACCGTGCCGGTGGCCGGGTTCTTGATGGTGAGCGATACGTTGGCGGGCTCGCTCAGGCGGATTGCCACGGTGGCCCGGGCCCGGCCCTCGTCGCTGCCCGGGCTGAAGCCGCGGGTGGCAACGAAGCGGGTGATGATCGGGGGCGGGGTGGTGAACGCGAAGGGCAGGACGAAGACCCCGAAGGCCACGAGCGCCAAGGCGATCATGCCCCCGGCGATCATGCCCCGCCGCCGCCCCGCGGGCATCAGGGGAGGGGCCTGAAGCCCAGGACGATGTAGAAACCGAACCGGCCGAGCGGTGTGGCCGACGCGCGGCGCTCGAGGGTGCGTACCTGTCCGTACCGGTAGACGCGTCCGATCTGCGATCCCACCTTGCCGCCGGGACGGAAGAAGATGCCCCGCTTGCTCACGGGGACCATGCCCGCGGCGGCGGCGTGCGACTGGAGGTCCACCCAGGTCTGCCAGTTGTCAATGGGCGCGAGGCTCAGGTGGATGCCCGGCACGCCCTTCTCGGCCAGCCACCGCCGTGCGCCGGGCAGGCTGCGGCGATTGGGGGTGGAGATGACCAGCAGGCCCCCGGGTGCCATCTGGCCGCGCAGGGCCCGCAGGCATGCCCGGGGGTCCTCGAGGTGCTCCAGCACATCGGTGAGGCACACGAGGTCGAAGGGCCCCCGGGGCGGCTCATAGGCGCTTCCGACCTGGGCGTCGAGTCGCCCGCCCGCCCCGATGTCGGCAAGGCGGGCCCGGGCGATCTCCACGGACTCGGGCGACAGGTCAATCCCCACCCCGGAGTGACCCCGGCGCGCGAGTTCCTCGAGGAGGAACCCGCCCCCGCAGCCGACGTCGAGCACCCGCCCGCCGGCACCCGGCCCGTAGGCGTCAATGGTCGCGAGGACGCACGACATGCGGCTCTGCAGGTGCCAGTTCTGCGGTTCCACGGCGCGCAGATGCGGCGCGATGCGGTCGTAGTAGGCGCGGACGTCGTCGAGCCGCTCGTCACCGCGCTCGCCGTCGCCGGTCACGGCGCCCACGTCGCGGGACGCGCGATGGCGGTTGCCCGGGCCACGAAGCGGGCCCACGCGGGCTTCCGCGATCCATCGCGTCGCACGAGGCCCCCGGTCCAGAACGGGTTGTCCTGGAGGTTGAACCAGACGGCCACCTCGACGCGGGGGTACGTCTTCGCCACCTGCGCGGTCTGGTCGAGCCACGCTGCCTGCTGGGCCTCGCTCACGAAGTAGCGGTGGTAGCGGTTGTACGACGTGTGATAGCCGGTCTCCGTGACGTAGATGGGCGCACCGGGCCGCAGCCTATCCACCAGCCCCGTGATTTGCGGCAGCGTCTTCCACGACGGCACGAAGTAGGCCTGCCGGGGCGAACCGATCGGATACAGGTGCGTGCTCCAGGCATCGATGGGCACGCGCTGCCGCACCATCTCCTTCGCGAACGTGATGGTGCCCACCGACGAATCGGCCTTGTCGCACACCGATCCGCCCACCGGCCCGGTGACGCCACCGGTCACGATCGACGTGGGGCTCACGGCCTTCACCTGCGGATAGGCCGCCGCGACCAGCGCCGAGTAGTGCCGCGCCGACTCCATGACGTAGCGCCCGCCCTGCCGACGGCACTGCGGATACCAGAACGTCGCGATGTTCGGCTCATTCCAGATCTCAAGCCGCCGGACCAGCGGCAGCGTGCCCCCGATGCCATCGGGCCAGGTGCCGTTGTAGCGCCGGGCGATGGCCGCGGCGAATGCCGCGGCGTCGGCCACGCGCGGGGCGGCGTTGCGCTCGCCCGTACCCGACGCCCACGCGGGGGTCCAGTAGTAGGTGAGCATGGGCGTGATGTCGCGCACCACCAGACCGCGGATGATCTGGTCGTAGCGGCTCCAGTCGTATGCGGGGTCGGCGGGGTCGCTGCCGATGGCGGGCCGCGTGGCCGCCACGTTGCGCCACAGGATGTCCACGCGGGTCACCGTGGTTCCGCTGCTCTTGAGCAGGTCCATCCGGTGCTCAAGGGCGCTACCGCTGAGGTTCGGCAACTGGTCATCCTGCAGGGCCATGATCGCCGCCTGACCCGGTGCGGCCAGCGCGACCCCGGCCACGGCCGCGGCGGCGCCCATCATCAGCCGCCGGGCCCTCACCGCACCTGCCCGATGATGCGCACGGAGGTAATGCGCACGGTCCGCGCGCCCGTCCGGGTCCGGGCACGCCGCGAGGTGCGCTCGAACACGGCGACCCGAGAGCCATCGGTGGCGACGGCCGCGATGGCACCACGGGTGCCGCCCACCCTGCGCGCGGTGCCGTGGCGGCTCGTGAGTACGGCGCGTCCGGCGCCGATGGCGATGGTCGACCCTCCGACCGCGATCCGCGGCCGCACCGTGCCGCGCCACACCACCGTCACTCCGCCCGTGGCGACGTCGGTGCGCGTGACCCGGTAGCCACCCCCGCGTACCACGGCCGCGATGACGGCCGGCACGGCCCATACCTCCAGCACCGTGCCACCCTGGGCGGCGTCACGGAGGCCTGCGACCCCCGTATCGGCGGGCACTCCGAAGCGGATGGAGGAGCCACCGCGGTCAGCCCAGGCGGCAATCCCCGGGGCCACGGACGCCAGCCCCGGTCCCGGGTGGCCTGGGATGGGCGCGGATGCCTCGCGCTCGGCGTACTCGACCGGGTCACCGGCACCCAGCACGGCACCCGATGGCCCGGTACCGATCCAGCGCACCCGGGGGCCATCGAGCCCGGCTGCGTAGGGGTGCGGTGCGTCATGGTCCCCATCGCTCGACACAACGACCTCGAGCGTCTCCGGGGTGCAGCACCACGTGACGGGACCCGCGAAGGACGCGCCCGACGCCGTGAGCGTGAAGCCACGGCCCACCCCGGTTGCGCGGATCTGCGCCCCCGTAATCGGACCGGCGCTGGTGCGCACGGTTACGGGCTTGATGACCTCGGTGATGCGGTTCCCGGACACGCGCGCCGCGGATGCATCGGTGCGCCAGTAGGTGAACGTCGTGGTCGTCGCGGGCTGCGAGTCGGCCCAGACGAGCGAGCCCCCGGCCATGTCCGCGCTGATCGTGCCCCAGCCGCCGATGCTCACAACGGCACCCGCGGGCACCGCGCCGGTCAGCGCCACCACCACCACCACCATTGCCCGCCCGGGCCTCACTTCGGGCCCCCTGTGCGGGATGCACCCCGCCGGATCGTCGCCACGGCGTCACGGAGCAGCGCCTCGCTGGCACCCGCCCGGGATGGGTCGGCGAGCGGCGTCATGTTGGTGAGTTGCACGTGCTCTGCGCCGGCGGCATGGATGGAGAGGACCTGGTCTGCGATGTCGTCGGGCGTTCCGTGAATGACGGTGCCCAGCAGTACCTCGTCGGGAACGGCGGACGCCAGCGCCAGTGCGTCGTCACGCCCGATGCGCGTGGGCATGAACGACGTGAGCCCGAAGGCACCGGCACCGAGGGGGTGCCGGGCGCCCACCGCCTCGTACGCCTCCGACGCCCGGGTAAGCGCAATGAAGCGCATGAGCAGGGACGCCCGCACGACCTCGCGGGCCGCGTCGGCGCTGTCGGCGACGACCACACGGCAGTAGGCGCCCGCCGTGACGGCGCCGTGCGGCCGGCCCGCGGCGCGCTGGGCCGCGCGCACCTGCGCGAGCATGGTCGCGTAGGTGACGGCATCGGTGGCCAGTGGAAGCCATCCGTCGCCTAGGCGCCCCGCGATGGCCATGCCGCGCGGGCGGTGGGCGGCGACCCAGATGGGTGGCGGTACGTCCCCCGCGGGGCGCACGCCCATGAAGGCGCCGTCGAGGCGGAAGACCTCGCCCTGGTAGTCCACCGGCCCGGCGTCCGCCATGAGCAGGCGCATCACCTCCAGGCCCTCCTCCAGCCGCTGCATGGGCCGGGGGTTCGACATGCCGTACGGCTCGAGGTTGAGGTCCTCTCCGGTGCCGACTCCCAGCACGAATCGCCCGCCCGTCACGTGGTCCAGTGTGAGCGCGGTCTGGGCCAGGCTCGCGGGGTTGCGTCGCACCAGGTCGGTGACCCCGATGCCCAGACGCACGCGCTCGGTATGCGCCGCGGCCGCCGCGATGACCGGCACGGGGTCCATCCACATGTGCGGGTTGGACGAGGTGGCGGCCTGGGGTACGAGGTCGGGGGTCCAGATGCCGAGTGGGAACCAGTGCAGCAGGTGGTCGGCCCACCACACGGCGTCGAAGCCGTCGGCCTCGCGCGCCGCTGCCGCCGCAACCGCGGCCCCGACGGGCGGGCGCACGGCGCCCATGGCAGAGATCTCAAGCGGACGCCCCATGGCGGCGCCGAGGCTAGCGAAGGCCCGCCCCCGGGGCATCGGGGCCGGTTCGTCCCCTACGCGCGCGGGTCACCGCCGTACGGACTCCGACGTGGGTGATCCCGACCGCTCCGGCCCCCCCGGGGGGGGTCACCCCGCCCGGACTCCGACGCGGCTCATGCGGTAGGCCCACCCGGGCCCTACCCGGCGTGGTCACCGCCGCGCAACTGGTCGACCGCGTGCGTGATGAACGGGGCGATGGCAGCCCAGGCATCGGTGGCACCCGACGGCGACCCCGGCAGGGCCACCACGATGGTCTGCCCCCGTACCCCGCCGCAGGCGCGCGACAGGGATGCCGCCGGGATCTCGTCGCGCGACGCCGCCCGGATGGCCTCCCCGATGCCGGGGATCATGCGGTCGCAGGCATGCTCCACGCCCTCGGGGGTGCGGTCGCGCGGTGCGATCCCGGTGCCACCCGCCAGCAGCAGCAGGTCGTATGACCCCGCCAGCGCAGTGATCATCTCCGCGAGGGCGCCCTCGTCGTCGGGCACCACCCGGGGGTCGTCGGCATCGAGCCCGGCGGCGCGCACGGCACGGGTGAGCGCGGGTCCGGTTGCATCGTCGCGCAGGCCGCAGGCGGCGCGGTCGGACACCGTCACCACCGCCACGCGCGCCGTCACGCGGACCCGTCCGGGGCGATGACGGCACGCCCTCGCATATCCCCGATGTCGTCCATCTGGGCCTGCAGCCACTTGGCGACATCGTTCTCGCGGATGACGTCGCGCGTTGCATCGGCGCGCGCGCGCCGCTCGGCGTGCGGCATGGTGAGCGCCTGGTGCAGGGCATCGGCCTGCGCCTCGATGTCGAAGGGGTTGACCGCCAGGGAGAACGCACCGATCTCCTCGAACGCGCCCACGTTCTCCGAGAGGATCAGCACCCCGTCGCGCTCGTTGACCAGCATGGACTCCTTCGCCACCAGGTTCATGCCGTCGAAGATCGCGTTCACCATCATGACGTCGAAGTGTTTGTACGCGGCGATCGCCAGCGGCAGGTTGCTCTCGAAGCGCAGGTCGATCGGCATCCAGTCGGTGTTGCCATGCTTCGTGTTGATGTGGCTCACGAGCGCCGTGATCCGCTCGACGTACTCGACGTACTCCGGCACGTCCATGCGCGATGGCTGGAGCAGCGCGAAGAACGTGATGTCCTCGCGGAACTCCGGGTGGCGGTCGAGGAAGGTGTCGAACGCCGTGAAGCCGCGCAGGATGTTCTTCGACAGGTCGGTGCGGTCGACGCGGACCACCAGGTGCCTGCGTCGGCGCCGCAGGAAGAGGGCCTCCTCGGCGCGCACCGCGTCGTCGGCGGCCGACGCCGCGAAGCGATGCGCGTCGATGGAGATGGGGTGGTGGCGCACGGCGGTCGTGCGGCCCCGGTACGACACGGCCATTGCGTCGTCGTCGACCTCGGCGCCCAGCAGGTCCTCGCAGGTGAGCAGGAAGTTCCGGGCGTAGCGGTGCGTGTGGAAGGCGACGATGTCGTTCGCGAGCAGCCCCTCGAGTACGGCTTCGCGGATGTGGGGGGGCAGCACCCGCCAGTAGTCGGGTTGCGGCCACGGGATGTGCACGAAGAAGTGCAGGAAGGCATCGGGTACCCGTGCGCGGATGCTGCCCGGCGCCGTGTACAGGTGGTAGTCGTGCAGCATCACCACGGCGTCCGGGTTCGTGGCCAGTGACTCCACCACGGCATCGGCGAACAGCTCGTTGGCCACCAGGTAGCCGTCGTCCCAGGCCCCGAGCTCCTCGGCGCGGATGTCCGGGACGGTCGAGAGGTCCCAGAGGTAGTGCTGGATGAACCACAGCATGGGGTTGGCGACCACGTTGTAGTAGCGCTCATAGACCTCGGGCTCGATGACCACGAACCGACCGGTGGTCGCCATGCCGGCGCCGGGGAGGGGGAAGGCGCCGCCCGGGCCGGCGGCCACCCGGAAGTCGCCGGCCTCGATGGCCGCGGAGATCCAGATGGCGGGGACGAGGTCGGTGAGCCCGGTGAGCGCCGTGGCGAGTCCGCCCCCGGATCGCGTCACCTCGAGCCCGCCCGCGCCGTCATCGATGAACCCCACCGGCCCGCGGTTGGAGACGAGGATGAGCGGACGGCCGTCCATGGACACACTGTAATCCCCGATTTCACGCCGATTCCGGCCCCGGTGCGATACTTGGGACCACATGCTCAACGGGCGCCTCTACCGGCTCTCATGGCTCGTGGCGGCGCTCGCGCTCCTCGTAGCCCTGCTGACGCTGGAATCTCCTGCCGGAGCGCCGGAACCGCCGCTCCCCCCCGCCTTCGACGCGATGGCAGCGCGCGCGATCGCGGCCGACCTCGCCACCGTGGCACCGGAGCGCGTGCCCGGCACGGCCGGGGATGCGGCGTCGGCCACGTGGATGGCAGCGCAGTTGGGGGCCGTGCCCGGCGCCACCGCGGTGCGCCGGCAGCGCTTCTCGGTGATGACCCCGGCGGGGCGGGTGGTGACCGAGAACGTGTACGCGGCCCTGCCGGCGCAGTCGGGCTCCACGGCCCTTGGTGCATTGCTGATCTCGGCGCCCCGGGACACTCCTCCCGGGGTCCACGGCGGCGAGAGTGGGTCCGCGGTGCTCGTGCAGCTGGCGCGTTCGCTCGGCACCGTGGCGCGCAATCGCCCCGTTCTCGTCGTCTCGACCGGGGCATCCACCGCGGGCAATGCCGGGGCCCGCTGGTTCATCAGTCGCTTCTTCGGGGTGCCGATGAGTGCCGCCGTATCGCTTGATGACCCGGCGGGAACCCCCGACGGCCTGCATGTGTGGGACGACGGCCATGACGGGCGCCGCTCCATCCCGGCCGCCGCCGCCGCCGTGGAGGCGGCCATGCGCGCCGACGCCCCGGTGGTGCCCGGCCCCGGCCCGTTCGCCCAGATCGGGTCCATGGCCGTACCGCAGACATCGGGCGACCAGGCCGCCTACATCGCCCTGGGCATCCCGTCGGTGACGCTGGCCTCACGGCCCGAGGGTCCCCTGTCCGGTGGCAACCTGGCCACCGAGCATGCCCTCGGCGACGCGGGGCGGACTGCCGAGACACTCATTGCGTCGCTGGATCAGGGTGATGCGCTGGCCGCGCCGGCGCTGGGGCTGGTGATCAGCGAGCGCGAACTGCGACCGGTGATGAGTCGCATCGTCATCCTCCTGCTGGCGTTGCCGATCCTGGTGGCCGCGCTCGACCTCACCGTGCGCCTGCGCCGGGCCGGGGTACGCCTGCTGCCCTTCATCGCGGCGCTGCTCTGGCGGCTGCTGCCCGTCGTCACGGCGATCCTCGTGGCGCACCTGCTGGTGACGGCGGGCATGATGGCCGGCGCCTCGGGCGGGTGGCCGCCGCCCGCAGCCCAGGTGCCGCGCGACCTGCCGGCCGTGGTCGCCGTGCTGCTGTCGGGGGGGGCCGGGGTCCTCGCGTGGCGCGTGGTGCGCCACCGCGCCATGCGCCGTGACGCCGAGGTGGCGTCACGCGCGGCCACCGGGGTCATCGCGCTCGGCGCCATCTGCCTGCTCCTGTGGCTCGCGAGTCCGTTCGCCCTGCTCATTGCCCTTCCGGCGGCCCACGCCGCTCTGGTGGTCACCCGTGCGCGCCGGCCGTGGCAGGTCGTCGCGCTCGGGCTGGTGGCCGCTGCCCCCGCCGTGCTATTGGCGGGGTGGGCCGCGGGCCGCATTGATGGCGACCTCCCGTACGCGGCCTGGTACCTCATCGAGACCACCGTGGCCGGCGCGCGCGGCATCCTCGGGCCCGTCCTCGCGGCCGCAATCCTCGTGGTGGTGTGGAGCCTGGGATCGCTGGTGATGTCGCGCGTTCGGCGTGGGCTGGTGGCCGCCGGCCCCTACCGGCCGGTGCCCACGGAGGATGAGCGCATGGCGCGCCGCGGCCGCCGTCCGCTCCCGCGGCCCTCGTTCACGCGCCGGGACCGGGCCTGATGGGGTCGCACCGCCTCATCTCGGTGGTGGTCCCGGTGTTCGACGAGCGTGACTCGCTGGCGGAACTCGCGGGCGAACTGCTGCCGGTGATGGAGTCGCTGGGCCCGCCGTACGAGGTCATCTTCGTGGACGATGGCTCACGCGACGGCGGCGCTGCGGTGCTGGCCGACCTCGCACGCGCCCACGAGCACGTCCGTGTCGTCTGCCTGCGCAGCAACTTCGGGAAGGGCGCCGCGCTGACCGCCGGCTTCCGCGAGGCGCGCGGCGACGTGGTCATCACCATTGATGCGGACCTGCAGGACGACCCGGCGGAGATCCCGCGCCTGGTCGCGGCCCTTGATGAGGGCGCCGATCTCGTGTCGGGTTGGAAGCAGCAGCGCCGGGATCCATGGACCAAGACGGTGCCCTCGCGCATCTTCAACGGTGTCGCCCGGCGGGCGTCCGGCGTCGCGCTCCACGACCTCAACTGCGGGTTCAAGGCGTACCGGGCCGATGTGGTGCGCGCGCTAGCGATCCCCGGTGAGATGTACCGCTTCATCCCCGTCATTGCGGCCTCCGAGGGTTTCCGCGTGGCCGAGGTGCCGGTGAACCACCGCGCCCGGCGCCACGGCGCGTCGAAGTACGGGTTTGAGCGCTACGTGCGCGGGCTGCTCGACCTCGTCACCATTTCGTTCGTCGGCCGCTACCGCCACCGGCCCATGCACTTCTTCGGGGGGATCGGGCTGCTGCTGTTCCTCGCCGGGGTCGCCATCTCGGTCTACCTGACGATCGTGAAGATGCTGGGCGAGGCGATCGGCGGCCGGCCCCTGCTGATCCTCGGCGTCCTGCTGATCGTGGTGGGGATCCAGTTGTTCACCATCGGGCTGGTGAGCGAGTTGATACAGCGCGGTCGCCTGCGGTCGGAGGATGACGAGGCGGCGTCGCGCATCGAGCGTGTGATCGGCGGGTGACGCGACCGCTGCACGTCGAGTGGGTGGGGACCTATGAGCGCGGATACCCGCGTACACGGGTGCTCGTGGAGGGCTTGCGCACCCACGGCGTGACGGTGCGCGAGCAGCACCGCCCGGTATGGGAGCGCACCCGGCACAAGGCGGGTGCCTTCCTGCGCCCGGGCCACCTCGCCCGTGCCGGGGGGTCGTACCTCGCGGCCTGGGCGTCCATCGCCGCCGCCGAGGCGCGCTCACGCGGACCCGTGGACGCCGTGGTCGCGGGGTACCCGGCCCAGCCCGACGCCGTTCCGGCGTGGGTCGTGGCCCGGGCGCACCACGCCCCGTTGGTGGTGGACATGATGATCTCGCTGGCCGACACGCTGGCCAGCGACCGGGCCCGGGTGCGCGGGCCGATGCGCCACGTGCTGGCCGCTGCCGACCGAATGGCCCTGGCCGCGGCCGACCTGGTGCTGGCCGACACCGCCGCGAACGCCAACTTCCTCGTGTCGCGGTTCGGGGCCGTGCGCGGGCGCATCGTCGTGGCGCCGGTCGGGGCCGAGCCCGATGCGTTCCCGTCCACCCCCGTGCCGGGCGGCGCCGGTCATGCGCTGTGGTACGGGAAGCTCTCACCGATGCACGGGCTCGACGTGATCCTCGGTGCGGCCCGGATCCCCGGAACGCCGCCGATCCGCCTCGTGGGCGGTGGCCAGATGGACGGATGGCTCGCGGACGAGTTGCAGCGCGACCCGCCGGCGCGGCTCACGCATGTGCCATGGGTTCCCTACGAGCGCCTGCGCGACGAGGTGACCGCGTGCGGCATCGTGCTCGGGATCTTCGGCGTGAGCGACAAGGCCGCGCGCGTGGTCCCCAACAAGGTGTTTCAGGCGATGGCGGCCGGACGGCCCATCATCACGGCCGATACGCCGGGAATCCGCGAGGTGCTCACGGACGGGGTGGACGCCGTCCTGGTGCCGCCCGGTGATCCCGCCGCCCTGGCGGCGGCCCTCATCACCCTGGCCGGTGATGCCCCGGCCCGCGCCCGCCTGGGGGCAGCGGCGCGCACCCGGTATGAGCAGGTGGGCACGCCGGCGGCCGTCACCGGGCCGGTGGTTGACGCGATCCGGCGGCTGCGCCCGTGAGTGGTCGGCCCTGGGTGCGGTGGGCCGGCCCCGCCGCGGGCCTGGCGATCCTCGGGGTGCTGGTCGGGACCGTCGCCGATGCCGGGGCCGTGGTGGCGGCGTTCGACTGGCAGCCATCCGTGGGATGGCTGGCGCTGGCGGTCGTGCTGGCTCTGGTGCTCTCACGCCAGATCCCGGGCGGCGTGGCGGTGGCGCTGAGTGTGGGCTCGCGGCGGTTCCTCATCGCGACCGAGTTGGCATTCGTCGGGATGGCCACGCTGGCCGGGCGCGGACGGGGCGCCCGATGACCCGGCCGACGGCCCGCCCGCGTGCGGGCGGGTGGCGCATCACGCACGACCTCCCACTGGCGCTGGTACTGCTGCTGTCCGGGGTGTGGGCGGCCCTGTTCGCCTGGCTGTCGGTGGCCCGCCACGACGCCTGGTGGACCAGCCGGTTCGACCTCGGGAACATGACCCAGGCGATCTGGAACACCGCGCATGGTGACTTCCTGCTGGCAACCACCGCCGCGGGCGACCAGATGTCGCGCCTCGGCTCGCATGTGGACCCCCTGCTGGCGGTGCTGGTCCCGCTCCAGTGGATCACCGACTCTGCGGTGCCGCTGCTGGTGGCCCAGGCGGTGATCGTGGCCGCCGGTGCGGTGCCGGCCTTCCTCCTGGGACGGCGCTGGCTGGGTGACGACCGGCTGGCGGTGGCCGGTGCGCTTATGTGGCTCCTGTACGCGCCGATCCAGTGGGCAGTGGTCACCGACCTGCACGCGGTCACGCTGGCCGCCCCGCTCCTGATGCTGGCGATCTGGGCGGCCGAGGCCCGCAGGGACTGGGTGCTGGGGATCTCCCTGGCGCTCGCGCTGCTGGGCAAGGAGCAGGTGGGCCTGGCGGTGGCGATCCTCGGCATCTGGATCATCGTGCGCCACCGGCGCCGCATCGTCGGTGCCGTGGTGTCGGTGGTGGCGCTCGCATGGACGCTCCTGTGCGTCCTGGTCATCATGCCCGTCGCCGGGTCCGGGGTGCCGACTCCGTTCACCGAGCGGTTCGGCCGTTTCGGGGACACGCCGTCGCAGGCGCTCGTGGGCGCGCTGTCGAATCCGCTGGAGGTCCTCACGACCGTGGGTGGCTGGTCCCGGCTGTCGTACCTCCTCGCGCTGCTGCTGCCCCTCCTCCTGCTGCCCCTGTTCGCCCCGCTCCTCGCCGCCGCCGCCGTGCCCGACCTCATGGTCGGCATGCTGGCCGACTGGTGGCCCAACTACTCCATCGAGTTCCACTACGCGGCGGTTCCCAGTCCCTTCCTGGTCGCAGCCGCCATGCTAGGCCTCGCGGGACTGCGCCGAAGGCCGCAGCCCTCATGGCTTGTGCGCATGCTGCGGCCCGCCGGGGCCGTGGCCGTCGTGCTCATCGCGGTCGCGGCTCTCGGCACTGTCACCACCGGCCCCATGCCCTTCTTCGGGCCGTTGTCGCGCGCCACGCAGTCCCGGCTCGCGCAGTACGCACCCATGCCGCAGCATGCACAGGCCCTCGCCGATGCCGCGGCTCTGGTCCCCGACGAGGCGGTCGTGTCGGTGGGGAACAACGCCGGCGGGCACCTCTCGGCGCGCCGCCGTGTGCTGGTGTTCCCGGTGATCGGCGATGCGGACTGGGTGCTCGTGGACCGCACCCGCCCCAATCTGAGCGACCGCCTGGACCCGTTGGGCTTCTCACGGGAGCTCGCGCGTCTGGAGGCCGACGGGGGGTTCGCACTGGTCTATGACCGCGATGGGGTGATGCTGTTCCGCCGCACCGGGGCGGTGGGCGGATGAGTTCCCGCCCGCGCGCCCTGGGCGTCATCATCGTCGCGTGCGGGGTGCTGCTCGGCGTCCTGCCCGCGCTGCCCTGGTACGGAACGTCCCTGCCCACCGGCACGGCGTCCCTGTCGGGGTACGGCGCCGGCGGCGCCTTATGGATCCTGCCGGTCATCGGCGCGGCCCTCGTCGTCACCGGGCTGCTGGCGGTGTGGTGGATGGCGCCCCCCGGCACCCGCAGCGCGCGCGTGCTGGGCGGCGCCACGATCCTGTGGGCCGTCCTCGGGGTGGCGTGGGGATCACTCGTGGCCCTCTCACCCCGGGTCACGGTCGTGGCCGTGCGGGCCGGGCTGCCCGACTCGCCGCTCGCCGGTGACTGGAGCGTCGCCGTGCTGCCACCGGCATGGGCGGGTCTGGCCGCCGCGGCGCTCGCCGGCATGGCCGGCATCCTCCTGATGACACCACGACCGGGGGTCACGGCCCCGGACGCCCCCGACTCCTAAGGGGTTGTCGGCACCGGCGTAGTGGGGGTCGTCGGCGTCGGCGTCGGCGTCGGTACGGGGGCCGGGGCCGGTGCCGGGGCGGGAGCCGGCGCCGGCGTGGGGGTCACCGTCGTCGGGGCCGGCTTCGGCACGCGCGTGGTCGTGCCGGGCTTGGGCGCTGTCGTCGTCTTCGCGGTGCTGGTGCTCTTGGCGGAGCTCACCACGTAGGTCCCGGCCGATTCGGTGAAGTCCGACGAGAACGCGGACCACTCGACGGGGTCCTTGGGCAGCGGCCAGTCGGGGTCACCGTCCTTCGCGGTGACGGTGCGCATGAAGTCGCCCCAGATCTGCGCCGGGAAAGAGCCGCCGGCCACCGTGATGCCGTGCACGCCGGTCATGGCACGCCGCACGCCATCGTCATTCGGGTAGCCCACCCAGACGGCGCAGACGTAGTGGGGCGTGTATCCGACGAACCAGGCGTCGGTGTAGTCGTCGGTGGTGCCGGTCTTCCCGGCGATGGGCGGCCCGATGTTCGCCGCCGTGCCGGTGCCGCCGGTGACGTTGTCGCGCAGGATCCGGGTGACCTCGTAGGCAACGCCATCGGGGAACACGCGGGTGCGCTTGGGGGTGGCGAGATCACCCTTGGGAATCCCCTGCCCGAGGTCGGTCATGGCGATGGGCTTCACCCGGAACCCGCCATTGGCCAACGGCGCGTAGGCCGCGGCCATCTCGAGCGGGCTCACCTCTCCCGAGCCCAGCCCGATGGACGGCACCACCGGCAGCCTGCTCTCCACGCCCATGCGGTTCGCCATGTCCACGACCCGGTCGGGCCCGACGTCCAGCGTCAACTGGATGTACACGGTGTTGTCCGAGGCGAGCGTCGCCTGTGCGACGGCCGTGGCGCCCTTGTAGGAATTGGAGTACGTCGACACCTCGACGGGCCCCCAGGTGGGGTCATCGATGTCAATGGGCCTGCTGTCGTAGATCGTCGAGTACGGGTTGATGCCGTCAGCGATCGCCCGGGTGAGCACGAACGTCTTGAACGTGGATCCCGGCTGCCGCTTGGCCTGGGCCGCGTAGTTGAACTGGCTGTCCTCGCCGTAGGCCTGGCTGGTGGCCATGGCACGGATGTACCCGGTCCGGGCATCAATGAGCACGACGGCCGCGGCGGGATCGTCCGCCCATCCGAGATTGCGTGCGATCGCCTGCTCCGCCGCGCGCTGCAGGGTGGGGTCGATGGTGGTGCGCACCGCCATCCCGCCCTTCTGCACGCGCTGCTCGCCGTAGCGGTTGATGAGCTCCTGGCGCACGTAGTCGAAGAAGTAGCCCTCCTTCTTGCGCTCGTATGTGCGTCCGCGCTTCAACTGCAGGTCCGACGCCCGGGCCTCGTCGGCCTCCGCCGGGGTGATGTACCCCTGGTTGGCCATCTCCTGCAGAACGATGTTGCGCCGGGTGGTGGCCTCCACGGGGTTGATGAAGGGGTTGTAGGCGGTCGGGGCCTGGGGCAGGCCGGCCAGCAGGGCCGCCTGCGCGAGGTTGATGGCCCACACCGGCTTGTCGAAGTACGTGAGCGCGGCGGCCTGTACCCCCACGGCGTTCTGCCCGTAGAAGACCCCGTTGAGGTACTTGGCCAGGATCTCATCCTTGGAGTACTGCCGCTCCACCTCCTGCGCCAGATGGGCCTCCTTGATCTTCTGCGTGAAGTCGCGCGGCGCGTCGGGGTCGTAGAGGTTCTTGACCAACTGCATCGTGATCGTGCTTCCGCCCTGCCGGAGGCCACCGCTGCTCATCGCATTGCGGACCGCCGCGCCGACGATGCGCAGCCAGTCCACGCCGTCGTGCTCGTAGAAGCGCTTGTCCTCGATTGCCACCGTGGCCTCGCGCAGCGGGACGGGGATGCGCGCGAGCGGCAGCTCGGTGCGGTTGGTGACGCCCGGGATGTACCCGAGCAACTTGCCATTGCGGTCGTAGATGCGGGTGTTCTGGCCCAGACCGACCGGCTTGAGGTCCTCAAGCCCCGGCAGGTCGCTGGTCACCGACTGATAGGTGGTCGCGAATCCCACCCCCAGCACCGTGCCCATCACCACGATGGCAAGGACGATGACCCGGCCGAGTCCGATACGGCCATGGTGCGCACGCTCCTCGCGGCGCCGGCGCAGGCGGCGGATCCTCACCGGCGGGCTCCCGCGAGCGGCCGGATGTCCCACTCAACCCGACCCGAGCGGTAGTCGAGCAGCCCGATGATCTGGTCGGGGCCAGTCCCCACGCGGCCGGTGACCACCCAGTTGAGATCGGCCTCGGGCGTCGCTTCACGGCGGGTGGGTATCGGCCGGGCGCCGCCCGCGGGCACGGGCACCGCCCAGCCGACGGGAATCATCTTGAGTGACACCCCGCCGGCGACCGCCGGCGGCCCGGCCCAGACCTGGGATGCCTGCTGCATCGCCGCATCCGATGTGCCCAGCCGCGGATTACGCGATGCCGTCACGGCCTCCCACAGGAAGGCCCACCCCTCGGCGGGGTTGGCCAGATACGTGGAGGCGGGCTCCTCCGCGTATGCGGTGGCGACGAGCGACGGGGTCCAGATCAGCACGACGGCACCCCCGGCGATCAACGCGGCGGCGGCGGCGCCGGGACGGCGGCGTGGTGCGCGGGCATCGTCGGTGGGCATGGCGACGGGCACGGTGGCCGAGTATAGGACCGCGCTCCAGCGCCCCCCCTCGCCCCGGTCACCGCATACCCTGCCGTGAGATGAGCACCCGGCCCCCCGACATCGTCCTGTTCGACGCCTTCGGAACGCTGCTCCGGATGGAGCCGCCCGGGCCGATCCTGCGTAGTCACCTCGCGGCGGCGGGCTACCCGTACGATGAGGACGTGGTCGAGGCCGCCCTCCGGGAAGAGATCGCGCACTACCGGGCGCGCATGCACATCGGGAGTGACACCAGCGGCCTCGCGGCGCTGCGGGCCGAGTGCGGTGCGGTGCTCGCGCGGGCCCTCGGCCCCGGCGCACCGGCCCCGGCGATGGCCACCGGGATGCTGGTCCGGTCACTCAGGTTCCGGCTTCACGAGGACGCGCCGGATGCGATGGACGCCGTGGAGGACCTGGGATTGCGCATGGGGGTCGTGAGCAACTGGGACTGCGCGTTGCCGGATCACCTCGCCGACCTGGGTGTGGCGCAGCGGTTCACGGTGATCGCCGTGAGCGCCGTGGTCGGGGCGGCGAAACCCGATCCCGCGATCTTCCTGCACGCCACGCGCGCCGCCGGGGTGCCCCCCACCCGGGCGCTGCATGTGGGCGATCATCCGCGGGAGGACTATGGGGGCGCCCGTGCGGCCGGCCTGCAGGCCCTGCTGCTGGACCGCTCGGGGGAGGCACCCGGCCCGGACGCCATCACCACGCTGCGCGACCTGGCCGGGAGGATCCACGCGTGAGGCCGACCGTCTGGACGTACGGGCTGGTCACGCTGGTCCTCGCATCGCTCGCGGCGGTGTACGCGATGGCGGTCGTGGTGGGCACGGCGCCGCTGACCCTCGTTGCGGTGGCCCTCGTGGGCGCTCTCGCCGTGGTCGGCGCGGTCGTCTCCGTGCGCGCCTCGACCCGCGTGCCGCGTCCGCGCGTGGGTGATATTGCGGCCGGGGCCGCCACCGCGGCGCTCGCGCTGCTCCTCGTCCGCGAGATGCACATCCCGGCGCTGGTGGCGATGTCGATCGTGGTGGTCCTCGTCGGGATGCTGGTGGCCCCGTGGGGCCCCCTTGACGTGAGGTCGGAGTGCGCGGGGTACGCCGGGGCGTTCGTGGGGCTGGTCCCCCCCGGCATCGTGGTGCCATCCGTCTGGGTTGCCGGGGCCGGGGCCATGGCGGGCCTCCTGGCCTCGGTCATCGGTCCATCGGTCCTCCCCGGGGTCGGCGGACGCCTGGGCCTGGTTGCCTTCATGGCGTCATCGTCGGTGTACTGGTTCGGCACCGCGCTCGGCGGCGTGCACGACGTCGTTCTCCTTCCGGAGTTCCATGGGCTCGCCCAGGGGGCGGTGGTCCCGATCGGGGCCGTGGCCGCCACGGTCACCTGGGTGCTCATCCAACGGCGCGGGTGGGACTTCGCCCTGGCATCGGGGCTCACCTCGCTCCTCGTGTGCGGTGGTGTCTACCTCTCGTCCATGGGCGATCTGGCCCCCGTGTTCGCCGCCGCGTGGTTCGGGGGCACGATGGTGGGCATCTCGGCACCGGCCCAACTGCCCGGCGCGGTATGGATCGGGTTCGCGGGGATGCTCTACGGGGCCCACCTGCTCCCGTTCCCGGATCCGATCGCGGGCCACGTGGGCGTGCTCGGGGTGCTCGCCGTGATCGCGGTGCTCGTGGTGATGGGGGTCCTGCGCGTCGCCGGCGGGATCGCCACCCGAGGTGCCCGTCGGCCACGCGCGGTGCCGGGGCACCCCCCGGTATGAAACCCACTCCCGCAACCTATGTGCTCGGGGCGGTCGTGCTCGTGGCGCTGGCGGGGATGTACGTGCAGTCATTCGTCCTGGGTGCGGACCCCGTGCCGACGATTCTGGTGGTGATCATCGGGATCCCCACAGTCATCGGCGCCGGGTACGCCGTCCGCACGTCGCTGCCCCTCCTGCGCCCGCGGCCCGTCGAGGTCATCACCGCCCTTGCGGGCACGATGGCGTCGCTGCTCATGGCCCGGGAGATGGGGATCCCGCCGCTGGTGGCCGCCGCGCTGGTGGCCGTGGCGTGCGGCGTCGGCGCCCTCCCGGGCGGGCCGCTGGACGCCATTTCGGCGGGCGCGGGCTACACAGGCTCATTCGTGGGCCTCCTCACCCCCAACATCACCCTGGGCTGGTACTGGGTCGCCGTCGCCGGCGTGCTGGCCGGCCTCCTGTGGACGTTCGTGGGCCGGTCGGTGATTCAGGGTGTGGGCGGGCGGATGGGTCTGGTGGGCTTCATGGCATCGGCGGCGGTCTACTGGATCGCCGATCTCACGGGGCACGACCAGAACGCCGTGCTGCTCCCCGGGACGGACGGCATGGCGCACTGGGCGGTGGTGCCCATCGGGGCAGCGGGTGCGCTCATCACCTGGGTCCTCATGAACCGCCTCGGCTGGGGCTTCAACCTCGCATCCGGCCTGCCGTCGCTGGCGGTCTGCGGGGTCATCGTGGCGAGCGGCCTCGGCGGAACGGGAGTCGTGCTGGCCACCGCGTTCTTCGGCGGCACCTTCGTCGGCGGCACCACGACCGCCCGGCTCCCGAACGCCGCGTGGCTCGGCGCTGCGGGCCTGCTCTACGGCGCGTTCATGCTCCACTTCGAGGGCCCGCTGGCGGGCCACGTCGGCGTGATCGGCACCACGGGCACGATCTCCGTGCTGGCCATCATCGGTATCGAACTGGGGTGGCGGTGGTCACGTGGCCGCACGCCGGCACCGGGGTCCACCGGGGCGGCCCGCCGGTACTAGCGGGACAGGCGGGTGTGGCGCAGGAGGGTCGCGACCCCCTGCTCGAGCTCGGTGGCGCACATGGTGCCGTCGGCCTGCTGGCACTGGCGCAGGCGCTCGCCGATGAGGTGCAGACCCACCTGGTCGAGCGCGGCGGTCACGGCGGCGAGTTGCACCAGCACCTCGTCACAGGGAGCGCCTTCGTCGAGCATGCGTTGCACCCCCCGCAACTGCCCCTCGGCACGACGCAGGCGCACCATGATCTGCTCACGCGTGGGCGGGGTGGATGCGGCGGTGGCCACGGCGCCTAGTGCCCCCCGCAGCCGCAGCCGCCGGTGTGGCGGTGGCCGGCCGCGACCGCCGAGGCCGCTGCCCCCGAGGCGACCTGGCTGCTCGACCGGCCCGCCACGAAGCCGGTGATCACCTGCTTGGCGGCACCCCCGCACGCCGGGCACATGCGGTCCTCGTCGCGCAGGAAGCCCTGGCGGAAGACCTCGAACCCGTCGGCGCACGCAGCGCAGCGCATGTCGTAGGTCGGCACGGCGTCAGGACAGGCCCAAGGCCTGTTCGATGCCCGCGCGCGGCATCGCGCCCACGGCGTTCCCCACGAGCTGGCCGTCCCGGAACAGGCCGATGAACGGGATGCCCTGGATGCCGTACTGCTGGGCGATGGACGGGGAGTCGTCCACGTTGACCTTGCCCACCACCAGGTCCTCGCGGTCGCGGGCGATCTCGTCGATGATCGGGGCGATCATGCGGCACGG
>SXGU01178041.1_pt1 | contig 34991 bp, 31 predicted proteins | sample 3174531 | NCBI WGS metagenome assembly SXGU01 (sample SAMN11356863, study PRJNA531348) | freshwater metagenome | isolation source: freshwater sample F1-140 | place: China: Fuxian Lake, Yuxi | collected 2017-12-25 | reverse complement strand
TACCGACAAACCGAGCGTAGTTTTTGCATACACAGTCAAAGGTTGGGGCTTGCCAATTGCTGGCGACCCACTCAATCACGCGGCTTTACTTTCTGAAACGCAAATAGATGACTTACGCAAGCGCAACGGCTTGACCCTTGAGACTGAATGGGACCAGTTCGTCAGCGACACCGAAGAAGATCGCGTGTGTCGCGCAGTGGGTGGCGACATCAACAACAAACAGTTAGCTGCCCGACCATTGCTGAAGATTCCAAACGAAGTCAGTGTTGCAGTTGGCAAGAAACCACTTTCAACTCAAGAAGTCTTTGGTCGACTGTTAACTGGGCTTGGCGCAATCCCCGAAGTTGCCGAACGAATGGTCACAACTTCGCCAGATGTAAGCGTCAGCACCAATCTTGGTGGATGGATCAACAAGTTCGGCGTTTTCAGCGCCGACGAAAAACAAAATTACTTGGGTGACGACCGATTGTTGCGCTGGAACGAAGGCCCACAAGGCCGTCACGTCGAACTCGGTCTCAGCGAAATGAATTTGTTCTTGGCGTTGCATGCATTCGGACTCGGCCACGAACTTCACGGCGAACACTTGTTGCCCATCGGCACCGTCTACGATCCTTTCGTTTGCCGAGGTCTCGACGCGTTGATCTACGCGCTCTATAACGGAGCACGATTTATTCTGGTCGGCACACCATCTGGTGTCACTCTGGCCCCCGAAGGTGGCGCGCATCAAAGCACCGTCACAACTTCGCTTGGCATTGAACTCCCAAACATGACATACGTCGAACCGTGCTATGCCCGCTCACTTGACTGGTTGTTATGTAACGGGCTTGAGCGACTCGGCACACCAGACGGCGACAGTATGTATTTACGGCTCTCAACGCGACCAATAGATCAGGCACCATTTGAAAATGTTTTGGCTTTGCGCGGTGCCGATGCGTTGCGCGCAGATGTTTTGGCGGGCGGATATCGACTGCACGAACCCACAGACAAACCAACTGATTTGATCATCGCCGCAACGGGCAGCGTCGTACCTGAAGCACTAGCCGCAGCAAAACTTCTCGAAGCAGAAGGCATCAATGCTGTTGTGATTGACATCTGTTCACCTGATCGCATTTATCGTGGATGGCGTAGCGCTCAACAAAGTGCAACTCGCCACGGGGTCACAACCCGGGATGTCGGTCATCTTGGAACGTTGTTGCATGAGTCAGAGCGTCGCCTGCCAATTCTGACTGTGCAAGATGCGGCAAGTCACTCTCTTGCCTGGCTGGGTTCGGTTTACGGCGCCCGAACCGTACCCGTAGGGGTAGATGAGTTTGGTCAATCTGGCACTATTGCCGAGTTATATGGCGTTTTTGATTTGCTGCCCGAGCAACTCGTCAACGCTGCGTTGCTCGCTTTGTCGTAACCTTAAGTTATGGCAATCATTGAACAATCTTCGGCTACGAAAAAAATAATTGACGGTATTGAACTCACGCCGAAAGTCGTGGCGCAATTAAGTCAACCAGTATTTGAGACACTCGAACAAGAGCGTCAACACCGCAAAGAGAAACTTGCTGGCGCAATGCGTATCTTCGGTCGTCTTGGGTTTGGCGAAGGCGTGGCGGGCCACATCACCGTGCGCGACCCCGAGTTCACAGATCACTTTTGGGTCAACCCGTTTGCGAAAAGTTTTCGTTACATGTCTGTCAGCGATTTAATCCTCGTCAATCATGACGGTGATGTTGTCTACGGCTCTCAGCCGGTCAACCGTGCGGCATTTTGTATTCATGCGGCGATTCACCAGGCCCGACCAGATGTGATTGCAGCGGCGCACGCACATTCGCCATACGGTAAGTCTTGGTCTTCTCTTGGCCGACTTCTTGACCCGATCACTCAAGACTCGTGTGCTTTCTATGAAGACCACACAGTGATAACTGAACAAGGTGGTGCTGTTGTAGTCGAAGTAGCCGCAGGTCAAGAAATTGCCGCGAAGTTTCCAAAGGGCAAAGCCATGATTCATCAAAACCATGGTCTGATAACGGTTGGTGAAACAGTCGATGCAGCAGCATTTTGGTTCATCACAATGGAGCGAAATTGTCAAGCACAATTGATGGCCGAGGCCGCTGGCAAACCAAAATTAATTTCGCATGAAGATGCAAGTTACACACAAAAATTGACTGGGTTTCCAGCAGCAGGTTGGTTGCAATTTCAACCGCTGTGGCAAGACATCTGTCGCACTGACCCAGATCTCTTCGATTGAATCCAAACTCCGCATCGCGCGGATTAAATCGTTTTGCGAGCACTGCACCGCCCGAGGCGTTGTTCGTTGTCTCGGCGATTGGTCAATACTGCGGCGCTGTCATCGCAGTTCGACTCTTTGATGATTTAGCACCAGCCAGTGTTGCATGGTTTCGCGTAATCGGCGCAGCGCTGGTGCTGGTTGTATTGTCAATTCCAACATTGAGGCGCGGCGGGCGCTGGACTCGTGACGAAATTGTTTCAGTCAGTCTTTTTGGCATTTCAACTGCATTGATGAACTTGTTTTTCTATTTGGCGATTCAACATCTTGATCTCGGCAAAGGCGTGGCGATTGAATTTATTGGTCCGATAACCGTTGCCGCACTTCGCACTCGCACCAGCCGCAACGCAATCGCACTACTCTTTGCCGTGCTTGGCGTATTGATACTTTCTGGCATCGAATTTGGAAACGAACCAGTCGGTCTGTTTTTTATTTTTCTGGCATCTCTGATGTGGGCGTTGTACATCGTCATCGGAGCGAAAGTTGCACGCTTCGACCGCGGTGTGTCGGGATTAGGAGTTGGATTGTTGATCGGCGCGATTTTCATTGCACCATTCGGTGCGCCAACAAGTGGGCCTGCGTTTGGCGCGCCGTGGATTATTGCGACATGTCTCCTGGTCGGCATTTTGTCTAACGCAATCGGATATGGAATCGATCAATACACGTTGCGCAGAATCCCAGTTCGAAGATTTTCTATTTTGCTTGCGCTACTACCAGTCACTGCGACTATATTTGGCTTGGTTTTTCTCGATCAAGTGCCAAGTATCACAGACTTAATCGGAATCTCCTATGTGCTCTCTGGGGTCATCGTGCAACAACGCGACACACTTCCCGCTACTGAAGTGGTTGCATAATCAACAAAACCTGAACTCTATTTGTTCGTCAAGTTAGACTTGTATCTCCTGCGAAAATGTATTGGTTGCGCATGCGAATAATCCCCAAAAAAAAATTTAAACGCGTCGGCGTTTGCCTGGCAATAGTTGTTGCCGGGGTAATACCGCTGACCCCGGTGAATGCCGCTGACGGGCAACTGCCAGGCGGGATAGTCGTTTACGGTCGTGGATATGGGCACGGTCGCGGGATGAGTCAATACGGTGCTTATGGCTGGGCAACCACATCAGGCTGGTCATGGGAGCAAATAATCGACTTTTATTACGGCGGTGCTACCGGCAACGCTCGATCGACTCTTGAAGCGCCAAACCAAGAAATGAGCACTTGGCTGAGTCTGTTCAACGCAAAGCAAACTGGTGTCGTTTCTGACTCCGGCACGATGCGTCTTCTTGAAGACCCGGATCAAGGCAGGCGTTTTACCAGCATGGTTGCTCGCGAAAAGACGGGCACCGACCGCGTCTATCAAGTTTGGGGCTCGACCGAACGCAGGTGTCTAGCCGAGACGGATGCACCGGAAGCATCCGGCTTTGCACTCGTGGGTGAGTTCAATGAACAAGCCACATTTTTAACCAACGCCAGTCAAAATAGCGCGGGTGCCGCGACTGAAACCGTGGGGTTGTGCGAACCAAAAGCAAACGGTCTGAATCAAATTCGTTACTATCGCGGATTAATTCGTGCAATGAACAACTCAAAAAATGAAAACCGCACGATCAACATCGCTCGACTGGATGATTATCTTCGCGGTGTGGTGCCGCGTGAATCGCCGGCATCTTGGGGTGATGCTGCTGGCGGCGCCGGAATGAATGCACTGAGAGCACAAGCAGTCGCTGCTCGCTCGTACTCAGTTACCGAAAATCGGTATCCAGGTCTTGCAAAAACTTGTGACACGCAAGATTGTCAAGTTTATGGTGGGGCTGCATTACGTACCGCGTTAAACGCCACACCAGCGATACTAGAAACTGCGAACACGGATCGCGCCGTTGCTGAAACTACCGGCGTCGTGATTCGCACTCCTCAAGGAAATGTTGTGCGCGCCGAGTTTTCATCTTCAAATGGTGGTCGCACTGCTGGTGGTGCTTTTCCAGCGCAAGTCGACCAGGGTGATCTTGCCGCCAACAGTTCGTTGATGGTTTGGTCTCGGGGTTTTTCTGCGGCGCAAATTGTCACAAAGTATCCACAAATTGGAATCCTCACATCTGTGATCACAACCAATGATGGATTGGGTGGGGATTGGGGTGGGTATACCACTGAGGTAACGATCACCGGCACGACTGGTGTCGTAAAAATGTCTGGGTGGAGTTTTCGTACAGCACTCGATCTTCCATCGCCGTGGTACGGGGTGACACCAATATTTGGAGCACCACTCGATGCTGGAGCAGTTGGATCGATGTTGTTTGTCGGTGATTCTGTTGGAGCAAGTATCGCCACAGAGTTCGGCGCCATAGTGGCACCCGCGTATCCCTCAATTAATTTTCAGGCAATCCTGAATCGGTGCATGGTCGGACCAAGTTGTGTGACCCCTGACAAAGGTCAGCCCGATGCACTGGGTGTTCTCAACTCGCTGACACCCGAACAGTTTCCAAAAATCGCGCTGATCCAACTCGGCTATAACGACGACCCCAACACAATGTCTGGCGATGTGACTCAGGTAGTTAATGCGCTCAATTCGCGCAATGTGCAACGCATCGTATTCGTAAATCTTTCAACACGGCGGACATCACAGAACTATGAATTGTCGAACGTTGCCTTGTCTACGGCGGCGGCATCAAACCCAAACGTCTCGGTTCTGGACTGGAATGCGGCCAGCAGTGCAGCATCACAATCACGCTGGTTTCGTGATGATGTTCATCTCACGACGACTGGTCGGGCCGAGTTCGCCTTATTTTTGCGAAACCAACTCGATTCGCTACGTGCGCAAGGTTTAATCACAGCCAACGCGTCAAATGTATTGCCACTTGCCGTGCCTTTGATAACTGGAAACCGCGGTGCGCCAGTTACAACTCTGCAAAAAGCGCTCAACACCGCGCTCGGACTCAAGAAGAAACAAAAACTCTCAACATCTGGTCTCTACGGCAAGAGCACGACAGCTGCTGTCGCCAAAATTGAATCTCTTAATGGTCTGGAAGTTGACGGAATTGCCGACGCATCGGTGCTTGCGGTTCTGGGCATCGATACGACGACGTTCTCGCTGGCTTTGAGGTCTCAGCACACGTCTGTTGCTGCTGCCCAAACGGCGCTGGCCCGTGTCTTGAATGTGAAGATGAAAGCCGATGGAATATTTGGTTCGGGAACCGCCAAGCAACTAAAGAGATTTCAAAAGACCGTCGGACTCAAACAAACTGGCGTAATCGACCGAACAACTTGGTTGTCACTACTCGCCGCAAGCGCCGCAGTCGTCAAGACAAAATAACTGCAAACTATTTTGCAAATCGGGCATGCCACGAAGCATCGCTAACCAAGGCTGGGTAAGCATCTTTGTATTCGCGTTTAAGACGCCGGTAATTAAGCGCAATATCTTTGGTCACCACGCAAACCTCGCGCAACAACGAAAAAAATCGCTTGCTATCGCGCACAACCAAGAATCCTTCTGGCAAACGGTCATGACGGTACAAAATTCGGTTGTAACGAGTCGCCAGCCCAACGGCGCGTGAGTCGATTGGTGCCGTCTTCAATACATCTCGACGCAGTATCTTGGGCAAGATATAGCCACCCACAAGGGGAACAGCAAGAGCAAAACCAACAAGCCGAATGACTTTTGCTCTCGGCTTGGTGATTGACACGGCAGCCAATTCGGCCGACAACGGCCCAGGTTTTTCTTCTGCGACTTTGCGAAGTTCGTCGTGCAATGCCGAATGATCTGTTGCCATCAGTGCATCTGGACCCGCCAAGTATGCGCGCACCCCACGAATCATGTATTCGACGCTGGCATAACGCATAGAAAACAAATTGCGAAAACACAGTGCGACAAATCGTCGCGCCAAGTGCCACCAATGGTGGTTCGCAAATACGAGAGTGTCGACTATCGCAAAGTTTCGTTTCTCGTAATACAAAGACGATGGATTATTTTTCAAACCAAAATCGGCGTGCCAGACAATTACACCGTTCATAGTCACGCTGTGCTTGCCGGTGTGCATCAGACCAAATGCAACGTCGTCGCCGCGCACAAAAACCGGCAGCGGATTGTCTCGCGTAATTGAAATTGGGAACGCCGTGTACCACCAGGCGGTGTAGGCAAACTTCTTTTCACGTGCATCGCGCAACGCGAGTTTGCGTTCTCGAAGGTCATCTTCACGACCAATCGCCCGCAACGGATATAGAGATCTCCAGCGATACTTAGAACCAGCCTCAAACTGCATCCAGGCTTGTTCTTCGCTGAGCATCGCCCCGTGGATACAAAGTTTTTCATCGCGGGCGAAAGTGAATAGGGCAAACGTTCGCACAAGAGCCTCGGGCTCGAGTGTGATGTCGTCATCCATCAACAACACATGAGTAGACCAACCCTCATCGCGCAAGTGAATGATTCCGCGAGCGAACCCACCGGCGCCACCCAAGTTAGGGTTCGGCACGACTGCGATCGGGGCATTCGGTGCGGTATCAAATTTGATATTCCGCGCGTTGTCAACAACCAAAATTCGCATCTTGTCACGCAATGTGTCGACGCTTTCAACAAGTTGTAAAACTTTGGCCACGGTTGGCTTCACATAATCTTGACGATTGAAGGTTGTAATTGAAAGACTTAAACGCACTTCGCGAGGTGCCGTCGTCGCAGTCGTCCACTGTCCGCCGGAAACGACAACATCTGATTGCTCTGCGCTGACTCGCACAAAATAAGTGCCAAACGATGCAGTCGCAAAGTCAGGCACCTCTAGAGTTGTTTTGCCAGTTGAAGAGATCCCTGCACTGGCGATAATTTTTTCTCGCAGGGAAAGCCCACGAACCACCGAACTCACTCCCACCAACTCAATTCGCCCAGAACCAACCGCGTGCACAGTTACGCTCAAGCAATCGACTGAAGTTAGACGCCTCCAGCGACCAGCGGCGAACACCCCGAATGAAGTATCAAAACTAATTTCGGCACCTTTAATCAGCATTGCATTTTCATCGGCAAAACTCACATCGCCTTGCGAGCGCACATACAGCAGTGGCTCAGTGGTTTCATCGCGCGGCAAGATCAAACGCTGCAATAAAAAGCTGGTCACTTCATACCATCGGATCTATTGAAAATTGGGGCAATGGTTTATTGCCCGCTAAACAACTAAGCATCTCACGCGAGGCACCAAGTGCTTCATGGATCGTTACATCCATATCTAGATAGCGATAGGTGCCAAGTCTGCCCATAAAAGTGACTCCAGTTGCCGTTCTGGCGCGCTGCACATAATTAAGTAAAAGTTCTTTTTCTTTAACACGCCGAATCGGATAATACGGCGTATCACTCTCACCACACAATCGCGAATACTCGTGATAAACCACGGTGTTGTCGTGACTCTCCCATGGTGCAAAATGTTTGTGTTCTGTGATTCGCGTGTGCGGCACATCTGCATCGCAATAATTTACGACGGGATATTTCTGATAGTCGCCTTCACTTGACTCGGCGACAAAATCAAGTGTTCGATAGCCAAGTCGGCCATATTCGTAGTCAAAGAAAGCATCAATTGGTCCTGTCCAAACGACGTGATCAAACTCGCCAAACTCACTCATGTTTTTCGGCGAGAACTTCGTACCAAGGCGCAGAGAAATATTCGGGTCGTTCAATATCGCTTCAACAATTGGCGTATAGCCATTTTTTGGTATCGCCTGGTGTGGATGATTGAAATATGAATCATCATCGGTGAATCGCACCGGTAGTCGTGCCAAAATACTTGCAGGCAAATCTTTGGGATCAACCCCCCATTGCTTTGCCGTATAGCCCGAGAAAAATGCGTCGTATAGTTCGCGCCCGACAAATCGCAGACCCTGATCTTCGAAAGAAATAGGCGAAGTTATGGTCGAATCACCCTTCGTGGCGATAAATGATTCGGCTTGCTCGGGCGTAAAATTTGTGCCGAAGAACTGGTTGATCGTAGTCAAGTTCACGGGCAGCGAATACATCTTGCCTTTTGAGATTGCTTTAACTTTATGGTTGTACGGCATCATCTCACCGAAACGATTGATGTACTCCCAGACGTGCTCATGCTGCGTATGAAAAATGTGTGGCCCATAGGTATGCACCATCACACCTGTTTCGTGGCGAGCCGTGTGGCAGTTTCCGGCGACGTGGTCGCGGGTATCGAAAACAACTGATTTGTGGCCTGCAGAGGCTAATTCTCGGGCGACTACCGCACCCGTAAAACCTGCTCCCACTATGGCAAAACGCACCAGACAATCATACGACCTGGGCTAGTTGCGCCGAGTTAACTAGTGCGCGAGCCAAGGCGCACAGGCGCCTTCAAGGTCACGGATTTGAATTCGTTCTCGATTGTCATACGTCACAGCATTTTTTGGATCGCGTTGCAATTTAAAAGTTCGAAAGGTCATTTCAGTTGTATCAATGGCGAGTATTTTGCCGATCAATGGATCGCCGAGATTCAGCAGGATCTTCAAAGCCTCAAGCGCCTGAATTGAGCCGACAATTCCTGGCAACACGCCAAGAACTCCCGCTTCCGAACAACTTGGTGCGAGTTCAGAGGGCGGTGGCTCTGGAACCATGTCACGATAAGTCGGACCGAGCACCGGATGAAACACACTGACCATGCCTTCAAATCTAAAAATAGAACCATGCACGACTGGAATTCCAAGTTTGACGCTGGCATCATTCAACAAATATCTGCTCGGAAAGTTGTCTGCTCCGTCAACAATCACGTCGTAACCAGAAAGAATCTCAACGACATTTTCGGCACACAAACGCGTGTCATAGGTTACGACATCAACATCTGGATTGAGCATCGTCAGGGTTTTTTTGGCAGAGTCAACTTTTCTGTCTCCAACTCGATCAATGTTGTGCAAGATCTGTCGTTGCAAATTTGAAGCATCAACAACATCCATGTCGACGATGCCAATTGTGCCAACCCCGGCTGCTGCCAAGTACATTGCGGCTGGCGAGCCCAAACCACCCGCACCAAGTAATAGAACTTTGCTCGCAAGCAACTTTGATTGACCTTCGATGCCAACTTCTGGCAACGACAAGTGTCGTTGATAACGATTACGTTGTTCGACGCTCAATTGCGCCGGGGTTGTCCACGCGCGCCCCTCATCCTTCCATTTGCCGTATCCCCCGGCCATCGACAAAACATTTGTATAACCGAGTTCTTGCAAAGTTTTAGCGGCAAAGGCACTTCTCACTCCGCCCGCGCAATAGACGATTACACCCACCGATTTGTCGACAATTTTTGATTCAACTTGAGCTTCAAGGTGTCCACGAGCGATATGCACAACATTCGGAAGCGCACCTTGCTCATATTCGTCTGGCTCACGAACATCCAAAACAACGACCTGACCGGCTTCAATTCGTGTGGCGGCGGATTGCGTATCAACTTCTTGTATTTTTGATTTCGCATCGGCGAGCAATTCGCGAAAACTAGACATATCAATACCCTACCGTTATGGTCGGGATTTAACGACGCCACAAATCTTTGGCAGGACCTCTGAAATTTCGCTGTTTAAGACGGCATCGGCGTAGTGATCCATCTCAGTTGGTTGCCCGTTGACAATGATTATTTTGGCGCCAGAGTTTTTTGCACGGGGCAATGTGTTGGCCGCAGGAAAAACCGACAACGACGAACCGATCGCGATGAAAACCTCGCAATTCGTGCTGGCATGCAGTGCGCGTTCCATCACATCTTGGTCAAGTGGCTGTCCAAATAAAATGGTGTCGCTCTTTAATATCCCATCGCAAAGTTCGCATCTTGGATCAGGATCGCCAGCGACAACTCTCGCTAGTGCTTGGGGCATTGGTCTGCGATCTTTGCAACTCCAGCAACAGGTGCGATGAACCGTGCCGTGCACTTCCAGAACTTTGCTCGGATCATGGCCAGCACGCTGATGTAATTCATCGACATTTTGTGTAATCAAAGCAACCAAAACATTGCGCCTCTCGAGTTCAAACAATGCCCTATGCCCGGCGTTAGGTTGTGGGTCGCCTCCAATCCATTTAATTCGGTTTTGCCACGTGCGCTTTCGTAGTTCGTGATCGTCCAAATAATGCCGAAGTGTTGCCGCTCGCTCGGCATCGGGGTTGAGCGTCCACAAACCCTTCGGACCACGAAAGTCAGGGATACCAGAATCAGTTGAGATGCCGGCACCAGTAAAGACCGTGATTCGTTGCGAGTCGGCAACAAGTTTGCAAGCAGTTGCCAACGCCACGGGATCAACTCGGGAGTTTTGGAAATCAGCCACCTGACTAGTCTCTCGCCATTTTCCAAAAATCCGCACCGCAGACGAAGTCGAATGCACACACGCTTGCTGTGAACTCAAATCTCTGCGACTTTTCTAACAACGAAATATTTGTTTCAGAATGGATTGACCCCGTCGTTGATATCACGGGTTTTGACACTTGTGGTGAGTATGTCGAAACATTTTGGTTGGGCATAATCGGCCCGAGCGCGACCTGGGCAATGCGATTCCTGGCTCGCGAACTTGAGGTCTTTCCAAACGGATATTGCCTGGACCTCAATGACACGGCAAAGGCGCTCGGCTTGGCATTTCGAAACGGCAGCGGGTCACTGGAGCGAGCAATCCAACGGTGTGCCACCTTTGGTCTGATAGCCCAGTTGCCACGAACTTTGGCAGTGCGTCGGCGAGTGCCGGTTGTAACCAAAAGACAACTATTGCGGTTACCAACAACGCTGCAACATAGCCATGGTCAACTTTTTGCGGCTAGTTGATTAGTGCGTTAATTAGTGAATTAAATAGTGCGTAAAAATAGATCTCGCTATTTTTCCGACACTGTGCGCCGAATTTCGACGATTTTTTCATGGTCGTGGTTGGCGTCATCGCCGTGCTCGGCAAGTGCCACGTTCCGATCTTTGGCCGCCTCGCGCTCGGCAATCGTCGTGTCAACACGCTTTAGCGCGGCATCTGTGCCGTGTTCGTGAATGAACGTCGCCCACTCGACAAGTGATTCAACCATCTCGGACTCTGGCACGACTGCGACGTTGCGACCTTTGACGAATAAGTGACCCCGCTTATTGCCCGCGGCAATTCCTAAATCGGCTTCACGTGCTTCGCCCGGGCCGTTGACCACGCAACCCATCACTGCGATTTGCAACGGCAATTTTTTATCGGCGAAGGCCGACTGGGCTCGTTGGGCAATATCAATCACATCGACTTCGGCGCGCCCGCAACTCGGACATGCGATCAAGTCAACATTTTTTCTGTCGCGTAAACCCAGTGCTTCCAACAATTGTCGACCCGCACGGGCCTCCTCGATCGGGTCAGCCGTCAAGCTGTAGCGAATTGTGTCGCCAATGCCCTCAAGCAACAGCGTCGAAATGCCGGCGGTGGCCTTGATCAAACCGCCCGGAAGAGGTCCTGCCTCGGTCACGCCTAGGTGCAACGGAAAATCAGTGATCGCGCTCAGCATGCGATATGCCTCGACCATCAATGGAACATTTGATGCTTTGACCGAAATTTTTACCAGGTCAAAATCAACTTCTTCAAAATAATTCAACTCTTGTTGCGCCGATTCAACCATCGCTTCGGCCGTGAGCCCACCATGTTTTTCATAAAGCGATGAATCCAACGAACCACCATTAACACCGATACGAATTGAAACACCACGGTCACGTGCTTCTGATGCGACTGCTTTGATGTGTTCTGGCTTGCGAATATTGCCGGGGTTTAGACGCAACCCGTGCACGCCAGCCTCTAGTGCAGCCAGCGCCATGCGATATTGGTGGTGAATGTCGGCAATAATCGGTACGGGTGAACGTGGCACAATTTGTGCCAAACCCTCGGCGGCCTGTGCATCGTTGCATGTGCAACGCACGATGTCGCAGCCCGCTGCGGCCAAAGCGTAGATCTGCTGCAAAGTACCTTCGACATCGGCAGTTTTCGTGATAGTCATCGATTGCACACTGATTGGTGCATCACCACCAACCAGAACTTTACCGACTTTTATCTGTCGGGTTTTTTTACGACTGTACTGGGATTGAGCCATTAATAATAAATCTAATCAGCCAAGCGGACTTGTGACATCAAGATACAAACCGGCGAACAGCAACATCACAAGTAGCGCGACGACCGTGGTCGCCACAGGCACCATCTTGCCGACATCGGCACGATAAATGCGACCGCGACGAGATCGAAACCTTTCGTAAGTTGCAATAGCTGCGTGACCGCCATCAAAAGGCAAAAGTGGCAACATGTTAAACACACCGACGAAAACATTGACGCTTGCCAGCATCAACAAAATACCCTTAAGACCTTCGCTACGACCTATTTCGCCACCTACTTGACTTGCCCCAACGACGGTCGTCGGACGAGTCAATGGGTCTGGCCGCTCAGCAACGATATTTGAAACAATATTTGCCGGATTGATCACGACAAAAACACCGACAACCGATGCGCCCGCAGTCGTAACGACATCAGCAAACCCGTAACCGACTGCTGCAAGAATATTTTGTCTCACATATTTATATGAGTCCGTCGAAACACCCAAAAAGGCAATCTGAGGATTAGCCGGATTGGTAGTTAATTTTGCCTGTCGAGAAAAAACCAAACCATCGCGTTGAATTTTGACATCAACTACATCACCCGGTTTGTAGGCGACAATCGCCGCAACCAGTTCTGATCGGGATGTGATTTTGATTTCATTTATCGCCAAAATCTGGTCACCGTCTCGCAACCCAATTTCTTCGGCAGGCGAACCACTGGCTGGCGCAGAGAAGACAAGCAACTCTTTGGTGTTGCCGAACCGGCCGGCAGTCGCATAGACGCCGATAAACAAAGTCGCAGCAATGATCATGTGCATCAACGAACCCGCGGTGATCACGAAAATTCTCTTTGGATAAGACTGTTGGCGATAAGCGCGAGGCTCGTCGGCAGGGTCACATTCATCCAAATTGTTCATGCCAACGATTCTCACAAACGCACCGATCGGCAACGCTCGCACGCCGAATTCAACTTCTCCTCGCTTGGTGCTCCAAACTCTCGGTCCAAAGCCCATATAAAATTGGGTGACCTTCATGCCACTCCGACGCGCACTGGCGAAGTGTCCGACTTCGTGCAGAAAAACCGACACAATCAATCCGACCACAAACAACAACGACCAGGGATTTTTGACACCCAGCCACGCGAGCAGACCGATAACCACGACCACCGACGACCAAGTGGTCAATTTGCGGTTCTTGGCGACATCCTGATCATCGACTGCTCCACCGGCGGCAATCTCATTGCGAAACTTTGAATACAACGAACTCATTTTGCACTTTCCTTTCGTACCAAGTCTCGTGCCCGCTGACGCGCAACTCTGTCTGCTTCTAAAATATCTTCAACTTGTTTAGGCATTAGACCATCATGGTGTTGCATGGTTGCTTCTATGATGCTCGGAATTTGCGACCATTGCACAGCACTCGCAAGAAAAGCCTCGACTGCAATTTCATTGGCGGCGCTCAACCAAGCAGGCGCCGTACCGCCAACAAGGCCAGCGGCATAAGCCAAATCAAGGCAGCGAAATGTGTCACGGTCGGGTTGCTCGAAGTCAAGTCGAGAAAGCTTCGTCCAGTCGACCGCACCAAAAGTTACTGTTGATCGCTGCGGATATTCAAGCGCATACGCAATCGGCAAGCGCATATCGGGCAATGACAACTGTGCGATGGTTGCACCGTCATGAAATTCAACCATTGAATGCACAATTGATTGTGGGTGGACGACAACATCAATTGACCCATAATCCAATCCGAATAGTTCGTGTGCTTCAATAACCTCGAGGCCTTTGTTCATCAAAGTTGAAGAGTCAACCGTAATTTTTGGTCCCATCGACCAAGTCGGGTGTTTCAGTGCATCTTCTATCGAGACTTCCTCCAAGGATTTTTTTGAGCGCCCCCTGAATGGCCCACCACTCGCGGTTAGCAAAAGTTTTGCCACATCTCGAGAACTATCTGCAGAACTCCGCAAGCATTGATGAATCGCGCAATGTTCACTATCAACCGGGATAATCTCGGCGCCGTCAATTTTACGTAACGGTGCGACGATTGGCCCGGCGGCAATCAGGCTTTCTTTGTTGGCAAGGGCGAGTCGCCTTCCAGCCTTGAGCGTTGCAATCGTCACCGACAATCCTGCGAATCCGACGACCCCATTAACCACGACATCGGCGATTTCGGACATCTGTGCAGCATCACCCGAGACTTCAATTTTTGGATCCGTAGCCAAAAGTTCTCGAGCGACATTTATTCGTGCCGACTCATCGGTTACGACAACCAACTTTGGCTTGAGGGTTCTAGCCTGGGCAACCACTTCTGCAACTGAAGTATTTGCACTTATCGCGACAACCTCGAAGTCACCAATTCTTGACGCACCGATTACTTCAAGAGTTTGTTTGCCGATCGAACCTGTTGAGCCGGCAATCGCAACACGTCTCACTGATCAAACGACCCAAGGGGTCAACACCATGGTCAGATAATAAATAATCGGCAAGGTGAACAAAATACTGTCAAAGCGATCCAAAGCACCACCGTGCCCGCGCAATAGAGTCCCGAAATCTTTGATATCCATACTGCGCTTGATCATTGACTCGGTGAGATCTCCAATTGGCCCGAGGATCGAAATCACGGTTGCGATAATCAACCAATGACTCAACTTTGTCCAAGTTCCACTTTGCATGCCGGCAGCGATAACAACTGCAAAAGTGCCCATTGCCCCACCGACAAATCCCTCCATTGTTTTGCCGGGGCTGATCCAAGCGCGAAGCGGAGTACGACCCAACGCCATTCCGACAAAAAATGCCACCACATCATTGGCGATCACGCCGACGACAACCAAAAACAAAGTGTCTGTTCCGACATTTTCAAAACCCAATCCAGAGTTTGAAAGCCGCAAAATCAATGCTCCGTAAGAACCAAACAATCCGATCCAAATAATGCCGAGCATTGTGAGACCCAAGTTTGGTGCAGGGTCGCTCTCAACTGAAGATGTTCCGATGAAACTAACGGCCGCTGCGATAAACGCGAATGCAAATACGAGGGGCAACGCTCCGTCTCCGACCCAGTAGGCAGTCAACGGGCAAGCAACGCATGCCACCACTCCGATAATCATCGCCGGCTGATATCCAGTAATTGATGTCTGCGAAAAAAACTCAACTGAAGCCAACCCTAAAATAACGACGAGCAAACTGACCACGGCAACCGGGCCGAACAAAGTTGCAGCAATGTAAACCGCACCCAATAACGCCCCAACTGCAGTTGCCGTCGGGATATCGCGTTTATCAGCAGATTGTTGCCTCCCCTGAGAATTCGTGCGTGTCCTTTCGCGTGGACCAGAGCCCGAATCGCTTCGAGAATTAGTTCGCGCGCGACGTACTTGCTGCGGTTGAGTCCGAGTTGGCCGACCAGTTGTGTCACGGCGAAGAGTGCCGGTTGATGAATCTCGGCGAAGTGTGCCGGAGGACGAATCTCGTTGCTGCGAGTTTGTTACCGGCGTTGGGCGACTCTGTTCCCCAGTTGGATCTGTTCCAATCGTGATACGACCTTCACGCGCAGAACGAGAAGCTGGAGGAGGGGCAATATTTGGTTCGATACGACGAGATCCACCAGTCAAATTAATCCGCTCGCGCGCATTTCCTCTTGCGGGGGTCGGCGAGATCGTGTCCTCAGAAATTTGAATCAACTTTGGAGCCGGATTGGACGATGCAGTATTGACCTGCGGAATTTGTTCCGTCCTTATCCCAGAAAATGAATCGATTTGCGCCGCATCTTCGTCATCGGCAAATTTGACCACTCCAAAATCATCACCGAAATCTAAGTTTGATTCTTTTTGAATAGGCTCGGGTAGAACGGGTGTGTCATCATTTGAAAAGTCTTCACCATCCATATTTTTTCATCCCTCTTTCATCATTATTCTCAAGATATTTGACCCCTTGAAAAACGATTTGCCTATCAATGAGCCTAGACCTCTAGAAGTTCGTGCTCCTTGCGCGCAAAAGCCTTATCAATAGTGTCGACGGTGGATTGGGTCAGTTGCTCGAGTTCTTTTTCGGCACGATCCAGTTCATCCTGTGAAATATCGCCATCTTTTTTTGCAGTCTCGAATATTTTTCTGGCATCACGGCGAACATTTCGCACCGCGATACGACCATCCTCGGCCATATTCTTAACAACTTTGACGAACTCTTTGCGACGCTCTTCGGTAAGCGCCGGAAAATTCAGTCGGATCACGACGCCATCATTACTCGGCGACAATCCGAGGTCACTGGCTTGAATTGCTTTTTCGATCGCGGCAATCGAACCACGATCATGCGGCTTGACAACCAACATTCTTGCTTCTGGCACCTGAAATGACGCGAGTTGCTGCAACGGCACGAGTGCACCAAAATATTCAACTTGGATCTTGTCGACAAGCGAAGCATTCGCACGCCCAGTTCGAACACCAATGAACTGGGCCTGCACATGGTCTACCGCCTTACCCATGTTCTCAATCGCCAGAAGCAAGGTCTCGTCTATCACCCGACAAATGTCCCGATCTGTTGACCCTCGAGAATTTTTCGCACATTGCCTTTTTCTAGCAAGTTGAAAACCACGATCGGTATTTTGTTGTCCATGCAAAAAGTGATCGCTGTTGAATCCATGACTTTGAGACCTTTGCTGATCACATCGATGTAACTGATTTGATCAAAACGGGTTGCATTTTTATCCAACTTTGGATCTGCCGTATAAACACCATCGACACCTGAGTGCGTGCCTTTCAAAATTGCCTGAGCAGAAATTTCGGCGGCACGCAAAGCAGCGGCCGTATCGGTCGTAAAAAATGGATTACCTGTGCCGCCCGCCAAAATTACGATGCGGCCTTTTTCAAGATGGCGCTCGGCGCGGCGGCGAATGTAAGGTTCAGCAACTTTTGGCATCTCGACGGCCGTCATCACCCGAGAGAACTGTCCGACTCGTTCGAATGCATCTTGAAGTGCCAAAGCGTTCATCACCGTTGCGATCATCCCCATGTAGTCGGCTTGTGCCTGATCCATTCCTTGACCGGCACCCTTGAGACCTCTCCAAAAGTTTCCACCACCCACGACGACGGCAATATCAACTTCTAAATCGCGCCGAGTCTCATGCACCTCGGATGCAATTTGATGCAACACATCCGAATCAAGACCGAAACCTGTCGATTCGGCAAGTGCTTCGCCTGATAATTTTAAAACGACTCGCTTCCAACGAGGAGTTTTTGACGACGCACCTGCCATAGGTGATTAGCCTATTTCAACCTGCGCAAAGCGAATGATTTTCGCAGAACCAATGATCTGGGCAACCGATTGCTTGTCATCCTTGGCATAAGGCTGCTCTAGCAAGCAAATATCTTTGTAGAAACCAGTCACACGACCATCAACGATCTTGGCGATCGCTTGTTCTGGCTTGCCTTCGTTCCGCGTTACGACCTCAAGAGTTGCCCGCTCGGCAGCCACCACTGAATCTGGCACATCTGTCTTGACGAGATATTTAGGTCTCGCAAAAGCGATGTGCACAGCAACATCGTGCGCGAGTTCTTCGGTCGCACCAGACATCTCGATCAACACACCGTTGATTCCACGGCCACCCTGCAAGTGAGAGTACGAACCGATGATGTTGCCGGATGCTGCCTCAAATCGAACGACATCACCGAGTTCGATCTTTTCTTTCAGCAGAATTTTCAAGTCTTCAAGTTGCGTTGCTCGTTGCGAGACTGCTGTTGGCCCTTGTTCGACGACCAACGCTGCAAGAGCATCTGCTTCTGCCTTGAAGCCGTCACTGCTCGCAACAAAGTCGGTTTCGCATTTCAACTTAACCATTGCACCGATATTGCCTTTGATAAACATTGACACAAGACCTTGCGCATTGTCTCGATCATCTCGCTTGGCGCTCGCCGATAATCCCTTTTCACGAAGCCACTGCTTTGCCGCCTCAAAATCTCCCTTGGCTTCTTCAAGTGCTTTTTTGCAATCCATCAGTCCTGCGCCAGTTGCCTGGCGAAGAACTTGTACTTCTTTTGCTGTAAATGCCATCGTGATCAGTTCTACCTATTTCGTCTCTGAAGTTGGAGTGACTCGAGCATCACGCTTGGCCATGTCGGCTGCCGCCTGAAGTTTTGCGGCCTCTTGTTGTGAATCAAATGCTGCCTGCTCTTCCGGCGTGCGAGTTGCTGGTGCGGGTGGCACTGGTGCCGTTGAGGCGCCAGTCGTTGGCGCCGAACGTGGAGTCATTTTTTCTGCGATATAACGACCTTCAATTACAGCCTCGGCAATAACTCGAGCCATCAACTCATTGGCGCGAATCGCATCATCGTTGCCCGGGATCGGATAATCAATCACGTCAGGGTTGACATTTGTGTCAACCACTCCGATAACCGGAATTCCGAGTTTGCGTGCTTCAGTGACGGCGATGTGCTCTTTAAGGGTGTCTACAACGAAGATCGCATTTGGACGACGACCCATTGAACGAATACCCGACAGGTTGCGCTGCAACTTCTCGAGTTCGCGACCGATCAAGAGCGCTTCTTTTTTTGGCATCAGTTCGAATTCTCCGGTGTCTCGAAGGCGCTCGTACTCTTGCATTTTGTTGACGCGCTTCGAAATCGTGTCGAAGTTCGTCAACATTCCACCTAGCCAACGCTCGTTGACGTACGGCATGCCACAGTGGTCGGCGAAAAGTCGAACAGGATCTTGGGCCTGCTTCTTGGTGCCGACAAATAAAATGTTTCCACCATTGGCGACAAGGTCGCGAACAAAACGATATGCATCTTCGATGCGAACGAGCGTCTGTTCAAGATCAATGATGTAAATGCCATTGCGCTCACCGTGGATGAATCGCTTCATTCGAGGATCCCAACGGGCTGTGCGATGACCGAAGTGAACTCCAGCCTCAAGCATCTGACGCATGCTGATAATTGCCATAACTGATTGCCTTTCTGTGGTTGAGTGCATGGTCTCCCGCGCCGAAGCGACCACAGGATGGAAACCATGCAATTTAATAGTGGGATAAAATTACATATTTAGAACTTACAAATACTCTTCTTCTAGCTCCTAAACCCTATCGGTACGAATGCCCAGATGGCATCAGCAGACCGAAACTGGGTCAACCGAATAAAAGCCTCTATTGGCACCCGAGACCAACACTGCACGACCTAAAGGCTGATTATTTTGACCCAAGTACTTTGCGGGGTCAACATAAACATCGTTGTTATTTGCAAAAACTTTTTCACGCACCCCGAAGAACAACATCGTGCCCGTTGTCCCAATAATCTGGCCCACCAAAACGAAATCACCGATTTGTAATTGGCTGGTCAAAATTGACCCATATGTAAGTCTCCTGCCGGCAACAGTTTTAATCACTAGATATTTTTTATTTGCCACCACGCCCGAAAAACTCACGACGCCACTAGCCCCGGCAATGATCGGCGTGCCAAATTGCGTTTCAAATTCAATGCCGCGATTACCTGCACATCGATCACAACTTGGCTGTCGAAATGGATCGCTGATGACGGCATTGTGGGTCGCAGAAATTGGTGCCACGAGCCTGCACACGTTTAAGTTTTGGGTTGCTAGCCCCGCCAAAATGAGAGCACCGGCTACAAAACTAGAAAAAAACAAAGCGCAATTTAATTGATTAAATTTTTAAGCAACTTCGGCGGCCGTCAACCGCCAGCGTAGTTGCAAAACAGCCTTGGTGTGAATCTGAGACACACGACTCTCGGTGACACCAAGCACCTGAGCAATTTCGTCCAAAGTTAAATTCTCCTCATAATACAAAGCCAATACCGTGCGCTCACGCTCTGGCAGACACTTAATTTCGTGACGCATTATTTTGCGTAATTCTTCGGCTTCAACAACCGAGTCAGGACTCGGCACAAACGACGCACCACCATGTGTGGATGCTGGCGTGTTGTCGGCAATGACATGATCAAGTGGACCGACCGCACACGATGCAATTTCGGTCAGCCACTTCTCCAAGTCGGCACTATTGATCTTTAATTTTTCGGCAATTTCGTCATCCGTCGGTGAACGCTTCAACTTGTGTTCAAGATCAGAAATCGCATTTTCGACCGTCCGTGCTTTTGAACGGACGCTGCGCGGCACCCAATCCAAAGAGCGCAAACTATCCAAAATTGCGCCACGAATTCTTGGGATTGCATAGGTTTCAAATTTAAAACCAAGCGCGGGATCAAATCGGTCGATTGCGTCCATCAAACCAAACACACCAGAGCTCACCAAGTCACCAATCTCGACTCGTTTTGGCAAACCTGCAGCGAGTCGACCTGCAACGAATTTGACCAGGGACGCATAGTGCACGACGAGCCATTCACGCGCCAGCGCGTCTTTGTTCGCGTGCCATTGCTGCCACGCTTGATCAATCGTCAATCGAACAGGAAGTGCGTTCATGCTCGTGGGTGTGATGCTCCATAGGCAGATTTCAAACGCTCTTTGCTCACTTGGGTGTAGCGCTGCGTCGTAGCAACATCCGAATGCCCCAGCAACTCTTGCACCGCGCGCAAGTCGGCGCCGTTGTCGAGCAAGTGTGTTGCATATGTATGACGCAAAGCGTGCGGATGAGTCGGAGTAAGCGCACGCTCATCAATGATTCGACGCACATCTCGCGGTGCCAACCTGTGACCGCGAGCATTCAAAAATAATGCATGAGTCTCTTGACCAACAACTTCGTGGCGAAACTTCAACCACTGTTTGACCGCCAACACACTCGGTTCACTGACAGGTATTTGTCGCTGTTTGGCGCCTTTGCCCATCACGATCACCGTGTTGTTTCGCTCGTTGATACTGTTCAAATCGATAGAGCAAACTTCGCTCACACGAAGACCACTGCCATAGAGCAGCTCAATCAACGCCGTATCTCGCGAGGACTTCCAATCAGGAACATCGGGGTCATCGCATGTGAGCAATGCTTTGAGTTGTTCTTTGGTCAAAACTTTTGGTAGTCGACCAGTGCCGGACGGCGTGCGAACGCCGGTTGTTGGATCGGTTTTTAATGTGCCGTTACGAATGTGCCAGGCAAAATATCTGCGAATCGCGGCAAGTTTGCGGGTCACGCTTCGCTTTGCCTTCTGGCTGGTCGTCAAAAAACTTATATATTGACGCACCAAATCACGAGTCACCAACTGTGGAGTATCGATTTTGAGTCGTGAAATCCATTCTTCAAACTGCTTGACATCGCTGGCATATGCACTCGTTGTGTTTATTGAGGCGGCGGTCATAGAACCAATGAACTCCTCGATCTTCCATGCGGTCGCCATATCAGTATCAACGGTAATCGCTTAATGCAGTGGCTGCCTGACATCAATTACTTCCCACCAGCCTGAGTTTTCAACGACCCAACCCAGTGCTTCAAGCCGACCAAGCGCAACTGCCGCGTCAATAGTCGCAAGATCGCTGCGAATCACAAAATTATCCAGCGTGAACGGCGCGCCGGCCATCATCGAAACTAGGTTTTGATCGCTCTGACATAATCTTGCTCTCGAGTCATAAATATTTTCTTGGGCTCGACGGTTGTCAAGACCAAGAGCAACGAGCACATCTTCAGCGCCGATAATCGGCAGACAACCTTGTTGAATCAATTGGTTCGTGCCGTTCGATGCGATATTGCGCGGCGAACCAGGCACGGCTAACACCGTCACATCTCGCTTTTGTGCTTCGTCAACGGTGATCATCGAGCCACCCGTATCGCGCGATTCGACAACGACTAAAACTTCACTGAGCGCAGCCAAGATCCGATTGCGCAACGGAAACCGAAATGCCTCAGGTGGCGAACCTGGTGCTGACTCACTGATCAACGCACCGTGTGCGGCGACGTCTTGCCACAGTTGGGTATTTTCTCGCGGGTAAATAACATCCAGACCAGACGCGACTATGCCAACTGGTCGGCCGGCTGGTAGCCGCACTTGTTGACTGGCAAGTTGGCCCTCTAGTGCACGCAACGCACCGCGATGAGACCACGCATCAATCCCCCGCGCCAACCCAGAAACAACACAGACATCATTTGTCGCCAAGTCATGCGCAATATGTGAAGCAAGATATCTGCCCGAGGCAGTTGCGCTGCGAGTGCCAACCATTCCAACACGACGGTTGTTCAAAGCAGTCAGGTCTCCGAGATAAAATAAAACTGCCGGCGGAGCCAAATCTGCAATCAATGCATGCGGATAATTTTCATCACCAAAAATAGTTACCTTGATGCCGGACTTGATGCATCGTCGTTCAATCTGATCTTGCAAATCTTGAGTCGCACGATGCCTCAACAATGTCGAAAGATTTTCCGTGCGCAACATTGATGCGACTAACTCATTGGGTTTTGCTCGACCTTGAACCACCGCCCACGCGGTTTGTGGGTCATGATGTTTCAACAGAGTCATCAATCGTTTTGGACCGATCTTTGGCAATGCACACAGTGCGGCAGCGGCAATCTGATCTTTAGATAAATAATTTGTGGATACCGAATCTTGAGATGGCACTTTAAAACGACATTTCGCGCGTGCGCAGACCAGATGCGAGATCAACTCGCAGCAGCAGCGCTAGATGCAAATGCGTTTCATCAATCATCTGTGGGGCTCCTGTCAAATCGGCAATTGTGCGTGCCACTCGCCGCACCCGGTGATAGCCCCGACCTGTTAGATGACCCGCTTCAAGTTCTTTTCGCAAGAGTTGTTCGGCCTTTTTCGTCAATGGCGCCGCGCTATCAAGTTGTTGGCGAGTCAATGCAGAGTTAGGGCCGCCAAATCTGGACAATGCCAGACTTCGAGCTCTGGCAACTCGCGTTGCAACCACACTTGTTGGCTCGCCAGCAACTGGTGAGATTAAATCGGTCGTGTTTGGACGTGAAACAGCAACCCGCAAATCAAAACGATCCAGCAATGGCCCAGAAAATCGGCGCATATAACGTGCCCGCGCGGCATCGTCACAGGTGCAAGACCCGGGCGAGCCTTCACCACACGGGCACGGATTCGTAGCCGCAACAAGCAAAAACTCTGCGGGCATGACGACACTTGTACGAGCACGGGCCAAATGTACAACTCGTTGCTCAAGTGGTTGACGCAGTGCATCCAAAACCGACGGAGCAAATTCACCCAATTCGTCAAGAAATAGAACGCCGTGACTGGCAAGAGAAATTTCACCCGGTCGCATCAACGCCGTGCCGCCACCGACCATCGCCACCAGCGAAGATGAGTGATGCGGCGCGCGATACGGCGCATCTCTGATCAATCCGCCATTTTGAAATTCAGTTTGCACCGACGAGTGAATCATCGTCGCCGAAACAGCCTGTTCATCATCTAACGGGGGCAGGAGACCGACGAGTCGTTCGGCCAACATCGTTTTGCCAGCACCGGGTGGACCAACCAAAAGCAAGTGATGTGAGCCGGCGGCTGAAATCTCCAATGCTTGTCGCGCGACGGGTTGTCCCTGCACATCGGCAAGATCGGGTACTGCTTTTGATTTGCTACTCAAAGATTCTTTCGAGTTTTCTTTTCGCCACTCGCTACGACCAGACAGACACTCAACGACTTCAAAAAGTGTTGTCGCTGAAAAAACTCTGGTGACTGTGGCGGCACTGGCTTCACCAAGGTTCTGGGGTGCGACGACTGTATGCCGATCAATTGTTGCCAAGACAAGTGGGGTCGCACCGCGAACAGGTCGCAACGAGCCGTCCAATCCCAACTCAGCGATAAACGCATATTGCACGAGAATTTCAACCGGCAACAGACCTTGAGCCGCGAGCAGGCCAACCGCAATCGCCAAATCTAAACATGCTCCAGTTTTTCGATCACCACTTGGCGCAAGATTCACCGTGATTCTTCTGGTCGGCCAGGGCAAGTTGCTTGACAACAATGCAGCTCGTACTCGATCACGGCTTTCACGACAAACTTCATCTGGTTGACCGACAACGGTGAACCCCGGCAATCCGATACCGGCATGCACTTCGACATCAACTCGTGAACCACGAGCACCAAGCAAAGTTGCTGATCGAACCGATGCAAACACGCGCCCCAACCCCCGTCTCTAATTTGCCACTTATCTGTGACGCCGGTCGATATCTCACACCTGAGATACTTGAGGAAGATGATTTTCAAAACGACATCGAGATCTGGCTCGTTTTTCAAATGTGTACCCATGCATCTCAGATTGGCTACACAGTCCAGAACAAAAAAATCGGCGAAAATATTCACACTTATTTCTTGTTTGGGATTAATGGTCGTTGCTTGCAGTGAAACTCCGCGGACGGCTACAAATTTCTGTCGTCAGTTGGCCAAAGAGGTGCCGTTCATTGCAGACCCACCGGTAACGGCGGCCGATGTCGCGGCGATGCTGGCAAGATACGAACGCCTAAGCAAAGCCGCGCCACTGGTGATTGAAGACGAATGGAAGTCACTTACCGAGTTGCTCGCAGTCGCCTCACGGGTCAAGTCGAGTGATCCCGACAGCGTTCAAGCGGTCATTGAAATGGCTTACTCAACCGAAAAAGATTCTGTGACAGCCGCAAAATGGACGCGAGAAACTTGTGGAATAGATATCTCGAACGGACTTAAAGTCGCGCCGACTGGCTGATACTTTTAGCGCATTTCTCCACGCTTGACAATTACTTTGTCGACCAAACCATAATCGCGTCCTTGCTCGGCGGTGAACCATCGGTCGCGCTCTGAGTCGGCTTGAATCTCTTCAAGTTTTCTGCCCGAGTGGTGAGCAGTCAACTTGGCCATGCTCAATTTTGTGTAGGCAAGTTGCTCGGCTTGAATCGCGATGTCGGATGCCTGACCACGCAACCCTGCCAATGGCTGATGCATCATTATCCGCGCGTTTGGCAGTGTGTACCGTTTGCCGGAAGCACCAGCAGTCAACAAGAACTGTCCCATTGAAGCGGCAAGCCCCAAACAGACGGTGGCTACATCGCATGACACAAACTGCATCGTGTCGTAGATCGCCATGCCGGCGGTTACCGATCCGCCTGGACTGTTTACATAAAGCCAAATATCAGCCTTTGGGTCTTCGCCTTCAAGAAACAACAACTGCGCACAAACTTGGTTAGCGATTTCATCATTGACATCGGTGCCGAGCATGATCACGCGACTTTTCAACAACCGCACGAAAATATCGCTACGAGAGTCGAAACCACCCTCTAGGGCTACAGGGAGAATATTTGACATGACTTGCAGGCTAGTGCCCGACGAACTACTGCCGACGGACGCCGCTGAAAATCACAATCACACGCTCATCATCGGCAATCTCGTGGCGTATTGCCAAAAGACCTGCAAGGCCGGCGCTGCCAGTCGGACTGACGTCGATATTTGTCACACGATGAGCAAGCGCATAACTTTCGTGAATTTGTTGCTCGAATGCAACAACCGGATACCCACCACTATCGGCCATTGCGTTGCAAGCACCAATCCAGTCGTATGTCTCGTCATCGAGTATTCCATCGGCCAAAGAAACGGGCGCCGTCTCCCATGGCCACATGCACTGCGACCATCGCGAACCGGCATTGCGCGCGCCACCAGTTGTGTTGGCAATTTCAAAAGCGCGCGCTAGCGGCGCACAACCTTGCGTCTGCACTGCATGAACTCTTGGTTTAGTTGCACCTGCGAAAAATCCACTCGCAGCGCAAGACACGAATGCACCACCACCCGCTTGGACAAACATGCGGCTAAACAATGAGCCAGATAATTCTTCGGCGACAACTGCCATTTCAAAACCGATTGTTCGACCGCCATCCAGGCACCATGCATTTTCTGGACCTTGAACGCCAAATGGAACGCAACCTTGCTCAATGGCTTCGCGAAATCTAAACACGCACGGATCACCAGGTTGATCGGTTGCAAGTCTCGGGCATCGGATCACATTTGCATGCAACGAATCTAAAATTCTCAATGTTGCGGCGTCCGCATGCTCTGGCACGAAAACTTGAATTGGCCAATTGACGGCCCTAGCCAACGTGCTGGCCGCAATCGCCGCGTTACCGCAAGACGCAATCGCCAGTGCCGGCCGTTGTGCTGGCGACTTCCATGGTGCCCGACCGACTAATTCGACAGTAACAAGATGCAATAACTCGGTAAATAAATGTCTGGCTTTTTGTGAACCCGCAACATTGTGTGTTTCATCTTTGATCCACACGCCGCCAAGCTCGTTGAACCCGAGAGCATCAGAGAGCGCGTCGTTGCGCGCAAAGGGTGTGGTGTGAAACCCCACACCTGCAACCGTTGCCACGGCTTCATCAAGATCGCGAATAATTTTGGTTCTCGCCGCAGAATCCAAGCCGAGCGCTGCGGCGAACCCATCCCATGCCAAATATTTTTGAAATGCGATATACGGATTGGTGTCGCCACTGCTGCGTAATGGCGCTATCGCATTCTCAAGTTCAAGCACATGACGCCTGTCAGAATCAGTCGAATTTGGGCAACGCCAAGAAAAAATTTCATTGATCGAAACTTTTGTTTCACACACCGAGCAACGCCAGCCCGTAACGACCGGGGTGTCCTGCATTTGATTTATTTTGCGGCAACAACCCGACGGTTGAACTCGCCGATGAGTTCGTCCCAGACGGGAAGGTACTTGCGTAGGTCGCGCCAAAACGATTGCGAACGACGAGCCTCAAACACCGCAAGTGGCGTGCCTTGCTGCTCCACCCATGTGTAGTAGCCGAGATTAAAAATTCGTGTTCGATCGCGTTCGGTGCAATCAATCATCGCATCAGTCCCAACGGTTGCCAGGTGCTCGGCGAACACTTCAGCAGCGTCAATTTCGCTGAACGAGTTTTTGAAACGCCGAGCCATGGTTTTGACCCTCTCACTCGGATACAGATCGGCGCCATCGGTGGCAATAGTGATGAGCGCATCGTTTGCACCGAGCCCAAGCAGTTTTGCGGTCTTAATCGCCGCAATCACATTGCAAATCGCCGAAAATCCAAAGTGTTTCAGCGTCTCAACAATTTCAACCGGCACACCTTTGCGCTCAGCCAAATATTTGCAACCGGCGGAGGTATTGAACATCACATCAAGTTCGTCGGTTACGCGGTCTGACACACCAACTACAACATCGGTGTTCATCACATTATGGATCATCGGTATGTGCTTGTCACCAATACCTTGGATGTTGTGTTCACCAAAACCATTTTCCAGCATCGTTGGGCACTCGAGTGCCTCGACCGCAACAATTTTTGTGCCGTAGTCGTCTTTAAGTCTGTCTCCGGCTCCAATCGTGCCCGCCGAGCCTGTGGCAGATGTAAATGCGGCAAGGCGCAATTTGCCGTTGCGTTGCTTGTTCACGTGCTTGAACACGCTCGAAAGCGCACGACCAGTCACTTCGTAGTGACCCACGTAATTACCAAACTCGCAGAACTGATTGAAAATAAAGTTCCTTGGATCACGTTCCATCTCGTTGCACGCATCATAAATTTCTTTGACGTTGCTTTCGGTGCCGGGCGTGCGAACAACGTCACTTGGGTCACTCACCCACTTATCAAGCCAGTCAAAACGCTCTTGTGACATGCCTGCCGGCAACACTGCGACACCGCGCGAGCCCATAATACGACTGATGGCCACTCCACCACGCGCATAGTTTCCCGTCGAAGGCCAAACTGCGCGATGTCGGCTCGGGTCAAACTGCCCGGTGATCACACGCGGAGCCAAACAAGAGTAAGCAGCCAAAACCTTGTGCGCCGTAATCATCGGAAACCGATCACCGAACATCACGATGATCGGACTCTCGATGCCAGTCAATGAAGTTGGCAAGACAACATGGTCAGGTACATCGACACGGTCGCCTTGCATGTTGTTGTACCAATGCACGCGAAACAAATTGCGTGCATCTGGTGCATTCTTGTCCACACCTTTTGCGTAATTTGCTGCGATCAGCGAAGGGTCTGCAAGTTGGGCGAACGTCGGCAACAGCACATTGTTTTTGGCGCAGAGCGCGATGCTGTTTTCGCGTGCTTGCTGATCAACAATTGTGTCGGCTAAGCCAAGTTGACCAGCCATTGCGGATATATCCAATGCGCCACTGGTCCGATTAGAAGCCGTAGTTGTTGAACTCAAGATTTACATTATGTCAAAGAATGCTCCCGAACCACTACTCTTACTGCGCAAGGCCGACGTAGCCCAATGGCAGAGGCACGGCGCTTAGGACGCCGCCAGTGCGAGTTCGAGTCTCGCCGTCGGCACAAATATGAAACCACGTACAACGTCCGAAATCCCCACGCCAGCACTGATTATTGACGTTGATGCACTCGCCCAAAACTTATCCACGATGTCAGCGCGTCACCCTGGCACCAGACTTCGGCCACACATCAAAGCGCACAAGTGCACAGAGATTGCGCGTCAGCAAATAAGTCACAGACACACGTCTTTCACTTGTGCCACACCGCGCGAAATTATCGGCATGGCTGCAGTTGGTGTGGGTAAAGATTATTTGCTGGCCAATGAAGTTCTCGATACCGAGCGCCTAGCCGCGTTGGCCAAAGTTTCAGAAAACGCGCGAGTGACAATCGCCGTTGACTCACCTGAAACTATTGACGCCGCTGTTCGTGCAGGTTTGCGTGATGTTTTGATTGACGTAAATGTCGGGCTTTCGCGTTGCGGTGTCGCACCAGAACTTGCGGGGCAACTCGCCGACACGGCGCGAAAAGCCGGCATGACAGTTCGTGGCGTGATGGGATATGAAGGCCACTTGATGATGATAAGCGATGATGAAAAACGAAAGACGCGTGTTACTGAGTCGATGAAATTGCTCACTCGCGCAGCCAAAGATGTAGGCGGTGAAATTGTTTCCGCTGGCGGCACCGGCACTTGGGATATGCACGACGACACTGGCATCAATGAGCTTCAAGCCGGCTCATATGCGTTGATGGATACGCACTACGCACAACTAAAGATTCCATTTGTGCAGGCGTGTTTCGTGCTTGGCACGGTGATCTCGAAAAGCAAAGACTGGTTGGTAATCGATGTTGGCCTTAAATCGCTGACAACAGATCATGGCAATCCATCGGTTGACGGATATGAAGTTTTGTTTTGTTCCGATGAACACACGACGCTGGTTGCGAAAAAAGATTCAGCCACAGTGCTCGCAAATATTGGTGAAAAACTTTTGGTCAGGCCCTCACATATAGACCCAACTATGTCGATGCATTCGGTGGTTTGGGCGACTCGTGCTGATGAAATTTTAGAGTGTTGGCAAATCGATCTACGCGGTTGGTAGGTTTTCGAGACTCTTTGCAAGTGCTCTCAAAGCAAGACCGCGATGCGAAAGTAGATGCTTTTCTTCGATGCTCATCTGGGCGAAAGTTCGTCCATCACCAAGACTTGGAATAAAAATTGCGTCATAACCAAACCCACGCTCGCCTCTCTGTGATGCCGCAATTGAACCCTCACAAACACCCTGGGCGATAATTTCTCGCCCATCTGCAAAAAGCAACAACACAACAGTTCGAAACCGAGCCGCGCGAGGTTTACCTACGAGTTCACTCAGCATTTTGGCACGGTTTTGGGCATCGGTAGCGTTGACCCCGGCGAATCGTGCAGTCAAAACCCCTGGTGCGCCGTTTAGAGCATCAACTTCCAGCCCAGTGTCATCGGCAAGTGCCGGCAAACCAGTGGCAAGACAAACGGTCGAGGCTTTGAGTCGTGCATTACCCACAAGCGTGTCGGCATCTTCAACCACATCCGCAATTTCTGGCGGCCGTGGCTGCAAATCAACAACGCCGCTTATCAGCTCTGAGATTTCGGCGACCTTGTGCGGATTTGCCGAAGCGCAAACTACGCGCAGCATAAACGCAACATCTTTATTGCGGTCTAGGTGTTGGCGGTACTGCAAGTGTTTGTGTCTGTAATGCAAATACTTCACGCAAACCAGCAGTTGCAAGTGCCAACAATTCACTCAACTGTGTTTGGCTAAAGGCCGCACCTTCGGCGGTGCCTTGCACTTCAACAAACTTTGGCTCGCCACCGCCATGACTCTGCAGCATCACGACGTTCATATCGACCTCAGCCGAACTGTCTTCAACATAAGGCAAGTCAAGAATTGGCGATCCATTGTGAATACCCACGCTCACCGCCGCACACAACGAATGCAACGGATGGGTCGCGATCAAACCATTTTGCATCACTCGCGTCAGCGCATCATGTAACGCTATGTAGGCACCACAAATGCTGGCCGTACGCGTGCCACCGTCTGCTTGCAACACATCACAGTCGACAATCACTTGTCGCTCACCGAGCAATGTCATGTCGCAGCATGAACGCAACGACCGACCGATCAGCCGTTGAATCTCAATCGTTCGACCACCTTGTTTGCCTTTGGCGGCTTCGCGATCATTACGGTCAGGCGTCGAACCAGGCAACATTGAATATTCGGCGGTGACCCAACCTTTGTTCTTGCCTTTCATCCAACGTGGCACATCTTCGTCGATTGAAGCAGTGCACAACACACGGGTTTTTCCGAAAGAAACGAGTACCGAACCAGCCGCCATTTCGGTGAAGTCACGCTCGAACTTAAGTTGACGTAATTCGTTTGTTTTTCGTCCGTCTGGTCGTGTCACAGTTTTTGCTCCATTTTGTATCACATTGTTATTTTTTATAAATTACTTTGGCCATTGTTTCGCCACCGATAACTCCGGCCCTAAAAAACGCCTACCCAGTTTCGCGAATTGCTGAACGTCACCCGACGAATAAAATTCGTGTGAGCCCCACTCTCCTGAGACAACGCTACGAGCGACATTGTTTGTCTGCAAAGCGTCGCGCACTACTGACGCAGTGGCGTCGGCACTATTTATTAACTTCACATCCGAGCCCATAACTTGCCCAATCACGTCGCTCAAATATGGATAGTGCGTACACCCCAACAACAATGCATCAACATCGGCTTTTCGTATTGGCGCAAGTAATCTCTCCGCCAACTGTGTGACGGCTTTGCCTGAGGTTTCGTCGCGCTCAACAAATTCGACGAAACCTGGGCACGCCATTGCTGTCAACACGACTTCACTGGAAAGTTCTCTCGATGCACTCGCAACTGCAACTTCGTATGCCCCAGAGGCAATCGTGCCAACGGTCCCGATGACTGCGACACGGTTGTTTTTTGTCGTGTGCACCAGCGCTCGTGCCCCTGGCTCAACAACGCCGATCACGGGAACCGAAAAGGAACTTTGTAATTCACTTAGTGCGACCGAAGCGGCTGTGTTGCACGCTACGACAATCAATTTGACGTTGAAGTCACGCACCAGGCTTGTCGCCAACTCGATCGCAAAACTGCGCACATCACTCGCCGGCTTTGGCCCATACGGGTAGCGCGCAGTGTCTCCTATATATATGAGATTCTCACTTGGCATTGAGTCAATAACTGCCCGCGCAACAGTCAGACCACCAAAACCAGAATCAAACATGCCAATCGGGCGATCAACCTGAGCATTCATCTTTAACAACGCTACGCCCTGACCAACATCGAAGTCAGTCAACTCACAATTGCCACTGCGATACATCAGTCAATGCTTTATAGTCACGGTGTGCTTCTTGCCGCTGGTCTTGCTTTTTTTGCTGCCGTTCTGCACGCAAGTTGGAACCTCGTCGTCAAGCAAACAGGTGATCGATTTCTTGCGTTGTGGAGTCAATTTGTTTTTGCTGGATCGTTCGCACTACTTGGCATTGTCGGCTGGACGATAATTGACGGTCGACCAAATATTGCTTGGTGGTGGTCAATAATCAGTGGCTGCGGACACTTGCCATATGTTCTGTTGCTCGCCAAGGCATACGACAAAAATGATTTCTCACTCACCTATCCAATTGCGCGAGGCGCTGGCGCTCTAAGCGCCGCCATCTTAGGATTAATTTTTCTTGGCGATGATCTCTCTGCGCTGAGCATGGCGGGTATCGCCGTCGTTATTTTTGGTCTTTGGGTTTTGGTTTCAGGTCAGCCAATCAACAATATTTTCCCTGCACTCGGCGTCGCAGCAACGATCGGCGTCTACTCGGTCGTCGATGCATATGGCGCACGCAACTCAGACCCAGTTGCTTTTGCATTGAGTGTCTTTGTCAGCGGCGCAGTAACCATCACAATCTGGGCACTTCTCACACGCGCCAAAGATCTCAAGACATTTCTTGTCGCCCAATGGAAACCGGCCCTCTTTGGCGGCACTATGTCGATTATCAGCTATTCGCTTGTCGTCTACGCGTTCACTCTTGCGCCAGTTGGCTATGTCGCCACAATGCGAGAATCAAGCGTGGTGATTGCGGCTCTCGCCGGTTGGAAATATCTCAAAGAAGACGATCACAGACGCCGGCTCACTTCAGCCACGGTCGTCGTACTCGGTCTTGTCGTGCTTGTTGCGGGCAGATAAATAAACAGCCGTCACCAATTTCTAATTACCTATATTTATTTGACTAGTTCAAATACCCTCGAACCTATTTTATTAAGAGCGCCCGTCTGAGTATCACTTCCACAAGTGAGTGCCTCAAAAAGTGTCTTTGTCCGCATGAATGTGATGATTAAATTCTGCGTCGGAAAACCCATTGCTGACTGCCCGCAGGCACCGATTGCCTCAAACATGTCTAGGGGTGCATTCTGATATCGAGGACCAATTCGAGTTTGAGCATTCGCCGAAGTCGATTTGGTTGTGCCTTCACGATTTAACCACCACAAAAGTCCGTAGTTCTGGTTGAGCGAACTTGACGAGGTTCGAGCATCATTGACAAATTCAGCCGAAAGAATTTGCTTGCCATTCCATTTGCCATTTTGCATGTACAACTGCACCAACTTCGCCAAATCACGACACGATGTCTCCCAAAACGCGAACATAAACATGTTCGCACCGCCGTCTTGCGTAAGTTTAGATTTCATCCCAAGTGGAGTGAGCAAGTTCTTTTTCGCAAACGATTTAACCGAACCACCCACGGCTCGTTCGAGCAACGTCTCAAGAACTTGCAAACTTGTATTCGTGTAACGCCAATTTGTGCCTGGTGTTGTTTCTTGACCCACATCTAGGGCAATCAACTCGTTATCAGCAAACGGATTGCCATTAAACACTTCTCTGCGACCAGAGGTCATCGACAACAACTGACGGATTGTTATTGATTCACTCTCGGTACCCTTCCACTCTTTGATGAAATCAGATGCTTTTTGATTGATATTCAATTTTTTTTGGGTTTGGGCGATACCCAGCAAGGTTGCCGTCACCGATTTCATCGTTGAAAAACCTTCAGAAAGTGTCTGTGGGGTTCGAGCGCCCCAATACCACTCTGCGACGATTGTTTTGCCCTCTTGCACGACCATGCACGATGCCGACTGCGCACCAACTTCGGCTGCTAGCGCCGCATACTTTGGATTTGGACCAACTGATTTTTTTGGAGTGTCTGAGTCGGCATTACCGGCTGTTAGCGGAAGATTCGAATAACCGACAAATGCCAAGACGGCTAGCACACAAATCCGAGGGCCGTATCGAAACATAGTCGAGACTAACTAAAAAAAGAGCTAGGAAACTTGCTAAAAGTAAATGATCTTTTCGGCTGCCGCTTCGGCAATGTCTAGGTCGTCCGTATAGGCACCAGTTGAAAGGTATTTCCATCCGCCATCGCAGACGATGAACACAATCACGGTTTCGGCTTCTTGTGATGTATCTATTTCACTTGCAACTTTGAGCGCACCCGCTAGAGATGCACCCGAAGAAATACCGGCGAAGATTCCACACTCGCGCACAAGACGCCGTGTGCACTCAAGGCTTTCTCGCGGTCGCACAACACGCTTGCGATCAAGAATCTTTCTGCCGTACCACTTATCAAAAACTGGCGGGATATAGCCGTCGTCCAGGTTTCTTAAGCCCTCGACTCGCTCACCAATCGGAGGCTCAACTGCGATAATTTTTACGTCTTGGTTTTTTTCTTTCAAATATTTGCCAACACCCATGAGCGTGCCTGTTGTACCGAGACCTGCGACAAAGTGAGTAACTTCAGGGCAATCACGCCAAATTTCTGGTCCCGTTGTTTCGTAATGCGCAAATGGGTTTGACTCATTTTCGTATTGGTGCAAAAAACACCATTCTGGATGTTGCTTTGCCATTGCTTCGGCGCGCTTAACCGCGCCATTCGAACCCTCAGCACCCGGCGTGACGATAATTTCTGCACCGAAAACTTCAAGCATTTGACGACGCTCGATTGAAACATTGTCTGGCATCAAAATCGTGATCGGATATCCCTTGAGTTGTGCAATCGCCGCCAACGCAATGCCCGTGTTTCCTGATGACGGTTCAATTAGTCGCTGACCCGGCGAAAGATTGCCGTTTTTTTCGGCTTGTTCGATCATCGACTTGGCGATGCGGTCTTTGACGGAACCAAATGGGTTTTGATTTTCAAGTTTCGCCATCAACCTCACGCGAGGATTAGGCGACAAGTTTGAGACGTCAACCAGTGGCGTGTTGCCAATCAAATCAAGCACACTTTCGTTAATCACCATGCTTCTAAGATACCTGACCAATTTGGTCGGATTTACTATTGTGACGCTAAACCTTTGCGTCCATTGCGAATTTTTCAGGCCTTTCTATCCCGGAATTATTTGGCTTTCCGAGATTTTGCCGTTGACTATTCGATAACTGCGGGTCTCTGGGGCGACTCGCTTTAAGCCAATAATCACGTAATGCCAATCAGGGTCGGGAGCTTGGGCGACATCAGTCGGGCTTGGATACGGCTCGGTATGCGTGTG
>SXGU01170609.1_pt1 | contig 35036 bp, 30 predicted proteins | sample 3174531 | NCBI WGS metagenome assembly SXGU01 (sample SAMN11356863, study PRJNA531348) | freshwater metagenome | isolation source: freshwater sample F1-140 | place: China: Fuxian Lake, Yuxi | collected 2017-12-25 | reverse complement strand
CCACGGGCTTTCCGCCAGCGCCTTGACCACCACCAGCGCGAGCACGGCCAGCAGGATGACCATGATGGCCAGAATCGCCACGAGGCCGATGACGCCGGCGACCGAGTTTAACTCCTCCTTCACCATCTGGCCGAGCGAGCGGCCGTTGCGGCGCATCGAGCAGAAGAGAATTACAAAGTCCTGCACCGCGCCGCCCAGCACCACGCCGATGAGAATCCACAGCGTCCCCGGCAGGTAGCCGAACTGCGCCGCCAGCACCTGCCCGACGAGCGGCCCCGGCCCCGAGATGGCCGCGAAGTGGTGGCCGAAGACGATCCACTTGTTCGTCTTCACGAAGTCGTGGCCGTCCTCCTTCACCTCGCACGGCGTTGCGCGGCGGTCGTCGAGCATGAGCACCTTGGCGGCGATCCACTTCGAGTAGAAGCGGAAGCCCACCGCGTAGGTGCAGAGCGCCGCGACCAGGATGTAAATGGAGTTCAGCGGCTCACCGCGCCGCAACGCGATGGTGGCATAAGCCCCAGCGCCAAGGGCGGCGACCACGAGCCAGATGACCGTCGAGAGAAGTTTGTTCATGAGCAGCGAATCACCCGCATCCTACGGAGAACCTCCGCGACTGCAATCCGGGAACCGGAGAAGCACTTCAATTCTCACCGCGCCACGGTTGACGCGCGCGCGTGGGCGTCGGCAGAGTCGGCGCACTCTGACCATGCAAACCAACGCGACCCCCGGCATCCGCTACGCGCACACAAACCTCATCGCCAATGACTGGAAGCGGCTGGCGGACTTTTATGCGCAGGTCTTCGCGTGCGAGCCGGTGAGTTCCGAGCGCGATCACCACGGGCCGCACACCGACGCGCTCACGGCGATTCCCGGCGCGCGGATTCGCGGGCGGCATCTGCGCCTCCCCGGCCACGGCGAGCGCGGGCCGACAATTGAGATCTTCAGCTACGCCCAGAACGAGCCGCTTCTGCCCACCTGCCTGAACCGCCCCGGCTTCGCGCACCTCGCCTTCGAGGTTCCCGACGTGGAGGCGAAGCGGAAGGAAATCCTCTCGTGGGGCGGCAAGGACGTGGGCCAGCTCGTGACCTTGGACATCCCTGGCGCGGGTCTCCTGACGCTCATCTACATGACCGACCCGGAGGGAAACATCATCGAGCTGCAAAGGTGGCATTGACTGCACTTCACAGTGGGTCGAAAAACTGAGCTCAGTTGGGAGGCGCGCTGCTTGGCTACGTTTCGTTTTGGCTACTTTGCTCCACAGCACCCGTCGGCTACTGAAACCGCCCCTTCACCCAGCTCACCACCGTCTCCACCATCGGTGCAGTGTAGTCGCCGGCGAAGACGTGGTTCGAGCCTTGGAGCGCGACAAACTTCACGTCGTTGCCCGCGCGGATAAGGATGTCCTTCGAGTCCTGGGTTGGCACCACGTCGTCCTCGGTGCCGTGGACGAGCAGCCACGGGACTTTCACCTTCGGCGCGGCGTCGAGCACGGTGCCGATTTGCGTGAGGTCGTCCATGTAGGCCTGCGAGAGCGGGCAAGCCTCGTCGTCCCACATGAAGCCCGCGCCCGGCTTCACCATGCCGAACTCGCGCTGGGCAAATGCCGCCGTGCGCACCATGCCCGCGAGTGACACCAGCAGGCGAATGCGCGCGTCCTGGCCGGCGCGCAGCACGCCCACCGCGCCGCCCATGCTGTGGCCGATGTAGCAGACGTTCCAGCCCGCGTAGGCGTCCAGCACGGAGCCAAGGTCGGCGACTTCCTTCGAGATGGTGGCATCGGTGAACTTGCCGCCCGACGCGCCATTGCCGGTGAAGGAGAGGCGCAGGGTGTTGACACCAGCGGCTGCGAGCGCGGTGGCGAGCGTGACGAGGAAGGGCCGGTCCTTATTGCCGGTCACGCCGTGGCCGAGGATGACGAGGTTTTTCGAGTTCGCGTCACCCTGATGGAATGAGTGGTCAATGCGCTCGCCGTGGAAGTTTTTGATTTCGCCAAACATGGTGGGAGCGTTTCTAGCCCCGCAGAGGCGCAGCCGCAAACGCAAAAGCGGCGCTTGCCAGAAGCGACTCCTTCGCTACTCTCCGCGCCATGACTTTTTTCAAAGCAGTGTTCGCGTGGTTGGCCATCGGCGCGATTCTCGGTGGCGGCGTCTTTATGACTGTGCATCCCAAGTCGCCTTCCTGGTGGCCGCTGCTCGGCATTGTTGTCGGCCTGGTCGCGGTCGTGGGCAAGTTCGGTTGCCTGCCGCCCAGCGACGAGCATCATCACTGATTTCCCTGCGGCCGGCCGGAACGGAAGACGCGAAGGTGCAAGCCTTCGCGTTTTGCTTTTCACCCTCATTCCGGCACTTGGATTTAACGCAAAGGCGCAAAGGCGTAGAGCCGCAAAGGAAACCGCATTGATTGGCTTCGCTCTTCTGGCACCGCACAGGTGAATGGGTGGACGCGGTTCCGTTTGATGCTTCACCCAGCTCCTTCCTCTCCGGGCTTTGCGCTTTCGCGTCCTTGCGTCTTTGCGTTAACTCCGGCTCCAAGTTTCACACTGCCGACCACGACCGCTTCACTTCGTCGCCTTGTCCAAGGCTTCGAGGACGATGCTGGGCGTGAGCAGCGTGGGCAGGAGCAGCGGCTCGGCCTTCTGGTCGCGGGGATAGACCAGCACCATCGGCACGCCGGCGCGACCGAACTTCTTCAGCTCGGTGACGATGGCTGGAGTCTCCAGCGTGTTGTCGGCCAGCAGAGCGACGGCGTTCAACTCCTTCAGCTTCTTCTGCGTCACGGTGATTTCGAGGCTGCTCTTGAGATTCGCTTTGCACGTAAAGCACCAGTCCGCCGTGAAATCCACGAGCACGACGCGGCCCCCGGCGCGGGCTTTGGCGACCGCTTCCAAACTCCACGGTTGCCAGTCTATGCCGTCGGGACTGTGCTTCGTCGCGCTGCCGGCTTCAGCGGGCCTAGGTGGATTGCGCCAGCTCAACTGGCCTTCGAGCGCGTAGGCATAAGCCCCGCCGAGCAGCGCGATGCTGATGGCCATCGCAAGCCCGCGCCGCGCGCTGCCGCGCTGGACAAACTCGCCCCATATCCAAACCGCCAGCGCGAGCACGACGAGGAACAGTCCCAGCCAGAGCGCGCCGTCGCGTCCGAAGATGCGCGTGGAAACCCACAGCAGCCAGATGGCCGTGGCGAGCATGGGGAAGCCCATCGCCTGCTTGAAGTGGACCATCCAGTTGCCGGGCTTGGGCAGGAACTTCAGCCACGCGGGCTGGAAACTCAGCAGCAAGTAAGGCAGCGCGAGGCCGGCTCCGATGGCGAGGAAGAGCACGAGTATGAGCAGGGGCGGCTGCGCGAACGCGAAGCCCAGCGCAGGCGCGAGCAGCGGCGCGGTGCAGGGCGTCGCGAGCGCGGTGGCGAGAATGCCGTTGAAGAACGCGCCGGTGGGGCCTTCCTTGCGCGCGAGGTCGCTCGCCGCGGTCATCGCGCCGCCACCGAGGCTCACCTCGAACAGCCCGAAGAGGTTCAGCGCAACCAGCGTGACGAGTGTGACCATGCTCACGAGGAAGATGGGGTTTTGAAACTGCATCCCCCAGCTCGCGCTCCTGCCCGTCTGCTGCACGCCGATGACGACACCCGCGAGCACGACGAACGACGCGAGCACGCCGAGGCAATAAACCAAACCAAGCATCCGCACGCGCGCGGGAGATTCCTTCGCCTGGTTCACGAAGCCGAAAATCTTCAACGCGATGACCGGCAGCACGCACGGCATGATGTTCAGGATGAGGCCGCCGAGGAACGCGAGGAGCAGCGCGTGGCCGAACGAAGTGATCTCGGCGCTTGCCGCAGGCGGGGCAGGGGAGGGAGCGGTGGTTTGCTTGGTGGCAGCGGTGGTTGCTGGCGCTCCGTCTTCGAGAAGCAGGTTTACCTCGTAGCCAGTCGAGTGACCGGTTTCAGCGACTTCCACGAGCAAGCCGAGCAGTTGCTTCGGCCACTGGCCCTCGGACTTCTTGATTTGCTTTCGCAGCACCGCCTTGCCTCCAGTGTTGCTCACGACTTCCGTCGGTCCGGCGACTTCAACGCCTTCGCCGCCGTAGGGGAAGAAGTCGGGCTTCGCAGCGGTCGTGCTCCACTCAATGAGAATCGCTCGCGTGTCGTTCGTAGAGGCTGTCTTTTCCCAACGTGCGGAGGCAACGAGGTCCGGCTTCGCAATGGGAAGCAGCTTCTGCCAGGCCCCGAACTGCGGGGCGATTGCAGAAGGCTTCGACTCCGTGCCGATCCGGAGCGTGGCTTTCGCGCTGCCTTTCGCCGGCACGCACGAGCCGCCTGTCTCGCACTCCAGCCAGCTCGCGTTCGCGGTGAAGACTTGGCTGCCAGCGGGCGCATTCGCGGCGATCTTCAACGGCACGAGCAGCACGGCTTCCTTGGCGTATTCGTAGCTCGTGAGCGTGTCGGCAAAATACTTGCCCGGCACCGGCCACTGGATTTCTCCCGCCGTCACACCAGCCGTCAGCTCCCATACAATCTTCGTGGGGAAGCCGACATCGCCGCCGTTGCGCCAGTAGGTGTGCCAGCGCGGGGCCATCGTGAGCCGGACCCCGGCGAGAATGGTTTCGCCGGGCTTGGCGGAGTCCTTGTCCAAAACCAACTCGACCTGCGTGGCTGCTGCCGCTGCTCGGGGCGTGGAGAAGCCGAGCAGACAGAGGAAGGCCAGCGCAAGAAACCCGTTTCGCATGACGGTATGATGGCTGCGGGGCGGATTTGTTTGAAAGTTTATTGTCCGCATCGCTGGAGATGAGTCGGGCTGGAATGACGAAACTTACATTCACGGGAGCGCCAAGCATCGCTCGGCAGGGCGGACACTCCGGCACCCGGGCCGAGCGATGCTCGGCGCTCCCCTCACATCCGCTGGCGCTGCCAGTGGGTGATCTTCTTGCGGAAGCTCGCTGCGGTCAGCCAATACCAGCGCTCGTAGCGACGCAGGGCTGCGGCGCGTTCGTTCGGGTCATCGCGGATGAAGCGGGTCGTCACGCCGGCCTCGGCGGAGACGGGCTTCTCGAAGACGGCATTGAGCCGCGTGCCGGGCAGGTCGCCGTCGAGCGAGTCCACGCGCTTGACCGCGAAGCCGCTCTTCTGCGCGAGGCGATGCAGCGTGCGCGGCGAGAAGCTGTAGTGGTGTGCGAGGTGGAAGAAGTGCGAGAGCCGCGAGCCAGGCGCCTCGATGTTTGGCACCTCGACGACGAAATGGCCGTGCGGCTTGAGCAGCTTCTTGATGGTGGCCAGCGTCGCGGTCGGGCTGATGGTGTGTTCGAGCACGTGGTTCATCACCACGAGATCGAAGCTCGCGAGCTTGAGCTTGTGCGAGATTTCTTCGAGCAGGCCGTTATGCACATCAAGGCCCTTCTTCTCGCGCGCAAACTGTGCGTGGCCTTCGTGCGGCTCGATGCCTGTGAATTGTCCCGTGGAGCCGACGACTTCCTTCATGCTCCACAGCAGCGCGCCGACGCTGCAACCAATCTCCAGCACGCGCACGCCGGGCTTCAGGTAGGGCCGGAGCTGCGCGAGCATCGGGCGGATCTTCGGCAGCCGCCGCTGGAAAAACCGCTCGTCCGGCATGGACTGGTTCTTGTAAGCGCCCCAGTAGCTCGTGTGGTAGAACTTCGAGTTCTCCCGCTCGTTCGGGCGCGGGTTCGTATAGACCAGCCCGCAGTCCTCGCAGATGACGGTGGTGAGCTTCGAGCCGCCGCGTCCGCGCGTGGCGAAGACCTGATGGCGTGCGCTTCCGCAAAGGTCGCAGACCTGTTTCGACTCTATGATTGTGGCGACAGTGGGTTTCATCCGCCTCCGGCCCGTTCCGGAAAGGAGACGGAATGTTTGCGAAGCGCGGCCAATTGTCAAAGGCGGCTTGAAGTCGCTTTGCGTCGGCGCGCGTCCAAAAGCGCCATGCTGAATCCTCTTCGCGCCGCCTGCTTGCTCGCGACACTCGTGTTCTCAACGCAAGCCCCACAAGCCGCCTTGCCCGAGGCCGCGCCTGAGTTCGCCTGGGCCGTTTCAGCCGGTGGCAAAGGCCATGACAAGACGCGTTGTCTCGCCGTTGACGCGCGCGGAAATGTCTTCCTCGCAGGCGAGTTCGTCGGCACGTCGCAGTTCGGCGAGCACACGCTCACGAGCGCGGGCGACATGGACTTCTTCATCGTGAAGTGCCCGCCCGACGGGAAGTTCCTCTGGGTGCGCAGCGCGGGCGGCAGCGGGATTGATCGCGGCTACGGCGTTGCAACGGACGCGGCAGGGAGCTGCTACGTCACCGGTCATTTCCAAAGCACGAACGCCACGTTCAGCGGCTCGCTGTGTCGAACTCCGGCGACTACGACATCTTCGTCGCGAAGTATGATGCCGACGGCAAGCTGCTGTGGGTCCGCTCCGCTGGTGGCAAAGGCTACGACTACGCTCACGGCATCGCGGTGGATGCGGGAGGAAATGCCTTCGTGACCGGCGCGCTCGTGGGCGACGGCGCGTTTGGTGATTTGAAAGTCATCGCGGCTGGCGGCTCACACGCATTCTGCGCGCGCTATGACAGCGTGGGGAGACTGCTCTGGGCCAAAACCGCCGAGGGCAATGCCCGCGGCAGCGGACATGGAATCGCTTTGGATGGAGCGGGCAACGCTTACGTGGGTGGCTCCAGCGGCGGTGCGGGCACCATGGGTGGAGTTACACTCACGAATGCCTTGGGTCGCGACTTGTTCATCGCCAAGTTCACCGCCGAGGGCAAGGTCGCGTGGATTCACGAGGGCCACGGCAGCACGCACGCGATGGTTCACGAGATCACCTCCGACCGAGCGGGGAACGTCTGGGCCGCCGGCATGTTCAAGGGCGTGCTAAAGCTCGGCGACCGCACCGTCACCAGCCACGGCGACAACGACCTGTTGCTCACCAGCCTCGACCCGACGGGTAAGCGCCTCTGGACGCGCACCGGTGGCGGCCCGCGCGTGGACTACGGGCTGGGAGTTGCGACCGACGGTGCGGGCAATTCCTTCCTCACGGGCGAGTTCACCGACACGGCGGAGATCGCGGGCGCTTCGATCACGAGTTCGGGCAGCACGGAGATCTACGTCGCGAAGCTCGACCGCGCCGGGTCGCTGCGCTGGCTCACGCAAGGCGGCGGCGAGAAAGGCGACAACGCCTACCCCATCGTCGCCGACGCGCAGGGGAATCTCTATCTCTCCGGCAACATCAGCGGCCCCGCGAAGTTCGGCGCGCACACCATCACCAGCGCGGGCGGCAACACGTTTACCTCGCCAAGCTTAAGGCGAAGTGACGCGGCCCGGCGCGATCAAACCAGAAAAGCAGTTCAGCCACAGATTCACACAGATAGACACAGATGGTGAGCAACCTGTGCAGCATGGCCGGTCATCCAGTAGGTGAGTCCAGTCCGTTGCCCAAAATCTGTGCTCATCTGTGGCTTCCGCATTGGCCGCGTTTCCAACCGCCGGATTTAGGATCATACCAACGGCGTCCTGCCCGGCTCGGCGGGTTTCAGCTCCGGGAGCTTCATGTCCCAGGTCAGTTTCTCCGGCATCGTGGCGAGCTTGGATTTCATCGCGAAATCCCACGTCACTTCCTTGCCGGTGTAGGCGCTCATGCGGCCCATCACGCCCATCATCGTGCTCTGCGCCATGCGCTGGCCGTCGTTCGGGGTCTTGCCCGCGCGCAGGTCGGCGAACAGTTCATCGTGCTCGACTTGGTGCGAGACGGGCTTCTCGCCTTCGTAGCGCCAGTTCAACGCGCCGGTGATCTTGGCGCTGCCCCAGCCGAGTTCGCACTTGCCCTTCGTGCCGATGAGCACGTCGCGGTGCTCGTTATGACAGCCATTCTGATAACGCGTCTTGAGCACAGCCATCACGCCGTTGTCCCATTCGTAGGTCACGTCCCACTGATCCCAAGCGTCGCCGACGGTGGCCTGGTGGCGCGCACCGCTGGCGTGGCATTTCGCGGGCGGGACATCGCGCATGGCCCACGCGATCTTGTCGATGCTGTGCGCCGTGACTTCGAGGATGAAGTCGCCGGAGAGCCAGACGAAGTGGTGCCAGTTGCGGAGCTGCCATTCGAGGTCGGTCTGCTCGGGCTTGCGCACGCCGTCGAAGCGCGCGAGTCGGTTGCTCATGCGCGTGGAGTAGATGGAAACGATGTCGCCGATCGCGCCGTCATGCACGCGCTGCATCGCGGCGCGGTAGGGCGACTCGAAGCGGAAGTTGAACCCGGCGCGGATCGCGAGGTTCTTCTCCTTCGCGAGCTTCGTGGATTCCAGCACCGACCGGATGCCCGCCGGGTCCACTCCCATGGGCTTCTCGCAGAAGACGTGCTTGCCCGCCTCGATGGCGGCGCGCAGATGGAACGGCCGAAAGCCGCCGGGCGTCGTGAGCACCACCAAGTCCACGCCGCTCTGGAGAACTTTCTGGTAAGCGTCGAGGCCTGTGAACTTGCGCGACTCGGCGACATTCACGCGCGCCGGGTCTTTCTCGAACTGCTTCTTGAGCGACTGCTGGCTGCTCTCGATCTGCGTCTGGAAGACATCGCCCATCGCGTGAAGCTCCACGTTACTGTCCGCCGTGAGCGCCTGCGCCGCCGCGCCCGTGCCGCGCCCGCCGCAGCCGATGAGGCCGATGCGGAGCTTGTCGCTACGGCCGGCGGCTTGAGTGACGCCGGGGAAAGCCAGTGCAGCGCTCGCGGCTGAACTGGTGGCGAGAAACTGGCGGCGGGAGGTGGACTCGGTCCTGGTGGTTTGCATGATTGAAAAGCGTGTTCTGATCCTTGGGTGTAGCAGCCCGCACCGCTCAAAGCGCGTGTCCGGGTATGGTGCAGTTCGGCACTGCCGAAACGCTGGGGCCAGGCCGGTAAGCGCCGCCAGAAGGACAGAGCGGCAGCATGCTGCCTTTCAAGTAGGGCAGGAAGCCCCGCAGGTCCACCGGGCTGTTGGCCACCTTGCGATTCTCCAAAGCCCACCGCTGGATCGCACCGTCAATCTGCTTCAGGTTCGCGATGCAGGCGTTGCGCGCCTGTCCCGGCTGGACGAGGGCGGGTGCACCCGGAGTTGGCTGTCCGGCTGGTTGCGCTTGTGCGAGCGACTGGAATTGCCCGCGCAGCGCGTTGTTCTCCGCCTGAAGCCGCTGGGCCTGCTGGGCCGCAACACGGAGTTGCGTGTTCTCCGCGCTCGCCCTCTCGAACGCCGCCTTGTCCTTGCGCAACAGGGTCACCTCGCCGCGCAGCCGGTGGACTTCCTCGGCCTCCTTCTTGAACTCCGCAGCCTCGCGGACTTGCGCGCGGAGCTTCTCGCCTTCCTTCGGGTCCGTGGACTTGGCTTCCAACTGGCGGGCTTGCTCGCGCAGGGCGCTGAGTTCGGCCTGAAGCGCGCCCTTTTCCTTCTGTGCGAAGAAGAGCGCAGCGCCGGCCCCGCACGCCGCTGCTATGAGGCAGAGAATCGCGGTGCGGGAAGAGCCGGAGTTGCGGCGGATCGAGGTGTCCATGGCGGGAGAACTACTTCGCCTTGTCGGCGGGCTTGGCATCAGTCTTCTTCTCGTCGGCTTTCTTCTTCGGTGCCGGTGTGACCAGCTTGCGTGCGGCATCAACGCCTCCGAGGGATTGCCACGTTGGCACTCCGGGCGTCGCGGGAAGTTCCTCGACAGTCACATCCTTCACCTGCACAAGGCACACTCCGCCGCTATGGACCTGCGGCCCGATCTGGCCGTCGAGCGCGATGTTCTTGTCCGCCTCGGTGAAATCAATCGCCAGCACGCCGTTGATCCATGTGCGGATGCGCGGCCCCTCGGCGCGGATGCGGTATTCGTTCCAGCCGAAGACATCCACGACCTTCGCAAGCGCGGCGGCATCCACCGGCTCGGCGATGACGCGGTTGCGGCGGTATTCGTCGTAAATCTTCCCATACCAGCCCGCGCCGACGTCCACCTGGTAGCCGCTCATGTGATTGCCGCCGGGCACGCGCACGCTGCGGACCTGGATGCCGCTGTTGATGAAGCCCGTCTTGGGATCGCCGCTACACTTGATCTTCATCTTCAACTCGAAGTTCTGGTAACTCTCCTTGCTGGCGATGAAGAAGTTCTCGCGAATCTTGTTGGTGCGCGAACCGCCGGTGATCACGCCGTCCTCCACGCGCCAGACCTTCGGGTCGTAATCCCAGCCGTCGAGCGTCTTGCCGTCGAAGAGCGAGACAGCGCCGGCTTGGGCGGCGGGCGTGAGAACAAGAGCGGCGGCGAACAGGGACAGGAGCTTGGCAGTGGTTTTCATGGTGACGGGAATTTGATGCGGGGAGCTTGGAGCAATTCAAGGCCCCCGCCAATGGGCAAATGCTCCGACCTGACGAGCAGAAGCGGATGCGCGCTGCGTCACCACGCGCGGGCGCGCTTGAAGGCGTCGTGGATGCTGAAGGCCTCGGCAGCGGCCACGCCAGCCTGCGCGCCGCGTGCGCGGAACTGGAGCCGCATCAGGTCCAGCAGCGGGGAGAAGTTAGCGTCGTCCGCGCGCGCGAGTTGGCTGCGATGGCACGCGAGCATTTGCTCCTTTAACTCAACGTGCGTCGAGATGTCCACGTAGAAGCCCGGCGCAAAGCCGCTCATGTTGATGGTGTCCATGAACCACAGCGCGGGCGGCTCCGACAGCGGCGTGGATGCGGTGCCATGCCCGCGCGACGCGGCGAACCACGTCGCGGCCTCCGCCAGCTCGGACGCGGCGCGGTGGTCGGGATGGTAGTCCTCGGCGGCATGCGCCAGCACGAGGGTCGGGCGGAACTGACGAAAAAGGTCGATGACTCGGCGGCGGGCCGCGACGGTGTCCACGAGTTCGCCGTCGGAGAAGTCGCCGAAAAACAACTCTGCTCCAAGCAGCTGCGCGGCGGCTTGCATCTCCTTCCGGCGGACGGCTGTGAGATTCTTGAGCGGACGGTTCGGCTGGCCCTTGTCGCCCGTGGTCAGCACGCAGATGCCGATGGCCTCGCCGTCTGCACGCGCGCGGGCGAGCGTGCCGGCGCAGAGGAGTTCCGCGTCGTCAGGATGCGCGACGACGGCAAGCACGCGCTCGTTTGCGAAGGAGAGTTTCACTCGTTGCCTTACCTCGCCGCCGCCGCCTGCGTCCCCGCGAACTCGATGCGGACGATTTGCGTGTCCTTGTTGTTTCCCCAGGCTGTGCCGAACTCGATCAGGTAGAGGCAGCCGTCCCCGCCGAGTTCCAAATCCATCGGGCGCTTGAAGGTCATGCCGGGGCAGAACTTCGCCATGAGCGGCTGCCCGGCGGCGTCACGAACGATGTTGCTCTGCGCGTCGAGCTTCACGGTCACGATCCAGTTGCGCGACCATTCGTAGATGAAGAGCGTGCGGTCGTATTCCTTGGGCAGTTTGTTCGGGTTCGGATTCTTCGGGTCGAAGTAATAGACCGGCCCGGCCATCGCCGTGCGGCCACCTCCGCCGTTGACCGCCGGAAAGCGCGTGGAGGGCGAGCCAGTGTAGTAAATGAACGCGGGCTGTGTAGGCGGCAGCTCCTTGATGCCGTCGTTGTTAGGCGACAGGTTCAACGGCTTCAGCGGGTCATGGAATTTCGGTTCGCTCTTCGGGAACGCAGGGAACTCCGGCTTCGCGGGGGCAGGCTCGCTCTTGGCCTTGGCATCCTTCACCGCCTTGTCGTGGGCCGCTCGCGCGTCCTTGGCGGCCTGATACTCGTTGAAGTCCACGCGGGAGTAAGCCTTGTTGTCGCCGACAAACAGCGGCCAGCCGAAGAAGCCCGCCTTGCGCGCCTGGTTGATCTCGTCGTGGCCGCCAGGTCCGCGCTTCTCGCTGAAGCCGCCCGCGTCGGGGCCGACTTCGCCCCAGTAGAGGTAGCCCGTCTTCGCGTCGAGCGAGATGCGGAAGGGGTTGCGGTTGCCCATCACGTAAATCTCCGGGCGCGTGCCGGGCGTGCCGGGCGGGAAGAGGTTGCCCTTGGGAATCTCGTAGCCGCCCCCGGCCTTGGGCTTCACGCGAAGGATTTTGCCGACGAGGGAATTGGCGTTTGCCGACGTGCGCTGCGCGTCCCACGGATAGCGCCCGGGCCGTTCGTCGCTCGGGGAGAAGCCGTCGGAGTCGAAGGGGTTCGTGTTGTCGCCGACGGATATGTAGAGATTGCCGTCCTTGTCGAAGGCCAGCGAGCCGCCCACGTGGCAGCACTGCTCGCGCTGCGTCTGCACGTCGAGAATCTTCGTCTCGGACGCGAGGTCGAGTTCGTCGCCTTTCAGCGTGAAGCGCGCGACGCGGATGATGCCGACCTTGCCACCGGTGACGGAGTTCGTGGTGGTCTCGGGCAGGGAGCGGTTGAGATAGACCCAGTTGTTCTTGCCAAATTTGGGATCGAGAGTGATGCCAAGCATCCCGTCCTCGAGGCCGGTGAACACGGGCAACTTCGCGATGACGATGCTTTCCTTCGCGCCGGGTTTGATGAGCTTCACCGTGCCGTCGCGCTGCGCGAAGAAGACTCTGCCATCGGGCGCAACGACGAGTTCCATCGGATCCTTCAGCGTGTCCGCGAGTTGGCCGTCCACCTCGATGTCGGCTTCGAGGATGACCTTGTGGAACGCGCCGTCGGTCTGCGGCCCGGACGGCGCCGGCACAGGCGGTGGCGCAGGCGGTGGCGCAGGCGGCTGGTTCTGGGCGGAGACGGCACTCACGAACGACCACGCACACAGCGGAGCCACGAGGCAGGCGGGGAACTTGAATTTCATCAGGCTGGATGGACGGGCGGCTGCGGGTGTCATTCACCAGCGGCAGCAAAAGGGAGGCAGTGGGAAACCACTGCCGCCCGGTGAATCAAAGTGCGCGTGCGCCGACCACTGCTTCTTGCGCTTGACGGCCGCCTCGGCGAGGAACTTGTCGTATTTCTCGACCTGCTCCTTGACGAGGGCCGCGATCTTGGGCGTCTGCTCGGCGGTGAGCGCCAGCAACTCGGTGAGCTGCTTGAACTGCTCGGCGGCGTCCGGGCCGCGCTTCTTTTCCTGCGCTTGGGACGACGGGCTGAACGCGACGAACCCGCCCAGCACGATGGCAGCGATGAATTGCTTCTTCATGCGATGTTTCAATTTGGTTTGGGTGAGTGGCAGGAAAGCCTGCCGGTTTGTTCAGAGGGAGGACGCGAGGGCCGGACGGTGGTTACTTCAGACGATGGCCACGGGATTCTCCAACGTGCCGATGCCGGAGATGCCGATGCGCACGCGGTCGCCGGCGGCGAGGGTGAAGTTGTCCGGCGGCACCACGCCCGTGCCGGTGAGCAGCACCGCGCCGTGCGGGAAGCTCTGGCTGCGGAAGAGAAACTCCGCGAGCGAATCGAACGTGCGCTTGATCTGCCCGACGGATGTCTCGCCGTTGAACACCGCCACGCCGCCACGGTGAATCTCGATTGAGATGGCCCACGCCCGCGCCTGCGCCTCGCTAGCGCCGACGGTGATGAACGGACCGACCGCGCAGGACTTCAGGTAAGTCTTCGCCTGCGGCAGGTAGAGCAAGTTCTCTCCCTCGATGTCGCGCGAGCTCATGTCGTTGCCGATGGTGTAGCCGACGACCTTGCCGCGCGAGTTGCACACAAGGGCCAGCTCCGGCTCCGGCACGTTCCACTTCGCGTCCCGGCGGATGCCTACGTCGCCACCGGTGGCGATGACTTTCTCCGGCAGCGACTTGAAGAAAATCTCCGGCCGCTCCGCCTCATAGACGCGGTCGTAAGCGCTGGCGCTGAACTCCGACTCATCCATGCGCGCCTTCTTGCTGCGCAGGTAAGTGACGCCCGCGGCCCAGACTTCCTGCTGCTCGACGGGCGCAAGCAGCGTGATCTCCGCCAGCGGCAGACGTGGCATCGGCAACGTCATCAGGGCTTGGAGCACGGCGACCAGGTTGTCGCCCTCCAGCAACGCCGTGAGCGACTTCACCCCGGCGGCGGAGAGGTCGAGCACCGTGGCGTCGTCCGTGGTGAGGCCGATGCGGGCGTGGTGGCAGGCGGCACCGGTCTTGAAGCGGCAGAGTTTCATGTGGTGGTGTGGCAACAGCCGCGGCATTTCGGGCGAGCGGGAAGCCTGTGTCAATCGCAGAGGTGAGCTGCTGCTACAGCCACTTCCTGACTTCCCCTCGCGGCGGTGCTCCGGTATTTATCCCGGGCCAATCGCCTTGGCCCGATGGAACAACGCGCACTCATTGACTCTCGCGGCAAAGATCACCGCCGGCTCATCCTGCAAATGCTGGTGGGCAGCGGGCGTGGGCATGTCGGCGCGGCGCTCTCGGTGATGGAGATCGTTCGCGTGCTCTACGATGACATCCTGCGCGTGAACCCGCAGAACCCGCAGTGGCCGGAGCGCGACCGTTTCATCTTCAGCAAGGGCCACGGCTGCCTCGCACTCTACGTGATGCTCGCGGAGAAGGGTTTTTTCCCGAAGGATGAACTGATGCGCTCCTGTCACTTTGGCTCGCGGCTGGGCGGACATCCCGAGTCGCGCAAGACGCCGGGTGTGGAGGCCAGCACCGGCGCGCTCGGGCATGGGCTGTCCATCGGCGTCGGCTGTGCGCTGGCGGCACGGATTGATAAGAAGGATTGGCGGACGTTCGTGCTGATCGGCGACGGCGAGTCGAACGAAGGCAGCGTGTGGGAAGCGGCTTTGAGCGCGGGGAAACACCGGCTGGCGAACCTCACGGTGCTCGTGGATTACAACAAATTTCAATCCTACGGCCCGAGCAAGGACATTCAGGACCTCGAACCGTTCGCGGACAAGTGGCGGAGCTTCGGCTTCGCGGTGCGCGAGGTGGACGGGCACGACGTGCCGACGCTGCGCGAGACGTTGCTGGCGACGCCGTTCGATGCGGCCAAGCCGAGCGTGCTGATCTGCCACACGGTGAAGGGCAAGGGCTTCAAGACCACCGAGCACAACGCGGACTGGCATCACAAGGCGAAGGTGAAGCCGGAGGAGTTGCAGGCGCTCTTGCAGGAGCTGGAGGTGGCGCTGTGAGAAAGGCCGCCCTCCTAGCCGTCCACGAGCTGGCCAAGCGCGACCCGCGCGTGGTCTTCGTCGGCTCGGACATCACGAAGCAGAACTTGGAGAAGTTCGCGGCGGAGTTCCCCGACCGTTACTTCATGGAGGGCATTTACGAGCAGCACATTATCGGGATGTGCGCGGGCCTCGCGATGTCCGGCAAGATTCCCTACCTCAACACCATCGCGACCTGCCTCACGCGCCGGTGCTACGAGCAGGTGCTGATTGACTTGTGCCTGCACGAGCTGCCGGTGCGCCTGCTCGGCAGCGGCGGCGGGACGGTCTATGCGCCGCTCGGCCCGACGCATCTCGCGAACGAGGACATCGCCATCATGCGGGCGATTCCCAACATGACCGTCGTCGCGCCGTGCGACGCGGACGAGATGAAGCGCGTGATGATGCAGTCGCTCGACTGGCACGGGCCGCTCTACATCCGCATCGCGAAGGGCGGCGACAAGGTAGTGTCGTCGGACGTGCGCGGGTTCAAGATCGGCGAGGCCATCCCGATGCGCGAGGGTAAGGATGTCCTGCTCGTCAGCACGGGCATCACGACGCAAGTCGCGCTCGACGCAGCGGACTTGCTGTCGAAGGACGGGCTCACCGCGACGGTCTTGCACGTCCACACGCTCAAGCCATTCGACACCGCGCGGGTGCTGCGCTACGCCGCTCAGGCGCGGGCGGTGCTAACCATCGAGGAGCACACGCTCGTCGGCGGACTCGGCAGCGCGGTGGCGGAGACGTTGATGGACGCGGGCAAGGGCGGCGTGCCCTTCGTGCGGCTGGGCTTCCCGGATGTCTTCACCGAGGAGCTTGGCTCGCAGGCGGAGATCATGGGCAAGTATGGTTTGACCAGCGCGAATCTGGCGGCGAAGGCGAAGCAACTCCTCTCGAAATAAATTATGGGCCAACTCAGAAACTTCTTCACCCCGCTGCACAAGCGGACGGCGCGCAAATACATTGACCGCATGGTGGACGACAAGGTCACTTGTATGCTCAAGGCCAAGGAATACGAGTTCGACTACTGGGACGGCGACCGCCGTTTCGGATACGGCGGCTACAAATACGACGGCCGCTGGAAGCCCGTCGCCGAGCAGATCATCGCCACCTACGGACTCAAGGCGGACGCGAAGATTTTGGATGTCGGCTGCGGCAAGGCGTATCTGCTCTACGAGTTGCAGCAGTTGCTGCCGAACGCCGAGATTGTCGGCTTCGACATCTCCAAGCACGGCTTCGCCACCGCGCCGGAGGCGGTGCGGCCGAAGCTCATGATCCACCGCGCGCAGGACAAGTATCCGTGGGCTGACAAGCACTTCGACCTCGTGCTCTCCCTCGGCTGCCTCCACAACCTTCGGATCCCCGACCTCCAGTCTGCGCTCGGCGAGATCCAGCGCGTGGGCAAGCACGGCTACGTGATGCTGGAGAGCTACCGCAACGAGCAGGAGCTGTTCAATCTCCAGTGCTGGGCGCTCACGGCCGAGGCGTTCTTCGATTCCGAGGCCTGGGTCTGGCTCTACCAGCACTTCGGCTTCACCGGCGACTACGAGTTCATTTACTTCGAGTAGGTCAAAGACTTTTTCCATCGCATGAAATTCCGCGCCGCCATCCTCACCGAGCTGAAGCAACCTCTCGTCATCGAAGAAATCGAGTCCGGCCCGCTGCGCTTCGGGCAGGTGCTCGTCAAGATTCATTGCAGCGGCATCTGCGGCGCGCAGATCAACGAGATCGAGGGCGCGAAGGGGCCGGACAAGTTCCTCCCGCACCTGCTCGGCCACGAGGCCACCGCCACCGTGCAGGAAGTCGGCGAGGGAGTGACCAGCGTGAAGCCCGGCGACCGCGTCGTCTGCCACTGGCGCAAGGGCGCCGGTCTCCAAGGACCGGGCGCGGCCTACACCTCGAAGCGTTTTCCGCACATCAACTCCGGCTGGGTCACGACCTTCAGCGAGTATTCCGTCATCTCCGAGAACCGCTGCACGCGCATCCCGCCGGACTTCGATGCCGAGGCCGGCGCGCTCTTCGGCTGCGCGGTCACGACCGCGATGGGCGTGCTGAACAACAACGCCAAACTCGGCATCGGCGAGAGCATCGTCATCCTCGGCACCGGCGGCGTGGGGCTGAACCTCGTGCAGTTCGCCGCGATGGTTGGTGCATATCCCATCATCGGCGTGGACTTGCACGACCAAAAACTCGAGCTGGCCCGCAAGCTGGGCGCGACGCACACGATCAATTCCCGAGGGGCGAACCTCGTCGAGGAAGTCCGCAAGATCGTCGGCGCAGCGGGCGCGGACGTGGCGATCGAGAACACCGGCCTCGCCGACCTCATCGAGCAAGCCTACGAGATGACGGCGTCGCAGGGCCGGGTGATTCTCGTCGGCGTGCCGACCAAGAGCGCGCGGCATCCGAGCTTCTACACGCTGCCGCTGCACTTCAAAAAGCTGCTCACCGGCTCCGAAGGCGGCGACTGCCGGCCCGACGTAGACATCCCAAAGCTCGTGCGCCTATGCCAGGCCGGGAAGCTCAAGTTCGACGGCCTCGTGAGCAAGCGCTACCGGCTCGACGACATCAACGAAGCCATCGCCGACCTGAAGCAGGGCCGCGCCGCCGGCCGCTGTGTCGTGTGGATGGAGGAGCCGCCGCGATGAAGCCCCGCTGCGACTTGTGTGCGGATTCGCGCGTCACGCCGCTGATTGAGTTCGGCGCGCATCCCATCGCGCACCACTTCCTGACAGACCCGGCGCAGGCGGAATACACGCACCCGGTCACGCTCGGATTCTGCGAAGCCTGCGGGCTGACGCAGTTGATGGACCCGATTCCGCCGGAGAAGTTTTACACGGACTACAACTGGCTGAGTTCGTGGAAGTGGAATCCCCATGTCCCACGGCTCGTGGAAGCCATCGAGCAGATGCCGGGGCTGATGAAGCCCTCGCCCGTGTTCGAGGCGGGGAGCAACGATGGCACTTTCCTCGCCGCGCTGCGCGAGCGCGGTTTCACGAAGCTGCTGGGCTTGGAGCCGGCGCAAGACGCCGTCACCGCCGCCCGCAAGCTGGGCGTCGAGACGGTGCGCGCCTACTTCACGCCTGCCGTGGCGCGCGAGTTGGCCGCGTCGTTCGGCCAGTGCGACTTGTTCATCACGAGGCAGGTGCTTGAGCACGTCACGAATCTCCCGGAGTTCGCCGAGGCGATGCGCGTGATGCTTCGGCCCGGCGCGCGCGTGCTGGCGGAGGTGCCGGACTTCGGGTTCAACCAGACCGCTCCCGACTACAGCGCGATCTGGGAGGAGCATGTGAACCATTTCACGGCGGAGACGCTGACGCGCTTCCTCAACGACGTGGGCGTGGAGGTGACCCACGTCGAGACGGCGATGTTTAGCGGGCAGATCCTCATCGCATTCGGAACCTACACCGGCAACCGCATCGCGCCGAAGGCGGCGGCGGTGGCGGAGTCACGGGCGAAGGCCTTGGCGTATCGAGACCGCTGGCCGAAGTTTCGCGCGGCCTTGCACTCGTATTTGGACTCTGAGGCGAAGGGTGGGCGAAAGATCGCGCTCTACGGCGCGGGCTGCCGTTCGTCCTGCCTGATCAACTACACCGGCCTGAGCTCGCGGCTCGCGTTCGCCGTGGACGACCAGCCGGAGAAGCAGGGGAGGTTCATGCCCGGTTCGCGGCTCGCGGTGCGCCCGTCCGAGGCGTTGGTGCTGGAAAATGTCGGCCTGTGCCTGCTCGCGGTGAACGCGGAGAACGAGGAGAAAGTCATCGCACGGCACGCGGAGTTTCTGCGGCGTGGCGGGCGGTTCGCTTCGATCCACCCGCCCAGCCCGCGCTTGCCAGCGTTTTGGAAAACCGTTTGATTCCCAGCCCATGCGCCTGCGCAAACTCAACAATGAAGTGCTCGTGGCGGAAGAGCCGATCGTCCGCGTGTCCGGCGCGGACATCGCGTCGTTGAAGCAGCGGGCGCTGGCCAATCCCCGCCAACGCATCCGCATCTGCACGCATCCCGAGACGAGCGATCGGCTGCATGAGATGCTGATTGTCCACACGCGCGGGACCTACGTGCGGCCGCACAAGCATCTGAACAAGAGCGAGGCGGTCCACATCATCGAGGGTGAGGTGGACGTGGTGTTTTTGGACGAGGCGGGCGCGGTGAGCGATGTGGTGCGGATGGGCGATTACCGGTCCGGACGGGAGTTCTACTACCGCGTGGGCAGCCCGCTCTACCACACGCTGCTAATCTCGTCCGAGTTCCTCGTCTTCCACGAAATCACCAACGGGCCCTTCCGGCGCGAGGAAACCATCTTCGCGCCTTGGGCACCGGAAGAAAGCGACCCCGTGGCGTGCAGTGAATTTCAGGCGCGCGTGGCGCGCGAGGTGGCGGCCCGCACATGAGCACGAACCCGCATACACTTGTTGTCGGCGGCACGCGCGGTATCGGTCGCGCCGTGGTGCGGCGCTTCTGCGAGTTGGGGCACTCGGTCTCCGTGCTGGGTCGGCGCGACGTGGCGGAGGCGAAGCTCGCGGGCGTCCATGCGTTCAAGGTGGACCTGACCAATGCACGTAGTTTGAGGGCGGTGCTGGCGCGTGCGCTCAAGGCTCACGGCCCGGTGGCGAACGTGATTTTCCTCCAGCGCTTTCGGGGTGAAGGCGACGCGTGGCAAGGCGAGCTGGATGTCTCGATCACGGTGACACGAAACATTCTCGAACAGGTGCGCGACCACTTCGCCAAGCCCGGCGCGGTGGTGATGGTCGCTTCGCACGCCAGCCATCTCGTGGCAGTGGAGCAACCGGCGAGTTATCACGTCGGCAAGGCCGGACTGGTGCAGCTCGCGCGCTGTTACGCGGTCGCGCTCGGCCCCGAGGGCGTGCGCGTCAACTGCGTGACTCCGGGCACAGTGCTCAAGGAGGAGTCGCGCGACTTCTTCCTGAAGGACGAGGCGCTTCAGGCGCTCTACCGTCGCATCACACCACTGGGTCGCATGGGCCGCGCGGAGGAAGTCGCGGACGTCATCGCCTTTCTGTGCAGCGCACAGGCGTCCTTTGTCACCGGCCAGAATCTCGCGGTGGATGGCGGGCTTTCGCTGCACTGGCAGGAAAGCCTTGCCCGCCTCGTCGCCGAAACCAAACCCAACACTCGTCCGCGTTCCGCCCCCCGTTCATGAGCGTCCAAGCCACCCGCCGTAACGACTGCCGCCTCTGCCACAGCCGCAACTTGGAGCTTGTGCTCAAGCTGACGCCTACGCCGTTGGCCGACTCCTATCTGCGCGTGAAGGAAGTCCAGCCGGTCTTCCCGCTCGACCTGTATCTGTGCCGCGACTGCGGCTTCGCGCAACTGCTCGACGTGGTGCAGCCGCAGCACATCTACCTCGACTACATCTACGAGACGGTCAGCTCACTCGGCCTCGTCGAGCACTTCGCCAACTACGCGGCTGAAGTCCTTGGCCGGATCAAGCCCCCGCCCGGCGCGCTGGTGATTGATGTCGGCAGCAACGACGGCACTTTGCTCAAGAGCTACCAGAAACGGGGGATGAAGGTGCTCGGCGTGGATCCGGCGCGGGAGATCGCGGCGCGGGCGACCGCTGCTGGAGTCGAGACGCTGGCGGAATTCCTCACCGTGCCTGTCGCCCGCCGCATCCGGCAGGAGCGCGGCCCGGCGGCCATCGTGAGCGCGAACAACGTCATCGCGAACATTGACGACCTCGACGAAATCGCCGCCGCGATCCGTGAGCTGCTTGCGCCGGACGGCGTGTTCGTCTTCGAGAGTTACTACCTCGGCGACCTCGTGCAGAACATGGTCTTCGACTTCATTTACCACGAGCACATCTCGTCGTTTGCGGTGAAGCCGGTCGCGCTGTTCTTCCAGCGGCACGGCCTTGAGCTTGTGGACGTGCTGCGCGTGCCGACCAAGGGCGGCTCGCTGCGTTATACCATCCAGCTCGCGGGCGGGCCGCGAAAGACCGCGCCCATCATCGGCGAGCTGCTGGCCTTGGAGGCGCAACAGGGCCTTGACCAGCCGGAGATGTTCCGCGCGTTCAACGCCCGCATCGAACGCGCGAAAGCAGACACGCTCGCCGTCCTTCAGCAGCTCAAGGCCGAGGGAAAGTCCGTGGCGGGCTATGGTGCGTCGGCGACGACCACGACGCTCGTATATCACTTCGGCATGGGCGGGCTGATTGACTATCTCGTGGACGACTATCCGGCGAAGCAGGGGACGTTCAGCCCCGGTCTGCACTTGCCGGTGCTGCCTTCCGAGGCGCTTTACGAGCGTCGCCCCGACGCGGTGGTGGTGATGGCGTGGCGTTACTACGAGCCGATCATGCGGCGGCACCAGAAGTATTCGGCGCAAGGCGGCAAGTTCATCGTGCCGATGCCGGAGCTGATAATCCTCTGACGCCGTGCGATGAGCGAAACCCTCTACGGCTACTACCAGCAGCAGGAAATCCTGCCCACGCACGGCGCGTTCAAATCGACGGCGGATCTAGCCCCGCACGAACGACACCGGCGGCGGCTTTTCACGGACAAGCTCAAGCTCCCGCCCGCGCTCTTTCGCGGCGCGCGCCTGCTGGAGTTCGGGCCGGACGCGGGGGAGAACTCGCTCGTGTTCGCGCAATGGGGCGCGGACTGCACGCTGGCCGAGCCCAACCCGAAGGCGCATCCGGTCATCCGCGAATACTTCCAGCGCTTCGGACTCGGCGCGCGGTTGAGCGCGTTGGAAGCGTGGGACGTGAAGAACTTTCCCGAGCCGACGACGGACGCGGAGCGCTTCGACCTCGTGGATGCCGAGGGGTTCATCTACACGATTCAGCCGACGGACCTCTGGGTGCAGAAGTGCGCCCGGCTTACTCGCCCCCGCGGGATGGTCGTGCTGTTTTATTACGAGCTGTGCGGTGGGTTTCTGGAGTTGATGCTCCGCGTGGTGCATGCGCGCCATCGCGCGCTCACCGGGCTGGACGCGGTGGCCTCGGCCCGCGCGCTCTTCCAGACCAAGTGGGATTCCATTCCGCACAAGCGGCGGCTGGAGTCGTGGACGATGGACGTGCTGGAGAATCCCTTCGTGCGGCTCAAGTATTTCCTCGATCCCGGCGCGCTTTGCGAGCAGATGGCTGCGGCGGGCCTGTGGTATTATTCCTCGTGGCCCAGCTACGATGGGGGGCTGGATGTCCATTGGTTCAAGCGCGAGCTGCCCGGTGCGGAGCGGCTCCGTCAGCAGAAAGACTTCATCCGCCGCAGCCGCCTGAGCCATCTGTTCGGCCGCAAACATTTCCTTGCGCAAGTGGAGGACGATTTCGAGCCGCGCCTGCTCGCGCTCCTGGCGGGCGTGGACGGGTTGATTGACCAGTTCAGTCCCGAACGCGCCGAACGTCTGGCAACGGAGATGACCGTGCTGGAAGCGGGATTGCGCGCTGCTGCGCCGCTGGCCGCGCCCGCCGACACGGAATGGTCGCTGCAAACCGTCGCGAGCCTGCGGCAGTTGTTGCGCGTGCTAGCTGCTGGCGAGGCCGCCGCCATTGCACGCTTTTGCAACGAGGACCGGGCCTTCATCGAGACGTGGGGGATGCCGTCGCACTTCGCGGTCTTCCGCCGCGCTGAGGCGGGCGAAGGCTAGCCGTTGCCGCCCATGGAGACGCCTTCGCTCTCGGTCATCGTGCCGAACTACAACCACGCCGCGCTCCTGCCGCGCTGCTTGGACGCGGTGCTGGCGCAGACGCTCCAACCGCTGGAGATCATCGTCATTGATGACTGCTCCACCGACGCGAGCTGGACGCTCATTCAGGACTACGCGCGCCGGCATCCGGTCATCCAGGCGCATCGCAACGAGCAGAACCGGGGCGTGATCTACGGCGTGAACCGCGGCATCGAGCTGGCGCGCGGCGAACACCTTTACTTCGCGCCGGCGGACGACGAGACGAAGCCGACGTTGTTCGAGAAGTCCTTCGCCATCCTGCGCCAGCATCCCGAGGCCGCGCTGTGCTGCACGGTGAGCGACTTCCGCGAAGTTCCCTCGGGCATGAACTGGCACGTGGGCGTGGGGATGGCTGACCGGCCTTGCTACCTCGCCCCCGAGCGCCTCGTGGAGCTGGAACGGCAGGGGAAGCTTCACATCGCGCCCAACACTTCGGTCATCCGCCGCGAGGCGTTGATCCGCGCCGGGCAGTTCGTGCCGGAGCTGAAGTGGCACTCGGACTGGTTCGGCTTTTACGTGGCCGCCTTTCGGGGTGGCGCGTGCTTTGTGGCCGAGCCGCTGGCGATTTTCTACGTGCACCCGACTTCCTACTTCAAGGCCGGCAGCCAGCAGGCGCTCGTGCATCAGGAGGTGTTGCGGAACTTGATGGAGCGGCTCACCGCTCCGGCGTGCGCGGACGTGATCGAGCTGATCCGGCGCAGCGGCGCACTCTACATCTTTGGCTGGCCGCTCTTCAAAATCCTCCGGGCCACGCCTGCTTGGCGGCGCTTTCTCACGCCGAACTTTCTCCGCAAGAATCTCTGGCACGCCTGCAAGCTGGCGGTAAAGCGCTGGCTCCCTGTCTGGTTGGCGAACATCTACTTCCGCCTGGCCGGCTACCGCAGCTAGCGGGTGCATCTCGCCGAGCGCCAGCGCGAGATCACCACGCACCCGGCTCCTTTTGGCTCGCCAAGGGGACAAAATCCGGTGAAGTAACTCCTCGTGAACGCGCGCCAAACATCCCGAAACTGGAGCAGCCTGAGCGTTGCTTTGGCGGCGGCGATGTTGCTCGCGCCCGGAGCGTTCGCGCAGGGGAAGTTCGCCGCCACAAAGGAGAAGCCTTACGCCAACAGCCTGGCGATGAAGTTCGTTCCCGTGCCGGGCACGCGCATCCTGATGAGCGTCTATGAGACGCGCGTGGCGGATTACATGCCGTTCGCGGATTCCATCACGAAGAACGACTGGGCCGGGTTGGGCTACACGGGCAAGCAGAACCATCCCATCAGCAACGTGACGTGGGAGGAGGCGGCAGCGTATTGTCGCTGGCTTACCGAGAAGGAGCGCAAGGCGGGCGCGCTCGGCGCGAAGGACCGTTACCGCCTGCCCACGGACGCCGAGTGGAGCGCCGCGATGGGCAAGGGCAAATTCCCTTGGGGCGAGAACTGGCCGAAGATGTCCGACTGGCCGAAGTTGCCCGGCTACAAGCCCGCCGACGGCGACAACACCGCTCCTGTGGGGAGCCATGCGGCGAATCCGCTTGGAATTTTCGACCTGGGCGGCAACGCCTTCGAGTGGGTGAACGACTGGTATGTGAAGACGATGAACGATCCGAAGATTCATCAGGAGGACAAGAAGCTGAAGGAGGACGGTGGTGGCCGGAAGTTCAAGGTCCTGCGCGGCGCGTCGTGGGTCTTCTGGGACCCGGTGAGCGTGCAGAACGCCTGCCGGCACATCGCGCTGCCGAGCGGTCGCGGCGGGTTGTATGGCTTTCGCTGCGTGCTCGAACCAGACGGTGAGAAGTAAACACTCAGACCTGACCTAAAGATGCCCGGCTTCCTCAAATGCACCTGTGAACACTGCGGTGGACGCATCGAGTATCCCGCCGAGGCCGTCGGCGCAAACGTGGCTTGTCCGCATTGCCAGCGGGAGACGCCGCTCAAGCTCGACAGCGACGACGGCGCGGATGTCGTCGTGGTCGGTGGCGGCAAGGCGAAGGTGGTCGTCGGCACGGTCATCGCGAGTGTCGTGGCGGTGGCGGTGCTTGCCGGGGCGCTGGTCTGGGCGAAACGGAAGACGGCGCAGCACGATGCCCTCGCACCCACACCCGCGAGCCAGAAGTCGGCCAAGGCAGACAAGTCCGTCGCCGCGCCGCCCGCGAATCCCTCCGCGCGCGTCGAGCTTGACCCGCCCAAGGCCGTCGTCCCGGTCGTGGCCAAGTTCCAGAACGGCCTGACCGGTCCGCAGATCAAGAACGGGCGCACCCTCTTCGGCGGAGCCTGCACGGAATGCCATCGGCAATACGACCCGGCCACTTACGGGGCCACCGAGTGGGAACGCACCATCGGATCCATGCGTGGCAAGGCGAAGCTGCGCGGGCGCGAGAGCGAGGACCTGGACACCTTCGTCCGCGCGGTGCGGAACTGAGGCGGAAGACTCTGGTTGCAACGGCATCGTTGCGCATGGAGCCGAATCAGGGTGGTCTCAACTTGTGAGACCAGCCGCAGAGTGGCAGCCTCCGCCCCGTGTCCGTCGTCGTCCCCAATGAACTCGCGCGCCTCCTTGCGGAGGTGCCCGAACTGTCGCGCGCGTTTCTCGTCGGCGGCTGCGTGCGCGATGCGCTACTGGGCCTCGCGGTGAAGGATTTCGATCTCGAGGTCTTCGGCGTGAGTTATGAGCGGCTGGCCAAGGCGCTCCGGCGGTGGGGCAGGGTGGACTACGTGGGCCAATCCTTCGGCGTGGTGAAGCTCACGACGGGCAGCGGGCTGGCCTATGACTTTTCCATCCCGCGCCGCGACCGCAAAGTGTCACAGGGACACAAGGGCTTCGAGGTGGAGTTCGACGCGAGCATCACGCCGCAGGAGGCCGCCAGCCGCCGGGACTTCACCCTCAACGCGCTCATGTTCGACCCGCGCTGCGGCGAGGTGCTGGACTTCTTCGGCGGGCAGGCGGACTTGCGCGACCGCGTGCTGCGGCACACGAGCGACGCGTTCGCGGAAGATCCGCTGCGCGTGTTGCGCGGGATGCAGTTCGCGTCGCGTTTCAACCTCCGCGCCGCGCCCGAGACGGTCGCGCTGTGCCGCAGCATCAAGGCGAGCTTCGGCGAACTCGCGGTGGAGCGCGTGGGCGAGGAGTGGTTCAAGTGGGCGGCCAAGAGCGCGGTGCCGTCGGTGGGGCTGTGCTTCCTCGCGGACACGGAATGGATCGAGCACTTTCCCGAGCTGGCCGCGCTGCGCGGCACGCCGCAGGAGCCGGAGTGGCATCCCGAGGGCGATGTCTTCACGCACACGGGGCATTGCTGCGACGCGCTCGTGAAGCTGCCGCAGTGGCAGGCGGCGGACGAGGCGTCGCGCATCGCATGGATGCTCGCAGTGCTGGCGCATGACTTCGGCAAGCCGGCGGTGACGCACGAGGCGTTGCGCGACGGGCGGATGAGAATTGTGTCGCCCGGCCACGAGCAGGGCGGCGTGGAGCCGGCGCTGAAATTCCTCGAACGCATCCACGCGCCGCACGCCATCCGCGACCGCGTGCCGCCGCTGGTGGCAAATCACCTCGCGCACATGCAGCCGGTGACGGACCGCGGCGTGCGCCGGCTGGCGAAGCGCCTTGAACCCGAAACCATCAGCGGCCTCTGTGTCATCGTGACAGCAGACCACAACGGTCGTCCGCCCAAGCCGTCGTGCGTGCCGGAGGGCGTGAAGGCGCTGCTGGCGAAGGCGGAGGAGCTTCGTGTTCAGGACAGCGCGCCAAAGCCGATTCTACTGGGCCGGCATTTGATTGCGGCGGGGATGAACCCGGGCAAGGAGTTCAAAGCCATCCTGCACGAGGCGTTTGAGGCGCAGTTGGAAGGCCAGTTCGGCGACCTTGAAGGTGCGGAAGCTTGGTTGCGCAGCCGAACAGCTTAGGCAAACAACTCGTCCACCGGCGTGCCGCTGGGGAGGATGGGATGCGGGCGACCTTGGAGGTCGTCGTAGCTCTTTGTCACGTCGATGCCGAGGTGGCGATACATCGTGGCGAGCACGTCTTGCGCAGTCTTGGGATTCTCCGCGGGGAAGGCACCCTGCTTGTCCGATGCGCCGACCACGCGTCCGCCCTGAATGCCGCCACCGGCGACGGCGGCGCTGAAGACGTTCGGGTAGTGGTCGCGGCCGCCCGTGGCGTTGAGGCGCGGCGTGCGGCCGAACTCGCCCCAGGCGATGACCATCGTGTTGTCGAGCATCCCGCGTTGGTCGAGGTCTTCGATGAGCGCGGTATAGGCGCGGTCCCAGCGCGGGAGGAAGCCGTCGCGCATGGTCTCGTAGCCCTTCACATGCGTGTCCCACCAGCGGAGGTCCACGGTCACGAGGCGCACGCCAGCCTCGACGAGGCGGCGGGCGAGCAACATGCGCTGGCTCCACGCGGGCACGCCGCAGCGGTCGGGCGTGGGCGCGACGTATTCGGGCATGAAGCCGTAGCGCTCGCGAATTTTCAGCGGCTCGGCGTCTAGGTCGAAGGCTTTGCGCGCATCGGGGCCACCGACGATGTCCCACGCCTTTTGCTGGAAGCTGTCCATCGCGCTCATCGTGCCGGAGGCGTCCACGTCGCGGCGGATTTGGTCGAAGCTGCCGAGGAGCTTGCGGCGCTCGTCGAGGCGGTCGAAGGAGAGGCCGTCCACGGGGGAGAAGTTCGGCAGGGAGAACGGGCCGTCCTTCGCGGGGTCGGCCTGCGTCTCGAAGGCGCCGTAGCGGGAGCCGAGGTAGGCGGGGCCGCTGCCGGGGAGGTTGCGCGGGATGATGACGTAGGGCGGGAGCTTGGGGTTCAGGTGGCCGAGTTCCTTCGCGACGATGGAGCCGCAGCTCGGGTAGGCGTTCTGCTCGACGTTCTGTCCGGGAGGATGGCCGGTGAACATGATTTGGTCGCCGGCGGAATGGCCCGCGTCCGTGTGGTGCAGGCTGCGGATGACGGAATACTTGTGCTGGATTTTCGCCGACATCGGCAGGAGGTCGCAAATCTGCACGCCGGGCACGCTGGTGCGCATCGCGCCGAAGGCGCCGCGATAATCCTGCGGCGCATCGGGCTTCGGATCCCACGTCTCGTGCTGGCTGGGGCCGCCGCGCATCCAGAGGATGATGACGGATTTGTCGCGCGAAGGGCTGCCGCCTGCGGGTTTGGCCTGCGCCTCCATGCGGAGGAGATTCGAGAGAGAAAGTCCCGCGAAGCCGAGGAAGCCGGAGCGCAGGAAGCCGCGCCGGTCAGCGCGCAGCAGGCGGCGGAACTCGGGGCAGCCGATGTGTTCAGGGCGGATGTTCATGCGGCGAATTGTGTATTTGATAGATGGCCTCAGTTGGAGGTGAATTCAAGTAATTTTTCCTGCGGACAACTTTCGTAGGCGAGCCGGCGGGCTTTGGGATTGAGGCCGGTTTCGCAATGCCCTAGGCTTCCCGCCCATGAACGTCTTTGTCACGGGTGGCGCGGGCTACATCGGCTCGGTCTGCGTGGAGGAACTGCTCAACGCCGGGCACGTGGTGACGGTCTTCGACAACCTCACCGAAGGGCATCGTTCCGCAGTGGACCCTCGCGCGAAGTTCGTGCTCGGCGACCTCGCGGATCGCGAGTTGGTCGCGCGGGCGCTGACGGATGCACGGGCGGAGGCGGTCATCCACTTCGCGGCGCACGCGCTCGTCGGCGAGTCCATGCAGAACCCGGGGAAGTATTTCCGCAACAACGTGGCCAATGGGCTGAACCTGCTGGACGCCGCCGTCGCCGCGCGCGTGCGCAAGTTCGTCTTCAGCTCGACGTGTGCGACCTACGGCGTGCCGGAGAAGATGCCGATGGACGAATCGCTGCCGCAGTTGCCGGTGAATCCCTACGGCGAGTCGAAGCTGATGTTCGAGAAGATGCTGCTCTGGTATCGGCAGCTCCACGGGTTGGAGTTCGTGGCGTTCCGCTACTTCAACGCGGCGGGCGCGAGCAAAAAGTTCGGCGAGCACCACCGCATCGAGACGCACTTGATTCCCAACGTGCTGAAGGTCGCGCTCGGCCAGAAGGAGCAGTGCGAAATCTTCGGCACGAATTACCCGACGCCCGACGGCACGTGCATCCGTGACTACATCCACATCGTGGACTTGGCGCAGGCGCACATCCTCGCGCTCGCGCCGGGCCGCGCGGGGTTCTTCAACCTCGGCAATGGCTCGGGCTACTCGGTGCGCGAAGTCATTCATGCTTGCGAACGGATTTCCGGGCAGCCGATCAAGTCGATCGAGCAACCGCGCCGTGCTGGCGATCCGCCGCGCCTTGTGGCCGCAGCGGACAAGGCGTTCAAGGAGCTGGACTGGCAGCCGAAGTTTCCGAAGCTGGAGGCCATTGTGGCGACGGCGTGGGACTGGCACAAACGGCACCCGCAGGGCTATCGCGACTGAATGCCTCGGAGGTCAGCGCACTTCGAGCCAACTCTGCGGCTACGGGATACACCCGAAGCGCTTTGTTCGCACAAATCCCCAACGGCACTGTCAATGTTCTCCCAGTGACCACTGACGCGCCATTTTCAGGCTGGGAATTGCTCCACGCAGCAGCGATGCAACCCGCTGTCCCCAGCGTCCGTTGCGCCCGCTTTTGGAATGGACAAACACTAGTCGTTCGCTTTCAAGTATGGGCTCTTTTTCGCCCCGCAGAGCGAACTGAACACCCCAAGCATGAGCCAGGACAAAGCGAAGCCGAACGGCGGCAAGAAATCTGACGCGAAGGCCAGACCGACGTCAGTCCCCGCAGCGAAAGCTGCCGCCGTCGCGCCCGAGCCGACCCCCGGCCCCGTGGCTCCGCTGTTCAACCGCGTGGACTGGCTCACGTTCGCCATCACGTCGCTGCTGGTGTTCCTCGGCTACTACTGGACGCTGGCCCCGGACCTCACACTGGAGGACTCGGGCGAACTCGCGGTCGGCTCGTTCTACGCGGGCGTGCCGCATCCGCCGGGCTATCCGGTCTGGACGATCTTCACCTGGCTGGTGTGCGAGCTGGTGCCGGTGTCGAACATCGCTTGGCGCGTGGCACTGGCCTCGGCCATCCAAGGCGCGCTCGCGTGCGGCTTCATCGGAATGATGGTGTCACGGGGCAGCTCGATGATCATCGAGGGCTTCGAGAGCCTGCGGGGCATCGAGCCGAAAGTGGAGAAAGCCATCTGCGTCGTGTGCGGCTACGTGGCCGGGATGCTGATGGGCTTCAACGGCTACCTCTGGAGCCAGTCGGTCATCGTCGAGGTCTATGCGATCAGCGTGCTCTCGCTCACGGGCTGCCTGATCTTTCTCATGCGCTGGATGCACGCGCCGCACCAGCGGAAATATCTTTACTGGTCCATCTTCTGGCTGGGCATCTGTTTCACGAACCACCAGACGCTGCTCGTCGCGGCCATCGGCATCGAGGTGGCCGTGCTGGCGCGCGACGTGAAGCTGGGTCGCGACGTGTTCTTCGGCAACTGCGTGCTGTTCCTGCTCGCCGGCTTGCTGCTGCTGATCCGCTACGGCGGCGCGGCGGGCATCGCAAACTCCGGGCTGAACCTCGCCTACATCAAGGCCTTCGTCGTCATCGGCCTGGCCTCGATGGTCGTGACCGCGTGGCTGTTCATCCAGACGGGTGCCAGACTCGGGACGGAGTGGAAGGCCGCCGTGATGATGTTGCTCATGTGGGTCCTCGGCGCATCGTTCTACTTCTACATGCCGCTGGCAGGCATGAGCAATCCGCCGATGCAATGGGGCTACCCGCGCACGGTCGAGGGCTTCATGCACGCGCTGACGCGCGGCCAGTATGAAAAGGGCAACCCGACCTCTGGCTTGGACCGATTCTTTGGCCAGCTCCAGACCTACGTGGAAGGCTCGATCGAGGAGATGAACATCGTCTATCTCTTCATCGCGCTCATCCCGCTCGCGATCATCTTCTACCGGCGCATCGAGCAGGAGGAGAAAGTTTGGCTGGGCGCAGCCTCCGGCCTCTATGCCTTCTTCTGCCTGTTCAAGCTGGCCACGCACTTCGCGGAATACCGGCCGGTCATGCTGGGCATGATCTATGGCTACCTGTTCCTGCTGATCGGCATCATCCCGTTTCTGTTCCTGCGGCACGCCGGCGGCCGGCCCGAACGCTCTTGGCTGGCGGGCCTGACCACGGTCTTTCTCTTTCTCTCGCTGATGCTGATCTACCTGCTGAACCCGCCGCCGGACCGGCAGAGCCAGCAGTTGAACCGCGTCTTCTTCACCGCGTCCTACGTGCCGGTCGCGATGTGCGTGGGCTACGGCCTGGCGATGATCGCAGCGGCGGTCGTCACGCAATACGCCCGCTTCCGCCGACCGCTCCTGGCCGGTTGCGCAGTCGCAGCTGCGGTGGCGTGGGTCGCGCTGGACGATCTGCGCGTCGAATACCCGCTGGCCATCCTCACCGCGCAGTTCGCGCTGGGGCTTGCGGTCGCTGGCATTCTTCTCTTCTCCATCTGCCGCATGCGCGTGCCTGTGGCGCTGCTGCTGGCGATCTTCGTGGCGATGCCCGGCCACACGATCCTTTCCCACTGGTCGGAGAACGAGCAGCGCGGGCACCTCTTCGGCTACTGGTTCGGGCACGACATGTTCACGCCGCCCTTCGAGGACAGCAAAGGCAACCTGAGCTACGACCGGAAGGAGCGCGAAGCCGCCTTGAAGGATCCCGCGCGCGCGAAGTTCACCTACCCGGAGATGACGCCGCACACCGTCCTCTACGGTGGCACCGACCCCGGCCGCTTCTGCCCGACCTACATGATCTTCTGCGAGAGCTTCATCAAGCCCGAGCAGCGCCGTAACCCGGACTTCGACCGGCGCGACGTTTACATCATCACCCAGAACGCCCTCGCGGACGCGACTTACCTGATGTATATCCGCTCGCACTACAACCGCAGCACGCAGAAGGACCCTCCCTTCTTCACGGGGCTGGTGGACCATCTTCAGGGACTCGCCCTCAAGAAAACTGAGCGGGATAAACGCTCACGCGGCCAAGCCTACCAGATGGGCGCTCTCTCGCGGATGATCGGCCTCGGCGACATCGCGGCGAAACCCCTCGACTGGCTCTTCGGTGCCAAGATCGGCGCGGCCATCGAGCGCGATCGTCGTGCGGGAACATCCCTCTTCAAGGCCGAGCACTTCACGAACGTCAAGGCCATCGCAGCCAAGCTCCAATCCGGTCCACAGCAGGACGCGCTCTCCAAGTGGCTGCACGAACAGCTCACCGACGACACACGCAAGCAGCTTGCGAGCGGCGACGAGTCCGCTCTGCGCAAGGCGCTCGCCAGCGACTTCAACCGCCTCATCGAGCGCGAGATGCCAGACCGCTGGAAAGTCTTCGACGACCTCCATCGCATCTACCAGGAGCACGACGACGCGGCGCGAAAGGCCCAGGAGCAGGGCAACGACCCGCAGGCCCAGATAGCGATCCAGAACATCAAGCAGGCCCGTGAGAAGGCCATGCAGGCCCGGCGCGACGAGTTCCTCGCCGGCGTCGCGCCCTTCTACAGCAGCAACCGCTTCGCGCACGTGAAGCTCGAGCCGCGACTGCAACGCTTCGCGAGGCAGGACCTCACATGGGCCGCCATCCGCCTCAACCGCCTCCTCCTTGAAGCCGCCTACCCCGACGCCATCGCGAAGAGCGAGGGCGGCGTTTATCCCGACTTGGAAATCCACACGGCCAGTGTCGAGGACTCCTCCAAGGCCTTCACGGAATACGTCGAGGACGCGCGCAAGCGGCTCGAGCACGACATGAAGTTGCCCAACGAGCCGCGCCAGATCCGGCCCGGCGAGGACGTGAAATACGACGAGTCCACCGGTCGCATCCAGGTCAGCGGCCAGGTTGCCGTCATGTCCATCAACGGCCTGCTGACTAAGATCATCTTCGACAAGAACCCCTACCACGACTTCTACGTCGAGGAGAGCTTCCCCTTGGAGTGGATGTATCCGCACCTCACTCCCTCCGGCATCATCATGAAGATCAACCGGCAGCCCTTGCCGGAGATGACTCAGGAAGCCGTGGACCGCGACCACCGTTTCTGGAGCAAGTATTCCGAGCGCCTCATCGGCAACTGGATCACCTACGACACCACCGTCTCCAACATTTGCGAGTTCGCCGAGCAGGTGTATGTCCGCCGCAGCCTCAAGACCGTGAAGGTCGCCGGGAAGGAAGTCTTCCCCGACGCCCGCTTCATCCGCGACGACGACGCGCAGAAGGCCTTCTCCAAGCTCCGCAGCGCCATCGCTGGCGTCTATTTCTGGCGCATCAACGAGGCGGGCCGGCGCGGCAACGAGTGCCGGCAGCGCGGCGACACCATCGGTGAGAAGCGCCACGTCGAAGAGCAGCAGCGCATGATCAAGGAATGCGACTTCGCATTCCGGCAGGCGTTCGCCTTCTGCCCCTTCAGCCCGGAGGCCGTCTTCCGCTACACGAACCTCCTCATCAGCATGAACCGCGTGGCCGACGCCCTCGCCATTGCGCGCACATTCCAGAAGCTCGACCCGAACAACCAGTCCGCCCGTGGACTCATCGAGCAGCTCATGGACATCAGCCAAAAGATGGGCGGGGCTGTGCAGGCGCAAAACCAGATGGCCCAGGCGCAGATGCAAATCGGCCAGCTCGAAGCCAGCTTCCGCGCCAATCCCGCCAACGCGCAGGTCGGCCTGCAACTCGTCGCGGCCTACGCGCAGTTGCGCCAGACCAACGCCGCTGTCGGCACGCTCGACATCCTTGCGCAGACCGGCGGCAACGACCTCATGACACTCGTCCCCCTCGTGCAGGCTTACTCGCAGCTCGGCCAGCCCGCGAAGGGCCAGATGGTCATCAGCCGCCTCCCGCCACTCGCAGACCAGGTCCTCGCCAGTCCGCAGGCCGACACACCGCGCCTTCAGGTCGCGCTTCAGGCCTACCAGATGATCGCTGCGACGCAGCCGACCAACCTTGCGCCCGTGCAGGGCATGGAGAAGACCTTGAACCGCCTCGTGCAGAGCAACCCCACCAGCCCGGAACTCTGGTATGACCTCGGCGCGCTGTTGAGTTACCAGGCGAAGACCAACGCCGCCATCGCCGCTGTCAGCAACGCCGTGCACCACAGCAACGAGCGGCTCAAGAAAACTCCCGGCGAGCGGGACCTGCGTGCCCTCGCCTCCACCGACGGACGATTTAACGCCCTCCGCCCGACCGCCGAGTTCCAGAAGATCGTAGAGAAGAAGTAGGGAGGGGGAAGTGAGAGAGTGTGAGTGTCTGAGGGTAGAAGGCCTCCGCTCTCTCTCACCCTGTCACCCTCACACCTGCCCCAGCAATCGCTCCACCTGCGTCTTCGTCACCTCCGGGCCGCCCTCCGTCCAGATCACGTAGTCCGACTGCGCCATCTTCTTCTCGATGGACCATTGCGCTGCGAGCCGCTGCTGGATTTGCTCCGCCGTCCACCCGCGCGAGGCGAGCCGCTGCTGTTGCGACGCCGCCGAGCAGGCCACGCAGACGACCTTGTCGAAAGACTTCGCCGCGTTTGTCTCGAACAGCAGCGGGATCACCACCACGCCCAGCTTCACGCCCGCCGCGCGCCACTCCTCCACCTGCGCCTGCCACAACGCGCGGATGCGCGGGTGCAGGATCGCCTCCAATTGCTTGCGGGCCATGTCGCTGCCGAAGACCCGACGCGCAAGCTCGTCCCGCCGCAGCGAACCATCCTGCCCGAGCACCGCCGCGCCGAACATCTCCTGGATCGCCGCCAGCGCGGGCTGCCCCGGCTCGACCACCTTGCGCGCCAGCGCGTCCGTGTCCACCACCGGCACGCCGCGCTGCTGGAGCAACTGCGCCACCGTGCTCTTGCCCATGCCGATGCCGCCGGTCAGCCCGTAAACTTTCGTCGGAGTCACGGTTGGAAACTATCGGCACCCCGCGAGATGGGGCGAGCATGAAGTTGCGGTGTTCCATGTGCAGCGGCCCGGCCCCTCCTGCTCGTAATCTTGATCCTGATCCTGCTCCACATCCCCAGCGAGGCGGGAGTCCAGCGGGGCGGAGAGGTTCTGTGAGCTTCCGTGCCGAGGAATCCAAAGCAAAAGGCCGACGGTGAGGCCGGCCCTTGCTCGGGGAATTGTTGGAGACGCAGCCTACTTCATCTGCGAGAGCAGCTCGTCGTTGGTCTTGAACTTCTTCAGGGCGTTCAGGAGCGTGTCCATGGCCTCGACGGGGTTCAGGTCCACCATCATGCGGCGGAGCTTGCGGATGGCGTCGAGGTGCTTCACGGGGAAGAGTTTTTCCTCTTTGCGGGTGCCGGACTTGGGGATGTCAATGGCGGGGTAGAGGCGGCGGTCTGAGAGCTTGCGGTCCAGCACCAGCTCCATGTTGCCGGTGCCCTTGAACT